>Ga0182739_1002980_pt1 | contig 15281 bp, 11 predicted proteins | sample eDN5th30CBELigBY_FD_128873 | JGI IMG/M metagenome (GOLD analysis project Ga0182739, IMG submission 128873) | Enriched backyard soil microbial communities from Emeryville, California, USA - eDNA 5th pass 30_C BE-Lig BY (version 2) (version 2) | ecosystem: Environmental > Terrestrial > Soil >... | reverse complement strand
CGCGCGCGCCCCGTTCGCCTCGTCCAGCGAAAGCCCGCCACGCCGCCCGGCTTCAAGCGGTGACCACATATCGTCGAAGAATCTGTCGAAGAGGCCGCCGTGAAAGAGCGACTCAAGCGGAGATAGGCTGCGTTGGTTGCGCGCCATGAACTGCACGTAGTGCTGGTCGCACAGCGTCGACTGACGACGCTGGCCGTTCTCGGTGATCGTGATCTGCGAAGTCGCCGGCTTTCCACACACGCTGCAAGTGGCCATGATGACCTCCGTTGGATGGATACTGGAAGAGTAAAAGCGACGCACCGAGCGCAAGGGGTAAGAACATTGTCAGTGCGGGCCGGACCGCATCCGTTGATCGTCAACGCCCGTGTGTGGCATGCAGCGCAGCGGTGTCACCCTGCGAATCCCCCTACTTGATCTCGATGCGCCGCGTTGCCGCGGCCTCCACGGCTGCTTTGGGCACCCGCACGGTGAGCATGCCGTTTTCGAAATTCGCCTCGGCGCGTTCAAGATCGACGCCTGAGGGAAGCGGAATCGCGCGCTGGAATTTTCCGAACGCCCGTTCCACCCGATAACACCCTTTCTCGTTGCTCTTCAATTCGATACGCTTCTCTCCGGTCAGCACCAACATGTCCTCAACGGCCTCGAGCACCACGTCCTCGCGTGACAGTCCTGGCAACTCAGCGACGATACGCAGCGCGTCGCCATCGTCGATCACATCAAGGCGCGGCTGAAAGCGGCTGGGGCTGAAATCGCCGAACCAGTTTCCGAGCGGCCCCATTCCCCCGAACGGGTCGCGTATCAGGTCCGCGAAAAGATGCCGCGGATCAGGCAGTGGCCAACGCGCGGTATCGAATGATGCCGGCCATGCGGGCGCGGTCGCATCCGGGGTCGCCGGCGCGGGTGCCTGCTGTGAGGTCGCAGGCGCGGTATTTGCCTTCGTGCCTGCGCCTTTTTCCTCGGGACTCTTGCGCAGAAAACGGAAGGGGTTCCACCTATCGAGATCCAGTGTCATCGCCATGCTCCTTGTTCCAGCGAGCCGCCGGGGCGGCCCGGCTCGTCAGTACCTCGCGCCGCGACCTCACCACCCGATGTCAGCCCTTGGCATACTCGAACTCCGGCAGATTCTTCAGCGCCTCCTTGCTTGCGCCCGGGAGAATTGGCTTTGGCGCTATCTGCTGGAAATTCTGAATGGGGATGGCGACACGATGTGTCGCCATCCCTAGAAAGCCACCCACATCGACAATTGCAGCCGAGAGCGTTCCATCGGGTGACACAATCAGGTCGTCCACCCGGCCGATCTTTTCGTCCTTTTCGTTGTACACATCGACGTGGATCATCTTCGATGCGCGCCACCCCGTCGCAACCAGTTCCGCTTCGGTGACGGATACGCCAAGTTTCGCCTTGCCCACGATGGGAGGATCCTGGGCGCTCGCGTGGCCGCCCATCAGGCCGCCAGCGATTAGCGCAAGCGCGAGCGTTGACTGCCTTGCGGCTGAGATGAGTTGAGTCTTCATGGTGTTCTCCGGGCTGCGCAGCACGATAGGCGGACGCCGGACGCGGGATGCGCGACGGCGATCAGGATCCCGGCGATGTAGCCTCAGGCCTTGGCATGCACCGCGAACATCGCGACAGGACGCGCCGCAAGACCAAGCCGGAAACGCACGAGGAGGTCGTGAAGAATGCGTCGGGCGCCGCCACGCGCGTCCAAGCGGTTCTTCCCTTGTTGGGTACCTGGATCGAGTCGGCAGTATCCGGCTGGCACAGCGCGCGCAATGGTCGTGCCGCGACTTTTCTCAAGCATACGTCCGAGAAGCGCACAGTTCTTTCGAGATCCTGCCCAGAGGTGTCGGATTCCTGCGTGCATCGGTCGCGACGGACCGGGTCTCAAGCCTTCACCGGATCGTAGGACGGTTATGTGCAAGGCGGAAAGCCCGGGGCGTGCAGCCTGCATATTGATGAAACACCGCGGTGAAGTGCTGCTGCGTCTGGAAGCCTGCGCGTGCCGCCACATCGATCAGCGGGAGACTCCCTTCAAAAAGCATCAACTCCGCGAATCTCAATCTCTTGGTGATCAGATAAAAGTGTGGCGTAAGCCCCGTCGCGTTTTTGAAAGCATGCGCAAAATGCGACGCGCTCATGTTCACTAGCGCAGCAAGGCGCTCGATCGGGATGTTCTCCGCGATGTGTTCATGTATGAAGTGTTCCACCGCGCTCAGCTTTAGCTGGGAGAGACTCGTACCTGCCTCGTTCGCATCGTTGTGGCGGCCATACCGGCGCGCGAGATGAAGTGAGATTACGTCGGCAAACGCGGCGAGACACACGGGGTCCGGGCCGATGCCGGAATGCAACGCGGTAAGGATGTCGGCCGCTTCGCGCAGGAAAGGGTCCCACGCCGTGAACCAGCACGGGATATCACAAGTCCCGAGACCGAGTCCCTTTTGAGCGGACTCCCTCACCCTGGTTGAATTGAGCGCGAGGACGAGGCCACGCGGATCGTCATCATTGTCCATTTCGATGCGAGCCCAGGCCGGCACGATACCGATGAACGGCGCCCTGACGCTAAGGTGGCGACAGGAGCGCGCGGTGCCTGCGCCGGCGCTCGCACGTGCGATAGTCCGGTCCGCCGGGATGATGCACAGGATCCATTGCTCCGATCCTCCGGAGCTGCTCGTGCTGGGCGCGCCGATCGAGTGGCAGTAAAGACAACTCAATTCTGAAGAACGAGACATTTTCTCCATGGCGCGTTCTCCAAGAGAGGTGTTCGATCAGGACGCATTGGAATCAAGCGTACCATGTTCGTCCATGCCAGATGCCTTTACATCCCTAGGGACGCGCCGCACTGACCTCTTGAAGCGAAACCTGAAGCCTGAACGCTTCCGCCTGCCTCTCAGGGACTTTCAACCTCTTCGGACTCTGTGGGCTCCGGCCAACCCGCCGGCTGCCATCCGCCCACCTCCTTGATCATTATCAGTTCTGGCATCAAGCATTCGAAGCTCTGCAGAGCGCGTTCCTTGATGAGCCTCCAAAACTCGGCTTTATAGATTGCAAGCCCCTCCTCAAAATTGATCAGTGCAACGGGCGCTGCCAGAATGGACGCTTCGTGGGCGCTCTCTGTAAAGATTTTCTTCATGGCATCATGCCGCTGCGACCACGACACAGTCGCATAGAGGACGATGTTGGCCGACCGAATATGTAGCGTCGGCATTACCATATGGAAGCCGCAGCCTTTATCCCTTAAGTACGCCAATTCAAGCACCCATTTTGTTTCGTCAATGAGCTTGATTGATGTGAGACGGATTCTGTGTGGTTCCAGGAATTGGCAATCTCTATGCTTTGCGCGCGCCAGTTCGCTCGCTCGCTCAGCGACGGCCCGATCCTCGGGCTCGCCGTGGTGAACAGTTACGACATTTTTCGACTCTCTTAGCGGGGGAACCGCCTGCAGGTACTCCTCCCCGATATGAACGAGTCGATAGCCATCATGGCCAAGATTTCGTTCCCGTTCCGGACACAACTCAGGGATCCTCGAATAGGCATTGCCTTCATAGACGGCATGAAGCCATTCAACCTCATCGAACTTTTTCTGCACTCCGCGCCACGTGAACGTGGTATTCAGAAAGAGACCGAACTCCTCGCCGGTCAGTCCTGGCGGATGATTCTGGTTGAATTCGCCAAGCCGTGCGGCCACATAGGGAAGTACCGCGCCATGATGAGCAGGAGCGTAGGCTTGAAAGGCATCGACAAGCACCTGGCGCACGCCGACTTCAAGCGAGCCCTGTAGTCCAAGGACCGCGTTTGCGTGGACAGCCAACGTGGTCCGCATTGGGATCAGGATGAAGCAATCAGCAAGAGGCTGCTTGAAGCGCTCAATACGGTAGTGCCGTCGAATCGCCGAGACAATCTGGACCTCGCCAAGCGATCCAGGCAGTGAATGCTGCGAGCCTGCAATAAATCCACGCGCGGTCAGCCGTGACGGGTCCGGCGCCAGGTTAAAAGTATCTCCGTCCCTGCGCGGTTGGCAGACCCAGTCAAGTAATTGGGGATTGCTTAGGTGCACAGGATCGGTGATTGCGTCCATGGTATGCCTCGCGCGGTGAGTCAGGGCATAGCGTCATCGCCAGCAGACGGGATCGACAACAGCGGTAGACCAACGGTAGAGGCATGGCAGAGGCGTGTCTTTCGCGATCCTGCCGGATTTTGTTGGCGTTCTGCCTCACTTACACAGCCCAGGTCATGGTAAGCAGTATCTTCGGCAGTTTTTTGGGGGGGTTATTCAAGCTTGAATATCGGGTACCAAAACCGTCAATCGATATTCTTACTGCCTATTTTCTACCCTGCCGCAGCGCATCTTTGGATATTTGCGCGTCGTCGAGCCATACGCTTTATTGCGGCAAACCCGGGCCGGCTGGCCTGTGCAGGCTGGCACGCCTCTCATGGTTCTCAAGGACTTGGGGCGCTTGGGAGACGCTGAACATGGTGCGGCGACACGGGCCCACCTTGCCCCGTCCCTCCTTGCGCATCATTCGGCGACGGTCGAATTTCGGTCAAAATCGGCACGCAAAGAAAAACGCCGCTCAAGAGAGCGGCGTCAGTTCTGGGTCTTGCAAGAATTGGGGTGGTGGGTTGTGCGAGACTCGAACTCGCGACCAACGGATTAAAAGTCCGCTGCTCTACCGACTGAGCTAACAACCCGACCGAAGCCCGAAATTATGGCGGATTTGGAAGGGCTTGTCAAAAAATGACGGGCAATGGGTTGCCCGCCCCGCCCTGACCCAAAGAAATCGGCCGCCTTGCGGCGGCCGAACTCAACGCGGGTGATGCAACCCTAGACCGGGATTACCAGGCCGCCACCACGGCGCCCTTGAACTTGGTCTGGATGAATTCCTTCACGGCCGGGCTGTGATAGATCGAGACCAGCTTGGCGAATTCGGGACGGTCCTTGTCCTTTTCACGCACGACCAGCACGTTGGCGTACGGCGAATCCGGCGATTCCTGGGCGATGGCGTCCTTCGTGGGATTCAGGCCGGCTTCCAGCGCGAAGTTGGTGTTCACCGCCGAGGCGTCGGTGTCGTCCAGCGAACGCGGCAACTGGGCGGCGTCCAGCTCGATGAAGCGCAGCTTCTTGGGGTTCTCGATCACGTCGATCGGCGTGGCCTTCAGGCCGGCTTCCGGACGCAGCTTGATCAGCCCGTTGGCCTGCAGCAGCAACAGCGCGCGGCCGCCGTTGGTCGGGTCGTTGGGCAGCGCGATGCGGGCGCCTTCCTTCAGCTCCGACAGCGACTTGATCTTCTTGCTGTAGATGCCGATCGGGAAGATCACGGTCTTGGCGATGCTGACCAGCTTGTAGCCCCGGTCGGCGTTGGCGTTGTCCAGATAGGGCTGGTGCTGGTAGCTGTTCAGGTCCAGGTCGCCCGCGGCCAGCGCCACATTGGGCTGCACGTAGTCGGAGAACTCGATGACCTGGATGTTCAGTCCCTGCTTGGCGGCCTCGGCCTTCACCACATCAAAGATCTGGGCGTGCGGACCGGCAGTGACACCGACCTTCAGCGGCTTGTCCTGCGCCAGCGCGGGTTGGGCAAAAACGGCGGCGCCCAGGGCGAACGCGGCCAGCGACTTCAAAACCTTGATGCTCATGTTGCGATATCCCGAAATAACGGAAGTAGGAAAAGATGGAATCTGCGCCAGGACGATCAGCGATGCGACATGCGGCGCACGAAGCGGTCGCCGAGGCTCTGGATTGCCTGGACCAATACGATCAGCACGATCACGACCGCGGCCATGACGTCCGACTGGAATCGCTGGTAGCCGTAGCGGATCGCCAGGTCGCCCAGGCCGCCGCCGCCGATGGCGCCGGCCATGGCCGAATAGCCGATCAGGCTGACGACGGTGACGATGGTGGCCGCGATGAGGCCGGGCAAGGCTTCGGGCAGCAACACCTTCATGATGATCTGCATCGGCGACGCGCCCATGGCGCGCGCCGCGGTGATCAGGCCCGGGTCGACTTCGCGCATGGCGTTTTCGGCGATGCGGGCCATGAAGGGAATGGCGGCGACCGACAAGGGCACGATGGCGGCGGTGGTGCCGATGGAGGTCTGCGCCACCAGGCGGGTGAACGGAATGATCGCGACCATCAGGATGACGAAGGGCACCGAGCGCGTGGCGTTGATGATCGCGCCCAGCACGTGATTCACCGGCTGGTTCTCGAGCATGTTGCCGCGCGCGGTCACGGTCAGCGTCACGCCCAGCGGAATGCCGACGATCACCGCGATGGCGCTGGCCACGCCCACCATCAACAGGGTGTCAAGCAGCGACGTAATAAGCAGGTCGATCAGTTGCGGACTCATGAGCTATTTCTTCAACGGTAATGTCACGGGCGTTCAAGGCGGCGATCGCGTCCTTGAGCGCGGCGGGCGCGCCCTGGGCCAGCACGAACATCGTGCCCACGGCCACGCCCTGGATGTCTTCGACGCGCGCCTGCACCAGGCCGATGTCCAGGCCATACTGCCTGGACAGGTCGGACAGGAACGCGCCCGACGCGTCGGTGCCGGTCAGCGACAGGCGCAACAGGCGCACGGCCTGGCCGGGATTGGCGGCGGCGAGCGCCTGGATGCGTTCCTTGACAGCGGCCAGCGTGGCGTCGGTCAGGTCGGAGGCCGTGGCCGCCGACACCATGTTGCGCGTCACGTCGTGGCGCGGCTGGGCGAACACTTCGCGCGTGCTGCCGATTTCGACGACTTCGCCCTGCGACAGCACGGCGACGCGGTCGCAGACCTCGCGCACGACTTCCATCTGGTGCGTGATCATGACCACGGTCACGCCCGTCTTGCGGTTGATGTCGCGCAGCAGCGCCAGGATGTTGTGCGTGGTTTCCGGATCCAGCGCGGAGGTCGCCTCGTCGCTCAAGAGGACGTCCGGATTGTTGGCCAGGGCGCGGGCGATGCCCACGCGCTGCTTCTGGCCGCCGCTGATCTGGCTGGGATAGCGGTCGCGCAGATGTTCCAGTCCCACCAGCGCCAGCAGGCGCTCGACGCGGGCCGGAATCTCAGCCTTGGACACCCCTGCGATTTCCAGCGGGAGAGCGACATTGCCGTACACGGTGCGGCGCGACAGCAGGTTGAAGCCCTGGAAGACCATGCCAATGCGGCGGCGCTGTTCGCGAAGCTGCGCTTCGCTCAGCCCGGTGAGGGCCTGGCCGCCGATGGAGATCTTGCCTTCGTTGGGGCGTTCCAGCAGGTTGATGCACTGGACCAGCGTGCTTTTGCCGGCCCCGCTGGGGCCGATGATGCCGAAGACCTCGCCCTGCTCAATGTGCAGGTTGATGCCGCGCAGCGCCTGGAATTCCCCGTGCGGCGTGGCGTAGGTCTTGGATAGGTTCTCGATGTGAATCATGGCAAGCGATTTTGTATCTTTTCTCTTCTAAAGAGAACGACCGTTTTTATCATTTTTAATAACTACAAGTTATATAAATTGCGGGTGCGGAACCGCGGCACGGCAAAGACACAAAGGGCAGCCGGGAAGGAAAGCCTTCCTGACTGCCCTTTTGTCGTAGGCGGCCGGCCAGTGGCCGCACCGCGTTCAGCGCGCGCGCGAAATGCGGACTTCCGCTCCTCGCCGCTTCACTTCCAGGCCTTCGGACGGCGAAATCCGCAGTCCTTCCAGGCCCTTGATGTAGCTGGAGCCCTGCATCTGCATCACGCGGATCTTGTTGCGCATGACGACCGGGTTGTGCACCGGCATGCCGAACATCCAGACCTCGTCCAGGATGCGGGCCGAATTGAACTCGCCCGTATGCTGCGCGGCGGGGCCAAGACAGAGCATGTGCCCTTCGCGGCCGAAGACCGGGAACTGGCCCAGCTCGCAGTCAATGGTCCAGGTGGTGCCGCCTTCGTACCGATGGCCGGTGTTCAGATCCCACCACGCTTCGCCCTTGGGCAGGTACACGCGCACCTGGTTGCCCGGTTCGGTGATGGGCGCGACCAGCAGGGCCGGGCCCAGCAGGTATTGCAGGTCCCATTCGTGGGCATGCGGATCGTTCGGGAACGAGAGGGCCATGGACCGCTGCACCGGCAGGCCGGTGCGGGCCGAGTCCTCGATGGCGCCCAGCACATAAGGCACCAGGCGATAGCGCCATTGCATCCAGGTCTTGGCGTGCGTCAGCACGTCGTCGCCGAAATCCCAGGGCATCAGGCCGTCCACGCCCTGGAAGGCGAAGTTGGCCGAGAAGATGCCGGCCGTCAACCAGCGCAGGTACAGCTCGGACGTCATGCCCGAGCGGTCGCGCGCGGCCGAACCGATGTTGTGCACCTGAACCGGCACCCCGCTGGCGCCGATCGACAGGGACGTGCGCAGCGAGTGCCGCAGACCTTCCCAGGTATTGTCGACCTGCGGCCCCACCTGCCACGGCAGGCGCTGGGCGGCGGGGAAGAGGTCGGCGCTGGGCACCACGCCCTCGGGCGGCACCTTCAGCCCGGCCACCGCGTCGAACAGCGCGCGGCGCACGAGCAAGGGGTACATGGTGCGCAGGGCCGGGCCGGTCTCGCCGTTGCGGGCGGTCACGCCATCGGGGATGGCGATCTGGGCATCGCACGCGGGCGCGTCCAGGCCGTCTTCCACCAGTTGGCGATGGCGCTCGACCCACAGGTTGTAGATGTCGCGATAGGTCAGGTCGAGCAGGCCGTAAGGCTGGCCGGAGGTGGCGGCATTGCCGTCGAACACCTGCGCCGAGCCGTCGTCCCGGGTCAGCAGCCAGCCGCGGTCTTCCAGTTCTTCGAAGAGCGGGCTGGTCTTGATGACGCCCGGAAAACCGGAGGCCGCCACATGCACGTTGTGCTTGTGAAAGAGGGCCAGCATCTGCTTGGCATCGGGAAACCGCTGGGCGTCCCATTCGAATACCGTCTTGTCCGCCTGGAAGCCCCACGCGGCCGGCTGGGCCAGCGTCACGGCGTCCACGGGAATCTGGTTTTCGCGCATGCGCGCCACCAGCGCGACCGTCTGCGTCGGCATCTCGCCGGCGGCCTGCTGCAACCACGCCCCCATCGCCCACAGCACCGGTTGCCCGGCGCGGCCGGTCAGCGCGCTGTATTGGTTCAGGATTTCAGTGGGTTCGCCCGCGAAGAGGAACAGGTCCAGGACGGCGTCGTCCACGGTCAGCACATAGGCGGAGTCGGCCGGCGCGACGCCCACCGAATGCTCCACGCGCCGCATCGTGTTGACGTAAAGCCCCCATCCGCGGGGGCTCCATGCCAATGGCAGGGCGCGATGCTCGGGATCGTCGGAAACCACCGATTCCTCGCGGCGGTTCAGGTCCCCGGGCGTCTCGCCCAGCCCGAAAACGCGCTCATGGGCGGCCAGCGTGAAGCCGGCCGTCCAGACGGCATCCTCGGCCTGGTCCAGCGCGTTGTGCCCGAAAGCGGGCGCATGCGCGGAAACCTCGGACTCGAAGACCAGGTCTTCGTGGCGGTACAGGGCCACGCGCACGGGATTGGTCAGGATCTCGAGGGCAACTTCGCCCTGGGTGATCCGCCAGCCGTCCCCGCTTTCGCGAGGCGCGAGGGCGGCTTCGCCCACCGCCTCCTGGCGCGCGAGCAGCATTTCGGCCACGGCGCGCGCACGCGCGCTGGGCTTGTCATCATTGAAGTGGTTCGCCTCGCCGCAGCGCAGGCGAAAAACTCCCGGCGCATGCGCCTCGACTACCAGGTGCAACCCATCGCCCGCGTCGAAATCGATGCGACTGGGGCGGGACGTCAGCAACTCGACGGAGTCGAGTTGGGTAGTATGGGCAAAGTCGAACTTGGGCGGCACAGAGCATCCCCCGGCTTAAGCCAAAAACCATCAAAAGACGCTATTTTGACGGATTTGAGCTTTGAAATAAACTCGATCCCTCTTTTGGACGGTCATTTCATCCAAAAAAGGGGCATAAAGCCCTTGGTCTGCGCCTGGCCGCGCCGACGCTGCCAATTCGCCGCCAAGTCCCCGAATTGCCGGTCCGAAGGTCAATTGCGGCCTATTGGCGTCAAATTCCGGCAATTTTTACAATTCTACGCTAGCCGGCCGCGGCGCCCGGCGCGCCATCAACTTTTTTCATCGTGGTGAAACAAGCTGGGCCAGATCGGTCTCCAGCGGCAGCGGTTCGCCCATCAGACGGGCCGCGATCAGGTCGCCCATCAGCGCCGACCAGGACAGGCCTCGCGAGGCGTACCCGGTTGCCAGCCACAGGCCGGGCGCGTGCGGCAGTTCGCCGACGGCCGGCAGACGGCCCGGCAGGACAGCGCGCCACCCCGCCCAGCCCGGCAAGCTGCCGGCGACCAGGGCGTCGTAGGCCGGAAAGTGACCGCCCAGCAAGCCTGCCGCCTTGTCCAACGTGACGCGCTGGCCCTCGGCGCCTACCTTGGCCTCGGCAGCCCCGTGCACATAGGTGCTGCCCACCACGCAACCCGCGCCGACGTCGGGCAGCAGATACCCTTCGCCACCCACGATGCAGCGCGGACCGCCGTCGAGCGCCGACGCGGGCACCAGCGTGACCTCGCCGGCCAGCGCATGCATCTGCGCAACCCGCGCAAGCGGGTCCAGCAGGCCGCTGGCCGCCAGCACGTCGCGCGCGCCGGCGGCGTTGGCCAGGATCACGGTATCGGCCCGGGCCAGTTCGGCCCCCGAGGCGTCCTGCACGCGCCAGCCCTGCCCCGCGGGCGACACGCGCTCCGCCCGGCCGGGCAGCACGGCCGCGCCTGACGCGGCCAGGAGCGCCTCGATCAACAAGCCGGGCTGCACCAGCATGCCCTGCGAAAAGAACACCCCGCCGCGCGCCACCGGCAGGCCGGCCAATGCGCTGGCCTCTTCGCGCGATACCTGGCGCACCCAATCCTCCGGAAACGCCAGTGCCGCCAGCGTGCCGGCCAGCGCCGCCGACCGCCCCGCGTCACGCTCGACCTGGACCGTGCCGCACACCCGGGGCGCCGCCCCCGCCGGCAGGCCCTGCCAGCGGGCCCACGCCCGCTCGCTGCCCGCCCGCGACAGGCGGGCGCGCGCGTTGTCATCGCGCGCCAGCACCGGCGTGAGCGCCGCCGCCACGTGGCCCGCGTGCGCCGGCGCGCCCAGCATCCGGCCGGCGTCGATCACGGTGACGCGCCAGCCGCGGCCGGCCAGCGCCTGCGCGATGCCCGCGCCGGCCAGTCCCGCGCCCACGATCACCGCATGGCGCTCGGACGACACGGCGGCCGGCGCCGCCGCGCGGCCCGCTTCCCGGACCTGCCCCACCGTCATGTGCCATTTGCCCCCGTAACCGGGCGCGCGCCGCACCTCGAACCCGGCATCATCCAGATTCCTGCGCAGTTCCCCGGTGCAGGCCCACGTGGCGACGGTGGCGCCCGGCGCCGCCAGCCCGGCCAGGGCGCGCAGCAGCGGCGGTGCCCACATCTGCGGATTGCGCTCGGGCGCAAAGCCGTCCAGGAAAAATGCGTCCACCCGCGCGCCCAGGCGTGGAGCCAGGACCTGCGCATCGCCAAAACCCAGCGTCAGCGTGACCGCGCCATTCTCGAATTCCAGCCGGTGCAGTCCCGGCAGCAGCGCCGGCCATTGCGCGGCCAGCGCGGGCGCCAGGCCGGACAGCGGCTCGGGCGCATGGCGCGCCAGCAGCGCGCCCACGTCGTTGCGCGAAAAAGGGTGCCGCTCCATCGCCACGACGTGCAGGGCCGCGGGCCGTTGCGGATCGTCGCGCCAGGCCTTCCAGAGCGCCAGGAAGTTCAGGCCCAATCCGAACCCGGTCTCGCAAACCGTGAACGACGCGCGCCCGCGCCAGCGCTCGGGCAGGCCGTTGCCACGCAGGAACACGTGCTCTGCCTGGCCCATGGCCCCGGAGGGCGAGTGGTATACGTCCCCATAGACGGAACTGACCAGTTTTCCGTCAGCGTCGAATTCAACCATTGCAGGAGTCAGGGGAACGTAAGTCACAGCCTTCTAGTCCAATAGATACAAACATGGCGAAACGCGGATTATCCCGCCTCATCCCTTGTCGCGTTGGATGCGTACCACGCGGGGCGACGGATTAGTCTGATTGCCACGGGTTTGACGCATACCTGGGCTTACACTGATTTCATGGATACCTACGATCAGCCCCAATCGCTGGCTTCGCCCATCGACCTGTGCGCCGCGATCGACGCGGCAGTCACCGCCGCGCATGCGGGCGCAGCCATCCTGCAATCCTACGCGCACCACCGCGCCGATCTCGTGATCGACCGCAAGGCGCGCAACGATCTCGTGTCCCAGGCGGACCGCGAGGCGGAAGCCTCGATCATCCAGGAACTGAAGGCCCGTACCCCTAAGTTCGGCATCGTCGCCGAAGAAACGGGCGGCAAGGCGCAAGGCGCGGCCACCTGGTACATCGACCCGCTGGACGGCACCACCAATTTCCTTCACGACATCCCGCATTACGCCGTTTCGATCGCCCTGATCGCGCACGCGGGCACGTCGATGTCCGCTAACCAGACGCTGACGCAAGACACGCCCGTCATCGGCGTGGTCTACGACCCCAGCCGCGAAGAGCTGTTCACCGCGGTCTACGGCGTGGGCGCCTGGCTAAACGGCCGCCGCATCTCGTGCTCGCGCACACAGACGATCGAAGACGCCGTGCTGGCCACCGGCTTTCCGTTCCGCGATTTCTCCTTCGCCGCGCAATACATGCCCATGCTGCACGACGCGATCAACCGCGCGCGCGGGGTGCGCCGCATGGGCGCGGCAGCGCTGGACCTGGCCTGGACGGCCTGCGGCCGCTACGACGGCTACTGGGAAATGGGACTGGCACCCTGGGACGTGGCCGCGGGCACCCTGATCCTGCGCGAGGCGGGCGGCGTGTGCTCGGACATGCACAAGCAGGACCCCTGGCCGATCGGCGGGCGCGTCGTGGCGGGCAATCCCGCCATCGAGCGCGCACTGCACGAGATGATCGCGCCGCACCTGGCCAAGCCAGGCTGAGGCCGCGCGGGCGGCCCCGGCCGGGCTAGGCGGACGTCTTGGCGGACGTCTTGTCGGAAGGGGCGGCCTGGGCGCCGGGCCGCAATTCCCGGCGCAGGATCTTGCCCACATTGCTCTTGGGCAATTCATCACGGAACTCCACGAAGCGCGGACGCTTGTAGCCGGTCAGCTTCTCCTTGCACCACTCCTGCACCTGCGCCTCGGTCAGCGACGGGTCCTGCTTCACGATGAACACCTTGACCGCTTCGCCGGAGTGCTCATCCGGCACACCGATCGCCGCACATTCCAGCACGCCGGGATGCTGCGCCACCGCCGCTTCGACCTCGTTCGGATAGACCTTGAAGCCGGACACCGCGATCATGTCCTTCTTGCGGTCCACGATGCGCGTGTAGCCCTGCTCGTCCATGATGCCGATATCGCCGGTGCGGAAGAACCCGTCGGCGGTCATCGAGTCGCGCGTTTCGTCGGGCTTCTGCCAATACCCCAGCATGACCTGCGGCCCGCGGATGCCGACTTCGCCGCGCTCACCCAGCGGCACCTCAACGCCGGCATCGTCCAGGATCGCCACGTCGGTCGACGGCAGGGGCAGCCCGATCGAGCCGGAATACGCCGTCGCGTTGGTGGGATTCACGGTCGCGACCGGCGACGTTTCGGACAGGCCATACCCTTCGATCAGGGGCCGCCCGGTGATCTTCAGCCAGCGTTCGGCCACCTGCTGCTGCACGGCCATCCCGCCCCCGAGCGTCAGCCGCAGCCCGGAAAAGTCCAGGCGGGCAAAGTCCTCGTTGTGCGCCAGCGCGTTGAACAGCGTGTTGACGCCCGGAAATATGTTGACCGGCGTCTTGCGCCACGCATTGATCAGCGACGGCTGGTCGCGCGGGTTGATGATGAGCACGTTGCGCATCCCGGCGTGCATGGCATACAGGCCGCAGACCGTCATGGCGAACACGTGATAGAGCGGCAGCGCGCTGATGATGGTGAGCTGCTGGTCACCCAGGTCGTGGAGGACCGGCTGCGCCACCGCTTCGGTCTGCAGCACGTTGGCCACCAGGTTGCGGTGCGACAGCATGGCGCCCTTCGGCACGCCAGTGGTCCCGCCCGTGTATTGCAGCACCGCCACGTCGTCCATCGAGATGGCCGGGGGGTTGAACGGCAGGTTCGCGCCTTCGTGCAGCAGCTTGGTCAGCGGCCGGGCGCCGTCGATCTGCCATGGCGGAACGATCTTCTTGATGTAGCGCGCCACCAGGTTGACCAGCGGCGCCTTCAGGCCGCCGAGCAGGTCGCCCGGCCCGGTCACGACGATATGCTTCAGCGGGCCGCGGTTGGAGACCTGCTGCAGCGTGTGCGCAAAGTTCTCCAGGATGACGATGACCGACGCGCCGCTGTCCAGAACCTGCCGCTGCAGCTCGTCGGCGGTATAGAGCGGATTGACGTTCACGACCGTCATGCCCGCTCGCAGCGACCCCAGCATGCACACCAGATAGGCCGGCACGTTGGGCATCATTAGCGCCACCCGCGCGCCTTTATCCAGGCCCAGGCTTTGCAGCCAGCCCGCAAACGCGCGCGCATGGGCATCGAGCTGGCCATAGGTGATATCGCTGCCCATCGCGGTGCACGCGATGCGCGCCGCATTCCGCTTGCAGGCCCGGTCCAGCAAGTCGGTCAGCGAGGAATAATCCTCGGTGGAGATCTCCGCCGGAACGCCTTGGGGATAATGCGCAAGCCACGGACGCGTCATGGTATTTGTCTCCATTAAACTGGTTTTTGAATGATGATACCCTTTGTGCGTTCCCCCTATTTCACCCGAGTTCCCTCATGAAACTCCTTGAACCCATCGTTGCCTGGCACCAGGATATTTCCAAGATCCGACGCGACATCCACGCGCATCCCGAACTGGCCTTCGAAGAGTTCCGCACCGCCGACGTGGTCGCGGCCAAGCTCCAGGAATGGGGCATCGAAATCGATCGCGGATTGGGCGGCACGGGCGTCGTGGGCATCATCCGGGGCAACCAGCCCGGCGACCGCGCCGTCGGCCTGCGCGCGGACATGGACGCGCTGCCCATGCAAGAGGCCAACAGCTTCGAGCACGCCAGCAAGCATGACGGCAAAATGCACGCCTGCGGCCACGACGGCCACACCGCGATGCTGCTGGCCGCGGCGCAGTATCTGGCCAAGCACCGGGACTTCGCGGGGACCGTGTACGTGATCTTCCAGCCCGCCGAGGAAGGCGGCGGCGGCGCCAAGCGCATGATCGACGACGGGCTGTTCACGCGCTTCCCGATGGAAGCGGTGTTCGGCATGCACAACTGGCCCGGCAT
>Ga0182739_1002979_pt1 | contig 15286 bp, 14 predicted proteins | sample eDN5th30CBELigBY_FD_128873 | JGI IMG/M metagenome (GOLD analysis project Ga0182739, IMG submission 128873) | Enriched backyard soil microbial communities from Emeryville, California, USA - eDNA 5th pass 30_C BE-Lig BY (version 2) (version 2) | ecosystem: Environmental > Terrestrial > Soil >... | reverse complement strand
TGGATGAACACGGACAAAAAATTCAAGAAAAAGCACAGGAAGCAAATATGCATCCACAAGATTATGTAAATGAAATTGCTGAAGGTGCCAAAAAATTATGGAATACTATGGATATTTCCTATAATGACTTTATTCAAACCACTGAATCACGTCATAAAGATTCTGTAGAGAAAATTTTCCAGAAGTTTTTGGACAACGGCGACATTTACAAAGGTGAATATGAAGGACTTTATTGTGTCCCTTGCGAGTCCTACTATACTGAGACGCAATTAGTCGATGGAAAGTGCCCGGATTGTGGACGAGATGTGCAAAAAGTTAAAGAAGAGTCATATTTCTTTAATATGAAGAAGTACGCAGACCGCCTGCTTGCTTATTATGAAAATAATTTAGAGTTTATCGAGCCGGAATCTCGCAAAAATGAAATGATCAATAACTTCATTAAACCGGGTCTGGAAGATTTATCTGTTTCACGTACTTCATTTGACTGGGGAATTAAAGTACCAGGGAATCCGAAACACGTTATTTACGTATGGGTCGATGCATTATCGAACTATATTACTTCATTAGGATACGGTTCTGACAATGAAGAACTATTCAATAAATACTGGCCGGCAGATGTCCATGTAGTAGGGAAGGATATTGTTCGTTTCCATACAATTTACTGGCCGATTTTCTTAATGGCATTGGATTTACCATTACCTAAGAAAATTTTTGCACACGGTTTCATTATGATGAAAGACGGAAAAATGTCGAAATCTAAAGGGAATGTCGTGTATCCGGAAATGTTAATCGAGCGATATGGTTTAGATGCAACACGTTATTTCTTATTGCGTGAGCTGCCATTTGGTCAAGATGGCGTATTTTCACCTGAATCATTTGTTGAGCGTACAAATTTCGACTTGGCAAACGATTTAGGAAATCTTTTAAATAGAACAGTTTCCATGATGAATAAGTATTTCGATGGGGTAATTCCTACTGAAAACTTGGAAGCAACACAATATGATGCAGCATTAAAAGAACATGCTGAAAATGTACGTTTTAAATATGAAGAAAGTATGGAAAAAATGCAGTTTAGTGTCGTACTTTCTGAAATATGGTCATTAGTTTCACGCACAAATAAATATATTGATGAAACTTCTCCATGGGTATTGGCAAAAGAGGAATCTGACAAAAATAAACTTGCCGCTGTTATGAACAATTTGGCAGAAAGCTTACGTCATATTGCAGTGATGATTCAGCCATTTATGACAAATGCGCCAAAACAAATTATTGAACAATTAGGTCTTGATGAAAAATCATTACATTGGGACACAATTGAAACATTCGGTAATGTTATTCCGAAAAACATAAAAGTTGCTGAAAAAGGAACACCAATCTTCCCACGCCTTGATACAGAAGTGGAAGTTGCTTACATTCGTGAGCAAATGCAGAGCTCTGTAAAAACAGTACAGGAAGAGGAAACAACAACGGTTGAAGCACCGGATACAGAAGAAATTACAATTGACGATTTCATGAAAGTAGATTTACGTGTTGCAACAGTAGTAGCATGTGAACCAGTAGCGAAAGCCAAGAAATTATTAAAGCTTCAGGTTGATTTAGGTTATGAACAACGTCAAGTTGTATCGGGTATTGCAGAGCATTACAAACCGGAAGAACTTATCGGTAAAAAGGTAATTGTCGTTGCAAATTTAAAACCTGTTACATTACGCGGCGAATTATCTCAAGGGATGATTTTAGCAGGCTCACATGACGGAGTTTTAACATTGGCTACTGTTGATCCGAAATTAGCAAATGGTGCACAAGTAAAGTAATGTGAAAACAGTCTGTTGGACCCGAAAAGTTCAGCAGACTTTTTCATTTACTTAATAATATATAATAATAAATTATATAAATATAATTTAATTTTGGATGAAAAAGGATGATAAGTGGATTACTGGGATAATGGTTATCGTTTTATAATATGTAAACAATAATAAAAGAGTATTTTGTAATCTATATGTAATAATACTGAAAACTAAGAAATATGATCTATGAGTACAATACACGATAGGAGAAATGAAGATGAAAACATTTATAGATACACATGTCCATTTAAACGCAGATCAGTATGATGAAGATTTACAGGAAGTTATAGACCGTGCTATTGCTGCAAATGTTGAAAGAATGGTTGTAATCGGCTTCGATAAAAAAACGATAGAGCGTGCGATGCAACTAATAGAGGATTATGATTTTATTTACGCAGTAATCGGTTGGCACCCGGTAGATGCTGTTGATTGTACAGATGAGTTTTTAAACTGGATCGAACAGCTTGCGCAGCACCCTAAAGTTGTTGGAATCGGTGAGACTGGTTTGGATTATTACTGGGATAAATCTCCGAAAGATGTTCAGCAGTATTGGTTCCGTAAGCAGATTCAATTAGCAAAAAAGCTCGAATTGCCAATTATTATTCATAATCGTGACGCAACAGGAGATGTTGTGCAGATTTTAAAAGAAGAAGATGCAGCAGCTGTGGGCGGGATTATGCATTGTTTCGGCGGTAGTGTTGAAACAGCTCGCGAATGTATAAACATGAATTTCATGATTAGTCTTGGGGGACCGGTAACATTTAAAAATGCACGTCAGCCAAAAGAAGTCGCGGCAGAAATTCCGCTGGAACATTTGCTGATTGAAACAGATGCGCCGTATTTAGCTCCGCATCCATTTCGAGGAAAACGAAATGAACCGGCATTCGTTACATTGGTGGCAGAGGAGATTGCTCGCCTGAAGGAATTGCCTGTGGAAGAAGTTGCTAAAAAAACTACGGAAAATGCAAAGCGCTTCTTTAAAATTCAATGATGAAAAACTCTAAAAAACAGTAGAAATTAATTTCGGATTTTTACGTTAAAATTGTTTTTCTAAGTGCAAAAGCTTTAAGATGATAAGTCGCCTCCAATACTAGTTGCAGTACGAGTTCAAGCAAAATGCCCAATTTTTGATAAATTCTTTTTTATTGACAGTAAGAAAACTAGTACGTATAATCCAACTTTGTATTAAGGAGGCGTTATTTTCATGTCAAATCAATCCATGAAAAGCCAGTTCTTAGGATCATTGAGGAGTAAGCAAACAGGGGTCCGAATTCTTTCTGTAGTCCTGTTTGTATCTGTAATTGCATTTGTTCTATACCATGGAACTAAAACTCCTGTCACGTTAACAGTTGACGGAGAAACCACAAAAATTTATACACACGCAACTACGGTTGATGAGCTACTGACAGCTCAAAATATAGATTATACAAAATACGATAAAGTATCACCCTCACTGAGTACCAGTATTGATAGTGGAATGTCAATAGAATGGGAACAGGCAAAAGAAGTAGTAATTTCAGTTGATGGAAATCAGTCTAAAGTTTGGACAACTGAAAATGTAGTGAAGAACATTTTGGAAGAAGCAAATATTGAAGTAACAGAGCATGATCTTGTATCACAAAGCTTAGATACAGAAGTAGGAGCCGATAACAAAATCGATATTCAAAAAGCGTTTCAGTTAACGCTTGTCGATGGCAAAAAAGAGAGACAAGTATGGTCCACTTCGACTACGGTCGCTAACTTTTTAAAACAACAAGAGGTTCAATTAGGAGAATCGGATCGGGTCGACAAAGGTTTGGAGGAAGTTATCACTCCAAACGATAAAATCGCAGTTGTTCGCGTAGAAAAGGTTACCGATGTAGTGGAAGAATCAGTAGATTTCGCAATTGAAAAGAAAAATGATTCTTCTTTATTAAAGGGCAAGGAAAAGGTTGTTTCAGAAGGTAAAAAAGGTAAAGTAGAACGCACATATTCTATCGTTAAAGAGAATGGTAAAGTCGTATCGAAAAAGCTTGCTTCTGAAAAAGTAGTTGAAAAACCAAAAACAAAAGTTGTATCTGTAGGGACAAAAGTTGTCACTGCAAATGTTTCCCGCTCTAGTGAACCAAGTTCAGGGAAAGAGTTTTATGTAACTGCAACAGCATATACACCAAATTGTGCAGGCTGCTCAGGTATATCGGCAGCAGGTCTTAACCTGCGCGCAAATCCGGATATGAAAGTTATTGCAGTAGACCCTAAAGTTATTCCATTAGGAACAAAAGTATGGGTTGAAGGCTACGGGAATGCTGTAGCTGCTGATACAGGCGGAGCTATAAAAGGTAAAAAAATTGATGTTTTAGTACCGACAACGTCCAAAGCAAAAAGCTGGGGACGTAAAAAGGTTCGTATTAAAGTATTGAACTAAATGATTTTTTGCAATTTCAAGCTGAAGTGGAAGAACCTTTGAGAAAGTGATGGAAGTCACTAAACACATATTTTTTGTGATAACAGCTGACCGACCTACTATTCTTGAAGGGAAATCTGAATACAATCATGCCGAGGTATAATTGTTTATTCAGCTGTTTAGTATTAAATCAACAATCCAAAATGTATATTGGCTTTCTCGCTTTTTGACTGATGGCGAGGGAGCTTTTTTCATTGTGAAGGAAATCTAGATTTTAGCAATGGGTATAACTTTGTAAGAAAGTTTTGTCCCCGTCTAGGCTAAAGCGCCAGCTCCTTGCACCATTAGGTCCCTCGTGCAAAAGGGGTGGAGCGTTTACTTTTGCGTCCGGCTCTCCTAGTCTTGCGGCTCACACGACGTGAGTCATTGGGGGCATGCCACATGGATGTGGCGTTTTGCCCACTCGGAGCTAAGCGGGCGATTGAGCACTTTTGTTCTTGAAGTTAGCACAGCGGTAACAAAGTGCGATCTGTGGTAAAATAGCGAAAGACTATGTTAGAAATGAGGAACGTTTCTTGGATATACAAGAGATTATTGTTGTTGAAGGAAAAGACGATACAACAGCGATTAAGCGTGCGACAGGAGCAGATACTATAGAAACAAACGGTTCTGCAATCTCTGATGAAGTACTGCGCCGTATTGCCCATGCCCAGAAAAAGAGAGGCGTCATTGTATTTACGGACCCTGATTACCCGGGCCGCCGTATTCGCGCGATTATAGAAGAGCGGATACCAGGTGTGAAGCATGCGTTTTTAGCAAAAGCGAAAACAATCGCCAAAAACGGCAAAGGTTTAGGGATTGAACACGCAAATGATGAAGACATCCGTGAAGCATTAAGCAATGTCTATACATTGGCGGATTCACAAATTGAAGAGAAAATTACACTGGAAGATTTAATGACAGCCAAACTGATAGGCCACCCGCAATCAAAAAAACGCCGGGACCAGTTAGGTGAAATTTTAAATATAGGCATGACAAACGGTAAACAGCTTCATAAAAGACTGATGATGTTTCAAATAACAATCGAGCAGTTTGCAGAGGCCATTTCGCAATTAGATCAGGAGGATACGCATGCATAAAGACATTGCTACACCGGTACGTACAAAAGAAATTTTAGAAAAATACGGATTTTCATTTAAAAAGAGCTTAGGACAGAACTTCTTAATCGACCCGAATATTTTACGTAATATTGTCAGTCACGCTAATTTAACGGAAAACAGTGGAGCGATTGAAGTTGGACCTGGTATAGGGGCTTTGACAGAGCATTTGGCACGCGAAGCAAAGAAGGTCGTATCATTTGAAATCGACCAACGCCTTTTACCTGTTCTGGAAGATACATTGAGCCCTTATGACAATGTAAAGATTGTCCATTCAGATATTTTAAAAGCGGATGTTGCACAAGTAATCGCAGAAGAAATGCCAGGTATTGAAGATATTATGGTCGTTGCTAATTTACCTTACTATGTAACAACACCAATTTTAATGAAGTTATTAAATGATCGCTTACCGATTCGCGGCTTTGTCGTAATGATGCAGAAAGAAGTGGCGGATCGTATTACCGCAAAACCTGGTACGAAGGCATATGGCTCTTTATCGATTGCCATTCAGTATTACGTAACAGCGGAAATTGCGATGGTTGTGCCGAAAACGGTATTTATGCCACAGCCAAATGTGGACTCGGCGGTAATCCGCTTAATCAAACATGAAAACCCTCCAGTAAAAGTAATTGATGAGGACTTCTTATTTGAAGTGTCCCGAGCGTCATTTGCACAACGTCGTAAAACAATTTTAAATAATTTACAAAATGGACTTGTTAATGGTAAGCAAAATAAAGAGCTTATCCTTCAAGCATTGGAAGAAGCCGGAATTGAACCATCACGTCGTGGTGAAACATTGTCAATTCAAGAATTTGGCAAATTAGCGGACTGCTTACATCCTCATTTTTGTGTACGACAATAAAGTGAATTTCACATTAAAAATTTTTAAGAAATCTTAAGAAAAAAGTTGACGACTCTGTATCACGGTGATAAAATATTATATTTTATTGACATTTTAACTACATCATGGTATACTGTTTTACAGTGAGGTGTATGCAAAAATGCCAAAAACGTTAGCAGACATTAAAAAATCATTGGATAGTCATTTGGGTAAACGTTTGCAATTAAAAGCAAATGGTGGTCGCAAGAAAACAATTGAATGCGAAGGCGTCTTAAGTGACACTTACCATGCAGTGTTCGTTATTGAACTAAAGCAGGAAGATAATGCGTGTAAACGCGTATCTTACAGTTACACAGATATACTTACCGAAGCAGTAGAGATTACTTTTTTAGATGATGCTGTAGCTACCATCAAATAGTTTTTCTAGTACTTATTTTAATATTTTTAAAAAAGCGCTCATTTAAAGTGAGTGTTTTTTTCTTTTTTGCACATGCTAAAAGCGTCAACGAAAAGGAGGTTTTTTGCATGGCAAGACAAAAAATTATGTCCAGTCGTCTAAAGGAAGAGATTGCAAAAGAACTTGGATTTTATGACGTAGTTCAACGTGAAGGTTGGGGCGGAATTAGAGCTCGTGATGCAGGAAACATGGTAAAACGTGCGGTTGAAATGGCTCAGGAAGGCTTGGCTAAACAATCGCAAAACAACCAAAAATAAGTTGACACAAAGATGGCACCATCGTAGGTTCTTGCTTACGGTGGTGTTATTTTGATGTGAGGAAATAAAATTACCTAATACTTAGAATGTCTTACTACTGTATTGCCCGGCATGCGTTTTTTTACGATAATTTGCGAAGAAAAGTGAATGTTTTCGTGCATAATACAAGGCTCCCGTATGGTAAAATAGGGGCAATAGAATTTTAATCGCGTATTACATATTATGCGTGCCTTATACAGTAGGAGGAATTTTCAATGTTATACGTAAAAGCACCCGCAAAAATCAACTTAACACTCGATGTGCTTTATAAACGTCCGGACAATTATCATGAAGTGGAAATGATTATGACAACGGTCGATTTGGCGGATCGAATTGGACTGGAATCACGAGCAGACGGTCAAATTAAAATCGTTTCAACCGATAATTTTGTTCCGGATGATCAGCGGAATTTTGCATACCAGGCAGCAGAGCTTTTAAAAAATACATACGGTATTAAAGATGGCGTAACGATTTCAATCGAGAAGCAAATTCCTATAGCTGCGGGTCTAGCGGGTGGAAGCAGCGATGCAGCGGCTACATTGCGCGGGTTAAATGAGTTGTGGGAACTAAATTTAACGTTGGACGAGCTTGCAGAACATGGAGCGAAAATCGGTTCTGACGTATCGTTCTGCGTCTATGGTGGTACAGCTTTAGCGACAGGACGCGGGGAAAAGATTAAAGAACTATCTGCACCTCCAACTTGCTGGGTCGTTTTGGCCAAGCCGAAAATTGGCGTATCGACAGCGGATGTATATGGTGGATTGAATATTGAAGGTCTACAGCACCCAAACACGAAAGAAATGATTAAAGCAATAGAAACCGAAGATTATGAACTAATGTGCAATTCACTTGGAAATGTTTTGGAAACTGTAACATTTAAGCTTTATCCGGAAGTTATAACAATTAAAGAACAAATGCAGCGCTTTGGTGCCGACGCGGTACTAATGAGCGGCAGTGGTCCGACAGTATTTGGGCTGGTGGAAAATGAAGCACGTGTCAGCCGAATTTATAATGGATTACGTGGTTTTTGTGAGGAAGTTTATGTAGTACGTATGTTAGGGGAACGAAATCCACTTGCATAAATACGTATAATTATGGTAATTTGACTATTAAATATTCGTATTTTAATTATTAATGTTTAGGAGAGGGTCGCATGAAATGGAAGCGCAGTGAACGCCTTGTAGATATGACTTATTATCTGCTTGAGCATCCACATCAGTTGATCCCGCTAACTTATTTTTCTGAGCTTTACAGTTCTGCAAAGTCTTCAATCAGTGAAGATTTAACAATTGTAAAGGAAACATTCGAAGAAAAAGGAATTGGGCTTTTAATTACCGTACCTGGTGCAGCAGGCGGTGTTAAATATATCCCTAAAATGGCGGAACAAGAAGTTCGTGATATAATTGGGGAATTTATGGGAGAACTTAGTCAATCCGATCGACTATTACCTGGCGGCTATTTATTTATGACGGATCTTTTAGGGAATCCGGAATTGATGAACCGTGTAGGTAAAGTATTTGCGAGCGTGTTTGCAGATCGTCAAATTGATGTCATTATGACAGTAGCGACAAAGGGAATTTCAATTGCACATGCGATTGCAAGACATTTGAATGTGCCGGTTGTTGTTGTACGTCGTGACAGCAAAGTGACGGAAGGTTCAACAGTGAGTATTAATTATGTATCAGGATCTTCTCGTCGTATTCAAACGATGGTTTTATCAAAACGCAGTATGAAAATTGGCCAGCGTGTATTAATCACCGATGATTTTATGAAAGTCGGCGGCACGATGAATGGTATGAAGAACCTACTGGAAGAATTCGAATGTGAGTTGGCAGGTATCGCGGTATTAGTAGAAGCACAGCATGCTGATGTTACATTAGTGGATGATTACTATTCTTTAGTAAAACTGAAGGAAGTAAATGAGAAAGATCGCACAATTGCATTAAGTGAAGGTAATTTTTTTTCAAAAGGAGAGAAATTAAAATGAAAACTGTTTCAACAACAAATGCACCAGCAGCAATCGGTCCATATGCACAAGGTATTATAGTAAATAACATGTTTTATTCTTCAGGCCAAATTCCACTGACAGCTTCAGGGGAACTTGTAGATGGCGATATCGAAGTACAGACAAATCAAGTATTCGAAAACTTAAAAGCTGTTTTAGCAGCAGCCGGCTCTTCTTTAAACCAAGTTGTTAAAACAACAGTGTTTATGAAAGACATGAATGATTTCGCTATAATGAATGAAGTGTATGCAAGTCATTTTGGTGAGCACAAGCCAGCTCGTTCGGCAATAGAAGTTGCTCGTTTACCAAAAGATGTAAAAGTTGAAATTGAAGTTATTGCATTAGTAAAATAATAATTTCTTCATTCTTATATTGTTTATAGCTTAAATCCGCGACTTTCTAATTATAGAAAAGACGTGGATTTTTTTTATTGGAAAAATATTTTGACTCTATTTATAGCAGTTATTAAGAAAATCTTTATAAATAAGTAGAATATTTAGTTTATTTTAATAATTATAAAAATTGTAGATAGAAAAAAATTACATTATATTGTATTCTATTGATAAATGATGTATTTTTAGAAATTTAATGGATGATAGAAGGATTATTGTTTTTCATCCCGAATACTAAAAATTACAAATCAAACTACAGGGGGTATAAATAATGGAAGTAACTGACGTAAGACTACGACGTGTTCAAACAGAAGGACGTATGCGTGCAATTGCCTCAATTACGCTAGATGATGAATTTGTTATTCATGACATTCGTGTAATTGACGGGAATACTGGTTTATTTGTAGCGATGCCTAGCAAAAGAACACCAGACGGCGAATTCCGTGATATTGCACATCCGATTAATTCGAATACGCGCAATAAAATTCAAGAAATCGTTTTGGAAGCTTTCCATGCATCTGCTGAAGAAAACACAGAGGGAACTTTGGAGCTTGAAGAAGTGAATGTTTAATGTTAATTAGGGTCACTCATATGAGGGGGCTCTTTTTTTGTGAATTTTTATAGACAGAAATGTTCTATAACAGAAAAGTAAAAACTACAATAAGATCGAAAATATACTGATTATTTACTTTTTAACGTAATTTTTTGCTGAATTAGTACACAAAAGAAAATGTGTCAAACTACTATAGATATTTTAAATTCAAACATTTGTCAAGTCTGAATACCTTGAAAAGATTATGAAATTGCTTTATAGTCATAAGAGAAAATGAGCTAAATTGGAGGACTTGTAATATGACGAATATTTTTGCGGTCGTGCTAGCGGCTGGTCAAGGTACACGAATGAAGTCCAAATTATATAAAGTGCTTCACCCAGTATGCGGAAAGCCTATGGTGGAACATGTAATCGATCATATCAGCTCATTAAATGTTGAGCGTGTCGTAACTGTTGTAGGACATGGTGCAGAGCTGGTAAAAGAAACACTAGGAAATAAGAGTGAGTATGTTTTACAAGAAGAACAACTAGGTACAGCGCATGCAGTTCAGCAAGCTGAGCCGATTTTAAGCGGACTTAGCGGAACTACACTTGTAGTATGTGGTGATACTCCGTTAATTCGCCCTGAAACAATGCAGGCACTGCTTGATGAACATGCATCACAAAATGCAAAAGCAACTATTTTGACAGCGGTTACAGATGACCCGACTGGCTATGGCCGTATTTTACGTAACGAACATGGGCAAGTGTCGCAAATTGTTGAACAAAAAGATGCTACTTCTGAACAGCAGCTTGTGAAAGAAATTAATACAGGCACATACTGCTTTGATAATGAAGCACTGTTTGAAGCACTTAAGCTCGTTAAAAATGAAAATGCACAAGGTGAATTCTATTTACCGGATGTTATTGAAATTTTACAAAAGCAAGGTGAAACAGTTGCCGCTTATGTAACAGAAAACTTTGATGAAACACTTGGCGTAAATGACCGTTTTGCTCTGTCTCAGGCAGAGGAGCTTATGCGTGCACGTATTAATGAACGTCATATGCGCAATGGTGTAACGATTATAAATCCGATTTCTACACATATTAGTGCAGACGCGGTAATCGGAAGTGATACGGTTCTTCTACCTGGAGTGATTATTGAAGGAAAAACGGTTATTGGCGAAGATTGTAAAATTGGTCCGAATAGTCATATTGTTGACAGTCAGATTGGCAATGCGACAACGATTCATAGTTCAGTTGTGCTAAACAGCCAAGTCGGCAGTGAAACAGCAGTAGGTCCGTTTGCACATTTACGTCCGGAATCTTCATTAGGAAACCATGTAAAAATCGGTAATTTCGTTGAAGTGAAGAAGAGTACGCTAGGTGATGATACGAAAGTGTCTCATTTAAGCTATATTGGCGATGCAGAAGTCGGCAGTAACGTAAATATTGGCTGCGGTTCAATCACTGTTAACTATGACGGTAAGAACAAATATAAAACAATTATTGAAGACGATGTATTCATTGGATGTAATTCGAACTTAGTTGCTCCGGTAACATTGAAAAAAGGTTCTTTCATTGCAGCAGGATCGACAATTACTAAAGAAGTTCCGGAAGATGCATTGGCAATCGCACGTGCTCGTCAGGAAAATAAATTAGGCTATGTGAGTAAATTAAATTCAAAATAAAATTAACTAAAATACAGGAGGCCATCATGCCGTATCAATACGCTGACTCAAAATTAAAAATCTTCTCATTAAATTCTAACAATCCACTTGCCAAAGAGATTGCTGATGAAATGGGTCTAGAACTAGGGAAATCATCCGTTAAACACTTCAGTGATGGAGAAGTCCAAATTAGCATTGAAGAAAGTATTCGAGGAATGGATGTATTTATCGTTCAATCTACTTCTGCACCTGTAAATGAGCATTTAATGGAACTTTTAATTATGATTGATGCTGTTAAACGTGCGTCTGCTCGTACAGTAAACGTTGTTATGCCTTACTATGGCTATGCACGTCAAGACCGTAAAGCAAAAGCGCGTGAACCAATCACTGCTAAATTAGTAGCAAACTTACTTGAAACTGCCGGTGCAACTCGTGTAATCGTATTGGATTTACATGCACCTCAAATTCAAGGTTTCTTTGATATTTTAATCGACCATTTAGTGGCTGTACCACTACTTGCTGAACATTTCGGAACAAAAGGTTTCAATGAAGAGGAATTGGTTATTGTTTCTCCAGACCATGGTGGTGTAACTCGTGCGCGTAAATTAGCAGAGCGCTTAAAAGCTCCGATCGCTATTATCGATAAGCGTCGTCCAAAACCGAACGTGGCAGAAGTAATGAACATTGTTGGTAATGTAGAAGGTAAAGTATGTATTTTAATCGATGATATTATCGATACGGCAGGTACGATTACGATTGGTGCAGAGGCATTAATTAAGAGCGGTGCTAAAGAAGTTTACGCATGTTGTTCACACCCTGTATTATCAGGTCCGGCAATTGAGCGTATTGAAAATTCTCCTATTAAGGAATTAGTTGTAACAAACACTATTCAATTATCTGAAGAAAAATTATCTCCAAAAATTCAACAACTATCAGTTGCGAAATTAATGGCAGATGCAATCTCACGTATTTACGAAAACAAATCTGTTAGTACATTATTTGACTAATCGATTGCAAACCAGCTTAGGAATTTTATTTCCTAAGCTGGTTTTTTTATGTCCTATTTTCCCTATATGCAAATATTTGCAAAAAATCTGACAATTTAATATGTTTAGTGTAGACAAGGGTAGGGTAAATGTACCTTTGTATAATTAATTAAGGGGGACGATGGAATATGACTACAGTATTACAAGCAACTAAGCGAGAAACTGGGAAACGTTCGATATTAACCCAACTTAGAAATGAAGGCCAATTGGCAGGTGTGCTTTATGGCTATGAAACTGAGACAACACCAATTTCGCTGGATTATAGAGATACTGCTAAAGCAGTACAAACATATGGTTCAACAAGCGTGTTTAAAATTGAAGTAGGCGGGAAAAGAGTAAATGCAGTACTTACTGATATCCAACGTGATGCACTAAAAGGACATGTGAAGCACGTTGACTTCCTTGCTATCAATATGAAAGAAGAACTTGAGGTGGATGTTCCAATCGCATTAATCGGAACTTCAGTTGGTGTTAAAGAAGGTGGAGTCATTACTCAACCTAACCATACATTGAAAATTAAAGTGAATCCAAGTGAAATTCCAGACACAGTTGAAATCGATGTATCCGAATTAGCAGTTGGTGAATCGTTATCTGTGGGTAATGTGCGTGATCAATTTACAGCGTTTACGATTGTAGATAATGATGACTTTACATTAGCAACGGTAACACCGCCAGCAGCACCAGTTGAAGATGTTGATGCAGATGCAGAGAATGTAACAGCCGATGATCTTGATGCAACGGGAGAAAAATTATCGCCTGAAAAACCAGGTAGAGAAGATTAAGCAATTGGACAGGCCGCTCTATTATATAGAGCGGTTTTTTAATGCCGAAAAAATACTTCGACATCCGAAAGAAAATAAGTATAATAAGATGGAGATGAGTAAATATTATGAATAATTAGAGGTCTTTATGAGAACACATAATGAAAAAATGAGTATTTATCACGGGATGGCATCTGCTGTTGCACAAAATACTTCAAACAGCTATATCCCGATTTTTGCAATGACGATTCTTGGTGCGACGAACTATCAAGTGGGATTGATCAGTTCCTTGCCACCGCTAATTACACTGCTTATGACATTGCCGGCTGCCATTTTATTAAACCGTGCATTCGAGCAAAAAAGGCTTGTTGCTTTTTCTGTATTGGCAGCACGCTTTGTTTTTCTGTTAATTGCCTTCATCAGTTATGTGCCGGGAAGTTTTGGTTCATGGTTGCTGCTTGGTCTGATTGCTGCGATGAGCGTCCCGAATACGATGGCTAATATGGGCTGGCAGTCTTTTATCGGGAATATTATTGAGGAATCACGGCGAGCCCAGTTTTTCAGTGATCGCAATCGCTTGCTGACAGTCGTAGGCTTATTCGTTACATTAACAATCGGCATTGTCATGAAAGACATGACCTCCAACAGGATAGCTTATCAAATACTGTTCATGTTTACATTTGCAGTCGGAATTGTGGAGCTTTATTTTTTACTAAAGCATGATGAACCGGAGCGTGAACTGAATATAGAAAAGAAACGCGCAATGGATTGGTCAATATTTAAAAACAATAAATATGTTCTGTTTTTAATTGTTGCACTTGTATTTAACTTTGGCTGGCAAATGGCATGGGGTGTTTTCAATATTTATAATGTCCGTTATGCGGAAGCAACGATTTTTTGGATTAGTATGTTCAATGTCGCCAATATGATTGCACAAATCTTTTCATTTTCGCTTTGGCGTAAATGGTCGCAAAAATATGGCAATATGAGTGTGTTCGTCTGGGTTGCTTTTGGTATGTCGACAGCGCCATTGCTGATGGTTTTATCGACTAACCTGTATTATTTAGCCGCGATGTCCTTTCTTTCAGGGCTATTTGTTTCAGGGACGGTTTTAATATTATTTAATTTATTGCTGGAAAATTCACCGCAGGAAGTCCGCACATATTGTATTACGACTTACAATGTGCTGCGTGCCTTCATCGCCTTGTCTTCTCCGCAAATCGGAATTTGGCTGCTGGAACCCTACTCGATGGAAACAGCGATGTATTTGTCGACAGCCGTTCGCTTTTTCGCAGCAGTAGGATTTTTGTTGCTGTACATTGTAAGGAAAATGCGTGCAAGATCATTGGCTCAATACTAGGGGACGATACATACTTTTCAGAAGGATATATGATAAAATAAAGGCGATTAGAGAAAAAGGATGCGATTACTAGTGAAATTAATTATTGGTTTAGGAAATCCGGGAAAACCATATGAACATACACGCCATAATATAGGTTTTGATGTGATTGATGAATTAGCCGATCGATGGAATGCACCATTAAACCAAACTAAATTTAATGGTATGTATGCAACGGTTCATCGTCCTGAAGGAAAAGTCATTTTATTGAAGCCATTAACATATATGAATTTATCAGGAGAATGTGTTAGACCTCTAATGGATTATTTTGATATAGAAATTGAAGATATTATTGTTATTTATGATGATTTAGATCTGGAAACGGGTAAGTTAAGATTACGCGGCAAAGGAAGTGCCGGTGGACATAACGGAATTAAGTCATTAATTCAGCACTTGGGAACACAGGAATTTAACCGAATCCGTGTCGGAGTAAGCCGTCCGCCAGCAGGTATGAAAGTTGCGGACTACGTATTGGCCAAATTTTCAAAAGAGGATCAGCCAAT
>Ga0182739_1002978_pt1 | contig 15290 bp, 11 predicted proteins | sample eDN5th30CBELigBY_FD_128873 | JGI IMG/M metagenome (GOLD analysis project Ga0182739, IMG submission 128873) | Enriched backyard soil microbial communities from Emeryville, California, USA - eDNA 5th pass 30_C BE-Lig BY (version 2) (version 2) | ecosystem: Environmental > Terrestrial > Soil >... | reverse complement strand
TGCTCCGACGAGCAATCCCCGCCCGGGCAGGCCGACATGCAGCCGAGAAGATCGATCTCCGCGAAGAATTCCAGATAGTCGCCCGGACGCACCGGGCTCGCCTTCATGAAATACTGCCCGGTGTCGCGCGTAAAGCCGGTGCACATGAAGACGTTCAGCACGTCGTGCACGTAGCCTTCCGCCTCGCGCGGCGCCATGCCGGTCTTCTGCGCGAAGGCGCGCGTCAGGTTGGAATGGCAGCAATGGTGGTACTGGCCGCCATGGCTGAGCAGGTTGTGCGTATAGGGATCGCAACGCGTGCCGATCACATCATGCACCGCGCCGCCGAACTCGTCGAAGCCGTACCAGTCCAGCGTGTCGTGGGTGATGGTGGCGATGGGGCGCAGATAGGGGAAGTTGGAGAAGAGCTGGTCGCCGAGCCCGACATGGGTGCCGTTCAGCGCCCGCGTCTTGCCGGTATAGAGCCGTGCCTTCAGGTCATTGGCATTGAAGAGGTTGAGGTCGCCGACCTGCGGCCCCTCGCTGCAGACGATACGGCAGAAATGCCCCGCCGGCACCGACCACGTCGCCGCCTCGCGCGGCGGAACGACGATGGTCTCGACCAGCTCCAGATCGTCGCGCAGCGCGCGATAGGCCGAAAGATCCGGCCGCGGCAGGCTCTCCACCGGATAACAAACCACCGGCTTCACCGCCTTGCGCGCCGCCGCATCCGCGGGAGCCGCCGTAATCGGACTGGGCTTCATGACATCCTCCTCCACAGACACCTTCCGGGCGCCTACTCCAACCTTGTTGAATAACATTATTATGATTGTTCAACAGAAAGCAATCGAAACAGCGACGCGGCATGTCGGATTGCGCAAGGAGACCATCTTGTCGGCAAACCCGCATTCAAACGGCTGATAATGAAGGAAAATTGTGCGTCGCCAGATAAGCCTGGACTCGCCGTCGTTGTTTTCATTAATGAAAACAACGACGGTCACATTTCAAGTTCGGATTCCTCGCCATATAAGTCCGGACTCGGGAAGCTGATCGCCACACAAGTCCGGACTCTGTTGCAAACCCGGGTCATCAGCCCCAGCCCCGGCGGATATCTGTGCGTCGGCATCGCGGACACGCCACCGCCGAAACGGGCCTATCCTCGCGTTTCGCTTCCCGCTTTTCCTCCGGCGTCAGAACTTCGACTTCGAAACGATGTCCGCAATTGAGGCATTGGAAACGCCTGAGTTCAGTCATATTCGATCCCCGCATGCCCGATGAATTCCGACCAAAGGGCCTCCGCCGCCTGCTGCGCGTCATACTTGGAATCACCACGCCCCATGAGCCCGCCAAAGCCCAGCGTGAGGTACATGTTGTAATCATCAGCGGATACGCGGATCGAACCGTTCGACGTGTTAGTGTCGGCATGAGCTTCGAACACGTAATTGATGTCCCCGAAATGGTGCCTGCTGCCTTTGCTGTTGTGAACGGTGATGTGTGCTTCCCGGCCTCCTTTTATGCCCCGGTTGACGACGGTGCAGGTAAAGGAGCTATCGCTCATCCTGTGGAACTTGGCTTTGAGGTCTTCAATTCCGCTGAGTTCATCGCACGAGCTCTTGAAGTAGTCGCGGATAACCTCATAGGCTTGATCGATAAACTCTCCCCGCTGAATTGAATCGAATTCTTGCTTGATCTTGATCCGACGGCCTGACGTCGCCATGGCCGACGGTCCTGTACCAACCGGAACGGTTTCCCTTTTACCCGTGGAAATCAGCCGTCGGATGCCGGAAACGACGTCGAGGTAAGCGACGTTCGCGTTCGTCCACTCCGATATCGCCTTACCGTCTTTCGGCAAAGCCATGAACTGTCAAAAGGGGGAAGAAAGCCAGTCGCACGGCTCGACGATCACCGGCACGATGTGAAGCTGACCGTTCTCAGAAAGACGGAGCGCCTCCTCGAACTCCTTATCGTAGCAGTAATTGGAAGCGATGTAGTCAGGGCTGACCAAAGCGATGAAGAGATCGCTCGTCTGCAGGGCCTCCATTACCGCTTTGTCCAGCTTCGCACCCGGGACGATTTGGTGGTCGGTCCAGGTTTTGATGGAGCCTTCACGCTGAAGAAGGGACATATGCTTATGCAGCCGGTCGAGATACTTCTCATCGGCGTGCGAATAGGAGATGAACGCGCTTAATGCCAAGATACACCTCAGTACATATTCGGAATCGAACGCTAAATTAAACCTGCGTACGTTCGCGACCAAGTGGCATCTCGACCCTCTCCACACGTAATTTCCTTAGGCCGATCGTCATTTGAAGAACTTACGGCCGACCAGACTCCACATCTAGCCGCAGCCGGATGAAAATTCGACGGTTGGCCAGGGTGACATAACCGGGCCGATAGACCTCATAGGCACATGCCGAGGTCCACCGTCGTCAGACGCGAGTAAACGAACCATGTGAGTGCAACACCACCCCAGCAGATAACCACTATCGTCCACAGTATCCTGCGATGAGTGGTTATGCGGCCGCCGAGCTTCTCGTACAGCGGGAGAAAATTCTCAGCGATGCTGGCGTAGTCTTTGCGGAGCTTGTCCTTCTGGCGCGTAAGATCGTCTTCGATATTCGCGAGTGTCATGAACTGATTGTAGATCGCAAACGAAAGGAGCATGACGAAAAGGGTCGCCCCAATTGAGATCGCCAGATTTCCCCAGAATTCCATGCCGCATCTGGAAGCCACCTTCAGCTGTGTAGCCACGATCACGGTGGCCACCGGAACCCCCATGACCTGGTTCTGGATATCGTGGAACGTCTTGTGAATTTTATTGGTGTATTCGCCGATCGCTTCTTCGGTTTTCGTTTTGATTTTGTCGTACGAAAACTCGGACGCGAAGAGCTTATAGCCGTCCAAAGCCTTCGAAGCCATCTCCCTCAAATGGGCGAGCAGATACCGGAAACGCTCGTTTTCGGGTTGATGTTTACAAAGGTCGATCGCAACTGTCGAAAGGATCGCTGTCTTCTGATCTTTGTGGACCTTCTCGAACACGAAGTTCTCGAGGGCTTCGACAGTTGTCGCGGACACATGATGCAGATCGCGCGCCCGGTAGTCTATCGGTACCCGCAACCGGGTTGGACCGAGGAATGTAGCTTCCGCCTGATATCGATCGACCAACGCTGCGGCCTCGGAAAGAGCTGCAACCAGCTTGAGCAGCGTCCTGTATTTCGAGACCGACTCGGGGATCGTGGCATCGTTGTAGGCGAAGCGTTCCGCGATGATGTAATAGCGTCTGGGTTCCCTGATCCGATGAAGAGAGTTCTCGAGGAATTCGTCCATGTCTCTCGCAAGAATGCCGAGTGCCTCCAAAGGCGGAGAAAGCTCCAGCTTGACCTGGCCTCCAAGGACAAGGTCCTCCGCCGGACTTTTGATCGCGATTCCGCTGTCGTCAAAAGCACGATCGTCGCGTTCGATTAGCTGCAGGGTCTCAAGGACAGATGCGTCGGCTATCCGCAGGTGCCCCACCATGCTGTCTTCAATGAGCTTGGTACCACGGTAGATCGGCAGCAGCTGGTCAAACGTGATCGTTGGCATCCTGACCTCGATTGCGGTCGAGCTTTTCGACAAGGTCGTCTGGCAGCTCCCTGATCGTCAGCGTCTTGCGCTCGGGATCATAGCTCAATTTCCCTTGGGCAATGGCCCGCCGGTCGAACTCCAAAGACCAGTAAGGAGTTCGAGCCCTGTATCGGACAAGGGCGCTTAGCGCGCGCTTGTTTGGTACGAACCCGTCTCCGAGAGCCAAATCCGGGTCACCAAGTACCTTTACCAGCCGTTCGGGCTTTTCGGGATACAACTCGTTTGCGAAGGTTTCAAAGTCTAAGGGCAGACCTTCTCGGACATGGCGGTCGCAGATTTCGAACGCTCGCTTGAGGAATTCCGTTCTATCCTTGACCGCGCCGCGACTAGGTTCGGCGAAATCCTCCAGAACTTCAATCAGTCTGGTCGTGTCGGTCTTATCCTGGCGGGTCGTGGAGCAACCAAGGAATTCCTTGAAGTATTCGGCGACATCTCCCTTGCCCCGGAGGAACCCGATATAGCGGTCTGCTCCAGCAAGCCAGGCCGAAATATTGACCCTACCGGCGAAACGGAACCCTTCGAGGTCCAAATGTTGGACGTCAGCCATATCCAGATCGTTGGTCAGGAGTGCGCCGAGCTTGTCGTTGATGATCGCCACCATCAGGTAGACCTGCTCATCTTTCTCAAAGTGAGCGAAGAGCACATGCCCACCCGCCGCGCCAGGCTTTCGTTTTGCCTGCGCCGTCAATGTGGACATTAGCTTCTGCGTCAGGGTCGCGAAGTCTCTATACTGCCCCTTCTCGAAATCCGAGACGAACGTCTGCGCTGGATAGTTGTCCAGGTCTTCCGAAAAGCTTCCATGAGCCTTCGAGGCCTTGCCAGAGTACAGCGTGTGCAGCTCAGTTACGACCCGCACGACGGTCGGTGAAACCTTCAGCTGTGCCTTCCCGAGGATACTCTCGAAGTCATTCGATCCGTTGCGCTTCAGATCGTGGACCGCAACCTGCACGACATTATCTACCAACGACTCGCCCCTTAATAAAAACACGCACATGTCTGAGCATATCTGCATGCAAATACAAGTAGGAGTTCTCGACCAAGACATGAGGTGCAGTCCGTTCCCTCCCGCCTACCAAGACCGCTTCAAGAAGCGAATCGAGGGAAACCTCGATCGGGACCTCCAATTCGTGATGGTGTGATTTGCCGATCAGGCGGTGTCGTTTACTCGGGCATCTCGACTGATGTCCCCCGAGCTGCACCTACTCGACGCTTGCATGACCGTACTTTTAGAACGCGCGATAGAGTTCTTTAACTTGAGAACGGTAGTCCTCAACAAAACATAATCGACCTATGGTTTCACATGACGGAACGCCCGACTCTTAGCCTGAAGCCAGAAAAAATCGAGCTGGCACAAAAGCTCATCGACGCTCGAGGTGTGGCCGAGCCAATTATCATTCCCGACACGGCCGCCATGGACGACATCTCATGTTTGGGAGCCGGGTCCATCCCTAAAGTTCTCGGGATCACAGGAGCATACAACTCCCATGGCTCTTTCAAGCCTCACCTGACGAACAAACTAGCTATCGGCGAACCCCGAATACGCGAGGTCTACTGGTGCCGTTTCACAGATGCGATAAATCCCGAGTTCGGCAAGGAGCGGCCTGTTGTCATCCTGTCGAAGAAGAGCGTGAAAGGCACGTTTTCGCTTGTCGTCCCCGTCACGACCGAAGACGAAGGGCAGACACCCGAGAACTCGCACAAACTCTCGCAGAACCCCAATCCAAATGGCGGCTACCCTGCTTGGGTCGTGGCCTCCCACGTCTACTCGGTTAGCCATTGGCGGATGCGGCGGTTCTGGGACAAGGCCACCCGTAACCTAGTGACACCACGGATTTCGAACGAGGACTTCGAAAGCGTGCTGGAAATTCTGCACAATAAAATTCCACCTCTGTCGGCGAATAAAAACTTGAAGTCCGCTGACCAGACGGATATATCAATTACAGGCATCGACAACTCGGTGGCCAAGTAGTCGGAAACGACTTTTCAAGCATACGCAATCGCGCAAGCGAGAGGCAAGTAGGGACCCTTACGGGTCCCTTTACTTTTTCAGCTTCTGAGACGCCTCATTTAAAATAACCCTGCATCGCGGCAAGCGCTTCGACGACACCGTCCACCTCTTCTGCCGTTCGAAGTCTCGCGGTCAGTCTCCACCCGCGACCATCGTCGTATGCATTCCAAGACATGACGTGTAGCGCGTTCTTGATGGCCTTCCGGTTTAGCATGAACGACCGCCAACGGCGTGGGGTGACGATCTCGTGAAGGTCCATTGCAAGCATGATGCAGCCGTCTACCCTATCGACGGAGGCATGAACAGCGACTCTACGGTTAGACGTCCTGATCGTGGCCCCGATCTCGGGAACGGCGACAGGCATTAGGAAAAGCGGACATCGCGCACAGACCTTCCTCCTGAATTCGTCCCAAAGGGGAAAGCTGATAACGCTCGGATCATCGGGGTCGACGTCGAGCGCCAACGCCTCGCGGGCCTCAATCCGCAGTACAAGAGCGTTCGGCTCGCGAAGTCCGAAACACGTTCCGACGCCGAGTTCCCGAAGGCTCGTGACAACCTCGTCGGCGCGACAGCCGAGCGCAGGACGATAGAGCTGGGCGTTGGCATATCGCAGACCAAACGCCGTCACGCTCTCCCGAGACAGGCACCCTCGCGGACCGGCCGCCTTGATCTCGCCGCTCTCAACGAGGCGCTTCACCGTGCCGTGTTCCAGATGCAGCATCACGGCAGCTTCGCCCGAACTCGCAAGGTCGATGCCTTCGGCGTCCGGCAACGCCCAGTCGGAGACCTGACGGCGGTTCCTTTCCACGATGCGGATCGAGCGGACACCAGGCTGGTTTTGCGGATCACGAGCGGCCATCAGACTCCCATCGAGAACCCGCATCAGCACGTTCCCCATCGATAGCCTGTGACGTCTGGAATACGTCCGTAGGGAAACGCTCGACTCCGATGCCTCCGTCGCGGCGATAAGCGCCTTCTTGATCAGCCTTTCAACGTCCGAACGAAGAAACATCCGATTTGACGAAAAGGTACCGAATGCCTTCAACAAACCAGCCTCGACGAGGCTCTGCCAGCTCCAACTCTCAACCCCGAGAATGCGGGAAACCTCCGAGATCGGTACGAGATCGGCAATGGCAGCGCGCAAGGCGACCTCCTGATCCGAGGTGAGTTCCCAAGCTTCGGTGATGTCGCCAACGGCATTGACGTGACGCGCCAGAGAGATCAAGGCATCGGTCTTCACGCCCAAGTTTTGCGCAAGCGTCGAAAGCGCCCTCTCAGCATAGAAGTCTCTTGCATCCCTGAAGCGCTTCTTTCCGATTTTTCCGATCGGCTCGAACGCCTCTGTCGTTGCGCGCTTCAACATGTCGCCGATCGCGGTTCCGGGCAGCTTCGGCCACGCGTTCCACGCCCATGCCATGCTCTCCATTTTACCCTCACGGCGCACATCCGACGGGACGTGCTCGGTAAACCAGCCACGCATGTCGGAGACGAGGTCTTCCCACGTCCCCGACAGCGCCGACATGCCTACGGCCAATTTTTCCAGCTGGTCGGTCGGCACATTAAAGGTGCGCGCGTTGCCGAGCCACATACCGAGGTATTCGCAAGCCTCGATGACCTCGTAGAGATGATATCCGTCCAGCAACGGCCACCGTGTTTGAGGCAAGACGCCAAGGCGCTCAAGGATGAACGCCTCCAGTGTCCTGTCGTGCCTGTCGGCTTGCGACGGAGCGCATCTGGCGAGCAGCCTCCCGCTCGTGTCGCTGCCGACATCGGCCCACCACCAACCGATGGGCTGGCCCGAGGCATCCACGTCCTCAATCGAAGTGCCGTGTTCAGGACAGGTCCTGAAAGCGCGGATATCCCACCAGACCCGATGATGTGGTGAATCCGCCAAGCACGCGCGACAGAACCTGCGTGTGCTGAAAACCATCTGCCTCTGCCGGAGCCGCTGCCCGCCGAGATTGTAATAGCCCCCGTCGGCCAGAGGGCTGTATAGACGAAGAGCGGCCTTGTGTTCATCACTGATCGGCAGCGTGAGGAGTGTGTCGAGGGTCTCTTCGGGGGTAAGACGACGCCCGTTGATGCCGACCTCGTTTCCATAAACGCTGGCGCTGTAGTGTCCCTCGTTGGCGACCAGCCGTAGGAAATACCCCCTGGCGGACTCGCCAAGTAGCGGCTTCAGACTCCAATTGGAGAACGGGAGGTACATCGATCGAGAGATGTTCATGCGTCAGGCCTTCCGGAAATAGTTGCGGGTGTCCCCAAGACGCACCAGCGTCAGCGACGAGCGGCGCAGGTGGTCGAGCATGATGCAGCTGGCTCCGTCGTTCATCGCCAGCGCCGCAGCGTCGCGGACGAGATTCATGACCCGACCGATAGAGCCGCCCGTGAAAGCATGGACGTCGGCGGCCACGGCCGAACTTCCGTGAAGGACGGACGGCTCCTTGAAGGGCAACCTTGCGTCGATTTTGCTGAGCAGGAGCCTGAAGTCGTCGAACTCCTTGCCCGCGTCGCCGAGCGGCTTCACGACCTCACGCTTGAACCCGCCTCGGCCTTCCAGGTAGTCCACACCCGCGATGACGTCGTGGACGCTTTCCTCGCCGACGAGGAGGACGTTGAGGGTGCGGAGGTCAGCGAGTTGCTTGAGGAAGCTCTGGAAACCCGACAGATAGGACCTCGTGCGCCCGAGGAACAGGAACTGCGCGTCGTCGAGGATGACGAGTTCGGTGCGCACCTGACGGAGGCGGTCAAGGACCATGTTCATGCGCGCCTGCGTCTTGATCTTGGCGGGCAGAGACCGCATGCCGGTCGCGCTGGCGATGGTGTCTGCCAAGCTCGATGGTGTGGTCTGGTCCGTGGCCGTGATGTGCAGCACCGGATAGCGCTCGCCGTCTTCGCCGGGGCAGCCCGGCATCTCGATACCTGCGACATAGTAGGCGCAGATCGTAGACTTGCCCGCGCGCGAAGACCCGAGCAGACCGCCGATCTTGCCTGTGCCGTGGGAACCACCCACGAATGGGAAATGGAAGTCGCGGATGAACTGCTCGCCCTTCTTGAAGACGGGATACTTGTAGAGCAGACGCTCGATCATGGCCTGGCGCTCTCGCACGCCAAGGGCGGCGGCGGCCAGCCGTTCTTCGGGGGTCTTAAAGGGGTTCTCGTGGAATTCGGTCATTGGTCAGTCGTCCCATTCTTCGTTGCGGGCGGCGATGTCGTCGATCGAGGAAGTGCCGGGTCGCGGAGGCTCCGGCTCCGGCGCAGGAGGCATGCCTGCGGTGTGTTCGACGAAGACCTCGTCCTCGGCAACGTCTTCGATTTCAGGGGTACGGGGCGCGGGCATCCGGGCCTTCGCCATCGGCGAACGAGGCTCAAGGCGGGTAGCCTTTGCGGGGCGGGCAAGGTCGAGACGCTGCGTGATCACGCCGTCCTCGACGACGACGGGGCGCGAGCGCTGGATACGCGTGGCCTGCTTGGTCATGAAACGGGCCAGCTTGAGCGCCGTGCCGTGCTTCTGGCGCTTCGCGTGGATGTCCACGATCTGCTGCATGAGGTCGGCCTTGGCCGCCATCAGCGCGGGGGCATTCGCGGCCTCGTTCGTCTTCGCACGATGATGCTCCATGATCCGCTTGTGCTGGTAGGCCTTGAGGCCCGTCGCATAGGAGGCGTAAGCGCCGCTGGCCGGAACCTCGATGAAGCGGCCTTTCTCCCATGGAATTTCCAGCCAGATTTTCGACAGGTCAGCAGGATCGCGCGTCGCCGGGTACTTGCTGCCGTGGAACTTCCCTTCGCCGCGCTTGTGACGGGCAGATAGCTTGAGCGCGTTGGCGGCGGCGGACTGGTACTCGATATTGTCCCAGCGGATGATGCCGTGGTCGGAGATGCCGACTTCACGGGTCTGTCCAGCAAGCCTGACGAGAATGGAAGGGTCCTGGACCGGCCGCTTCGGGACCTTGGAGATGCCGATCGCCCAGATATCCTCAGGCACGCCCGACGCGGTTAGGATAGGGCCAAGCCCCTGATGAGGCGCGCGGTTGTAAATTTCCGCGAAGTAGTAGGCAAGGAAGCCGTTGAGTTCGGCGATATCGATCTGCGGCATCGCCTTCAGCCGATCCTCGTCGAACTTCATACGCTCGTCGGGCGACATGGTCGTACTGCCTGGAAGCCGTTCGACGAGGCTGACGCCGAGGATGTGGAACATGTGCTCCTCGGCACCCTTTTCCCACGGATGACCCGGACGGTATTTGACCGTCTGCATGCCGAGCTGGCGGGCAGCGCCGTGGATATCCATGCCGATCAAGTGCTTCGCGTTATCCACCCCCAGACGGAAAGGGCGTCCGTACCAGCGGTAGGTGACGCCTTCCGGTAGACTGTCCGGGTCCTTGGGAGACATGGCGTGAGCAAGCCCCTCGAGAAAGGTCTCGTAGGACGGCGGGCCAAAGGTGACGGCCCAGCCGAGGATGATCCCGGAGTAGCGATCACGGAAGAGGATGAGATCGGGTCGGCCGAACGCGACGCCTTCGCCGAAGACGACGATATTCAGTGTCGAGTGGTCGACGTCCACGATGTCAAGCAGGTGATCGGGACGAAGCTGCCGGATGCGATCGGCGAAGGCGAGTTCGGCGCTTTCGTCCCCGTAGAGCAGGCTATGGCGCGTGAAGCGGTCCACCTGCGCGAGGCGGCGCTGGATAGTAGTATCACTGAAAACGGGAGGAACTTCTCCGATCTGCCGAACGAGATTCGGAAGATCGGCGTACTTACCACCGGGTTCCGACCACCCATAGAGGAGCGATTTAACCCCGTTCCAGTCACCACCGACGAAGATCGTATCCTCGACCGCTTCACGCACCGCCTGCTCGGCGCGGTTCGGCTTTCGAGGGGTCTGATTACCACGCCGCGGACGGTCAGCAACAGCTGCGGTCCTGTCGAAGTTACGGTCCTTACGGAGCCGCGCGAGTTTCTCGTAGAGTGCCGACATCGATGGCGGGGTCTCGCTCCGCTTTTCGGCGAGGTCCTTGACCGCCCGTTCCATGACCTTCCGAGACCGGCCACCCTTGCAGTATTCACCGAAGGCTTTGAAGACGGCATCGATATAGAGGAGCATCCATTCGGCTTTCTCGAGACGCTTCCCTTTGATCGACAAAGCATAACCCGGTGTCGCCCCACCCCTTCCATCTGCAGCTGCCGCGTCGACCGGCATAATTCGCCCCTGCTTCTCCAGATAGGCGATCTGCCAGTTGGACAGGTGGATCACGAGCGCGTTTTGGGGAGACTTCAGGCGCACGAGCATGTCATCCCCGGGTTTGCCGAGATTGACCCACTCCTCCACCTGGTACGGGGTGAAGACCATCCGATCCTCGTCGAAGATGCGATAGACGTCGCCAGCACGCATGTCGAAAGACTGGTGACATTTGCCGTGCGGAGGCGTCGGAGGGATGTTCTCCTGCGTGACGACGCCCTCGGCCGGCTTGGTGAAGTCGAAGCGCTCCATTCCCATGTATCAGGCTCCCCGGAGATAGCGTGCCGTGACGGGTGTCTTCGCCGAAAACGGCATGGACAGATCGATGTCGAGTTCTCCCGAGATGCACATCTGCATGACGGCGGTGTAGACGAGGTCCACCCCATCGACGTCGAGGGCGGCGAAGACCCCACGCAGTTCTCCGTTCTCGTGCAGGGTCCTCCTCAGGATGCCGAGACATGACGGAAAACGGCAGCGGCGGAGAGCCTGGACCACAAGCTTCAGTTCGGGCGGGTCGAGTGCCGTCGGTTTGTGCGTCCACATGGCCTTGAGGTTCGGAAACAGCGGACGGGCGTAAACGCAGCGCTCGTCGTGGACGGCATAAAAGCAGCCGTAATGCGCGGCCATGTGGTCCACGAGCACATGGGTGCGCCTCGCGATCCACGGCTTTTCAGCATGTTCGCTGAGCGGAATGTAGTCGATGACAACGACGCTGCCGTCGGTGCGGCGCAACGCGACGTCGGGCACATGAGTGCGCTTGACCGCCATGTTGTTGCGGGTCGGAGCCATGTACTCCACCGTCATCGGATAAGCCGCGATCGCCGTGACGTCGGGATCGGTGTCAGCGTGAACGAGGCCATCGGCCATCAGGGGAAGACGAGCGAAGACTTCCCCAGCGGGAGCCTTGTCCGTCGGGAACGTCACCGGAAGGGTGCGGTAGCGCGTACCCCACTGCGGCTCCCACAGGGGAACATGAGCATGCGTGAAGAGCGTGGGCGAAAGGTTCCGCACGCCGAAATCCATCGGGTCCAAAGCCTCACTCCTCAGGGTTCAAAGCGCCGGAAAACCAGGTTTTGGCGCACGAACGAGGCCATCGACCGTGGCTCTCCCGTTGAAAACGCTCGACAAGACCGTCCGGCGTCTGACGGTGGCTTTACCCTTCGGTCAGGAACGTTGGATTCAGAGAAGATGCTATTCATTTTGCGCCCTTCATGGCTCCGCCGTTCGCGGGAACGACGGTTCCCGCGTCAGGCAGCCTTCTTGTTTGGATTCGGATGGTTAGAGGCCGTTGCGATCCGGCCTATTGGAGACAGAGCAGATCATCCGGGCGATTTCCTCTTCCAGAGTGACGGTGGTCATCTCCTCGAGAGAAAAAAGGTCGATGTCGGTGGTCCCAATGAACGAGGCGGAGTCGAGGGTGTGTTTCGTCAGGTACATGCGCGCACTTCTCCTATGGCCGTCCGCGGTAGCGGCGGCGTGCGTAGGGGACGATCCGGCCGATGCCCGCCGCGGATCGCGGGGGCGAAGCAGCCATCAATGAAAGTGAAGCTCCGTCCGGTGTCGCGGGTGCGATGTCAGGTCGGGGCGAATGCGGCCAGGCGTCGCCACCTGCCTATTCGCCCCATTCCCGGAACACTCGTCCTGCGGTAGGCTTCGGGGAGCAGTGCCCCGAAAACCAGCATCCGGCGTGCGGGAAAACAGGGCTCCGCCTTTGCCGTTAACGCTTTACGCGTCATACGGCCAAGGAGCCGGTTTTCCGTTTGATTTCCGGGTTGCGCCCGTCTACATGTACGCCATGGCTTGTTACCTTTTGCTCGAGCCACGCGACTGACGCCTGCTACGAACAGGTCCAGCCACCACAAAACGGGTCGCTTTGCACAGCGGCCCGTTTTCGCTTCCGGCACCGGGCTGAGGTCTTGAGAAGACTGAGCATCGGTGCCGTTGAGGGCCATATAACGTTCACGTCCGAGCATGTTCAAGTGCCTCCCAAGGAGCTGGTAACGGCATGGAACGACCAGTCCGCAACCTTGACGCGTCCAGCCAATTCCGACCCGATTTTGACCTCGCCGCTGACGGCCGGCCAACGCCAAGGAAAATTCAAGAACTCGCTGAGGCATTTGATTTTCTTAGGAAATTCAAGAACTCGCTGACAAATCCTTGCCTGCCGCAATTTCGACTCGTCATGCAACCCGAGACCAAGGATTCGCAATCTCTGAAGACATTTCCGGAACGATGCGACAAGGATTAGATCGTATTCGCTGAGGCCGGTGATGGCGGCCGACATAAGCAGAGGCGGGGCCATCCTGTACCGGCCCTGCCGGGATTTTGAGTTCACACGATCCACTTCAATGGAGCCTGAATTTTCGGATTTCGGTGAAGCAGACAACGTACATGAAATCCTTGCTGTGAATGACATCGCGAATCCTTTCCATCCCCTCCGAGCCGTCTCGCTTTTCCTCTCCGTACAAGGAATTCCGAGAAAATTTCCTGTCCTGTAAATTCAAGAACTCGACGCGCCATTTTCGAGATCATTTCCTTGCGGCGTGCCTTCCTACGCGCACGAAAAGAAAGCCGAGTTGCAATCACACCCTGCAACCTATGCCGGTATCCCCGAAGAGAAAGACGGCGTTAACCTTATCTGAGGTCTTCGAATATTTCTTTCGTTCCCAGCGTCTCCGCGAGCGTCGGACCTCGAAAAGCCTCCGCGCCGGCTGCTGAAAGGGCCGGTATGTTCCTCTTCTCAATTTCAAAACCTCGTCCGGCTTTCCATGCGAGTTTCGTCCGGCGCGCGGCCGCCGGCCGCCTCGATGGCGGTCCTGATTGCATCTGCGGAGAGCTCCGTTTCCCTCAAGAGACGTCCGTGCAGGTCAAGGAGTGCGTTCCGGTTTTCATCGAGCAGGGTCTTGGCACGCTCAAACTCGGCCTGCAGCGCCTTTTCGACCGCCTTTCGCAGGCCCTTGCGTCTCGACCGGATCGCAGACAGTTCTCTAGGTGTATCGCCCGCCTCGACAGCCAGAATTGATCCGAGACCCCATTTGATTTCCATCATCGTGGCGATGTCGGTTGCACGGTTTAGGTCTGCGGACGGGTCTCCGCCGGCTCCGTTTCCATACTCGCCAAACAACAGTTCCTCCGCGGCGATACCGCCGAGCAGAATGGCGATCTTGTTCCGAAAGTATGTAGACGTCTTCCGGCTGAACAAACGCTCCTCGAATTTCGTGACGCCGAGAGACTGTGACGCGCCATCGGCACGACACATCTGCTGGACGGAAACCGATACGAGCGGTTCAGCTTCCAGCAGTACGCCCAAGATGGCATGGCCAAGCTCGTGAGCGGCTACCCAGCGCCGAACCGCCATCGGCACATTCAGGACAGGAGGCATTGCGTCGGTGAGATCGGCAAGCTGCATCGGGCGCTTTGATCGTCGCGCAGCACGACGGGCATCGCGGACGCAACGCTCGATGTCGGCACCCGACCATCCATCGCTTGCAGGTACGATGCCATTCAGGTTTTGGCCGACGAGTTCGTCACGAAGATAAAAGCGGAAGATGTCTTTACGCGCCGCCTCATCGGGAAGCGGAATGGCGAAGTGGCGTTCGAGCCGTCCCGCGCGCAGCAGAGCCGGATCGATAACGTCCGGATAGTTCGTAGCCCCGATGACGACGACGCCCTCGTGCGACTGCCCGCCGTCCAAGAGCTCCAAGAGAGCGTTGATGACCTGGCGGTGGTAGTTGTCATTGCCGCCGATCCTGTCATCCCGACTGGAAAAGCCGTCGAATTCATCGATCAACAGGATTGACGGTGCCTGTTTGGCCGCTTCGGAAAACGCCTTTCGCATGGCTTTGAGCATGTCGCCCAAGTGACCGGCAGCCTGCCACCTTGCTGCGGAACCCAAAATAAGCGGCACGCCGCAGGTCCTCGCCAGTGCCGCCGCATAGGAGGTTTTGCCGGACCCCGGCGCGCCGGAAAGCAGAATCCCGCGGTCAACGGCATCCCACGCAAGCGTGCCTGCTTTCCATGCCGTCAGGTCTTCCGCAAGCTCGAGGCCCCACGTTTGTGCGTCACCGTAGCCCGGCAACTCCCGCAGCGTCGGCGCAGACAATGGAGCATCGAAGGACGTTGTTTCCTTTCCGACTTCCGGGAACCGGCGCAATTTTCCGAGGCTAACAGCAATGGATCGGCCGCGACGCAACCCGAGTTCAGCTCGTTTGGGGGATTGGCTCGCGAGGAATTCGGCGTCGGCTTCTGTGATGTTCCCGAAACCCATACGCCTTGCTGCGATCCGGTAGTCGCTCGGAATTGGCATCGGCACGGTGACAACGATGTCAGCCGCGATGCGGATTTCATCCGACAGAAGCTCGTTGTCCTGAAGAAGGATGATGGCACGCTTGAGTTCCTTCAGCTTTCGAAAGCCGGAAAACTGGTCAGCCAGGTCAGTTTCTT
>Ga0182739_1002974_pt1 | contig 15303 bp, 13 predicted proteins | sample eDN5th30CBELigBY_FD_128873 | JGI IMG/M metagenome (GOLD analysis project Ga0182739, IMG submission 128873) | Enriched backyard soil microbial communities from Emeryville, California, USA - eDNA 5th pass 30_C BE-Lig BY (version 2) (version 2) | ecosystem: Environmental > Terrestrial > Soil >... | reverse complement strand
TGGCCCGGCCGGAGGGCGGCGGCAGCACGGCATCGGCGGTGAGCTTCGCCGTGGGGCCGCTTGCCGCGGCGCTGCGCCGGTTCACGCCGAGCCGGGCGACGGCCGCGCCCTTGACCGCCTCGCGGATGCGCGTGCCGGATTCGGCAAGATGGTCGGCCGCGCCGATCTTCGGCTTGAGGATGATGTCGACGGCGCCGGCCTCCAGCGCCTGCATCAGCGTCTCGGAGCCCTCTTCCGTCAGCGAGGAGCACATGACGACGGGGATCGGCCGCTGCGACATGATCTTGCGCAGGAAGGTGATGCCGTCCATGCGCGGCATTTCTACGTCGAGCGTGATGACGTCGGGCAGCTCCTCCTGGATCTTCTTCGCCGCCATGAAGGGATCGGAGGCCGCGCCCATCACTTCGATCTCGGGGTCCTCTTCTAGCACATGGGTCAGCGCCTGGCGTACGCTCGCCGAGTCGTCGATGATGAGAACGCGGATTTTCTTGGCCGGAAGGGGCATCAGATCTTCTTGAAAACCGTGTTGGCGACCTGGCGCACCGGGAGATCGATCCCAGCGATCGATTCCGAATGTCCGATAAACAGGTACCCTCCCGGGAGGAGATTCTTGCACAGCTCGCGCAACACGTGAGCTTGCGTCTGCTTGTCGAAATAAATCAGGACATTCCGGCAGAAGATCATATGGAAAGGCTCACCAACCGCGTAGGTCTGATCCATTAGGTTGAATCTCGCGAACCCCACCTTTGCACGAAGAAACGGGACGATGCGCATCTCACGCCGGCTCGGATCGATCGACCGTGTCACGTATCGCCGCATCAGTTCCGCTGGGACAGGTTGCAGAAGTTCTTGGGAATAGACTCCGGCATGGGCTTTTCGAAGGACGTCAGTCGATAAATCCGTTGCCAGGATCTTGTAGTCGACTACTTCGTTTTTGCGGGCGAAATCTGCCAGAAGCATTGCGATTGTGTAGGGCTCCGCACCGGTCGAGCAGGCAGAACTCCAGATACGAATGGTGCGGACGCCATCCGCCGCAAAACCAGGCAGGGCGCTGCGCACCATGAACTCGAAATGGTTGGGTTCGCGAAAGAAGTCAGTCTTATTGGTCGTGACGCAATCAATGAGATGGATCGTCTCAGCCTTGAGGCCGTCACGCTTGAAGAGGTAATCGCAATAGTCGTCGAGCGATGCCGCACCTGTGTGCCGCAGCCTTTTCCGAAGGCGCCCTTCAAGCATGGTCCGCTTTGTTGGCGGCATTTTAATACCGCTATAGTCATAGATAAACTTGGCCAGCATTTCAAAATTGCCGGCAGAGAGGCCATCTCCGAACGGTTCAACACGCGCTAAGGCGGACATACGCAGAACTCCTCGAGCGTTGCGGCCTCTTCCAGCCCCAGCCGCTGTCCACATTGAATATGTTTGGATAGGGGCCGGCGATTGCCGACCCCCAAGATCATCAAGCGACGTTCCGAACGTCTGCTGCTGTTAATTCGGCGGGATCGCTGAACAACTGAGCAAGATCGAGAATCACGACAAAGCCATGATCCCGCCGCACGACACCCGCGATATAGTCCGACTGCCAACGTATCCCTATATCGGGAGCCTTATCGAACTGCTCATGGCTGAATGCGACGACTTCGAAGACGCGATCGGCAACCAGCCCGAGCGTGAGAAGGCGCTCGTCTGTCGGAATATCGAGAACGAGAATTCGCGTGTTCTCCGTCTGCTCGGACCGGGTCATGCCGAGTTTCAGGCGCAGATCGATAATCGGAACGCCTTGTCCCCGTACATCGCGTAGACCGAGCAGAAAGTTCGGGCCGTGTGGAATCTTGAAGGCTTCTTCATGATCGAGGATCTCACGAACCACACCGACCGGGAGTGCGAAAACTTCCGCACCAAGACCGAACGTCACGAACTGGAGCTCTGCGCCCGCTGCCATCATGCAATCTCCCTGAAGTTGGCGTCGTCGGAATCCGCGCTGCCCATCGAAAGATCGAGAGCAAAGCCCTTTACGCGCGCTTGTTGACCGCCAATCGAGTTATCGCCCGCAGGCCTGGAAGCGGTCTTTGCAATCGGACGAAATGCGGCAGGTTTGAAGGTAGCCGGCTTCGAAACGACTGACTTTACGGCAGGCTGGCGACCGCCCGACTGATCGACCCTGAAGAAGGCGATGGAAGCCTGTAGTTCCTCGGCCTGTGCTGCCAGCTCTTCCGACGTCGACGACATCTCCTCTGATGCGCCAGCGTTCTGCTGCGTCACCTTGTCGAGTTGCTGGATCGCTTCGTTGATCTGCGAGGCGCCAATATCCTGTTCGCGGCAAGCAGCCGAAATCTCCGCGATGAGTTCGGCTGTCTTCTGGATATCTGGTACCAGCCTGTTCAACATCTCGCCGGCCTCTGTGGCGACCTGAACGGTCTCGCCGGAAAGTGTGCTGATTTCAGATGCCGCGGCCTGCGAACGTTCCGCCAGTTTGCGCACTTCCGATGCGACGACGGCAAAGCCCTTGCCATGTTCACCAGCGCGGGCCGCCTCAACAGCCGCGTTGAGCGCCAGAAGGTCAGTCTGGCGGGCAATCTCCTGCACGATCGAGATCTTCTCCGCAATCGTGCGCATTGCGCCGACCGCACGGTTGACGGCCGCACCGGAGGCTTCGGCATCCTTGGACGACTGGCGCGCGATCTTCTCTGTCTGAGCTGCGTTGTCGGCGTTCTGCTTGATATTGGCTGCCATTTCTTCCATGGAGGCAGAAGCCTCTTCGGCAGACGAGGCCTGTTCGGTCGCGCCCTGGCTCAGTTGTTCGGAGCTTGAAGAAAGTTCTTGGCTGCCCGAGGAGACGTTGTCGGACGCTGCGAGTGCATCGGCGACGACGCTCCGCAGCCGCTCGACCATGCTTTCCAACGCGAGGCCCAGCGTATCCTTGTCGGAGAGCGGCTTGGGTTCGACGGTGAGATCACCATTCGCAATCTGGCTCGCCATCGTCGCGGTAACACGCAGATTGCCCGTCATCGTGTTGATGCGATCGACAAGATCCTTGATCTCATCATTGCTCTTGATCTCGACGTTCTGATTGAGGTCGCCGATGGCCACCGCGTCCGCGACCGCCATGACTTTACGCAGGCCGGCGCTGATACCCATCGCGATCCACATGGCAGCTCCGACGGCAATAATCGCGGCGATAGCTGCTACAGTGATCATGAGCGTCCGGGTGCTGGCATACTGGTCATTTGTATCGACATCCGCCTGATGCATGCCGTCTTGCTGGATTTTCAGAAGCTCACCGAGGGCAGCATCAAGGGCGTCGGCCACGGCGCGGCCTTTGCCCGCCGAAAGTGCCTGCGCGCCAGTCGTATCACCGCGCGACTGCAGGTCCTGGATTTGCTGGTCGATCGCTGTGAACTGATCAAGCAGAGATTTCGCCTTCTCCCAGACGGGCTTGCCTTGTTCGGAAGAAATGGCGAGGCCTTTTTCCAGAGTATCGACCATTTGCGATCTGGCATTCTCGCCGTTTTCGCGGAAAGTGCGAGCATCGCTCGCGCTCTGCGAAAGGATCAGGTTTTTCTGAGCTCGAACCATTTCGAGCATTCGAACATTGCTCGTCAGCGCATATTCAAGCCGTTTGGCGGGCCCCGCGATGAGGTCCGTGATTGCCTGATTCAGTGAACCGAGGCTGGTCATTCCATAAAATGCCGTTCCAACCAGAAGGGCGATAATAAGCCCGAAGGCAAGCCCAAGCTTCATTTTGATCGTAAAGCGCATGTTGTCCCTCATGCATCGCAAAGTGGGGTAGGTGCCAAGCATCCACCACGGAGTGCCAGGCAAGGTATGGATGTGACGTCCTGAGATGACGATCATTCATCTCAGCCGGATGGCCACCTCTCCACGATCACGGGTCTCAACGCATACACACGTTGGTCTGGAAGGTCTGTCGCCCGTGACCGGCGACAGACACAGCTCCTGCGTACGGGCCTATGCAGCCCGCGCGCCAATTTCCATGTCTGTTTCCTTGGGCGCGGCCGGAACGGACCGCTTGCTTGGCGCCTTCGCGGCTTTCGTTCCAGCCTGATCGACCTTGAAGAAGTTGATCGAAGCCTGAAGCTCCTCTGCCTGCGCAGCCAATTCCTCGGACGTTGCGGACATTTCCTCGGATGCACCGGCATTCTGCTGGGTCACCTTATCGAGCTGCTGGATCGCCTCGTTGATCTGCACAGCGCCAACATCCTGCTCGCGGCACGCCGCGGAAATCTCCGCGACAAGCTCTGCGGTCCGCCGGATATCAGGCACCAGCCGGCCCAGCATTTCACCTGCCTCGGTTGCAACTGATACGGTTTCGCCTGACAAGGTACTGATTTCCAAAGCGGCGGACTGGCTGCGTTCAGCAAGTTTGCGAACTTCCGAGGCTACGACAGCGAATCCCTTGCCGTGTTCTCCTGCTCGGGCCGCCTCTACCGCGGCGTTGAGGGCGAGCAGGTCAGTCTGGCGAGCGATTTCCTGGACGATGGAGATCTTGTCAGCAATTGTTCGCATAGCTCCGACTGCCCGTCCTACAGCATTACCGCTTTCTTCAGCGTCCTTCGACGACTGTCGGGCAATCTTTTCGGTCTGAGCTGCATTATCGGCGTTTTGCTTGATATTTGCTGCCATCTGTTCCATCGCGGCAGAGGCCTCCTCAGCAGACGAAGCCTGCTCAGTCGTCCCCTGCGACAACTCTTCCGCGCTGGCTGAAAGTTCCTGACTACCGGATGCCACATTGTCAGCGGCAACGATCGCGTCGGCAACGACTCCGCGAAGACGGTCGACCATTGTGCCCAGCGCCAGGCTCAGTGTGTCCTTTTCGGACAGCGGCTTGGGTTCGACGGTGAGATCCCCGTTCGCAATCTGGTCGGCGATGTTCGCTGTGTTGCGAAGATTCCCGGTCATAACGTTGATCGTATCGACCATGTCTTTGATCTCGTCGTTGGTGCCAACGCTGATATCCTGGTTGAGATCTCCCACTGAGACAGCGTCGGCAGCGTCCATGACTTTGCGGAGGCCGCGGCTGATCCCGAGAGCGATCCAGACCGCTGCGACTATCGCAATGAGGGCGGCAATACCGGACACCGTCAGCATCGTAGCGCTCGTTGCCTGGTATTCTTCGTTTGTCGCTTTGTCGGACGCGATCATGTCCGCCTGCTGGACTTCGAGAACCTGGCGCAGAGCCGCGTCGAGCTGATCGCTGACTTGCCGCCCCTCGCCGCCGGAAAGCCTTTGAGCACCGAGAACATCGCCCTGACGGTTCAGTTCGACAATCCGCTCGTCAACAGCAATGAAGTCATTTGCGAGCTTCTTTGCATTTTCCCAGATGGGTCGTCCCTCTTTCGAAGCAAGCGACAATCCGTTGTCGATGGCGGCGACGAGCAGCGTTTTTGCGTTCTCACCGTTTGTACGAAACTGCGCGGCATCGGCTGCATTGTCCGACAGGATCAGATTCTTCTGGGCCCGAACCAGTTCCAACTGACGGACATTCGTCTCAAGGGCATATTCGAGTCGCTTTGCCGGACCAGCGACAAGTCGGCTTACGGCGCTGTTCAGCGATCCGAGGCTAAGCATGCCGTAGGTGGCGGTGCCAACGAGAAGCACGATAATGAGCCCGAAAGCCAGTGCCAGTTTCATCTTGATAGTCAAACGCATAGTCTGTCCCCTTGTCCCGTGTCAGTCGGAAAGCTCGTTTCCGCTCGATCGCTCCTCATGTGCGAAAATTGCCTGAAGATCTGGTATGATGATGAACTCGCTGCCTCTCTTTACAAGGCAACGGATATAGTCCGGCCGCCATCGCATCCCCACGCTCGGCGGATTCTCGCTGTCGGTCTTCGACAGGGCCGTAACCTCGTGCACCTTGTCCGCCTTGATGCCAACGAGGGTCGGCTCTCCGGAAACGTTGACCTCGATAACGACGATGCGGCTATCTATCGTTGATTCCCCGGCTTCCATTCCGAATGCGATCCGAACGTCGGCGAGAGGGATCACCTTCCCGCGGAAATTGATCACGCTGTGGACGAAGCGGGGGCTCCCCGGGACCGGCGTTTCGGGCATCACATCAAGGATCTCCTGAACGACTTTGGCGTCGAGAGCGAAGGTTTCCCGATTGAGGTCGAAGAGCAAAGCCTCGATCCTACCACTTTCCGGCCAGAAGGCGTCTTCCATCGTTTTCGCCACAACGTCGCTCATCCTGCCGCACGCATCTGCGCCTCCTGCCTTTGCCCCTTTGCGACGAGCTGAGCCACATCAAGGATCAAAGCTACGCTGCCGTCACCGAGAATCGTGGCTCCGGAGAACGTTCCAACACGCTGGTGGAGCTTCGACATCGACTTGATAACCGTTTGGTGGTCCCCGATGATTTGGTCGACGACGAGGCCTACGCGTTCCGGTCCGTTGGAAACGATCACGCACTTCTGATGCAACTCAGGCTCCGTTCCCGTCTGGAAGAGCTCCCTCAGTCGGATGAACGGCACGAGACTGTCGCGCAGCGAGATGAAGCTCCTGCCGCGCGAGCGAATATCCTCTTCCAGCGAGAGCTCGAGACACTCCTCTACTGCGGAAAGTGGAATGACGTGCCGCGTTGCGCCAACGCGCACCAGAAGGCCGTCGATGATCGCGAGGGTTAGTGGGATCCGGAGGGTGATTTCCGACCCGATACCGATTTCGCTCTTGATATCGATCGTGCCGCGCAACGCTTCCACAGTGCGCTTGACCACATCCATGCCCACGCCGCGGCCTGAAAGGCTGGTGACCTTCTCCGCCGTGGAAAAGCCGGGCTGGAAGATGAGTTGAAGCAGTTCCTGATCGAGCAGTGAGGCGCCCGGCGTAACGAGGCCGGCGGCTTCGCCTTTTGCGCGCACGCGCTCCCTGTTAATTCCCCGGCCATCATCCCGGATGGTGATGATCACTTCGCCGCCGGCCTGGGCCGCAGCCAGCGTGATCTTGCCAAGTTGATCCTTTCCGGCTTTCCGGCGTTCGTCTGGATGTTCCAGGCCGTGGTCGATGGAGTTCCGGACAAGATGGACAAGGGGATCGGCGAGGCGTTCGATCACGGTCTTGTCGACCTCAGTGGTTTCGCCCTCGGTGATCAGTTCGATTGCTTTTCCGGTCTCCCTGGAAAGATCGTGAACGAGGCGCCGAAAGCGGCCGAAGAGCGTGCCGACGGGCACCATCCGCAAGACCATCATCGTGTCGCGAAGTTCGCCGGAAAGGCGATCGACGTCCTCTGAAACATCCCGCAGTTGGACGTTGGCGATCGACGACGCAAGCTGGGAAAGACGCGACTGTGCGATCACAAGCTCACCGACGCGATCCATCAACTCGTCAAGGCGCTCGGCAGGCACGCGGACATTCTCGCTTGTCTTGGACCCCTTCGCGTCCGAAACCCCGTTGCTTGAGGCCATCTTTTCACTCGCTCCGCGCGGTTCCGACGAGGCTGAAATGGTGGTCCCGGCGTTATCGCCTGCTTCAGAAATCTGCTCGATCGCGAGTTCCATTTCGTCGATGACGAACATGAACACATCTTCAATCTCGGAGCGGGGACGTTCGGTTCTCAGGAGAACGTTCCACCCGATATAGAGATCGACGGGAGACATGGCGAGCAGGTCGGGGAGACGAGAACGATCTGCAGCGATCTCGCATTCGCCCATACTGGCGAGCTCGTCGAGAAGCCCTAGCGGATTCGTACCTTTCGCCATTGCGTCAGACGGCAGGCGGATAGCGAGCTTCCAGGTCTTCATCCCACTTGGTTCCGCTCGGGAACCTGACCGCTGGCGAACGACGCCGTCATCCACCGCAGCGCGCTGCCCGTCGATTGCCCCGCTCAATCTTACGAGCAGGGCTTCGCTTTGTGCGTCGTGATCCCCCCGAGGGTTCTCGATCAACGTACGCATATGATCTTGTGCATCCAGGACAGCGGAAACGAGCTTTTCAGTTGCAGGAACTTCACCTTTACGGACACGATCGAACGCCGTCTCGCAGTGATGCGTAAAACTCGCCAGGGCCTCGAAACCGAACATCGCTCCTGAGCCTTTTAGCGTGTGAAGGCCCCGAAACACGGCATCGATCTGATCGCGGTCAGATAAGTCATGAAGCAAATCCAGAAGACCGGCTTCAATTTGCTCAAAGAGTTCGTTGGCTTCCGTTCGGAAAACCTGGATAGGATCGAGGCCGGTCACTTGCCCAAGACCTTTCGTGCGATTTTCACAAGACTCTCCGGGTCGAAAGGTTTCGTAACCCAGCCCGTCGCTCCCGCAGCTTTTGCGCGAGCCTTCATCTCACCATCGGACTCCGTCGTCAGGAAAAGAATGGGCACTCCCAAATGAGCGGGCGACTGCCGTAGCGCCTCGATCATTTGCAGCCCATTCATATTCGGCATGTTGAGATCGGTAACGATGAGGTCGTAGTAGCCGGTTTTAGCTTTATTCAGACCGTCCATTCCATCGATGGCCTCAGTCACCTGGTATCCCGCATTTGTGAACGCGATTTTCGTCGTCATTCGGATGCTGGCAGAATCATCTACCGTGAGGATGTGGGGGGGCATCTTTAAACCTCGTCGTGAAACCAGAATTGATGAAAATTCGTGTCGGCGTTCGAGACCAGACCTGCGCGCTCAAGCGCGAGCCGCACGGAGGGTGGTGCAGGCCTTTGAAGACGAAATTTCTTGTCTTGGGATGCTGCATAAAGCCTTGCGGCTTCGATCAACTGTAGAATGCTCAGGTCCGGATCTGCATCGGCCTCTATATCGAGGACGACCTCGCTATGATCCAATAGTGCGCTCTTTACGAGATCGTGAACCGTCTCGGCACTTCGGATTGAAAGCGGCTCCGGCAACTGGAGAACATGGTTGCTCTCCGTAGCATGCGAGTTGGATGGTGTTTCCATGGGATTTGGTTCCTTCGATGAGCGGAAGTCGTTAGCCAGCAACCCGCGGGGACATGTTCCTCGCACCATGATCGCTCATTAGCGCGAGGATTTGCGGCCACTGCCGAACGAAGGCAGCAACGCAGTCCGGATCAAAGTGAGAACCACTGGACGCACACACCTCGGCGCGAGCGGCATCGACCGACCATGCCCGTTTGTATGGTCGCTCAGAACACAGCGCTTCAAACACGTCTGCTACCGCTACAATACGTGCTTCGAGCGGGATATGATCACCCGCGAGACCATGGGGATAGCCACTCCCATCCCACTTTTCGTGGTGCCCACCAGCAATCGCACAGGCAATTTTGATGAGCTCAGATCGGCCATTAGCAAGGATTTTCGTGCCGATTTCTACGTGCTGCTTCATTCTTGCGAACTCGTCTGCAGCAAGTTTCATCGGCTTTCCAAGGAGCTCGTCGGGAATACCAATCTTCCCGATATCATGCAGCGGCGCCGCCAAATAAATCATACGCGCTCGCTCTTCGTCCAATCCAAGCTCCACGGCGATCAGTCTCGAAATATCCGCGACGCGTGAAATATGATTACCGGTATGGCCGTCCTTGAATTCGACTGCCTTTGCGAGACGCCAAATGATCTCTTCTTCCCGTGCTGCAATCTCACGGGTGGCTTCCGAAACGGCGGCTTCGAGAGTAGTTGCACGGAAATGTAGTTCGGCCTGCGCGTCGCGCAGTGCGAGTAGGTTCTTAACTCGCGCCCTTAGCTCGACTGCGTCGACAGGTTTCGATATGAACTCCGTCGCGCCGGCTTCGATTGCTGAGATCTTGATGCTGTGATCGGTTTCCGACGTCAGCATGATGATTGGCACGCCGGCGTGACGTGGATCCTGACGTACTTCGCGGATCAATTCGATGCCGTTCTTCTTTGGCATGGCATAATCGACAAGGAACAAATCGAAATCGGTTCGCCCTGAATCGGACAGCGCACTCGCCGGATCAGTATAAGCGAATAGATCAGTACTTGCGATCGAGGATAACGTCTCAACGAGAGACACGAGGACGGATTTACTGTCATCAATGATGGCAATATTCACAGAGAAACCAAATTGTTTGTGAGCCGACTTAGCAAACGTGCTTAACCAGCAGATAAAAATTGCATTTCTATTGGCGCGAAGCTACATCACTCCGCCATTCATTGAATGCTTCGATACTTTGCCAAAATGGTAAATGAAACCTTACGGATAGAGCAGAAATTACATTTTTCAATGATCAACCCAAATTTGTCCTACAGGATGAATGGAGAGCGGTTCCTGTCGAACCTCAGTTCATCGAGAGCGCATCGCGAGGCCGCGGGTAGATGCCGCTTAGTAAATTGCGCAACCAACCGGAGTTAAGTGAGTATCCACACAGCGAATGCGGCCCCTGTAGCGCGGCGTTGTATTTACAGTACGACTACTTTCGTTCCGGGGTCGATCCGTTCGTAGAGGTCAATAACGTCTTGGTTGATCATCCGTATACAGCCCGAGGACGAGGCCTGACCGATGCTCCAGGGCTCGGTCGTTCCATGGATGCGAAACAGCGTGTCCTTGCCATCTTTGAACAGGTATAGAGCGCGGGCTCCCAAGGGATTCGTTGACCCACCCGGCATACCCTTGATGTATGGGCGATATCGCCCGGGATCGCGGGCGATCATGTCGGGCGTCGGTGTCCACGACGGCCATCTGCGCTTGTGGTGAATGACAGCGTTGCCGGAAAACTCCATGCCCTCGCGCCCCACGCCAACGCCATATCGGATCGCCTTTCCATCTTCTTGCACAAGATAGAGGAAGCGCGACTTGGTATCGACTATCACAGTTCCCGGTGCATGGGCCGTGGCATATGGGACGACCTGCCGGAGGTTCCTGACATTCAGTACCGAGGTATCGACGGCCGACACGGGAAACTCCTCGTTGGGAACCGGCCCATAAAACGCATTCAGTTGGTAGGTCGGCGTAGTAGTGCAGGCGGCAAGGACGGCAAGACAGATGAGAGGGAAAAGGAACGGGGCGAAACGCATGGTACTCGATGCCTATTCGTAGGTGATGGTGACGACGACGGTGTCGGAATAGCGTCCGGGCAGTGCAACCTGGCGCGGGACGATGCCATAGACGGTGCGGTTGTTGTCGCTGGCCTCCGCCTTATCATCGAAGGTATCGACGCCGCGCAGCGATCCCCAAGGTGCGGTGCCACCCGGTCCCTGGAACAGGCCGTAGGTGACGAATTTGTCGCCATCCCTCATACGGCGCCTGGAGCCATCGTGGTTTTCGCCATTCCCCATGCCGATGCTGAAACGGGATCCGGGTGTGCAGGTTACCTCAAGCGTGGTGTTCGCTGTCAGATCATGGTCAATGATCCCGGCTGTACCGAAATCCAGATCGTGCGTGACGATATTGCAATTGGGTTCGATCGTTGCCGAAACGGCAAGACTGCCAGTCGCCTCCTGCGCGCCAGCCGGACTGTCGCAATCGAGGCTCGTGCCTTCGGCATAGGCGATCCGGGCACTGGAGCCTCCAAGAGTCGACAGATAGGTTCCTATCGCGGCAGAGGTCTGCTCTGCCGCCACCTTGCCATAGATGGTGGCGCTGCCCGTCGCGACGTCGCCATTGGCGGAAAAGACGATCCGTTGCGCCGTGCCCAGCGCGGCATCGTTGCCGCCCCAGGTCGCGACATGGCCGGCATCCTTATAGAGCCCGTAGGCAATCTGCGCCGAGCCAGACGTCAGGAAGCGGGTTGCGCCGCTTGATCCACCGCTGCCGGCCCCCAGATATATGCAGGCCGTGACATTGCCCGCCACAACGTCGGTGCAGTCTATGTCCACGTTTCCGCTCCCGGTCGTTTCTGAAAGCGAAAGCGTATCAACGGCCCCGAAGCCGAGGCCGCTGAAACTCGCGGTGCAGACGGCGGCAGACGATGGAGCAGGCCAGAGAAAGAAAGCCGCCAGACCGGTGACGACAAGTATTCGCAAGAGCAAGCTCGACCTCCTCATTCCGGGATGCAGGGCACGTCGGCGACCGTCGTCAACGAACCCTTCTCCGGTACATAGTTGAAACTGGCGGCGCACCGCTCGCCCGACGGTAGCTGGATGATTATCCGGTTGCGCTTCTGCAAGCCGGACAGGAAGACCTGTCCGTCATAACCGACCACGGCAGGCGCGGATCCGGCATTCTGGATCACGCTTGAGCCGGCGGGCACGTAATCACCCGATCCGGTGCGCAATGACACTAGCGCATTGCCGCCATCGGCGTTATCGGAGAAGGCGACGTAGATGCCCGCATGATCAGCCGGGATGACGGCCTGCCGCGTGCTGGTGACGACGACATCCAGAGGCAACCCTGTCGGATTAATCCCCAGCCGGTTTCGCTCGTAGGATCTCAGGTCGGGAACAATGAGCTTTCCATTGTATCCGGTTTTGCCAACCCGCCGGTTTTCCCGCAGTACCTCGACATCCGGCGCACCGGCGTCAACGATGGCAAAGGCGTCGTCGATACGGTTTGACAGAAACAGATCGCCGCCCGCCGCAACAACAGCGCCGCTGACATGCGCGCCCGCGAAGGTTGATCTATCGGAATGCTTCAGTGTTCCGGCGACCTTACCGAGCGCCGTTTTGGCCTCCGCCCGTCCGGCGAACCGCGATTGATCGTCGCGGTTCTGATATTGCGCCTGCCAGCTGACATTGCCGTTACTATCGTTCGCCGCGCGGCTGGCCGTCGCGTAAACGCCGACGCCATCTTCATCGGAACGCACGCTGGTGCCGGCGGTCATCCCATCTCCGATCGGGAAGGACAGGCTTGCGACCACCCCGAAATCGTCATTCTCGACATTGGTGTAGCCGGATGCAGAGAAAGTGCCCCCAAGCAACGGCTGGCTATAACCTGCGCTGATCAACCGATCGCGGCTGCCGGCGATGGTTTCGAGCTGTGTGTAGGAAAAGTTCAGGTGCCCGAAATCCAGAACGGGCATCGAGGCCGAAACCTGTCCCAGTGAGCGGACATTGCCGCCGAACAATTCGGCATAGGCGCTGGGCGCGCCACCATCATCGCGCCGACTTACAGAGGCAATGTCGTTGTATTCGCCGAAGGCGCGCTGGATCCTGGCCTGCACGTGCATGTGGCCGAGATCGAATTCGAGCGCACCGGAAAGTTGGACGCCTTTTTCCCCCTCGGCCTTGCTGCCGGCCACGGACAAGGAGCCGAGAATCCGGTTCCCGAGGGTGGAAACGACCCCGACGCCGCCATTGATGAGTCGTTCGCCACCCTCGGCATGTCCTTCCAGGGTCAGCCAGTCAGTGAGGCCGTAACGGAGGCTGGCCGAGGCAAAGAGGCGGTCGTCATACCGGTCTTCTTCTGTGCCGAACCCGATCCGGGGAAAACCGATATCGAGCGAATAATCCAGCAGTTCGGGACGAAGCAGACGATCGGAGACGAAATACTCCGACTCCGTGACGATCTCGTTGCCGTTCTCGTCGCGCACCACAACCCTGGCACTGCCGGGGCCTGTTACCACCGGCAGGTCAACCACCTCGAAAGGACCGGTGCCGATCGATTGCGAGAATCGCCGGGAGTTGTTGAGGAACACCTCAACGGTGGATGGAACGGCAGCGCTGCCGGTAAAGCCGGGGACAGGCAATGTCACTAGCCCTGACCTTAGGCCGAAGTTCCGCTGCATCTGGAAACCTCCGAGACGCACCGGCCTGGTCCAGCTTAGGCCCCCGGTGATCAGATCGCCACCTTGATAGGTGGTCATGGTGACGGGATCCGAACGGGCGAGAAACGTGTCGAGCCGACGCAACTGGCCGCCGGAAAGGGAGAAGGAGTTTTCAGCAATCCCGATCGGGCTGAACATTCGCGCCTGAAAGGTGCCGGAGACCCCGCCGAAATCGAATTTGGAATTGTCGGAGCCGTATTCACCATTGGCGTAAAGCGAATAGTTCATCAGAGCGCCAGTACCCGTCTGAACCTTGTTCCTGGGATCGGTCGGATCGAAAGAATCAAGCCCGGTTTTCGGTGAGACCCGGCGGGCGGCGCGAGCATTGTCGCCTGCACGGAACAGGAGCGCCTGCGAGGGCGGATCGTATTCGACCGTCACATCAGGTAAGCGCGCGAGGTCGATCCGTCCGTCTTTCCTCTTCGCCACTCGATCCGGCAGGATGCCCGAGGCACGCAGATCGTCTGAGGTCATGGAGAAGCTGTCGCCTGCCTCCTGCCGGACGGCGACGAACCGGCTCATGCGCTCATTGTTGACGATGATGTCGAGGTAGAGATCATGGCTATTCGCCTCGCCTGTAGTGCCATCGACGAAGTCCGAGCCAGGCGCATCAAGCACGGACAAGTCGAGAGTTTGTGCGTGCGGTCCGGAGGTTCCAGCCAGAGCGAAAGATAAGGCCGTGGCAAGTATTCCACCGAATGCGATCGTCCGCCTGCGCCTATTCAAAGTAAACCGGGATCGCATGGCGCAACAGAATGCTGATCGTTCCCGACTTGCCCTTGACCGCCGCTTTGGGCAACTGATCGACGATGAGCCGATAGCTTTCCCGTTCCGAGACCGGTCGGCCGGTCGTCCTGACAATGCGGATGAGGTTTTCCGTGCCAGGGATGAGCGTGGTCATCGGTGGGCTGACGACTACGTCGCGGGTTGGTTCCAGGATGTCCTTGCCCTTCTCCACGCGCCAGCGGAAGATGCGCACCTGGACATTGAGCGGCTCTCGACCATCGTTCCAGATACGAACGGAGGCCGTATTGGTGCCGTGTGCAGCACGGACCGAAATAGGCGCGACGCGCAGGGTCGCCGAATATGCCGATGTTGTCGCCAGTCCGGCGAACACCGTAATAGCCAGCGCGATGGTGAGAGACCGCTTCTTCATGACATCACCTGCGATTAAATGGCCGGATCATAGTCACCGCCGTACCAGACGGTCGCGGTGATGGTGTCTTCGTAGGCGCCCGTGGGAACGTGAGGACCAGAGGCGACCGGAACGACGCCATACACGGTGACTACTTCAGCTTCGCCGGTTGCCGCTTCTGCATTAACGGTATTGGTCGGCCGAGTATTGCCCCATTCGGTTCCCACGCTGCTGCCGATACGCAGATTGTAAGGAACGTAATAGTCCACAGCGTTCTTCGAGAGATGCATGCGGCGGGTTGCGACGTCGCCGGGAGTTGCTGGATTTGCTCCGGCGTTTAATCCGATATTGTAACCTGACCCCTCAGTGCAGGTGACGGTGACTGTGGCCTGGGCGGAGAGTTCAGCGTCGATAAAGCCGGTTGCTCCGAAATCGAGATCACTGGCGGTAATCGTGCATTCGTCCTGGATTTCGAGCGTGACGCCCATTTCTGCTGTCTGCGGAGAAGCTTGCTGCGCGTGGGCAGCGAAG
>Ga0182739_1002973_pt1 | contig 15316 bp, 18 predicted proteins | sample eDN5th30CBELigBY_FD_128873 | JGI IMG/M metagenome (GOLD analysis project Ga0182739, IMG submission 128873) | Enriched backyard soil microbial communities from Emeryville, California, USA - eDNA 5th pass 30_C BE-Lig BY (version 2) (version 2) | ecosystem: Environmental > Terrestrial > Soil >... | reverse complement strand
CCGTGGCTGCGCGGCATCCTTTGGTGGCGAAGATCCTCTTCCGACTCGTGGCGCGAACCCCGGCCGTGGCCGGAGTCGTGATTCGACGCCTGAACGCCCCCGCTCTCCACCTCGAGGCGACGTGATGACCTCCATGCTTCTGGCCGGCATCGGCACTGCCAACCCGCCCCATCGGATCACGTCGAGCGACGCGGCCGAGATCGCGCAGCAGTTCGCGTGCGAAACGCCCGCCCAGCAGCGGCTCTTTCACACGCTGTATCGCCGCTGCGGCGTCGTGACGCGGCACTCGGTCGTCCTCGAGAGGTCCGAAGGGGCTCTCGACACCCGCCAGTCGTTCTTCGGGCCCGACGAGCCGACCACGCGCGACCGGATGCTCCGCTACGAGGCCGAGGCCGGCCCTCTAGCCGTGTCGGCCGCTCGGAGGGCACTCGACGACGCCGCGATCGCCCCTGCCAGGGTCACACACCTGGTCACCGTCTCCTGCACCGGCTTCTACGCGCCGGGCTGCGATGCGACCTTGATCCGAGCGCTCGAGCTGCCGCGCGACGTGGCACGGACTCATGTCGGGTTCATGGGCTGCCACGGCGCACTCAACGGTCTGCGGGTGGCTCGAGGGTTCGTCGGAGCCGACCCCGCGGCGGTCGTCCTCGTCTGTGCGGTCGAGCTCTGCAGCCTGCACCACCAGTACGGCTGGGACGCCGACAAGATCGTCGCCAACGCCCTGTTCGCCGATGGCGCGGCGGCCACTGTTGCCGTGAGCGGCGAGACTCCTGCCCGGCCTGATTCCTATCGGGTTATTGCCAGTGGGTCGACCCTGATCGAAGACTCGGATGACGCCATGTCCTGGCGCGTCGGCAACCAGGGCTTCGCGATGACCCTCTCGCCCCGCGTTCCCGACCTGATCGGCCAGCACCTCCGCCCCTGGATCGAGAGCTGGCTGGCGCGCCACGGCCTGGGCCTGGATTCGGTCGCCTCCTGGGCCGTCCACCCAGGCGGTCCTCGGATCCTCTCGGCCGTCGGCGAGACACTCGACCTCGAGCCGTCGCGACTTCAAGTCAGCCAGGGAGTGCTGACCGAACTTGGGAACATGTCGTCACCCACCATCCTTTTCATTCTCGACCGTCTCCGCCGCGCCGGGGCCGGCCGACCCTGTGTGGCTCTGGCCTTCGGTCCGGGGCTGGCCGTCGAAGCCACGCTCTTGGATTGACGTGATGCCCATCGCGACCAGCACTGAACGACCCGCCTGGCGGTGCGGTTCCTGGACGCGATCGGCGAGTCAGACCAGAGCCCGGAATCGGCGAAATCGCCTGGTGTTACGATCCCGTGTGGCGTAACATTTTGTCTTGGGAGCCGTGAGAACTCGTCTCGGGCGGTGGGGCCGTGGCACGCCGTTTCCTCGCAAGATCGGGGGGCGCCCGGGAATCTCCCGCGGGGGCCGAGGGGCGAGTTGAATGTGTTCCGATCAGGCCCTAGGCTTAGGGGCTTCGCTGCGAGAACCGGCATGGTCGAGGGGGCGTGAACCTGAGCCAGCCGGATCGCGAAGAACGCGGAGCGAAACCCAGGGAACCTCGACGAGTCCCCCGGGCGTCGGTCTGAGCCGTCAACCACTTGGTCGCCTCATCCATCTTGGCTCGTTCAGCGTAGAGGATATCGCCATGGAAACGATCGACTCCAAGGATGTGGCGGCGGAACTGGCGGCGCTCGACGCGAAGATCAATGCTTTCTTGCCGCCCCGATACCAGCACTGTTATACCTCGGTGTCGCCCGACTCGATGGGGTCGGCCGGGCTCATCTATGAGCCGGATGGGCGCGTCGCGTGGGACCGGATCTGGACGACCTTCTGCGACCTGGCCCTGGCCGGTGGGCCGCCCCATCGAGGAAAGCTCCTGGAACCAGTGTCCGAGCTTGAGGTCAGGGCCGAGCCGGAACGCTACCAGGCCGTGGTCGCGGAGATCGAGCGTGCCATCGGTTTGACGGTGGGCCTTCCGATTCTCGAGGGATATGCTCCGGGCTGGTTCGGATTGCCCTGCCGCACTCTGGAAGAGGCGGCCTGGCTCCAATTCGCCGTGACTGCGGAGAATGTGTCCGCCCGGCGACAACGGACCGTCCTTCAACTTCCGGTCGGCCCCGCGTTCCGCGTCGAGAAGGAGATCAAGAACGTCGTCGTGGCCCTGATCAAGGCCTTCCACTATTGGGATGGCCACTTGACCGCCTCCCAGCAGATGTTGGCCGGCGGGGACGTCTGGGAGGCGGCGACCCCGACCGAAGCGGCCGCGTCCCCGGTCGAGTACGAAGCGGCGATGAAGGAGATGGAGCAGAGCCTCCGCGCGGCGGGGCTGCCGATCTGGCCGCGGCGCTATACCGGCTGGGTCGGTGTTGCGACGTCGGACGACGAGGAAGCCGTGTGGCTGCTCCGGGCGGTCCTGGTCGAGAAGGTACTCGCCCGGCGGGAAGATCACGTGCTCTACTTCCCCGTCCACGCGACCTCGAACGCGGGCCTGGCGGCGCGAGTCGGGCGGGTGTTCAGCCGAGCTCGGGATCTCTGGACGGTCTCCTCGACGCGCCGATCCACCTGGTGAGGACCGATGAGCGGGGCGGTGACAGCGACTCTAATTGATCTCGACTGCTGACCAGCGGGACAGCTTGTCGGGGTTCAGGGTCATATACACGGCGCGAACTCCGCCGTCGATGTGCAGGGACACGACCTGGATGACGTTGCCGCCGAAAGTAAACACCACCCCCGGTGCGCCATTCACCGTCGTCGTCTGCATCTCGCAGTCGCCCCGCTTCTTGCTGAACACGCCGGCCAGGAACCGGGCCGCCCGGCTCCGCCCGCGGACCACGACCCGGGCCGCCGACGCCTTGCCGCCGCCGTCGGAATGGACCTCGATGTCCTCAGTGAACATCTGTTCGACCGCCTTGGCGTCCCCTGCCCGGCAGGCTGCCACGAATCGCTCGGCCAGGCCGACGGCCTCACCGGGCAGGGAAGAGAACCGAGACTCGTCACGCTCCAGCCGCTGCCTGGCGCGACTTACGATCTGCCGGACGTTGACCTCCGACTTGTCCAGCACCTCGGCGATCTCGGCATATTCGTAGTCGAACACCGTCCGCAGCAGGAACGCGGCTCGCTCGTCGGGCGAGAGACGCTCCAGCATCAGCAGGAACGCCTGTGTCAGCGACTCGGCCAGGGCGGTGTTTTGCACCCTGGTTCGGGTGTCAACAGGCTCAGGCACCCACGGTCCGACGTATTCCTTCCGCCGCCGCTCCGCCCGCAGCCGGTCGATGCAGAGCCGGGTGGTCGTGCGGATCAGGAACCCCTCCGGGGAGACGACCTCCTCGGCCGTCTGGAGGCGGACGAACGCATCCTGGACGGCGTCCTCCGCGTCCGTGACGCTGCCGAGCATCCGGTACGCAACGGACATCATCCGGGGCTGAAGTTCGAGTAGGATCGCCGGATCGATGGTCATCTGGTCCTCACTCTTGGTGCTTTTCCGGTTTGACGATGTCCTTGACGTCGGCGGGATGGAGCACGACCGCCAGGATGCGTGTCTTGCTGCTCTTACTCGGGTTTCTCGACACGCGGTGCAAGCAGGCGGTCGGCTCGTAGAAAGTATCACCGACCTTGAGCGTCCTGACGGGGTTGTCGTCGATGGCCCAGTCGTACTCGCCCTCCAGGACGTAGCCGAACGCGGGACCGGGGTGCCGATGCGGCGTGTCCGTTTCGCCTGGCCCCAGGGTCACTTCGACCGTCGTGGCCTTCGTTTGCTTGCCGTCCACCTTCTCGGCGATCTCTCTGACCGCCAACTCCCTGACCGCCTTGCTTTTCTCGTTGTGCTGGGCCGCGATCAAGACCCCGGTTCCCAGAACAACGCCTGCCACCGCCAGAGTTCCACGGATCATCGTTGTCTCTCCATCGAAAGAGTGTCGTGATCGAGTGATGCCTGCCGTCTGGCACCAAGGACGAACCGGCGGGCCGGTATTGTGACAGGTCCGGTCATTTTTATCGCCTGGCTCCCCCCTCCATTGGAGCGGGCGGGAGGCACGTTTGGCTGAGAAGTCAGGTTGGGCCCCTCGGGTCATACCCCCCCTGCCCGCCGCCATCGAGATGTTTTTCGGTCAGATCTCCTCCCAAAAGTTCTTCATGTCGTGAACCACTGGTTGAGGTTCGGTGTCATCTTCGGATCAGCGCCGTGGAGGGTGAAGCGGCGATGAGGAGGAATCAGTCATGGGCCGCTCGTACGGTGAGTTCGTCAAGTATCCCCGGACGCCGCACCTCTTCGGCTCCCGAGGGACCGACGACGACAAGCACCTCGGGGACGTCGAATCGGCCCACTTCCTGGCCGACCCGTCGCTGATCGTCGAGGAGAAGCTCGACGGCACCAATGTTGGCCTGCACTTCACAAGCGAGGGAGCGCTGTTGCTCCAGTGCCGGGGGCATCTGATCACCGAGGGCATGCACCCGCAGTACGACCTATTCAAGCAGTGGGCCGCCGTCAAGCGGCCCGTCCTGGAGGAGATGCTGGAGGACCGGCTCATCCTGTTCGGCGAGTGGCTCTACGCTCGTCACTCTGTCCACTATCGGGGACTCCTGCATTACTTCTTCGAGTTTGACCTCTACGACAAGGACGCCGGAGCCTTCTTGAGTCTCGAGCGACGGCTTGCCCTGCTCGAAGGGACGGGACTACACACTGTCCCCGTGATTCACGCGGGGTCGCTCGACCGGGACCGCATGGAGGCCCTGATCGGCCCATCCCGGTTCGATGCCGAGTTCGAGAACCCGCGGACCAACCGCACCGACGGCCTGATGGAGGGCCTCTACCTGCGGACCGAGGCGGGCGGCGTGGTGACCGGTCGGGCCAAGTTCGTCCGGCCCGAGTTTGTCGAGCGGGTCAAGCGGAGCGAGCACTGGCAGCACCAGGCGATGCTCCCCAACCGTCTCGCCGAGGGAACGGACATCTGGTCATGACATGGCAGCAACTCTTCAAGTCCGGGACGGATGACCTCTTGGCCTGGGCTGCCGAGCAGCCCTGGGCTCAGGCCATGGCGCGCTGCGGCCAGGATCGGGAATGGCACGCCGAGGGAGACGTGTGGACCCACACGAAGATGGTCTGTCTCCAGCTGACCCTCCTGGACGATTGGTCCGTTCTGACCGATCACGAGAGGCTGGTCCTCCTCTTCACGGCTCTCTTCCACGACTCAGGGAAGCCGCTCACCTCGCAGGTCGATCCGGCCACCGGCCGGATCCGATCGCCGAAGCATGCCGTTAAGGGCGAGTTCTTGGCCCGGACGGCTCTTCGAGACCTGGGGTGTGACCTGGCGACTCGGGAGGAGATCGCCCGACTGGTCCGCTTCCACGGTCGACCGGCCTTCCTCCTGGAGAAGCCCATGCCGGAGCATGAGGTTGCCTCGCTCTCCTGGCTGGTGAGCAACCGCTTGCTGTACCTATTCGCGCTCGCCGACAGTCGAGGTCGAAGGACGGCGGAGATGGCTCGTCCCGAGGAGAACCTGCATCTCTGGCGGCTCGTCGCCGAGGAGCATGGCTGCTTCGACCGCCCCTACCCGTTCGCCAACGACCACGCCCGGTTCCTGTTCTTCCGGCAGGAGCAGCCGAACCTCCACTACAGGCCGCACGAAGGCCACCCCTGCACGGTGACGATGCTCTCGGGACTGCCCGGGGTCGGCAAGAACTTCTGGGTTGCCGCCCACATGCCCGAGTTACCGGTCGTCTCGCTCGACAACCTGCGAGACGAGTTGGGAGTCGAGGCGGTCGACGACCAGGGCAAGGTGGCCCAACTGGGCCGGGAGCGGTGTCGGGAGCACCTCCGGGCGGGCCGGTCGTTCGTCTTCAATGCCACCAACCTATTGCGCCAGACCCGCCGACGTTGGATCGACCTGTTCGCCGATTACGACGCCCGGATCGAAGTCGTCTACATCGAGCCGCCGCTTCCCGTGGCCCTGGCCCGAAACGCCCGCCGGCCGAGCCCTGTGCCCGAGCGAGTCATCCGCCGCCTCGCCGAGAAGTGCGAGCCACCGACCTTCGCCGAGTCACACGGCTTGTTCCAGGTCACCGAGGATGGAGCCTCGGGTACGCCGAACTGCTGTTGATTCGGCAAGGTCGCGCCGTCACATGGGGAGCCGACCTGCCCAATGATCAAAATCTCCAAAGAGACTGTGTCCAACCGCATTAGACTTCGGCATGGGTAAAGGGGAGGGCTTTCGGGGCCTTCTTCGCGGGATTTGGCTCCTTTGAGGAGGAGGGCCGAAAGCGGTCATGTCGGGAACGGGAGAGTTGAGGACTGGGGGTTATCTTGAGATTCGGTAGGGCTGCTTGAATCTCTCGTATCCCGGCCTCGGTGACCGCAGTGCGGTTGAGGTGCAACCGGTTCAGGTTCTTCAACCCTTTCAGGTCGGCGAGCCCGGCCTCGGTGACCCGAGCATTGAGGAGATACAACTCCCGGAGATCCTTGAGCCCTTTGATGTGAGCCAAGCCGGCGTCGGTAACGGACGAAGAGGCAATACTGATCCCTTGAACTCGGTCGAGCCGCCTCACAAAACTCAAGGCCGTTTCCGCCTTGGGCCCACACTGAGGGGGAAAACTGACCCCGGTCACGTGACCGAAATAGTCGACTCCCACGCTATCGACCAACCAGCTCCATCCCCATGGTTTTCCGTTCAGGGTAACGCCGTCGTTCCACTGCCAATCGTACTGGACGTGGCCGCCCGCTCGTTCGATCGCTACCACAGCCCCGCGTTGGAGCCGGGCACGCTGGACGACCCATCCCAGCCAGCCGCCGATCACGAGGACCAGTGCGAGGAGCGATCGTAGGCCGAACCTTAGATGACTCCGCCAAGAACCTCGTTTCTGCTTCGTCATGTCATCCACTTCTCACAAGTGGTTACTCTCGTTCAAGTCTGACTCTGATGGCGACCCTCCGCCTGCCCGCCGACAACCCGCGATAGTCTGGCGAATGTCTCCTCAATGCTTCGACGTCGCTCTCCGGCATCATCCCAGCCAGCGCCACCTTCGGCGTCGAACACTCGGAGGGCCTCAGCCGCCCACCCCGACACCTTCTCCGGACTCGGCAGGTGGTCGCATTCCAATTTCTCGGCCACCGCGATGATGACCTCCGTGGTCGGCATCACGACGGTATCGATCGCATCTTGACTCCGCTCGCCGCTCGCCGCAACCGAGCGGCTCGCTTCCGGCCCGAAGTGCGCGGCGGCCTCCTCCAACTCGCCAGCCAGCACGTGGTCGATGATCCTCTCTCAGACGTAGACCATGTCCGCCAGAAGGTCGCGCGGGAGGTCGCCTTCGAAGTTCCCGTAACCCCTGTAGCCCATGGGAGACCCCCGCACGAGGACCTGAGATCGCCGGGTTCAGCCTTGCGATTCGCCGTGATTGGGGCACCGTTCCGATCCCAAGCGATGGCAACGGGCGGAGACAATCGACTTCGAAATCAAGCGACGACCGGGAATCCCCACCGATCGCCCCTCGACCAGAACGGATTCCCCCGCTCCGATGTGTCGCCCAACGCTTGCAGGTTCGGCACGACCGTCGCCCCAGCCACTGCTTGAGATCACCTTACAGACCGCTTCCGTCGCCGATCGGCTCGGTCGCTGCCACCAGGCTGATCGCGACCATGGCGGGGGGATCCTCAAACATCGGCAGAGTATAGTTCCCGTGCTTCTCCTTGGCCATCGCCGGAGCCGCGACGTCATGGATCAAGCAGGGGGGACCGTCCGACCATGGTTCCCTTTCAGGTCCACCGGGGCCCGTGGCGATTGGATCGGCCTTGGTCTTTCCGGTCGCGGCTGTGATGTCGGTTCACTTTAAGGACAAACTACGGCTGATTGAACCTTCGTTGTCGCCACTGATTTCCGGAGGTGGGATGCGACAGGAACAGCATGTGTTGCCTGTCGTCAGTAGCGGCGGAGGGACTCGAACCCCCGACACGCGGATTATGATTCCGCAGTCGAATCGGCGTAACTCCAAATCTGTCAAGAGCAAAGAAAACATAAGCGATCGCCTTTCCCTTCATTTGCCCTACGAACCTTCTCCCGACCTGGCCAGCGTGATTGACGCCTGGTCAACCCTGCCCGAGCCGATCCGGGCCGATCCGGGCCGGGCCGGGATCTTGGCGATGGTCAAGGCGAGCGGGAACGGGCGAAGCCGATGACGTCCCCGCTTCTGGAAAGGCCGGAAGTGGCGCAGCGTGTCTGGTGAGATCGCTGGGGCACCCGGGGAGGTGTAGTAGAAGATGGCCCTCGTTCAACGCGGCGCATGTTGTTTCTATCTCCGGTCGGTCCGCCGGAACGGGCGCGTCACGAGTGAGTATCTCGGCTCCGGGGCGATCGCGTCGGACATCGCCCGAGGGAAGGCCGAGGCCCGCAATCGGAATGAGACCAGGTTCCGAGAGAGGCTTCGGGAGTCGGCTCTCTGGTCGGAATTCGATACCGCCCTGAGCCTACTCTACGACCTGAACCGAGCCCACGCCCGCGCGGCGATGCATGCCGCCGGATACTATCGGCATCACCGATCTTGGCGGCCGATGGGGACCCTGACCGGCTGGGGCATTCGCGGAGCGTAGTACACCCATGGCCCTGGTGATCCGACGATCCCGCCCCTACCTCTACAAGTCCGTCCGCAAGGGGGACCGGGGCACCAGCGCCTATCTGGGCTCGGGAATGTTCGCTCTCGCGGCCCGCCAGGCCGAGGCGGAGGAGCAGGAGGCGGAGCGCCGGCAGTAGGCCGAGGAGCGAGCGGAGTGGACCCGGATCGCGGCCGAGGAAGCCCCGGCGATCGAGTTGTTCCAAGCCGTCGAGGTGATTGCCCGCGCGGCCCTGATCGGCACGGGGCACTATCAGCACCATCGTTAGGAGTGGCGGAAGCGAGGCACCATCAAGACCGACGTGAAGACGACCGAGGAGAAGGACGCGATCTTCGACCTGGCGAAGTGGGTCCAGGAGGGCGAGCCGTCGACCCGGAAGGAGGTCCAGGCCCTCCTGGCGCGGGATGGCGACCAGTTCTCCGAGTACGAAATGAAGCACCTGACCGACGTGAAGCTGTCGAAGATCGAGTGCGACAACAACATCATCGTCCAGCAGGTGAGCCTGCGCGAACTCCGGCGCACGGCCGAGGAGCTGGCGGGCCTCAATCCGATCCCCCCCGAGCAGTTGCTAGCCCATCGGGTGGCGGTCTGTCAGCACGCCGTAACCCATGCCGAGTACCGGCTAGCCGATCAGATGTTCTCTGGCGAGAGCGTGCAATTAGCCGCATCGAGTACCTGGAGAAGCGGATCGACCTGGCTTACCGCCGGTTCCTCCAGGCGGCCAACATACTGGCGGCGGTGCGGAAGCTGGGCGTGGCTGGGCCTGCGGTCCAGGTGAACGTCAATCAGACAGTCAACGTCGAAGCCAAGGCCGAGGATGCCGGACCCCGACTGGACGTGCCGAGCCTGCTGGGGATCCCGACGGGGGGTGACCGTGGGCGGGGCCGGTTCGCTACCACGAAACCGGTTCGATGGCCGTCGGAGGGGCTCACTATCCGTTAAGAGCGACGAATAACACCCTTAATGTTCCGTCCGCCCGAAAACACCAGCGGCCTGCCCCAAGAGCCGGGAACGGACCGCCGATGTCGGGGTCGCTCAGGCCCGCGGGCCCGAGTCGCCTATACGCCCCGAGGACCCGGAGGAAGGGCTTCGGGTAGCCCTCGAGGTGGTGAGACCGGGAGGGTGCTCGACCGATTAGAGCGTGTTATGAACGACCCAGATTTTTCGACATAACCTCTGTAGTGCCAATGGGTTGCGGATGAGCTATTTCCGCGGTCGTGTTGCCGCAAATCCTTTGGTTGCAATAACTTCGGTCCCAGTCCATAACACGCTCTAGAGCACGATATTGCAATGGTAAAAGACCGGCACGGCCCGACCGTTCTTGAACGATTCGCCCTCTCGTGACCAGCCCTTCATGCCGTTGATCCGCTCGGCAAAGTTGCCCTGCCTGTTGTAGCTCATGCCCCACGTGTGGATGGTCAAGGGACGCCGCGCCCGTCTGCACACGCCGAAGGCGCGGAAGATGGGACGGAGGCTTGCGAAGCCCTTGACCAGAGGGCGGCAGCCCTCCCGCGTTAGCCGCTGGGAGGGCGCGAAGCGGTCCCGCAGGGACGGAACCCCGGGAAGCGGCGACGGCGTAGCCGGAACGCCCGGTAGCCGACCATCTTGGAGACCGCTACCGGGCATCCAGTCGGACTTACGCCTTGGCGGCCGGCTTCTGGCGGAAGCTGATCCCCATCCGGTTGAACGCGTTCATCGCGGCGATGGTGATCGTCAGGTCGACGAGATCCTTCGGATCGAAAGCCGCCGATGCCGCCGCATAGGCTTCGTCGGAAGCGTGCGTCTCGCCGACGCGGGTCACCTCTTCCGCCCAGGCCAGGGCCGCTCGCTCCTGGTCGGAGAACAGATACTCTGCCTCGTACCATACGGGCACGAGGAGCACCTTGTCGACCGTCATGCCTTCTTTGATCAGGTCGCGAGAGTGAAGGTCGATGCAGTAGGCGCATCCGTTTATCTGGGAGACCCTCAGGAATACGAGGTGGATGAGTTGGGAGGGCAGGTTCGTGCCGCTGGTGACGAAGTGGTGGAGGCCGCTAAGGGCCTTCGTCCCGTCGGGTGAGATTTGCATCCAGTTCGCGCGACTCATGGCTTTCCTTCCTGTGATGTTCTGCAACGGCCGACAAGCCGGGCCGGTCAGTAACAAGGACGAGTGAAGCCGGTCGGTTTGTGACAAGGGCCGAGAAAATCTTGCCGGCCGTTCCGGTCAAACCGACGTCTCTATAGACTTGATCGCCTTGCCGCTGCCGTTCCCTCAGGTCAACCTCGGGCCAGGCGAGCACCGCCGTCCCCCATGATCGCCGTGGCGAACCGCAACGTTGTTTCTGAATCAGGCTCCGACAGCGATTTGAGTTGGGCGGCCGGAGTGTGGATGGCCTGAGTGCGGCCTGGCTCGTTGGCGCCGTCTCCGTAGGCGGGGACAACAAGGCAGTTGACTCCGGTGCCTGTTCGCGTTATAACTCGATTCATGTAAGCCGCTCTCTATGGGGCGGCTAATGTCTTGCTGGGGGCTTGACCCCTCCGGCAAACGCGGACCCCGACCGGCCCCCAAGCCGAGCCGGGGTCTTCTGTTGGTCGTGATGTTCGGCCGAGGCGTTCGCCTGGCGCCCGCCGTTTACTTCGTGTTTGCTTCGGCGTCGGACGGCTCAGGAAGTCCGAGGGCGGCGCAGACGTCGGCGAGGCCCTAACAAAAAGAGCCTTGAATTAAGACTCGTTACAAGAAGATAAGGCAGATGAGTGAGCAGGCCAGGGACAACATCGCCTCATGAATATCGTCACGTTGTTCGGTCCGAAGCCGGAGCTTCCGCTTGCCATGCAGCCACGACAAGGCCCGTTCCACCACCCAACGGTAGATCCCCAGTCCGCTGCCATGTTTCGTACCGCGCTGGGCCAGAAGCGATCACGGCCCCCGAAAGTTTGTGCCTCATGTGCGTCCTCGATGGCGATGATGCCGTTTTGACGAAAAAAGCGAATGCCTCTGTCCTTTAGGGTGAAACCCCCCTGTTTTCGGAATTTTGTTGCAACAACATGCAAAACATGGCGTTTGTGGCAAGCGGTCTGGTCTGCAGGTCGTGGGGGATCGCCTCGCCGGACCGTTCAAACCTGCCCTAGCGGGAGCACTCGCCGCCCAACGAACGGCGGGCGCGGAGCCTCCTGATGACGCGACGGGACTGCGGCCCCACGACGGCGCAGCATGGCGAGCGGCCGGTCTAGCAATATGGGCGACTGGGGGACCACGAGATTGATCAGAGGGCGATACTCCACCTGAGGCAAGAACCGGCGATCGTAGTGAATCCCCGATAAGTTCGAAACTCTGGTCAGAGAAAGAAGATCATGGCAAAGTATCTGATTTCATTCCCCAGTGCTGCAATGAATGTACCCGACAGTGAGTGGGAGGCGGTGGGTCGAGACGCTCATGCCGTGATACGCGAGGCGAAGGAAGCGGGCGTCTACGTTTTCGGCGGTGGTATTGATGAAGCAGTACCGCCCGTTCTCGTTTCGGCCAATGGCTCAGTCGCTGAGGGAGGCTACCCGTGGGCGCCTCCGCTCAATGGGGGATTCACTGTACTTGAGCTGCCTTCAAGTAAGGAGGCTATCGCATGGGCCGCACGTCTCGCGAAAGCGTGTCGCTGTGATCAGGAACTTCGAGTTTTTGGGTTTGATCCAGAGTCGTGAGGTCGGAGTGTTGGTCCGTTCGTCTTACATCGTCAAGGACTGCTGAAAAAGTCCGAAAGTCGAGTTTGAGAGCCGCACGCACGGCACACGGCCTCGTGCGGCCCAATGGAGGGGCGTTTCTCGGCACACGGCCAGGATGGAGGCCATCTCTTTGGGCGATTTCTTTGCATGTATAATCAAATTTGGCCTTGAGTTCGTGACGAAGGTTTCGTCGACCCTCTGTCTCTTCCGCCCCAATCGGACATTTTCGGACGTCTCGGATTTGCTGGACAGGACGGACGATCCGGATCGTTCGGGCGAAACCCAACAGACTTTGATGATTTGCGATCAGGTCGGGAATTTGTTTGTCTTCATGGGCAATGCTTTCCTCGATAAATTGGCAGACGCCTGGCTTGCCACCAACTCGAGCGGTAGGCCAATCGGGTCGGTTGCGATAGGGCCGTGCATAGGGTGGGCTACGTGTCAGGCCGATCGGGTCGGCCACCCAGTACACCGCCGGCCGCCCCAATGACCGCATAATGGTGGAGTCCGATGGAGTTGCCCGTCCTATAAAGAAACGCCATGGAGCTCGGCGGCGCGGACCATGGCCAGAATCCCAGCGCGCAGGACTTCAGGAACTCTGGACCAGAGCCGAACGACTTCTTCCGAGTCCGGGTCCAGCGGGGCGCATGGACCATCGATCGCCAACCTATAAGCAACCTCAAAGGTTGTATCTGAGGCCGTATGCGGGTGGCGGATGGTGTCGTCTGTTGTCGGACCCTGGCGGGATTGACTGTCCGACTTGGTTTGACGTAACCCCTTGGATGGGCTGAGACTTGACGTGCCCTGACAGGGAGTGTCGTGAATAGCGGCGGAGGGACTCGAACCCCCGACACGCGGATTATGATTCCGCTGCTCTAACCAACTGAGCTACGCCGCCGCGAGAGGGATGAATGTAACCGATCGTGTTGCGGACTTCAAGAGGCGCGTGGCGGGGACTTGCGGTTTTTGGGGAGACGAGGCCAACGGGGCTTGAACCGATGACGGTCGTTTGGGGCTCGGGGAGAAGGAGGATGGGAGGGGATTCGGGCTATCCGCGGCGCGCGTCATCGGGTCTACTGGATGGTTGAGAACGAACGAGCGAGCGCTTGCCCGCCGCGGAGGCAGGCGGCGTCGGTGTGGACCTGGGATATTGACGCGAAATGCCCCCACAGTATCTGTTTACGATCGAGAATCTGTCCAAGGCTCATGCGAAGCGCGAGATCCTCAAGGGGATCTGGTTGTCGTTTTATCCCGGTGCCAAGATCGGAGTGCTCGGCGGCAACGGGGCCGGGAAGAGCACGCTGCTCAGGATCATGGCCGGGGTCGATAAGGATTATGTCGGCACGGTGCGACCCGCGCCCGGGATCTCGATCGGGTATGTGCCGCAGGAGCCGGTGCTCGACCCCACGCTCGACGTGCGCGGAAACGTCGAGCAGGCGGTCGGCCATATCCGGGCGCTGCTCACCCGGTTCGACGAGATCAACGCCCGGCTCGGCGAGCCGATCGACGCCGACGAGATGGACAAGCTGCTCGAGGAGCAAGGGAAGGTCCAGGATCAGATCGAGGCGGCCGAGGGGTGGGACCTCGATCGGCGCCTCGAAATTGCCATGGACGCGATGCGGCTGCCGCCGGGCGAGGCCGACGTGACCACCCTTTCCGGTGGCGAACGGCGCCGGGTGGCGCTCTGCAAGGTGCTGCTGCAACGGCCCGACATGCTGCTGCTCGACGAGCCGACCAACCACCTCGATGCGGAGAGCGTCGCCTGGCTCGAGCGGCACCTCCACGACTATCCGGGGACGGTGATCGCCGTCACCCACGACCGGTACTTCCTCGACAACGTGGCCGGCTGGATCCTCGAGCTCGACCGCGGCCAGGGGATTCCCTGGGAGGGGAACTACACCTCCTGGCTCGAGCAGAAGCAGGAGCGGCTTGCCCGCGAGGAGAAGCAGGAGAGCAGTCGCCGCAAGACGCTCGCCCGCGAGCTCGAATGGGTGCGGATGGCGCCACGGGCCCGCGTGGCCAAGAACCGGGCGCGTTTGCAACGCTACGAGCAACTCGCGAACCAGGATGTGGAGAAGCGGGACGAGGCGATCGTGCTGCAGATTCCGCCAGGCCCGCACCTGGGCGACCTCGTGGTCGAGAGCGACAACGTCAAGAAGGCGTTCGGCGACCGGCTCCTCTTCGAGAACCTGAACTTCCGACTTCCCCCTGGCGGCATCATCGGCGTGATCGGCGCCAACGGGGCGGGCAAGACCACTCTCTTCCGGATGATCGTTGGGCAGGAGACGCCCGACGGTGGCACCTTGCGGGTGGGCGACACGGTGGTGTCGTCCTACGTCGACCAGAACCGCGATGCGCTGAACCCGGAGAATACGATCTTCCAGGAGATTAGTGGAGGGCTCGACGTGGTCACGCTCGGCAAGCGCAAGGTGCCGTCGCGGGCCTACGTCGCCCAGTTCAACTTCAAAGGGCCCGACCAGGAGAAGAAGGTCGCCAACCTCTCCGGTGGGGAACGGAACCGGGTTCACCTGGCCAAGCTGCTGAAGAGCGGCGGGAACTTATTGCTGCTCGACGAGCCGACCAACGACCTCGACGTCGACATGCTCCGGGCCCTGGAGGAGGCGATCCTCGACTTCGGCGGCTGCGCGGTGGTCATCAGCCACGACCGCTGGTTCCTCGACCGGATCGCGACCCACATCCTCGCCTTCGAGGGGGATAGCCGGGTCGTCTGGTGCGAGGGGAACTATCAGGCCTACGAAGCCCAGCGCCGGGAACGGCTTGGCATCGACGCCGACCAGCCGCACCGGATCCGCTACAAGGCGTTGAGCCGCTAAAGGGCGGGTCGGCCCGTGGCCGGCAGGACCCAACAACCACAATTCGGAGGGCGAGATGGACGCCGCAACGGAACGACAGCAGGATGAGCTGCAGGTCAGGACCGAGGCGGGCGTCGTCTCGCTCGTCCTGAATCGCCCCGAGACTCGCAACGCCCTGTCTCGGTCCCTGATCGCGCGGCT
>Ga0182739_1002972_pt1 | contig 15318 bp, 14 predicted proteins | sample eDN5th30CBELigBY_FD_128873 | JGI IMG/M metagenome (GOLD analysis project Ga0182739, IMG submission 128873) | Enriched backyard soil microbial communities from Emeryville, California, USA - eDNA 5th pass 30_C BE-Lig BY (version 2) (version 2) | ecosystem: Environmental > Terrestrial > Soil >... | reverse complement strand
CCACTACGAGACAGCCTTTTAACATTACGCTTATAAATACTTTCGATGAAGTCCCTTTCCATCATATGAAAACAACATCGTTTTATTTTCCATAATCGATTCCATGTGAACTGGGCGTCCCCAAAGCTGATAAATGTACGGCAACACTTTCTCCAAATACTTCAGATCGAGCTCAATTCCTTCGTACCAATGCTTTAAATACAGCTCGCCATTTCGCATATAGTCACCATCGTTTACCGTAATATACGGGAATCCTCCATTCACACGCATGCTGACAAGCTGATCGCGCACTTGCTCCCACGCTTTATCCACAATTTTATAGTCTTTCCCTTGTTTCTGAAATAAGTACATATCTTCCCGCATGACAAGATCTTTTGTCAAGTAATTTCGGATAAACGAAATATCCGATTCAATTTCTCGTACTTCAAACAGCTTTTCTCTTCCAGACCCAGGCTTCACGCCTCTCCTTTTCATCTCATCTGTCGGATTATCGTATCTTTCTTCAATATCTTCAAGCACCTTTAAGCCGAGATAATAGGGATTAATACTTGTTCGAGAGGGTTGAACGACACCCGCATTGAGTTTAGCAAATTCAATTGCTTCTCCTGAACTTAAATCCATCTCACGAATAATTCTTTGATGCCAGTAAGAAGCCCAGCCTTCGTTCATAATTTTCGTTTCTAATTGCGGCCAGAAATAAAGCATTTCTTCACGAATCATCGTCATAATATCGCGCTGCCAATCCGTTAATTCACGACTGTAGTGTTCAATAAATAGCATGATATCTTTCTCTGGTTTTGGCGGGATTTTCTTACGTCTTTTCACAGGTAATTTTTTCGGCTTATTAGCTCCATCTAATGACCATAGCTCATCATACGGAGTTGGAGCCGATTTGATTTCCTCCTCTTCCTCCTCATCATCGATTGACCAAGAAAGTTTAGGTCTCATGAGCGATGGATCAATATGCTCTTCAATAGCCAGTACCGCATCAAGAAACGTTTCAACCTCTTTTTTACCATGAAGAATTTCGTATTCACGAATACGGTCAGCAGTCGCGGCCATGCTTTCCACCATATCGCGCTTTGTATTTTGAAAACGAATATTATTTTTGAAAAAATCACAATGAGCAAGTACGTGTGCCACAATTAATTTGTTTTGAATGAGTGAATTCGAGTCTAATAAAAAGGCATAGCATGGGTTTGAATTAATCACGAGTTCATAAATTTTACTTAACCCGAAATCATACTGAAGCTTCATTTTATGAAATTGTTTTCCGAAGCTCCAATGAGAAAATCGAGTAGGCATCCCATATGCCCCAAACGTATAAATAATTTCCGATGGACAAATTTCATAACGCATCGGGTAAAAATCAAGTCCAAACCCTTTAGCAATCTCCGTTATTTCACTAATCGCATATTCTAGAGCTCTTTGCTCCGTCTGATTCATGCAGATCCCCCTCGTCTTTTCGCCTTACCATAATGTATGACCAAATAGTAGGAAAATGACGAGAATCCTTACATAAGATATCTATCGCACCTCTTCAACCGATAAATTCAATAGCTTATTATTAGATAAACTATGCTTAATTTTGACCCTTACATTAATTTCTTTTCCCTGTTCCTTCACTAAAAATAGAAAACGATCTTCTACCGTTCCTTTTTCCAGAACTTTTCGTCCTTCATATTGATAATCTGTTACCTCATCACCCGGATAATCCGCTTGCACGACGGCTATAGCAATCCTTCCATATTTCTCATAATTGTTTCCTTGTTGAACAGATATAAAACCTGCTTGAGTCAGCATCATGAACATCAGCATAATAAACGACCATTTTTTTAACACTATACTTCCTCCCTTTAGTTTACTTACGGATAGTATGGGAAGTGCTCACTATTTTATTCCACTAACTGCTTCCTTAACGAGCATCATTCCTACCAATCGATTGCGTTTCCATTCTTCCGGAAAAACCGATAGCGGCGGATTCGTTTCCTCCACTAAATAACTTAATTCAATGGTCATAGCCGGCCGTTCAAATTCGGTTATAAACCAATCGGTAAAACCGCTTCCAACAGCATGCTTCTCTGGCTTTGAAAGCTTATATCCGGTCAATTCCGCCGTCTTTTTTGCCAATTCATAATCTCTTGCCATATGCTCCTGTTTATTATGGTAATGCCAAAAGATTTCACGCCCTGATGTATGATAACTAACTGCAACGAGCGGTTCTATACGATAGGTGAATTGGGCTAGAACCTGAACTTCGACTGCTTCAAATGGTTTTTTCCCTTTATAAAATTGATAAAATGGTTGGGCGACGTCTGTCTTCACTTCATTCCATCCAGCTGGATATTGACGATTTAAATCGATTCCCTTTGCATTAGCTTTCCATCTCGACCAATCCATACTGTAATTATTCCGCTGCCACGTTACTATTTTTTCATAATGAGAAAAACCGGATAAATTACCTTGTTGAATCGATACACCATCGGGATTTATCATCGGTATGAACCAAATGCTTATCTCATCTAATAATTTCGTTGAATACCCTCCAAATTGTTTCCCTTTTTCATAAGCCGTCCCATATTGTTCAAGCATTTTCACTAATAGATGTGTCGTTAGCCATTCCCGACCATGATGAGCACCTACCAGCAAAATAGACTTCTGCCCTTTCCCAAGCTTTACTGCCCAAATATCTCTTCCTTTTTCAGATTTTCCAATTGAATGCACCTCAATAGGAAGCGTTTGCTGCAGCCTCGTTAAATCCGCTTCCATCATTTCAAAGCTATATAAAATTTTGTCTTCATTCACGACTTTTGCCATTGCATGAAACGGGAAAGCAAACAAGCTGACCAAACATACTAAGACGATTCTTTTCATATCCTCACCATATTTTTTTATTCAGGTAAATACAAACAAGCCTATCTCTACCGTATCACCACATTTTGTCTGAAAAATTTTTATCCGAAATGAACAACATACGAATAGCTCCTTATTAAGGAGGAACTTTTAATGACAACTTCTAGTTACGATACAGCTTTATTTTATATCCATCGCTCAGACTGGGATCAACTACTCATTTTAATGGTCCGAACCGAGGATCAGTTCTTGTCAAAGAAAATTGAACATTTCTTACACGCTTATCATTTCGAACACGATTATCAAATTATTGAAGCAAAATTGTACGCCTTATTGCGCTACCTGGATCATGCATCAGAAAAAACGATGTCCCACTATTTGCATGAACTTCCTATCTAAAATTCATCAATAGTGTTTACAAAACAGGGCATTTTATACAATAGGGATTTTACTATGGCTGGTAACCCTTATAGCGAAACAAAGAAGGAGCAAACACATTCATGTGTCTGCTCCTTCTTTTTATGAACTGATTATAGTAAATAAAGCCTGTTATTTTGTTACAGCTTGAAACGCTTTTGCATACAGGTTAAGCTCGTCAATTAATTCAGCAACAGATTTTGCAGCTGCCTCATTTAGTCCATCATGTTCATAGTCGAACTGATCTGGATCTAACGCTAATTGTTTTGGAATAACATTCGCATACACACCGCGTCCAACGGTTCTCATGGAATTAAGTGCGTTAATTCCACCTTTTCCGCCACCCGCTACTGCTAATAAAGCAACTGGTTTATTTGTAAACTGCTCAGCACTTAAGAAGTCTAATGCATTTTTCAAAGCACCGCTCATAGAATTATGATATTCAGGAGTGGCTAAAATCACGCCATCTGCTTCTTTGATTGCTTGTTGTAATTGTACAACCTCTTCTAATTGATATTGTTGCGCTTCACCTTTATATAATGGTAATGAAGATGTGCTTAAATCAATAAGCTCCGCTCCGTATGTTCTTGAAATAAAGCGAGATGCAATACCTGTACGTCCTTCTTTACGTGGTGATCCATTAATGATAACTAATTTCATATCCAAACTCCTCCAACTTGGCCATTGCGTGAACAACTTTCATGCAACCATTCATATAAGTTTTAACGAGATGAAGAAACATAGTTCCTCATCAATTACAATTCTCTTACTTCATAAAGTATAAACAAACAAGTTAATATCTCAAAATAATATGCTTACAAAAAATAATTAGAAATACGCAGCTTCCAGTAAAGCATGTTCAGGAAAAGACGAAGAGTGTATCACCCTTCGTCTTTTCCTGAACAATAGGCTCTATTAACAGAGCCTGCTATTTAAATAAGTTCTTCAATATTCTTCATAAAAATATCAGTAACCTTCGAGAGCTTTTCTTTAGCTTCTTCCATCGATTTTCCTTGAATGCCGAAGTAAAATTTAATTTTCGGTTCCGTGCCGGATGGGCGCAGGCAAACCCATGTACCATCTTCCAAAATATACTTTAGTACATTGGAATTCGGAAGTTCAATCGTTTCCTCCATTTTTGTTTCCATTGATACTCTTTTTCTACTCTTATAATCCTCTTGAATAGACACCTTTTGTCCAGCAATCTCAGTCGGAGGATTTTGGCGGAAGTGTTCGAGAATTCCTTGAATTTGTCTTCCTCCTTCAATGCCTTTCAACGTAAGCGAGCGTAACCCTTCTAAATAGAATCCATATTTTTTAAAAATATGCATTAACCCTTCATAAAGTGTCATTCCTTGCTTTTTGTAATAGGCACACACTTCAACAGCCAGTACAGCCGCTTGAATGGCATCTTTATCACGCGCAAAGTCTTTAATTAAATAACCATAACTTTCTTCATAGCCAAATAAGAAGGTATTAGAGCCGCTTTCTTCATATTCATGAATTTTCTCAGCAATAAATTTAAACCCTGTTAACACATCAACCGTAGTCAAACCATATGTATCTGCAATCGCTCTACCAATTTCCGATGTAACAATTGTTTTCAATACAACTCCATTTTTAGGAATTGCCCCTTTTGCTTGCTTTTGTGTGAGTAAATAATCTAAAAATAACGCTCCTGTTTGGTTCCCCGTTAAAACTACATATTCCCCATTTTCATTTTTTACCGCAATTCCAAGACGGTCAGCATCCGGATCCGTTGCAATTAATAAGTCCGCATCCACTTCATTTCCTATTTCAATTGCTCTTTCAAACGCTGCATGTTCTTCAGGGTTCGGAGATTTCACCGTTGAGAAATTCGCATCAGGCAGTTCTTGTTCTTTAACAATATGAACATTTTGATAGCCTAAATCATGTAATGCACGACGAACCGATTTATTGGCTGTACCGTGAAGCGGAGTGAATACAAGCTTCACATCTACTTCCTCAGCAAGCTGCGGATTTTCTGGCACCGTTAATAGCTGCTGATTATACGCTCGGTCAAGCTCTTCTCCGATGATTTCAATAAGCCCTTGCTGTTTAAGTTCTTCAACCTCTTTCACTTCAATAGCAAGCTCATTTTCAATCGCATCTACATATTGAATAACTCGATCAGCAGCTTTTGGCGGCAGTTGCGCCCCGTCTGGTCCATACACTTTATATCCATTATATTCAGGAGGATTATGACTTGCAGTAATGACAATACCCGCAAAAGCCTTCAGCTCACGAACAGCAAATGAAAGTTGTGGCGTTGGGCGCAATTCATCAAATACATACGCTTTAATTCCTTCTGTTGCTAACGTTTTAGCTGCTTCAAACGCAAACTCCGGCGATTTATGACGTGAATCATATGCAATCACAACACCTCGCTTCTTTGCTTCCTCTCCAAACGATTGAATATAGTCGGCTAAACCTTTTGTTGCTTTGCGAACGGTATACACATTCATTCGGTTTGTTCCGACACCAATTTCTCCTCGCATACCACCTGTACCAAACTCTAAGTTTTTATAAAAGGCTTCCTCTAATTTTGCTTCATCGTGTTTGATTGCTTCTAATGCATTTCGTAATTCTTCATCCAGATTTGAATCACTTACCCACTTTTCAAATGTTGATTTCCATGTCATCTACCAACAAGCCCCTCTCTATGCCTTTAGTATTAATTCTCTTATAACTAAAATTATCATAATATTTCCAGCAAATGAAGAGAATACCCTTTAAAGGCTTTATTATATTATTATAATTTGTTCGTTTTTAGACTTCACTTTCATTATAGAGACAAATCTTAGTTGATAAAAGAACATATATTTTACACAAGCGCTTTAAACATACTATAATTTCAACAGAAAAGAATAAAACAAAAACATAAAAGAGGGTCTTATACTTAGCTATATAGTAACTTCCATTTCTAGTTCTAACGGCATTTTTCATCCTCTATCGTTATATCATTTGGAACAAATCTAAGGAGGCCAAAGCTTCATGAAAAAAATGCTGATTCTTTCAACGGCTCTGATTGCCTTTACCGCCGTTATCTTAATTACAAATACAAAACAAGAAGAACGATCCAATGGCAACCCGTATGGTAAAAAAGAACTTCATCCTGCGACTATTAAGCAATTAACAGATCCTAATTATCAAAATTTAATTTTACCAGATGAATTAGCAGCTGATCTTCACAACAAAAAAAACAAGACCGTCTATTTCTATAGCCCTAAAGATTCTCAGTCTCAACACATAACACCGATTGTCGCTTCACTAGCTGAGAAAATGGGAATTGATTTAGTTCAATTTAATCTATTAGAATTTAAAGAAAGTCAAGACGACTATCATATAGATACACTGCCAACAATCGTGTATTTTAAAAACGGAGTTGAAGTGGAACGCATAGTAGGCTCTAACGAGGAAGCCACCTTTCGAAAGTGGTTTGAAAAGAATGAAATCAATTAAAATCTAGGGTTTGATGGTTAATAACACATTCTCACACAAATAAGCCCTAGTCTAATACAGAAAGAGCCAGCTTATATGAAAGAAGGACAAACCTTTCCCATTCATATAAACTAGCTCTTTCTTTAACATTTAAATTAAAAATTCGTTATCCGGCTGAGTGTACATCATATTTGTATTTTCAGGACTTTCCTTTTGAATACGATTAAAATGTTTATAATAAAAAGGAAAGAAAATCCCGTATTCATTCAAAAGTGTAATATTTTGCTCAAATTGTTTAACTAACTCAGAATCAACTGAAGAAGCATCTTGTTCTTTTTTCTCAAGAATAACAATTATTACTTGCAAACATGCGATAACTTGAAAAGCAGCTCTTAACGTACCGCTATACGGAAAGTCACTCTTATTCACTTGTAGTACACCAATCTCTTGAAAGTGTCGAATCTCTTCTTCTGCAAAAAATTTAGGAAACACAGAATCATAGAGATACGAGACAAGGTTAGCAATTTCTTGTTCCTGTTCTACCGTTGAAGAAAGTACAATCTTCATAAAAACACCACCTTCTTTAACACATTAGACCTATAGCCATATGTATAGATAATCTGTGTAACAATGCTTTCTCTAGAATAACATAATAACTGTAAAAAAACTGTGGGAATTATCCCCACAAACAAAAGAACAATAGGTCTAACGATAGAACAAAAATCCTTATATTGTTATCGGTGTACCTACATTCACCAAGCTATCCATATTATATTTTGAAAGTAGGAAGAAAATTGATTCATACTAGTAAAAAAGCCAACCACTTACTTATAGAAGTCCCGGAAAAATGGAGTAAACTTACAATCGAAGATCTTTTTAAACAATACTGGCAAGCTCCAAAAAAACTCATACATGAGTGGAGAATGAGTAAAGAAGTAACAATAAACAACGAACAAATGCCTTGGTCAACGAAGCTTGTAAAAGGGGACGAATTGAGCATCCCTCTTTTTACAAATAATGCAACAGAAAAGGTTCCTCCTACAAATTTACATATTTCTATTTTATATGAAGATGATCATATTTTAATTGCTAATAAACCTGCGCAAATGGATACTCATCCTTCTCAAGAGCATGATCATAAAACATTGATTAACGGTGTTGCTTATTATCTGCAACAAACGGGCCAAAACTGTATGATTAAGCATATCCATCGTCTAGATAAAGACACAACAGGAGCAGTTCTTTTTGCCAAAAATCATCTTGCCGGATCCATGTTGGATAAAATGCTGGAAGAACGGAAAATCAAACGAACGTATTATGCTTTAGTAGAAGGAATTATGAAGCTAAACCAAGGAACCGTTCAAGAGAAAATCGGCCGTGATCGCCATCACGCTACAAGACGCAGAGTTTCACCTACAGGTCAAACCGCCCGAACAAACTATCAAGTGTTACAGCGTTACCCAGATCAAAATAGAACACTCGTTAGCTGTACATTAGAAAGCGGAAGAACACATCAAATTCGTGTCCATTTCAGTCACATTCATCACCCTTTAGCAGGTGATACATTATATGGCGGAAAACGAACATTCCCCCGCCAAGCTTTACATGCAAGAAAAATTGAATTCATCCACCCTATTACCGAAGAAAAAGTCGTATGCATAGCTCCTTTTTTAGACAAACCAGCTATTTTTCCACATATATAAAAAGAAGAGCATCCGTCAATGAAGCGGATGCTCTTCTTCCATTATGATACGTGATCCTTTTTCTTTTCTGGATGTTTATAACCATTCGCCCAGAAATCAGCGTTCTTAATACCGAGTTCCGTCGAGTTAAAAGTAGGATCCAGTCCTTGCTTCTTCTGTTTCTCATAGTCTTTTAATGCGATAAACGCCGGTTTGGCTAATAAAACAATCGCAATTAAGTTTAACCATACCATCATTCCAAGACCAATATCCCCTAATGCCCATGCTAACTTTGCTTCTTTTACCGCCCCATAGAAGGTGGCCGCAATAATCACAATTTTTAAAAGAAATGAAGCTGCCGCGCTATTTTTACCTTTTGTTAAATAAGCAATATTCGTTTCGGCAATATAGTAATATGCCATGATTGTAGTGAAAGCAAAGAAGAATAGTGCGATAGCAACAAAACCAGATCCAAAACCTGGAAGCACTGTTTCAATCGCTGCCTGTGTATATCCTGGCCCTTCTTCTACTCCTTCTATATTTTGAACTACATATTCACCCGTTTTTTCATCAATCGTATTATACATACCAGTAAATAAAATCATAAAAGCAGTTGCCGAACAAACGAGTAATGTATCAATATATACAGAAAAGGCTTGCACTAAACCTTGTTTAGCTGGATGCGATACTTCAGCTGCTGCAGCAGGATGAGGCCCTGTACCTTGACCTGCTTCATTCGAGTAAATCCCTCGTTTAACTCCCCACGCAATAGCTGAACCTAAAACTCCTCCAAAAACAGAGTCTGCTCCAATAGCACTTGTAATAATTAATGCAAACACATTTGGTAATTCAGAGATATTCATTCCTACAATAATCAAAGCTACTAAAATATAAGCGGCGGCCATAAATGGAACTACATACTGAGCGACGGTAGCAATCCTCTTTACACCACCAAAAATAATAATACCTAAAAGCGTTACAACAACAAGACCCGTAATTATTTTATCAACACCGAAAGCGTTATCCACACCAACTGCAATAGCGTTAGATTGTACACCAGGCATTAAAATAGCCATAGCGATTAATGCGGCAATCGCAAAAACAACAGCATACCATTTAATCCCAAGGCCTTTTTCAATATAGTAAGCGGGACCTCCTCGATATTGCCCCTCTTGTTTCTCTTTATAAATTTGAGCTAGCGTAGATTCCACATAGGCTGAAGCAGCACCTACAAAGGCAATTGCCCACATCCAAAAAACGGCACCTGGTCCACCATAAGCGATGGCAGTAGCTGTACCAGCTATATTCCCCGTCCCGACTCTCCCGGATAAAGCCAAAGCTAAAGCTTGGAAAGAAGATACCCCAGCATCGGAGCTTTTCCCTTGAAACATTAATGTAATCATTTCTTTTATATACCGTACTTGAATGAATTTCGATCTGAAAGTAAAGTATAACCCGACAACAATACAAAAAATAATCATTGGTGTACTCCATAGAAGACCGTTCAGTCCATTAACGAATGTTTCCAAAACAAACCCCTCCCTTAGCCTATTCATTTTTTATTTATAAAACCCAGTATAAAGTATATTATTATATCAATTCAATATTTTTCTCAAAAATTAACAAAATTTTCTGAAATTTTTTTCCCTTAAATCTCCTTTTATCCCCTTATAAGCGAACATTATTAATGAATAAAAGGCGAATATTCGCCAAAATTAGACACTCTTCAATATGTAAATAAGTAAATCGTACAAAATATGGATAAATATGTATCGTTAGATACCATAAATGCTTTCTACATCCTTTATTTAATCAAAAATAACTAAAACGTTTTACTAAATGAATAGAATAGTAGATACATTAATCAATAATCAATCTATTCTTACGATTATTATTTTAAAAATAGTTTCCCCTCTAATTATTCTCTTTAAAAAGCGTTGATTATACATAAACTCGGCTCCCTTCAACGATGCTGAAGGGAGCCGAATTATTCACTCATATCATTCTTTAAAAAAGAAGCTCATCTGGATTGCTTCCAACCCGTTCATTTGCATGTAATCCATCAATTTCGTTCATTTCTTCAACACTTAACTCAAAATCAAATACTTGAGCATTTTCTTCGATTCTTGCAGGTGTCACAGATTTTGGAATCACGACAATCCCATGCTGAAGGTGCCATCTAATAATAACTTGAGCTGAAGTTTTGCCATATTTCTTTGCAATCTCGCCAATCGTTGGATTATCTAATAAAACTCCGCGTCCTAAAGGAGACCAAGCCTCTACCTGAATATCATGCTTTTGGCAAAACTCACGAATTTCCACTTGAGTTAAACGTGGATGAAGCTCAATTTGATTAATAACCGGCTTCACTTCACTAGACTTCAATAAGTTCTCTAAATGATGAATATGAAAATTACTTACACCAATCGCTCTTACTTTTCCTTCTTTATATAGCGTCTCCAACGCTCTCCATGTGTCTACATATTTATCTTTACCCGGCCAATGAATTAAGTATAAATCTAAATAGTCTAGCCCTAATCGTTTTAAACTAGCGTCAAAAGCGGCTAATGTCGATTCATACCCTTGATCCGTATTCCATACTTTAGACGTTACAAAAATGTCTTCACGTGGAATGCCACTCTCTCGAATCGCTTGTCCCACTCCTTCTTCATTTTGATAAATCGCAGCTGTATCAATAGAGCGATATCCTACCTCTAAAGCTTTTTTCACAGATTGTACCGTCTGACTTCCATTCTCTACTTTAAATACCCCAAAACCAAGTTGTGGAATTTTTACTCCATTATGTAAGGTGCTGGTTTCTTTTATATTAGAAATCATTCAAATCCCTCCTTTTCTATTTTCCAATTATATCATAAAGGCCCTTTATATCCCAACTCCTCAACTTGGGATTGATGAATCATCTCCACTTTTATTAATTTTGTATGGAGGATATTTATTTCCTTTTGATTTTTTGTAAAGTTTTATTAAGATTTTGTAAAGATTCATTAAAATCTCTTCATGTTCGATAATGTATTCGCTACAATGATTTAGCAAATACTATTGATACATAGCATTTTGCTTATACGTTTTACTAATTTTAGGGGGCTTTTAAATATGGCTTTTAAGAAAAAAGATAAGTTTGCAGTAATGCTGCTAGACATTGCACACAATATTAAGGAAGGAGCAGACTATTTCGCAGACTATAAACTAAAAAATATTAGTGATTTAAAGGTATTTTCTGAAAAGATGAAAGAGTATGAGCATAAAGGCGATTCTATGGTTCATACAGTCATTAAAGAATTAAATAATGCCTTTATCACACCAATCGAGCGAGAAGATATTCTTGAATTAACGATGAGAATGGATGATGTATTAGATGGCCTTGAACATTGTGCCGCGCTATTCGAAATGTACTCGATTGTAAATGCAGACGAATACATGGTGAAGTTTGTTGAAGCAATTAAACAATGTGGTGCTGAAATTGAAATAGCTGTTGATAAGCTTTCCACGAAAAAGCTAGCAGCGATTCGTGAAAATGCTATCAAAATTAAAGATTTAGAATCAGTTTGTGATGGTATTCAACGCCAATCCATTAAAAGCTTATTCACAAATGAAAAAGATCCGATTCGCATTATTCAATATAAAGAAATTTACGAAAGTCTTGAAGACATCGCTGATGATTGCCAAGCCGTTGCCAACACATTAGAAACAATCATCATGAAAAATGCGTAAGGGGTCTTCCTAAAACATGGATACTTTATTAATTTTAACTATACTTATTGTCTTCTTTGCTTTGGCATTCGACTTTATTAACGGATTTCATGATACAGCGAACTCAATTGCTACTTCCGTTTCAACAAAAGCGTTAAAACCGCGTCACGCAATTATTTTAGCAGCTGTGATGAACTTTGTCGGTGCAATGACATTTACTGGCGTAGCAAAAACGATTACGAAAGATATTGTCGATCCATTTACTTTACCTAATGGTTCCTATGTTATTCTTGCTGCTTTAATTGCAGCAATTGCCTGGAATTTAATTACTTGGTATTACGGAATTCCAAGTAGTTCTTCACATGCCTTAATTGGTTCTATTGCAGGTGCAGCCATCGCAGCGGCTGGCTTCGGTGCAATTAAATGGGAAGGATTTCTTAAAATTGTCCAAGCGTTAATTATTTCACCATTACTTGCTTTCGCTGTCGGTTTTCTTGTATACAGCATTTTTAAAGTCATCTTTAAAAACAACAACTTAGCAAAAACCAATAAAAAATTCCGCATGATGCAAATTGCAACAGCCGCTTTACAATCGTATACACATGGTACAAATGACGCTCAAAAAGCGATGGGGATTATTACAATGGCCCTTATTACTAATGGATATGCTACAACAACAGATATCCAACTTTGGGTTCAAGTATCCTGTGCGCTAGCTATGGGTCTTGGTACATCTGTTGGTGGTTGGAAAATTATTAAAACGGTCGGCGGTAAAATTATGAAAATCCGTCCTGTTAACGGAGTTGCTGCTGACTTAACTGGAGCAAGTGTTATTTTCGGAGCAACAGCTATGGGAGTACCAGTAAGTACAACACATGTTATTTCATCTTCTATTCTTGGTGTAGGTTCCGCTCACCGTGTAAAAGGGGTTAAATGGGGCACAGCACAAAGAATGATTATCACATGGTTTATTACATTGCCGATTTCTGCTACTATCGCAGGAGTGACATATATCATCATTAATTTCTTATTTTAAGTAAAAAATCCTTTCTAATTCTTGTTAGAAAGGATTTTTTTGTATGCGTAAATATGGTAAAATCAACTAAAATTTAACTCGATAGTATAGATCGCGAGGGGCAAAACGTATGACAGAATATATGAACAACAGACATATTTTCAAAGACCTATATGGAGACTTAATGGAATTCGCTGATCGAATCAGTTCTGTTTTAGGCTGCCCAATTACAATAGAAGATGGCAATCATCGTTTACTCGCCTACAGCACCCATGAAGATACAACTGACCAAGCACGAATCTCTACGATTATCGGTCGCCGCGTCCCAGAAAAAGTCATTAATAGTTTATGGAAAGATGGCATTATTCCCGCTCTTTTAAAAGATGATACACCGATAAAGATTATGGCTATTCATGAGGTTGGTCTCGGCAACCGTGCAGCCGTCTCTATTCGGAAAAACAACGAAATTCTCGGTTTCATTTGGGCATTAGAAGCCAATAAACCATTTAACGAAGAAGCTTTAGACTTTCTACAATTTGCCGCAAAAGAAGCAAAAAACCAACTTCAACAACTTCAATTAAAGAAGAAAAGAACCGAAGCCAGTCAACAAGAATTTTTATGGCGTTTAATCACTGGACATTACCAAGATGAAGCAGAAATTACCGCTAACTTCAAGAAACTTTCGCTTTCTACACCACAAAATTTCGCCATTATCGTCTTCGAATTTCCACAGGACATTACTAGGGAAAGCGAGCGTTATATTTCCTATATGCTAACAACCTCTCAAAAAATAAAGACTTTTTTATTTACGTTTGACCAAAACAAACTCATTATTTTAACTGGCACAGAACGAACCAATGATGCTTCCCTCTCTTCATCTAGTTACGAATTCATCCCGTTTTTTATTTCAGAAATGAGGAAGCGCTTCGGTGTAGAACCTATTCTCGGCGCATCAGGTCATTGCTATCAACAGATTGAAAATGTCATGCTTAGTTATGAGGAAGCACTATACACATTAAAATTAAAACAGATTTTCCTACTAGAATTAGCTTCGGTTCTTCACTACGAAGAATTGGGCATTTTCCAATTACTGGAAAAACTAAGCAACAAGAACGATTATCTCCCTCATCCGTGCATTCGCAAATTACAAGAATATGATGAAAAACACCAAACATCATTATTGCATACCCTGACTGTATATTTAGAAATGGATGGAAATCCAAATGATGCGTCCAAGCAACTTCATATACATGTCAATACACTTACTTATCGTTTAAAGCGCATAACAGAAATCGGGCATGTTCGACTGAAAGACCCTCTCCAAAAGATGTCGATCTTTTTAGATCTAAAGCTTGTACAATATCAACAAGCCGTAAAGAAAGAGTCTTTGTGAAATTCCCCAAAGACTCTTTCTTATGTTCTTTCTTTTTCACAAACACGCCTTCCTTATTTCAAGCTTATAATATCTATATTAAGAATATTCAGAATAATAGGGGGCTGAAAAATATGCGTATAGGTATTCCAAAAGAAATCAAAAATAATGAAAATCGTGTAGCTATCACTCCAGCCGGTGTCATCGCATTAGTCAGTGCCGGTCATGAAGTATTCATCGAACAAGATGCTGGACTGAGTAGTAGTTTTACAAATGAAGCTTACCAACAAGCAGGAGCTGTACTTGTTGAGGATGCGTCTAGTGTTTGGGCAAGCTCCGACATGATTTTAAAGGTAAAAGAACCAATTGCAGAAGAATATAAATATTTCCGTAAAGATTTAATTTTATTTACTTATCTGCATCTAGCAGCTGATCCAGCATTAACACAAGCATTAAAGAACAGCGGCGTCATGGCCATTGCCTATGAAACAGTATCCGTTAATCGCACCCTGCCGCTATTAACGCCAATGAGTGAAGTAGCAGGACGAATGGCGGCACAAATTGGCGCTCAATTTCTTGAAAAACCAAAAGGCGGAAAAGGAATTCTTCTCGGAGGAGTACCTGGTGTCAAGCGTGGAAAAGTCACGATTATCGGCGGCGGGGTCGTTGGAACAAATGCAGCGAAAATTGCTATCGGCTTAGGAGCTGACGTCACGATTCTTGATTTAAGCTCAGAGCGCCTTCGCCAACTGGATGATATATTTGGAAACCAACTGACTACTTTAATCTCTAATCCTTATAATATT
>Ga0182739_1002971_pt1 | contig 15319 bp, 14 predicted proteins | sample eDN5th30CBELigBY_FD_128873 | JGI IMG/M metagenome (GOLD analysis project Ga0182739, IMG submission 128873) | Enriched backyard soil microbial communities from Emeryville, California, USA - eDNA 5th pass 30_C BE-Lig BY (version 2) (version 2) | ecosystem: Environmental > Terrestrial > Soil >... | reverse complement strand
CGCGACTTGCGAGCCTGCGTCAGATCGACCGGCCGGGAAGTGAGAGCCGCGCATGGCGGATGCTGCGGCGTGGTATCAGCGGGCATGTGGGACTGAGCAGGGGGCACGCCTCCCTATGCCAGTCACATCGCCAAGTAGGCGCCGGGGCATGGAGCAACGCGGCTACGCGGTGCCTCCTCGGTGATGCTGCCTTGCCACCGCAGGGATGGCCTTCCACTTCGTCTTGCTCTGTCGAAAGCCTCATGACGAAGCGCTCAGGATCACAAGGCGTTGGACGTTGTAGGCGACGCCTCTGAGCAGTGCCTGTGCCTGTTGCGTAGGTTCCAGCCGTGCTGTGAGTGCCTCCCCGCACCGGCGCTTGACCACCGACATGACACTCTCGACCTTCCAGCGCTGGCAGTAGGCAGCACGATCCTCCGGATTGCCGGCCTTGTTCAACCTCCTGCCCATCTCCTGCCGATAGGGCGTGGTAGCGATCACCGTGGTCGAGCGACGCTTCTTGGCCACAGATCAGGCTATCGACGCCAAGCTGTTCTCGGCAGAAGCGGTGGTTGGCCTCGCTGTCGTAGCCGGCATCGGCGATCAACTGGTCGTATGGCATGACGTCGGCCGCCCTGGATGCCAGAGGGACGAGATCGCCAAAGTCGCCACAAGCTCCCGGCCTGACCCGTTGCGCCAAGAGCATCGGTGGCTCGATCCAGAGGGCCAGTGCCCACTTCAGCCAGCCACGCTGACGTCGATAGCGCTGGGCACGCCACGCGAAGTACCGTGAGGTATGGGACAGCCACAAGCCAGTGGCGTCGAGGGCAACCTGGCTTGCACGTTTGCCTGAGCAACTCGTCGGACGGACTGTCTCCCGCAGGGCTGCCTCGATCTGTTCCGGCGACAGATGATGGCGGGCGAACCACCACAGGCTGGAGTGATCCGGCACGATCCGCAGGCCGAACAGCCGGCGCAGGCATCCAGAGAGCCGGAGGAAGTCCTCCAACCCTCTACAGGTGAGACGCAATCGCCCCCGCAGCAGGAGAGCTGCGGACAGGTCGGTCGATGGATAGGTAGGGTGAGCGTACCTGGTCCGTCGTAGTGGCACGCAACCTCGTGCCACTGCCATGGATGCGCGCGCGAAGCGCAAAAGCTGATTGTCCATGCCATCCGCAGATGGGCCTCAGGACTACACTCAGCATGGCTTTCGACAGAGCAAGTTGGCGTCAGCCGAGTACCTCCTGCGTCCAACGAGTCAGATAATCAGCACGGTGTGCATTCACCTTCGACCAATTGATCGGCGCCGCGGAAGACAGGGCGTCGGCGGGAATGGCGTAGCGCTCGAACTCCGGCGGCAGCTTCGCCTTACGATTGGCCGGCGCATAGCGGGTCGCCTTGGCGAGCGTGAGCTGGGCCTCGGGATCCAAGGTACGCTGGATGAACTTGTTGGCCAGTTCCAGGTGCTGGACGCCCGCAGGGATCAGGTAGGCGTTGTGCTGCAGGACCGAGTTGCGCACATAGGCCATGTCGATTGGTGAGCCCTTCTCCTGGAGCTCGAAGGCCCGCCCGTTGAACCAGGGCAGCAGGATGATTTCACCGCTGGCCATGGATTTGTAGGCCTGATCCGAGCTGCCGATGATGACCGCCTCGTTGTTGCGGCGCAAATCCGCCACCGCCTCGATCGCGGGGTCGATGTTGTCCTCGTTCCCGCCAAGCTCGTGGTTGAGCGCGTGCAGCCAGGAGATGCCGATCCAGCCATAGTCCGGAATGCCGATCCGGCCCTTGTATTTCGGGTTCCACAGATCGTTCCAGCTCGTGGGAGCGGCTTCGACCTCCTTGGTATTCCACGTCATCCCGATCATGGCGATCGAGAAGGCCGCGCTCCAATTGGCCAGGCCGTTCACGGGCGCCGAGACGGCCTCGGGATAGATGTCCTGCAGGTTGGTGACGATATCCGTGTCGTAACTCTGCACCGCCCCGGCCTCGGCCGCCAGGACCTGCTCGGTGGTCAGGAGGTTGATGGCGCTCACCAGCGGATTGCCACGCTGTGCCAAGAGCTTGGTCAGCCGGACCGAATCGCCGCCTTCCTCGTACGCGATGTCCATGTCGGCGAACTCGCTACCGACGACGAACGCCTTGCGCAGGTTCTCGCCCCAACTGCCGCCTGCCGAGGACAGGGTGAACTGGCCCTCGGCGAAGGCCGGCCGGATTCCGGGAAGCGCCAGCGCGGCCGCGGACGCAGCACCGGCGAGACCAAGGCGTAGAGTGGAGCGACGGGTGAACTCGGACATCATCAGCAACTCCGATCGAACAGTTCGGGTAGAGAATCCCGGAGATGCGCAAAGCGACCGTACGCTTGCTCACCTGGCCGGCGTTCGCTGAAAAAGGCGCTGCAGAACAAAGAGCATGCCGCCCACCAGGAGGATCTGCAGGGTCGAGGCGGCGGCGATGGTCGGATCGTCCTGGAACTCGAGCTGCGAGAAGATGTGCACCGGCAAGGTCGTGGTGCCCGGGCCGGACAGGAACAAGGAAAGGTTGATGTCGCTGAAGGAGACGATGAAGGCAAAGGCCGCGCCGGAAACGATGCTCGACTGGAGCAACGGAAAGGTCGCGTGGGCGAATGCCCGCAAGGGCGACGCTCCCAGGTTCTGCGCCGCCTCCTCCAGCCTCGGGTCGATCCCGGCCATGCCGGCCATCAGGGTGCGCACGACATAGGGCAGGGCGATCACCAGATGCCCGGCGGCGATGGACAGAAGTGAGCCCTTCATCCCGATCGTGGAATAGGCGAGATAGAGGGCGGCGGCGAGCAGGATGTCCGGCACGAACAGAGGTGCGGTGAAGTAGATCTCGGCCGTCTGGCGGCCGAGGAACCGGCACCGCGTCAGGGCGGTCGCCACCAGCATGCCGAGGAACGTCGCCACCACCGCGACGATCAGGCCGATCGGCAGGCTCACGTACATGAAGGAGTTGAAGTAGGGGGCGCTCTGGAAGAACTCCTGGAACCAGTGCAGGGAAAGCTGGGTCGGCGGGAAGGCATAGCGGCCGCTGCCATCGAACGAGACCGCCACGACGACCACGATCGGTGCCAGGATCAACGCATAGATGGCGATCACGACGGCGAGCAGGATGCGTCGGGCGGCAGGCGTCATCGGCCTGCTTCCCGCAGCTTGGCTGCCCGTGCGGTAAGGCTCAGCCCCAGTATGGCGAAGATGATCGTGAAGACCGCCAGCACCGTGCTCAGCGCGGCCGATGACGGCCAGTTCAACGCCACCAGCATCTGGTCGTAGATCTGCTGGCCGATCATCCGGTCGCCGGCACCGCCGAGCAGGGCGGGAATCACCAGCGCACTGATCGACAGCGTGTAGACGAGGACGCAGCCGGAGACGAGCCCGGGCAGGGCCAGGGGAAATACCACGGTGGCGAAGACCCGCGCACTGTTGGCGCCCAGGTTGCGCGCGGCCTCCTCGATGCTGGGCGAGATCCGCTCGATCGCGGAGACGAGCGGCAGCACCATCAGGGGCAGCAGCATCTGGACGAGGCCGATGACGATGGCACTCTGCGTGCGCGCCAGCAGGATCGCGGGCAGCCCGATCAGCGCCAGGAACTGGTTGAGCACGCCGTCGCGCTGCAGGATCAGCGCCAAGCCGAACACCCGAACCACCGTGCTGATCATCAGCGGGGTCATGATCAGGAAGATGGCGAGGGATTTGATCGCCGGCCGCGCCCGCGCGATGAAGTAGGCCACCGGAAACGCCAGGAATGCCGCAACGAGCGTCGTGGTCAGGCCGATCGAGAACGTCCGGCCGAACAGGCGCAGATAATAGGGCGAGAGTAGCGCCAGATAGTTCTCGAACGTGAACGCCCGGACCACGATGTCGATCTGCGAATACTGCCAGAAGCTGAACATCAGCATGTACAGGATCGGCGCCAGGAACAGCCCGAGAAGATAGAGCCCCGGCAACGCCAGCAGGATGACCCAGAGTGGCAGGTGGAACCGGGAAGCCATCTCAGGGCCCGCCAAACAGGCGGACGGCAGCCGGGTCGATCGCCGCGACCACCTCGTCGCCGGCTGCCAGCCCTGCCCAGCGACGATGGCTCTTGAAGGTCGCCAGAAGCCGCTCACCCGAAGCACGGGCGATCAGCTGTAAGTGGGTATCCTCGCCGAGATAGGTCAGATCGGCGATCTCGCAGGCGAACCGGTTCGGCGCTTCCGTAACGGACGAGGGCAGGATCTCGACCTCCTCCGGGCGGAACATCGCCACCAGCTGCACTGTATCCGCCTGCGTCCGCGCCGACGATTGGAGAGCCAGGCCGCCCAGGGTACGGACGTGGCTGCCGTCCTGGTCCGCGTGTTCGAGCGTAGCCGGCAGGCGGTTCGAGCTGCCGACGAACTCCGCGACGAAGAGGGAGTTCGGCCGTTGGTAGATGTCGGTCGGCGACCCCACCTGCACGACCTGGCCCTTGGCCAGAACCGCGATGCGGTCGGACAGGGCGAGTGCCTCGGACTGGTCATGGGTCACGAAGATGCAGGTCATGCCGAGCCGGCGCTGGAGTGCGCGTAGCTCGAAGCGGAGCTGCACGCGCAGCTTCGCGTCCAGGTTGGAAAGGGGCTCGTCGAACAGGACGAGCGGCGGCTCCAGGATCAGGGAGCGTGCGATCGCCACACGCTGCTGCTGCCCTCCCGAGATCTGAGAAGGATAGCGTCCCCCCAGATCCGGCATGCCCACCATTTCCAGGATCCGCCCAACCCGCTCCGCGATCTCCGCCGGCGGCCGCTTGCGCAGCTTCAGGCCGTACGCGACGTTCTCGTAGACGGTGCGGTGCGGGAACAGCGCGTAGTTCTGGAACACGAGCCCGACATTGCGCAGATGGGGCGGCCTGGTGTGGATCGGCTCGCCGCCCAGCGCGATCGTGCCAGCCGTCAGCGTCTCGAAACCGGCGATGCAACGCAGCAGGGTAGTCTTGCCGGATCCGCTCTCGCCCAGAAGCGAGAAGAACTCGCCCTTGCCGATCTCGAGGGAGACTGGGCCGACGGTATAGCCCGCCGGGTAACGCTTGGTCACATCCACGAGACGCAGGGCGGCGGGCTGGCTCATGCCGCGCCTGCCCACGCGCTCGGGAAGGTGCGCCGGCATGGGCCAGTCACGAATGGAAGAGGATTGCGTCGGGTTCGAGAGCGTGCCATGAATTCCAATATGCTGGAATTTTGCAGAGTGTCAACGCGATGACGGGAAGCGTAAAGTTCGCGCCGGAAGTGGGATCAATTGCGATGACGATCCCCCGTTTCCCTCATGAAGGCCCCCTGCATAATTCCGTTGAGCTGCCGTCGCCATTGCCGGGCCGCACGGGCGAGTTCGACGCTCCGGTTCACGCCAGCCTCCTGATCCAGGATGACGCCGTCAACCTTCTGGCAGGCGTCATTGACGCTCCGGCTCAGACTGTCACCTTGCCTCCCGCAGCGCGCGATAGCTTCGTGATGCTGGCCTCCGGAAGTATCGTCATCACGGGCAAGGACGGGATCGAGACGAGCTTCCAGGCTGGTGACAGCTTCGTCCTTCCTGCAGGGGCGTGGTCTCGCTGGAGCCAGCCTGGTCCGGCACGCTATCTGTTCGTCGCAGCGGATTCGACCGGGGCGGCCGCGGCGGATCCCGCTACGGTCGTCCGAATTGATCCCAAGATCGAGCTGGCGCCGTCGGCACCTCCGTCAGCGGAGTTGCTGTTGGGCGAGGTACCGCGGACCATGGGTCGTGCGGTCTTTAGCACGGCCGATCAGCGCTTCGCCGCAGGCGTCTGGAGCGCCACCCCGTATCACCGGAAGATCATTCCCTTTCCGCGCTACGAGTTCATGCACCTGCTGGAGGGCGAGGTATCCTTCACGGCGCCTTCCGGTAGCACGCTGCGCTTCGTGGCCGGGGATAGCTTCATGGTGCCGGCGGGCGTCGAGTGCGACTGGAAGAACGACCGGTTCGTACGGAAGATCTACTGCGTCTTCCGGACCTAGCCTCCCGATGATCCATCGGATCTACGACACTCGCTTCAAGCCTGGGCTCCTCGGGCACTCGACAACCGACATCGGAGTAGGAAATGGCATCGGCCGGAAGTCTTGAAGAAGCTGCCGCAGACCCGGCTGCGCGTGCGACCATCGGTATCGACGTCGGGGGAACGTTCACCGACTTCGTCTTGGCACTGCCCGAGGGGCAGCTGGTGTTCCATAAGGAGCCGAGTACGCCCAAGGACCCGTCCATGGCGGTGCATCTGGGGCTGAGGCAACTCGTGGACACTCATCCCGTGCTGCGGGAGGCCCGGACGCGCATCGTCCATGGGACGACGCTGGCGCTGAACGCGGTGCTCCAGCACAAAGTGGCCGACATTGCGCTGGTCGTCTCCAGGGGCAATCGCGACGTGCTGGAGATCGGCCGGGCGCGCCTGCCTTCGTCGTTCGACATCCATGTCGCCAAGGAGCGGCCGATCGTCCCGCGTGACCGGATCCTGGAGATCGGCGGGCGCACGGATGCGGACGGCATCGTCCTGAGTCGTCCGGCCGAGGCGGAACTGGACGAGCTGTGCGCCAGGATCCGGGGCCTGGGCGTGGGTGCGGTCGCCATCACCCTGCTGAACTCCTATGTCGATGCCACACTGGAGCGCGAGCTGGTCGCCGCGATAGCCGCGCGGCTGCCGGATCTTCTGATCACCAGCTCGTCGTCGGTCTGGCCGGAGATCCGCGAGTTCGAGCGGACCGTCGTCGCCTGCATCAACGCTCAGGTCCATCCGCTGATGGAAGACTACCTGGCGACACTCGCGCAGCGGATCGACGGCGCAGGCATTACGGCTGCCCTGCAGCTCACCTCTTCCTCCGGCGGCATGCTGAGCGTCCATTCGGCACGCGCCCGGCCAATCGAGACCATGCTGTCGGGCCCGGCATCCGGCGCCACCGCGGCCGCCAAGCTGGCCAAGTCCCAGGGCATCGGTTCCGCACTGACCTTCGACATGGGCGGTACCAGCGCCGACATCGCCGTGATCGTGGACGGCGTTCTCGAGTTCACGACGACGTCGCGCATCGGCGAGCTGCCCTTGATGATGCCGGTGGTCGGCGTGTCCAGCATCGGTGCCGGCGGCGGCTCCATCGTGTCGGTCGATGCCCACGGTATCATCAAGGTCGGACCGGAAAGTGCCGGCGCCAATCCGGGGCCGGTCGCCTACGGACTGGGCGGAATCCGGCCGACCGTGACCGACTGCTATCTGGTGCTGGGCCTGATCGACCCGGACGGTTTTCTCGGCGGCCGCATCCGCCTGGACAAGGCACGCGCCGAGGTGGCGCTCCAGGAGGTCGCCAGCCGCCTGAACCTGCCTTCCGCCGCTCATGCCGCCGAGGCGGCCATCAGCGTGGCGACCGCGCAGATGGCGACCGACCTGTTCAAGCTCCTGGCGCTCAAGGGCCATGAGCCTGCCGCCCAGGTGCTGATGCCGTTCGGTGGTGCCGGACCGACCCATGCCAACCTCCTGGCGGAGGAAGCCGGATTGGCCGGCGTGGCGGTGCCGCCGGCCGCGGCGACCTTCTGCGCGCTGGGTGCCGCCCTGGCCGATGTCCGCCGGGACTTTGTGGCGGCGCTGGGGCACGCGCGGCTGGTCTCGCTGGGCGATCGCCTCTGGAACAACTGGGCGGGGCTGGAGTGCGAGGCGAAGGACTGGTTGGCAGGAGAAGGGATCGCGATCCTCTCGCAGGATATCGAATACGCCGCGGACATGCGCTACGCGGGCCAGGCACACAATCTCATGGTCACGGTTCCGGTCTCCGCCCGCACCGCGCGCGACGTCACTGCCGTGGCGCAGGCGTTCCACCAGGCGCACGAGGCGATCTACGGGTTCCGCGAGGACGATGCGGCCATCGAGATCGTCGCGCAGCGGCTGAGCATCATCGGCCGGGTACCGACCTTCGAGCTGCCCCGGACGGTGGCTGCTCCACGAGCCAGTGGCCACCTGCGCACCCGCCCGGTCTTCCATGGTGGTGCCTGGGTCGACGCGCGGATCGTGCGGAGGGAGGAACTCGGCAGCGGCACCTGGCTCGATGGGCCGCTCATCGTCGAGCAGAGCGACACCACCACCTGGATCCTGCCTGGCTGGCGTCTCGCAGCAGACGAGGTCGGCGTGCTGAACATCGAGCGGAGTCGGTAAAGAATGCGTCTTGATCCAGTCCTGCTCGAGATTCTGGCGACCAAGCTCACGGCTACCGCGGAGGAGATGGGCAACGCCCTGCAGCGGTCCGGCCGCACCATGTACGTCAAGGAGACCCAGGATTTCGGCACCGGTCTCGTCAACCATGCCGGTCGGCTGTTCGCCTATCCGCGTGGCGTCGGCGTGATCGGCATGGTCGATAACGACTATAGCACGGTGCTCGAGGTGATCGGCGAACTCGCGCCCGGCGATGTCGTGCTCACCAATCATCCATTCGCATCCGGTGGTCTTGCCACCCACCTGCCGGATCTGCACCTGGTGAAGCCCTATTTCGCCGAGGGCCGGATCGTCGGCTATGGCTGGTGCTTCGTCCATTCCGCGGATGTCGGGGGGCGGGTCCCCTCCAGCATCTCGCCCAGCAGCCATGAGATCTTCCAGGAAGGGCTGATGATTCCGCCGGTGAAGATCGTCTGCAAAGGCGAGCCCAACCGGGACATGCTGGCCGTGATGGGCGCCAACAGCCGCACGTCGGAGGAAAATGCGGGCGATCTCAAGGCCATGCTGGCCGCGCTGGCGGTGGGTGAGCGGCGGGTTGCACGCATCATCGAGCAGCACGGCGTGGAAGCGTTCGAGGCCGCAGCGGTGGACGTCCCGGCCTATTCGACCGCCAAGGCCCGTGCCGCCTTCCGTACCATTCCGGACGGGACCTACGAGTTCTGGGACTATCTCGACGACGATCTGGTGTCGCCGGTCCCGGTACGGATCCATGCCAGGATGACGGTGAGGGACGGGCTGCTCGACATCGACTTCAGCCAGACCGATCCGCAGGTCGCTGCCGCCTTCAACCTGCCGTCCTGCGGCAAGCGGCACACCTGGTTGTCGCTACGCCTCCTGCAATACGTCTACACGCGTGATCGTGCGGTGCCGCTCAACTCAGGAATCTTCGAGCCGGTCACCATGACCCTGCCGGAAGGCAGCCTGCTCAACCCGGTATTCCCGGCAGCGGTGGGGGTGCGCCATGCCACCGGCAATCGGGTGATGGACGTCCTGAATGGCGTGCTGGCCGCCGCGGTGCCGGATTTCATGCGTGCGCCGGGTTGTGGCGTGACCATCCCGGTCGTGCTCGCCGGCCCGCAGAACAGCGATGGCGACCGGCAGGTCATGGTGGTGCAGCTCCTGTCCGGCGGCACCGGGGCGATGCTCGGCGCCGATGGCATCGACGGCCGTGATCCCGGCACCAGCGGCATGTCCAACAACCCGATCGAGAGCATCGAAAGCTCGGCACCGGTCACGGTCCACACGTATGGTGTCCGTCAGGATTCGGGCGGGGCGGGGCGCTGGCGGGGCGGTGTGGGGCTGGAGCTGACCTTCTCGCCGAAAGTGTCGGGCTGCCAAGTGCTGGCCCGCGGCATGGAGCGCCATCGTTTCGTTCCCTGGGGGATGGCCGGCGGCCTCTGCGCGAAGGGCTCCCGCACCATCAAGAATCTGGGCCGCCCGGACGAGCAGGAACTCGGCAAGATCGACGTGGTGGATCTCGAGGTGGGGGAGACCATCACCTTCCTGACACCTGGCGGTGGTGGCTATGGCGATCCGGCTGAACGCGATCCGGAAGCAGTTTTGCTGGATCTGAAGCGGGGCTTCATTAGCGCGCAGAGCGCCCGTGACGACTACAAGGTGGTGATCGAGGGCGGGAAGATCGACCACGCTGCTACCCAGGCCCTCAGGGTGGCCCATTCGAGTGGGCCAGCCGAGGCCGGAACCGTCTTTGACCTGGGGAGGGAGCGGCTCACCTGGGAGAGCCTCTTCTCGAACGACTTCATGAGCCGGATCAACGCTGCACTATCGCGGCTGCCGCCTGCTGCCCGGCGCTCGGCACGCCGAAAGATCTTCGCGCCGGTGCTGCCGTATCTGTCACCGACCGGCGCCATCGATGCGGCGGGACTTGCTCAGGCCGGACCGGCAGTGGAGCGTGAACTGGCTGCATTCGAGTAGCGGAGGTCTCTCGTAGATCGGTCAGCTGGTGGGCCTGCCGCTCTGGAGCGGTCCACCGGCCGCCTTGTGCGGAACGGTGAGCGGTACGGCCAGCGAGTCGTCCAGGCAGCATTAGAGCTCGTGCACCCTGTTGGGAGACTTCTGAGGAATGCTAGACAAACCGATCGAAATGGGCGTCAAGAGTCCAATCGAGATCGGGCGTACCTTGCGAGCGCACCGTAAGCGGCGACAGCTTACGCTTGAGCAACTATCAGACCTCTCCAAGGTCTCGAAGTCCATGATCTCCCTGATCGAGCGAGGTGAGTCGTCTCCTACGTTTGCCGCCCTCTGGCGTATTACGTTTGCTTTGGGCATTAGCCTGAGCGAGCTCACCTTGTCGCCAGAGTTTCAGAGTCCGCCGCCAGCGGAGCTGATCCCAGCAGACGATATCCCGGAGCTGCAGAGCCGGGATGGACTCTGTCGCGTGCGGATCCTCAGTCCCTTGGGCTTGGCACATAGCACACAGTGGTTCGAGCTGGAATTTCAGGCAGGTGGAATACTTGCCAGCGAAGCTCATCGACGGGGCATTTGGGAGCATTTGACTGCTCTTTCAGGCAGCCTGATCGTCACGTCCGGCGACAGCATTCTCACCATTGAGAAGGGGGCGACTGCGCGATACCCGGCCGATGTTCCACACTCGATCAAGAACATGACCACTGAGACTCAGCAGGCTATCCTGGTCAGCTATCACATAGACCACCACTGGTGATGTGCAGCAGTCATGACGGATCCGGCAGCTGGCTTCCCCCGTCGCGGACAACGCAGCTCCTTCGGTTGCAAGGCGCACCGTGCGGTCGCTCAGGGCTCAGATCCGATCCGGCGGGCCGTTTCTGACCAGCGCCGGCATCGAAGAGCGCATCGCTGCCGATACCTGATCTGTGGCGACGCGGCGGCGGTGCTGGCGGACCGGGCTTACGCGTCCACGAGCAGGTGCGATGCCCTGGCGGCGGCCGGCATCAGCGACCGGATCATGCACCGGCGGCACCCGAGCAAGCCCTCGCCGTGCGGGCACCAGTGGATGAACATCGCCGCACGATGAAGCTGCGCTGTCTCTACCGCCGGGTCCGCTACCGCCGCCTCCTGCGCAACCGTTGCCGGCTCTGGCTGCCCTGCTCCGCCATGATCCTGAGGCGGGCCGAGCAGCTTGCCGGCTGAATGGCCCGCCTTTTCCTGCCATGGCGCCGGATGGAGGGGTGAACTACCAGACGGAGCGTCCAAGCCGGAATGGCGAGCTGCCCGGTGCAGCCTGCCCAGTGACGATATCGGTGATGAGTGCCGCCGAGCTGCAGGCGAGCGTCCAGCCTATGGCGCCATGTCCGGTGTTCACGTAGAGACCGCCAATGCCGGTCGCATCGATCACCGGTAGCCCGTCGGCCGCCATCGGCCGTAGGCCGCACCAGGCGTTGATCTCCGCCGGCATCTTCAGATCAGGGTAGAGCTTGCGCAGGCCGTTCACTAGGTTGGTGATCCGGCCGTCCCGCACGGTGCGGTCGTAGTTGTCGAACTCGACCGTGCCGGCGACCCGCAGCCGGTCGCCCAGCGGGGTCGCCACGACATGCTCGAAATCGTCGACGATCGGCCGGCGGGGCAGGAAGCCGATATCGTCCTTCATGAGCGTGATCGAGTAGCCCTTCACCGGTGCTATCGGCAGGCGGATACCATGGGTCCGTGTGAGTTCGGCCGACCAGGGACCCGCGCAGATCACGACCCGCTCCGCCGGGATCCGTTCCGCTCCGACATGGACCGCCGCCATCTTGCCCCGGTCCAGCTCGATGCGGGTGACGGTATCGCCGAACCGGAAGCGTGCCCCGGCACGGGTTGCCGCCTGCTCGGCCGCCGCCGCGAAGCGTTGGGCATCGCCCCAGGCATCCTTCTTCAGGAGCAGACCGGCACCGATGGTGTCGGCGACCGGGGCCAGCGTCGGTTCCAGCGCCACGCAGCCGGCAGCATCCAGCCGCAGGATCTCCGCGCCCATGCCTTCGAGGAACCGGGCGGCAGCCTCGGCTTCCGCCTTGGCGCCCGGTCCCTTGTGCAGTTGCAGGAAGCCGCCACGCCAGATGTCGGCCTGGACCACGTTTTCGGCCAGGAGCGCATCCATCTCGGCCAGACTCTTCTGGCCAAAGGCGGTGAGCGTGGCCGAGGTCTGCCGGTACTTGGCCGCCCGGCAGTTGGCGAGGAAGCGCAGGCCCCAGCCGGCCATGGCCGGAATGGCGCGTGGCCGCAGGAGCAGCGGCGCCTCCTCCTTGCCCAGCCAGCGCAGCAGATGCCCCGGCGTGCCGGGGCTGGACCAGGGCAAGGTGCAATTGGCGGCGAGCATGCCGCCATTGGCGAAGCTGGTTTCCAGCCCGGCCGCGTCGCGGCGCTCGATGACCGTCACCTCCAGGCCCTGACGGGCCAGATAGAGGGCCGTGGTCGTCCCGATGATCCCCGCCCCGATGACGATCGTCGCCGTCATGGCCGGTTACTTCGTCTCGATATGGGCGTGGACGACGATCTCGATCTTGGCGCCCGGCACCATCAGGTCGGCGATCACCGTGGCGCGGTTCGGGTAGGGCTCATTGAAGAAGGTCCGGTAGACCTCGTTCATGCCCGAGAAATACTCCTTCGAGGTCAGGTAGACCTGGACCTGGGTGACGTCGTCCATGGTGCCGCCGGCGGAAGCCAGGATCGACTTCAGGTTTTCCAAGGTCAGCCGGGTCTGCGATTCGATGTCGCCGTCATCAATCGAGCCATCGGCGCGGATCGGGATGCTGGCGGTGTAAAGCGTGTTGCCGCCCATGGTGGCCCATTCGACCGGGGTCGAATCGCCGCCGGGCAGGGTCGTCTCGACATTCTTGCGCAAGGTCATTCTCCTCTGGGTGACGAAGCCGCCGTTTCTGCTCAGAGGCGGCAAGGCACGGGCGGACCTGGGAAAGGCAGCGAGGCGTTCGGCTAACTGCGGCGCTCCTGCGCGCGCTCGATCCGGCGGACCAGCAATGACAGGGGGAAGCAGAGCGCAAAGTACATGGCGCCGACGATCAGGTAGATCTCCAGCGGCATGAAATATTGCGAGCTCAGGTCCTGGGCGCGCAGCATCAGGTCGGGTGCCGCGATCAGCGATGCCACCGAGGTGTCCTTCAGGAGCGAGATCGCGACATTGCCGATCGGCGCCAGGACGACCCGCAATGCTTGCGGCAGGACGATCCAGGCCAGCACCTGTCCCCTGGTCATGCCGATCGCTTGCGCGGCCTCGGTCTGGCCTTTCGGCACAGCTTCCAGGCCGGCCCGGTAGATCTCGGCGAGGTAGGCGGCGGCGTTCAGCCCGAGCCCGATCACCGCCGCCTGGAAGGAGCTGAAGGTGACCCCGATCGCGGCCAGGCCGAAATAGATGATGAAGAGCTGCAGGAGGGCCGGCGTGCCGCGGAAGATCTCGATATAGATGCCGGCCAGCCGGCCCAGCAGCGGGTTGCCGCCGAGCCTGGCCAGCGCCAGCAGGAGGCCCAGCACCAGGCCCAGCAGGAGGGCACCGAGTGCCAGCTGCAGGGTCGCGAGGGCAGCCGTGAGCAGTTCCGGGCGGATCATCTCCCACAGGTCGAGCACACCCATGGGCTCAGTGCGCCTTCTGCGGGGTGAAGCGGCGCTCGGCCCGCTTGACCAGATGCGCCACCGGCAGGCTCATCCCGAGATAGATCGCCGCCACCATCAGGTAGATCTCGTTGGTGAGATAGGTCTCGCTCACCAGCATCTTGGCGCGGAACGCCAGCTCCGGTACGGCGGCGGCCGAGGCGAGTGAGGTGTCCTTGAACAGGCCGATCGCGAAGTTGCCCGTGGGCGGCAGGGCGATGCGCACCGCCTGCGGCAGCACGATCACCCACATCGCACGGGCCGGGGTCATGCCGATCGCCAGCGCCGCCTCGCCCTGGCCACGGTCGATCGCGTTGATGCTGGCGCGGAATACCTCGGACAGGATCGCGGCACCGTTCAGCCCGAAGCCCAGGATCGCCGCGGTCGCGGCCGGCAGGGTGATGCCGAGCCTGGCCAGGCCGAAATACAGAATGAAGAGCTGGGTCAGGATCGGGACGTTGCGGAAGATCTCCAGGTAGACCCGGGCGATGCCGCCGAGGATCAGGTTGTCGGAGCGACGCATTAGCGCCAGGACGAAGCCCAGCGCTATTGCCACCAGCAGCGAGGCGATCGTCAGGAAGACCGTGGTGCCAGCACCCAGGAGCAAGGTCTGCAGGAGATAGGGCCAGAGCTCGGCCAGCCGGCTGCCGACAGCATCGTCCATTCCTCAATGGTCCTCGATCGCACGCAGGAAGGCTCGGGTGCGCTCCACCTGCGGGGCACGGAAGACCTGCCCGGGCGGCCCCTGCTCGACGATGGCACCATCGGCCATGAACACGACCTTGTCCGACACGCTTTCGGCAAAGCGCATCTCATGGGTGACGATGATCATGGTCATGCCCTCGACGGCCAGCTGGCGCATGACGTTCAGGACCTCGCCGACCAGTTCCGGATCGAGCGCCGAGGTGGCCTCGTCGAACAGCATCAGCTTCGGGCGCATCGCCAGTGCTCGGGCGATCGCGACCCGCTGCTGTTGGCCGCCGGACAGGCGATCCGGGTAGGCGTCGGCTTTCTCCGCCAGGCCGACCTTGGCGAGCAGCTCCATGGCCGCGGCCCGCGCCTCGGCCTTCGATTGGCGCAGCACCTTGACGGGGCCTACCATCACATTCTCGATGGCACTCAGGTGCGGGAACAGGTTGAAGCGCTGGAACACCATGCCGATCCGGGAACGCAGCTTCGCCAGCTCCCGGTCCGACATCGGCAGATAGCGCCCGTCCTTCAGCTTCTCGCCGATCGGCTCGCCGTCGATGAAGATGTGCCCGCCGGTCGGCCGCTCCAGATAGTTCACGCAGCGGAGCAGGGTGGTCTTGCCGGAGCCGCTGGGGCCGATCAGGGAAAGCTTCTGGCCGGGCTGGACCTCCAGGTCGATGCCGTTCAGCACCACGTGGGTGCCGAACGACTTGACCAAGCCTTCGATCCGGACGAGCGGCTGGGGCTGCTGCATCGATGCTGCGATCAGGCGAAGTACTGGCTGAAGTCGCGCTGCTCGTGTCCGAACGTTCCGATGATGTTGCCGGCCTCGTCGCGATCG
>Ga0182739_1002970_pt1 | contig 15320 bp, 17 predicted proteins | sample eDN5th30CBELigBY_FD_128873 | JGI IMG/M metagenome (GOLD analysis project Ga0182739, IMG submission 128873) | Enriched backyard soil microbial communities from Emeryville, California, USA - eDNA 5th pass 30_C BE-Lig BY (version 2) (version 2) | ecosystem: Environmental > Terrestrial > Soil >... | reverse complement strand
TCCCGTATTGTATCGTTATAAACTTTATACTGCCCCGACTGGTACATGGCATTCGGATACCAATTCCCCGAATCGATCGCAGCTGCAACCGTAAATGTTTTAAATGTGGAACCCGGTTCAATCGTATTTTCAACAACATCATTTAGCCAGTTACCATCTAATCCTGCACGCGTGTCAGGATTGAATGTCGGTCGTTGTGACATCGCCAAAATTTCTCCCGTTTTCGGATTTGCCACGACAGCAACCATAGACTGTGGATTATATTGATCATTGACCCGTGACATTGCTTCTTCCAGGAAGTTTTGGATTGTTTTATCGATTGTCAAATAAATATCGTTTCCGTCCTGCGCTTCCTGTACCACTTTATCGCTGCTAGGCAATAAATAGTTACGGGCGTCGCGCTGGTAGGTTAACTTTCCGTCAGTTCCGGTCAATTGCTTATCATAAATGTATTCAAGTCCCATTTTACCGACAACCGATGAATTCCCGTCATCATCGGTTTCACGCAGTGCAAAACCTATAAGATGAGAAGCAAAGGCGCCGTTCGGATAATAGCGTTTTTTGTCGCTATATAATAGAATGCCAGGCAACTTGAGCTCTTCAATCTTCTTTTTCACTTCATGACTGATGCCGCGCCCTGCCAGTCCAAACTCGACTTGATATAAATCTTTCGAAGGGTTTAGCCGTTCATAAATTTTTTCTTCATCCATCGGAATGTATTGCGCCAATAATTTAGCTGTTTCTGCTTTATCGACGACATGCCTTGGATTTTTTTTGCTTTCTGTTGCCGACTCTTTAATTACCGCTACAAGACGGTAGCTTAACGTATCTTCGGCAATCACATTAGCATTGCGGTCCAGAATCTTCCCACGGTCTGCCGATAACACATATCCAGTTTCGTACCTTGATAATGCTTCTTCTTCCAATTCATGCCCTTTTACCATTCCTGTCGCCTGAATCGATGCAAAACGCCAATATAATAGTAAAAAGAGCCCTCCAAAGAAAATAAACATTAGAAAGGCTCCTATCTGGTAACGAAATCTTCTCTTTTTCATTCTCCCGGCACTACTTTCACATTTTTCTCATTTAGTGTTAATCCGAGTTCTTTCGCTTTTTCCCAAATACGTTGGTGAGTGGAGCGTTCACTTACTTGTACTTTTAAATCTGTATTATTGTTATTGACTTCAGTTATGTCGCGTTCGATTTTTTGGATTTCCATACTGAGCGTTTGGATTTCTCCTTGAGTATGTAATATGGAAATAGCGAAAGATGCTACTACGATTGCAAATACTAGGAACAAAAACTTTTCCTGTGCCGAAAAATACTTTGCTTTGCGTTTTTTAGGCTGGACCGGCAGTCTTTGTTCCTGCTGCTGATGTTGAGGTAGTTCTGGCTGCTGTTGTATATAAGTTTGTCTTGCTCTTACTGCCATTTTTTACCCACGTCCTTTATCGTTAATTTTTTCAGCGATGCGCAATTTTGCTGAACGTGAACGATTATTCGCAGCTAACTCCTCGTCTGATGGTAAAATCGGTTTTCTTGACACTAACTTAAGGATTGGTTTCATATGCTCTGGAATTACCGGTAAACCTGGAGGTAAATCAGGCAATGATGAAGCCTCTTTAAATAGTGTTTTCGTTAAGCGGTCTTCTAATGAGTGGAATGTAATCACACTTATACGACCACCAATTTTCAATAAATCGATTGCATCTACTAAAGAATCTTCCGCTGCGCCTAATTCATCATTTACAGCAATCCGAATAGCCTGGAAAATTCGTTTGGCAGGATGTCCACCTTTGCGACGTGCTGGGGCTGGAATACCATCTTTTATAAGCTCTACTAATTGACCTGTCGTTTCAACAGGAGCAATTTCACGGGCTTGTTCAATTTTGCGCGCAACTTGTTTTGAAAATTTTTCTTCGCCATAACGGAAGAAAATACGTACTAGATTTTCGTATGACCATTCATTCACAACATGATAGGCGCTAAGTTCTGCAGTCTGATCCATCCGCATATCGAGCGGTGCATCGTGATGATAACTAAATCCTCGTTCAGGTGTATCAAGTTGTGGTGATGAAACACCTAAATCGTATAAAATTCCATCTATTTGATGAATGTTCAGTTTGTATAATTCTTCTTTTAAATAGCGGAAATTTGAGTGTACGAAAATAACGCGATCCAAATAATCGGCTAATCGTACTTTTGCGTTTTCAATAGCCGTTGTATCCTGGTCAAAGCAAATTAAACGGCCTTTTTCTGACAATTGTTTTACAAGGTATTCACTGTGGCCTGCACCACCTAATGTACAGTCTACATAAATACCATCCGGATTGATGTTCAACCCATCAACAGTTTCTTTCAATAATACGGTTGTATGATCGAACATAGTTTAAAGCACCTCTTAAATATTAATTCAATTTCATTTCGGTACTATTACACCCGGATTAAAAGTTCGTGTCGGCTCTGTAATAGTGACCATTGCTTTAAATTTCTCCAACTTCTGCTGAAAAAATTTAAAAATCAAAGCCAATTAGATTTTCTGCGATTTCATCAAATGATTCTGCCGATTGCTCGAAGTATTGCTGCCAAGATTCTTTCGCCCAAATTTCAATTTTACTCGATACACCTAATATCACACATTCTTTTTCAAGATTAGCGTATCCAATCAGTGTAGATGGAATATTGATTCGGCCTTGCTTGTCCACTTCTACTTCTGTAGCCCCAGAAAAGAAAAATCGCGCAAATGCACGTGCATCTTTTTTGGTCATCGGTAAATCCTTTAATTTATCTTCGAGTTTTCGCCATTCATCCATAGGATATCCAAAAATGCATTGATCTAGCCCGCGAGTTATTACAAAGTGTTCTCCAAGTGATTCTCGAAACTTTGCAGGGACAATCATACGGCCTTTTGCATCGATAGAATGTTGATATTCTCCCATGAACATGCTACTCACCCCACTTTAATAAATAATGTACCACATCCCCCCACTTTCTACCACCAAATTCCTTGCTTCTCATAACAATAATTTGAAATTACGTAAATGAGCATATTCTCATACATACGTTCGGTGCCAAAAGACACAAAAAAGAGTTATCTCTATACGAGATAACTCTTATTTTTTATAAGGTAATAAGTTGGTGTTTCATGGATATACTCATAGGTAACTCCAATAAATCATCAATCAGCTTTTCCCCATAGGTATTTAGAAATAGATAAGGGTTATACAGGCGCTCCTGGTAACTATTATTCGGATATAATAGTGACTGGATCGTTGTGTATTGGCGAATTGCAACTTCATGCTTTTCTATATTTTGCTGTTCCAGTTTTGAGCGTAAATAATGGAATTGGCGCTCATGGTAATTTTTATTCTTCTCCAATAAATCTTCTACATGATAGTTACCATGCTGAAGATAGCTCGTCAGCTGTTCGTATTGTTCTTCCATCTGTTTTTGCATCTGCTCAATTGCGCGGGTTACTTGCTCGTCTCTCACACTTTCTACAAATTGTGCTAAATGCTCATCGACCTTGCCTGTCAGCACATCCGTTACAGATAGTTCTTTTTGTTCCAATAACGCATCTACTTGACGGGTAACAAGTGTAATGCTGAGTCTTGGCGCAAATATCGGCATTTGCAGCTGCAGTGTATCAAAAGCAGGCTTTAACGTAGCCCAATAAGCAAGCTCACCAGGACCGCCGACAAAAGCGAGTACCGGCAGTGCCATTTCCTGCATTAATGGTCGGGTTACAACATTATTGCTTAAACTTTCAGGAGACTCATTCGCTATAGCCAATAGTTCCTCTTTTGAAAAATTCGCATGTGCCGTACCATTTTTAAATTGACCGCCACTTCGTTCCAGCAGAAAACGCTCGCCTTCTTTAATGTAAAATAAATTCGCATTTTGCTCCGTCGCTTCGATTGGCATTGCATAGCCATTCTCCGCAAGCTTTCTTTCCTGCGCTACAACACCCGTTGCAATTGATTCGTTCTTTTCAATCAATTGGACAAAATAGTTTTTTTCATATTGTCTGAACGGTCCATATGTTGCATCCAACATTAATAAACCATGTTTTTTAAATAAATCATTCATCAGTAGCGTAAAGAAATCCGTAAATGTTTCACTATTTTCTGCATGGCTCAAAACATTTTTCAGCAAGTCTGCTGTATGTTCTGTTTCTCCGAAATCTTTAAATACATTTAAAATAAACTGTTGTAGTGCTTCTTTATTCAATTCTGTAGTTGAAGCCATTTTCTTCAGCTTAGAACGTTCACTGTAACCACGTTTTTTCACTTCGCCGTTTGCCATTGTATACGTATGATTGATCTCTTCAATATCGTGATCTTCACCCGCAATCCAAAACATTGGTACGACTGGTGCATTTAGTTTTTCTCTTTGTTGTTCCGCCAGCAGAATAACCGTAATCGCTTTATGAACAGAATAGAGAGGACCTGTCAGCAATCCAGCCTGCTGACCACCTACTACCACTACCGCACCTTGTTCAAGCTCATCTAAGTGATGCGCCGTTTTTTCCGAGATGCCATACTGCTCCATATAACTGCGAATAATTTGAGCCAGCTCTTTCGAACGATATGCACGATTTTTCAAATATGCAAATCGTTGATCAAAAGCTCCCTCATTATATTTATATTCAAAAAACGAATGGATATCGGCATTCTCCGACCAATAGTCCGCTAATAGCTTATTCGTTACTGGTGAATTTATTTGTTCTAGCTCCATGAAAAATTCTCCTCTACTTCTCTATACTCAATTTTAAAATTACCTTTATCATTGTTTTGCCTCTTGTTTTCCGGATACTAGTTTATAGTAAAAGAAAAGTCCAGCCACCTAATCAACCATCACAAACATCATAACTGAATGGGTAATTCCAACAATCCAAATTATAAAATAAGTGATGCTGAACAATAAAAAGTAAAAGCGCCATATTTTTTTCATTAATGGCTTTACTTCAAGTTCTTTTTTCGTTCGCCAATCAACATATGTAAAAACAATCGCAATTACAAGTACGACAATTAGCATCGGCATTAATATACCAATATTCCATACTGCTTGTAACGCAATTGGTATCGAAAATAACAAAAGAAATGTTGTAATATCCGCTGCCAAGCCAATCGCTTTATATTTTTTTACCCGAAGCTTACGGCATATGAGCAGCATAGTGATAAAAACAATAATCGGGCACACAATAATTGTCGCCACTAAATATTGAAAAAATAATATCACAGTTTTTCACCGCTCTCTTCTAATGCTTTCACTAGTTGATAAAGTGTTTGTAACACAGGTAATTCTTTCCCATTTTGCTCCGCCTTTTTCAAAATTGCCCCTGCTATCGTATCAATTTCGGTTTTGCGATTTGCGAGACGATCTGCCAGCATAGACGATGTATTTTCTGCTGTCCTTTCACAAAGCGCAACCACTTGTTCAAATTGGAACGATTCTTTAAATTGCGGAAATGCCGTCATGAGTTCGTTATATAATTTGTTTAATAATTGTAATGTATAGCTCTGTGAAATCAGCTGTCCATTTTTCACTTGCAATATTGCGGTTAATGGATTGATAAAACAATTCAGCAGCGCTTTCTCCATCAGCATCATTTCGGCATCCTGTTCAAATACGATCGGCAATTTTGACGATGAAAGTTCAAGCAGGAAATCAAACTTGCTGTGGTCCCCTTTTGCAACAGCAATCTTCATCACGCCTCCCCCTTTATGGGCGACATGATACTGCGACAGTTTTAGAGCCCCGAATTGGATCGAGCTAAATGCAATATGGGCTTTACTTAATGCAAGTGCTTCCTCATAATGCGCTAAACCATTTTGCAAAAATAATAACGGAATAGATTCTTTTACCTGCTCCATACTTGCATACACTTCATGAAGTTGTCCATATTTTACTGCTATGATGATTAAATCCGCTTCATTTGAAAGTGCCGAAATATATTTAACATTGACGGTCACGACAGATTGATTCAAATTCGTCCTAGCAATCTGGATATCCCTACATACAGTTTTTCCAGCAGGTTTCCCGACAATATATACGTCCATATTCTTTTCAGCAAAATAGCTTGCTACTAATAAATCAACTGCACCTGCCCCAATGATTTCAATTCGCATTATATTATACCTCAAATTTATTTCGAATTAAAAAGGTCTGCCTTCAAGACAGACCTTTAGGTAAATTTATTATACTGGATATACCGGATGTTTTCGATAAGGTAAGACAATTTGTTTCGAATTATAGTAATTAAAGCGTTGAATTAATGTATGTCGAAGTTGATTTGGTGCGACAATATCATCAATCACCATTTCGGAAGCCAATTTGTATAAATCAATTTCTTCCTTGTATTCTTCGATTTTTTGTTTCACAAACTGTATCCGCTCTTTCGGATCTTCAATCGCCTCGATTTTATTTGAATAAACAGCATTCACAGCCGCTTCAGGACCCATAACCGCGATTTGGGCTGTCGGCAATGCAATAACTGCATCCGGTTCAAATGCCGGTCCGCACATTGCATATAGGCCAGCTCCATAAGCTTTACGAACGATAACCGAAATTTTCGGTACTGTTGCGGAACTCATCGCTGATATAAATTTCGCCCCATGTCGAATAATGCCTGCCTTTTCTACTTTTGTACCGATCATAAAGCCCGGTACATCCGCTAAAAATAGCAGCGGAATGGAGAAAGCATCACAAAGCGTAATGAACTTCGCCGCTTTGTCGGCAGAATCGATAAACAATACGCCGCCTTTTACTTTTGGCTGATTGGCGATGATCCCTACAACTTGCCCATCGATGCGGGCTAGCCCTGTGATCAGTTCAGAAGCGAAAAGCTTTTTAATTTCAAAGAAGCTGTCTTCATCAATGAGCTGTTCAATGCATTCATACATATCAAACGGCGCATTCTGATTTTCCGGAATAATCTCTTCCAGTGTTCTCCCGCTTTTCGGTGCCTTTGTTTCATCAATCGGCGGGAATTCTGCAAAGTTCGCAGGGAAATAACTGATATAACGTCTCGCTTCACGGATTGCCTCTTCTTCGTTTGCAGCCAATACATCCCCACAGCCGCTAACGGTACAGTGCATACGCGCTCCACCCATTTCTTCCAGCGAAACTTTTTCACCGATAACTTTTTCAGCCATTCTCGGTGATCCTAAGTACATTGAAGCATTTCCGTCCACCATTATTACAATGTCACAAAAGGCCGGAATATAGGCTCCTCCTGCAGCAGATGGACCGAATAAAATACATATTTGAGGAATCATTCCGCTCATACGTACTTGATTATGGAAAATACGACCTGCTCCGCGTCGACCAGGGAACATTTCCAGCTGATCTGTAATGCGCGCTCCTGCAGAATCGACTAGGTAAAGCATTGGTACTTGCATCTTTTCCGCAGTTTCTTGAATACGGATTATTTTTTCAACTGTTCGCGATCCCCATGATCCAGCTTTGACAGTAGAGTCATTCGCCATAACGCATACCGTTTGCCCGTCAATTTGCCCAACAGCTGTTACAACACCATCTGCAGGCAAATCACCGGCCTCAACGTTAGCGAAACGGGCATCTTCCTCATAAATTCCATCATCAAATAGTTGTTTCAAGCGATCCCGGACAAAAAGTTTATTTGTTTCTTTTAACTTTTCATGATATTTTGGTTGCCCGCCTGCATATATTTCTTCTATTTTTTGCTGTAAGTGTTCGTTATAAGTAGGCTGTGTCATTATCTTTCCTCCATCACTTAAGCTAATTCTACTAAAATATCATTCTCTTCAACGAAATCTCCTTCAGCAACAGTAATTTTTGCTACTGTCCCATCCGCTTCTGCTTCATGCGGGATTTCCATTTTCATTGATTCCAAAATGATGAGTGTTTGCCCTTTTGTCACACTGTCCCCTTCTTTAACACTTACTTCGAATACTGTTCCTGCCATCTGTGCTTTTACTTCTGCCATGCAAAAGGCCCCCTTGTTAGAAGATATTTGCGCTACTTGCGCTATGTTTCTACTTCTATTGTAAGTAGCCTTAAAATTAATTACAATTATTTTCTCGAAAAATTATTTTATTTCTATTTATAACTCATTTTTCTTCAACTAGGTTTCCCTTTAGTTAAGGCTACACCTTGCTGTAACCACTTCGTAATTTTGTCGTACTCTGATTGCAGTTCCGAATATTTCATTTCTAGTTCGTTATATGCTTCTGTCAATTCTTCAAAACTAGATAACGCCAGCTTTAAGTGACTGCGCATCAACTGCTTCGGGCGCTTTCTGACACTGTTCAACACCTGTCCATACTGCGCTCGCAATGTTTTATTCCAGCGAAAGCCGCAAGCTTGCTTTGTCCGGTTTAATTCCTGTGCTGCCTGTTCAAAAGCTTCTAGTTGTGTACGTCCATTTTGAACTGTCTGAATCACAATTTCCGCTAACTTTTCATCGTCTGCAATTGTCCATTGATCTTTCCTTCTTTTTTGCTCCACAGTTGCACCACCTCATATTTTTTACTACTATATGCCATGATGAACAAAATAGACTTAAAAACAAAAAAAGTTACGAGAAAAATAGTTTTCATCGTAACTAGGGATCGTTAAGCAATTTGTTAACGGATTATTTTTTCTTCTCAAGGAAGTTCTGCACTGCTTTATGATGAGCTTCAGACTCCCACAGCTTTGCACATAGTCGGATTTCTTCCATCACCCGCTCATACATATTGCGTTCACGCCATTTTCTTAATTCAATTTCTTTATATGCCTGGTGCACGGAAGGATGAACCTTCACCATATGCTCAATGAAATCGGCAAGCGCCTGCTCTTTTGTTCCTTCGATATAGACGCGCATTGCCCAGCCAATCTCATATAACGTTTGCGCGTCATATGGTTTTGCATCTACGAGCATTTTTAATGCACGATCATGGCGAAGGCCACGCTCAAATAAATAAGTTCCTCCACCCCATCCGGACGTAATCGCCAATGTCCCTTGAATAAAACCGGCTTTGGCATGTGAGGAAATCAGGCGGAAATCACAAGCTGTCGCAATTTCACATCCGCCGCCGACAGCCGTCCCATTAATTAAAGCAATGGTCGGTACAGGCAATGTCGCTAAGTCATATAAAATATGGCCCATTTTACTCAGCATGCCAAATGCTTCTTCTTCTGTTTCCAAACTATGAAACTCCGACAGGTCCCCGCCTGAGCAAAACGACTTCTCTCCAGCACCTGTAATAACTAAAAAGCGCACATCATTATGTTCTTTTATGTAAGCAATAACTTCTTTTAAACCATCCATCACCGCATAGTTTATCGCATTTCTTTTTTCTTCTCGGTTAATCGTAAATGTTAAAATCCCATCTTCATTCTGAATTAAATAATCCACTTTCCCATCCCCTTTAGTAATTATTTCGATATATCAAACTATTCTAATAATAGTAGAGCGCTATTGTTTTGACAATGCTTCTATCGAAAAACAGAAAAAAGACTAGTTAAGAGCCATGGTCTCTTAACTAGTCTTTATATAGCGTAAATACTGAATTATTTCGCTACTACTTCTTTACCTTTGTATTGTCCGCAAGCTTTGCAAACGCGGTGAGATAGTTTAGCTTCTCCACAGTTTGGGCAAGCTACCATACCAGGTACAGATAGTTTGAAATGCGTACGACGCTTTCTTTTTGCAGTTTTAGAAGTTCTTCTAAATGGTACAGCCATTGATGGCACCTCCTTACAGATATTTATTCATCTGTTTGATCAAAATACTTAGCTAAAGCAGCCAGTCTTGGATCCAATTTTGGTTCGTCAACTTCCTTAGCTTTTTCTACATCTTCATCCGTTGAATAGTCCCAGCCTTTACCGCCATGCACTTGTCCTTCGGTATTCTCTTTGAATACTTGCATCGGTACTTCCAGAAGAATTAATTCCTCCAGGACTGGTTTCATATCAACAACGTCACCATCAACATAATGGATATCGTCCTCAACATCCCCGCGATTTCTCTCATCGGTCCAGCTGAAAACCTCTACCGTTTCAATGTTCACAGGATATTCAACATCTTCCCACGTGCGTGCACATGGAAGCGTCAACGTAGTGCTAATCGTTAATTGACAAGTCATTTGCGATGCACCAAAAGTACAAAGCCCTTTTACATGAACGGGTGAAACGTTTCGAATATCGGGGTTACGAGTTTTTACTTCATCCAACTGAACAACTGTATCAATCGGCATTCCGTCTTTTCGAAACTTTGATAATTGATGAATTGACCATTTCATTCGTTAATCACCTCGAGACAACACTGTTTATTATATAGCCCATAAAAAAAGATGTCAAGATAATTTCTTGTCACTATTACAAAACGTGCTTATAATCAAATTAATTCTAACATATTGCATAGATACATTCATTTCGAATGTATTGATGCGAACAAAAAACTATTTTAGCGTAAGGGGGAAGTTTATGCAAGCCGTCGGTATAGTTGTTGAATATAATCCGTTTCACAATGGCCATCTGCATCACGTAAACGAAGCAAAACGTACAACGAACAGTGATATTGCGGTTGCTGTTATGAGCGGTCAGTTTTTACAGCGAGGAGAGCCAGCACTCGTCGACAAATGGCATCGGACAAAAATGGCACTCGCAAGCGGGGTCGACGTCGTAATCGAGCTTCCCTATATTTTCAGTACCGCTCAGGCAACTGATTTTGCTTCAGGTGCCGTACAGCTACTGGAAGCAATGCAATGTACAACATTAGCATTTGGGAGCGAACAAGGAAGCATCACGCCCTTTCTGAACACCTATCACTTAATCGAAAGCAATCGTACACTTTATAATTCCATCATTAAAGAAACAATCCAGCAAGGCAAAAGCTACCCGCAAGCTCTTTTTACGGCATATGAACAGCTTAAACAACTTTCCCCGGATGCATACATTGATTTAGGGCAACCAAATAATATATTAGGCTTCCATTACGTCGAAGCAATCGAGAAGAATCAGACTATTATGCGGCCCGCTACTATTCAGCGAATTGCTGCAGGTTATCATGATGCGATTGATACAGACAGTGAAATTGCCAGTGCAACCGGGATTCGACAGGCATTGTTCAGCGGTAAGTCTCTAAAACAGGTTACACAATATTTACCTGAGTCAAGTATCGATCAACTTGTTCACTGGCAGGAAAATCATGGTCTCTTTGCCAGCTGGCATGGTTTCTGGCCACTTTTACAATATGCTATTTTAAGACATACCCCTCAGCAGTTAAAACAGTATGCAGACGTATCAGAAGGGCTTGAAAACTCACTTATTAAATATGCAAGAACAAGTTCGGATTTTGAGGAGTTTATGAATGCGTTGAAATCGAAGCGTTATACATGGACAAGACTGCAGCGAATGCTGACACATATTTATACAGGAATCACAAAAGAACAGTTACATGCCTATTCAAGCCCTACTTATATTCGGATATTGGGCATGACAGCAGCGGGACAGCAATATATTTCAAAAATTAAAAAGTCCCTTTCACTGCCACTCATCAGCCGGGTTGCAGCTGTCAACGATCCAATCCTGGCGATCGATCTGCATGCGACCCAGATGTATCAATTAGGCATTCAGCAGTTTTCAAATAAAAAAATAGACGAAGATTATAAAACTCCGCCTATTCGCTATTAATTTTTCGGTTTTAGTTGTTTTAAATAATTCAGGGCATCATCGATTGTTTTTACAGGAACGACTTTCATATCGGAATCAATGTCCTTAGCTGTTTCGGCTGCCACCTCATAATTTGAAGTAATGCTTGGGTTATACTCAAGCATTTCTTTTGTTATTTCATCATCAGGCGCAAAGAAAATATCGACGCCTTCTTTATCCGCAGAAACAACTTTTTTCTCAATACCGCCGATTCGGCCTACTGTTCCATCCTCCAGCATTTCACCGGTACCTGCAATTTCATAGCCTCTTGTTAAATCTTCATCGATCAGCTGATTTAACAGCTCTAAAGTAAACATTAAACCGGCAGACGGTCCGCCAATATCCTCTGTTTTGACGGTCACTTTCGGGTCTGTTTTGATTGACTTACTTTCTGAATAGGTAATACCGATCCCGATACGCCCTTCAGTACCTGGTATTTCTTTAATCTCCAATGCTTCATCAATCAGTTTTCCATCACGTTTTACAACTAGGTTAATCTTATCCCCTTTTACTTTCGGTGTAATCAGCGTCAAAAACGTATCCAAACTGTCAATACGCTCATTATCCACTTCAACAATTTCGTCTCCCGGTTTTAAATGACCGTCTGCAGCACCATCTGCAAGGACATTCAACACATAAAGCCCTTTGTATGTCACCTGATAATCAAGCCCTGCGCGATTGAACGCTACATACGTTGCATTAAACTGGGAGTCCGTCATATATTTCAATTGACGAACATTATACTCTTCGTCATCTTCTTCCTCTTGCCGCACATCTGATAATTTTACAATATCATAATAATCCGCAACGGCTGCCAGAGCATACGTTAGCGGAGTTGCCTGCCCCATCGCAACGGTCGTCATATAAAATGAACCTTCATCGTCCTGGTCCCCATTTTGAATAGCCAAAAATTCGCTTACATTATATGTACCACCCGGTTTTGTAATATAGTAATCCAACCGATAAAATGACAAACCCATTAATATAATTAAAAACAGGCCAAATGCTATTTTCCCTTTATTCCCCATTTATTTGAACTCCTCTATAATTAATCACTTTCACATCATCGTAATTGTATCCGGACCAATTTTTGTAAGCTGTTAACAAATAGTAAGACGATTCCTCAACAAAAATCGTTCCTTGAAAATTACGTTCTGACTCCTTGAAATACTAATTTAATCTTCAATTGCATACAATTAGTGTAGCATTTGAACGAGCGAATGACAAAATATTGAAAAGGATGAAAAATATTTGGACAATCCTTTTATGTATTACATTAATTAGTTTATTATTGTTCTTCCCGGAAATGACACATGTTGGCGCAGACATTGGTGTTTCACTTTTTATGGAAGCTTTATTTCCATACTTACTGCCGTATTTAGTATTAACAACTTGGCTTTTAAAATTGACCCATTCCTATAATAATTCACCGTTTTTCGTTTTTTTGCAAACCTACGGAATTAGTGCAATCGGGGGGTACCCTACAGGTGCTGCTACAATTACGCAACTCGTGAAACGTAATTCGATCACAAAGCAGCAAGCTGCCTATTTACTAGGTATTTGCCATTGTCCAAGCCCGCTATTTTTATTCGGCTTTGTCGGAAGTGATTTATTAAATTCCACATCATTCAGCTGGCAATATTTAATTTTATTACATAGTTTCTCACTCATTTTACTCATTGCCGTATATAAATTATCTCCTCCGCTATCGAAGGAAGTGCATAGAGCACCAAAAGACCCGACACCGTTTACGTCAAGTATCAAGGAAAGTGCCCCGACGATATTAATTGTGGCAACAACGATCATCTTCTTTACGACGATTTATCAAGTGTTTCTACATAGTGTCGAAATGGTTTTCAAATCAATTCCTACCTATTTAGAAATTGGAATTGCCAGCTTTCTCGAAGTTACGAACGGGTTACATTTACTGCACCAGCAACTATATGGCGACATGCTCATATTTTTCACTGTCGTATTTTTGACAACTCAAAGTCTAAGTATTCATCTGCAGGTAATCGTAATTGCCCGATCGGCAAACATTGCGATTCGCCCATATATTTTCACACGTCTGATTTACAGCATTGTCATTCCGATCTTATTTTTCCTGCTGTTTCTATAAGAAGTTTTTTAATGGAGTCCATTGATTTCCGTTGCGGCGGACGCTTTTTTGGGGGTACAGCCAGCTCCATTGTGAAAACAAAAGAACTTCTGTGTAAGGGATCATCCTTCACAGAAGTTCTTTTTTATTTGGAGAATTTTTCGTTTAATGCCTGTTCAACATGTGCTGGAACAAGTTCACTTACATTCCCGCCATATTTGGCTACTTCTTTTACAATGCTTGAACTTAAAAATGAATACTGATTTTTTGACATGATGAAAAATGTTTCAATATTTTCATCAAGCACTCGGTTCATCGAAGTGATCTGCATTTCATATTCAAAGTCGGAAACTGCACGCAAACCACGTACAATGGCTTTCGCTTTCTTTTCACGGGCATAATCGATCAGTAATCCCGAAGAGGTTTCGATTCGAATATTCGGCAAATCTTTTGTCACTTCTTTAATTAAGGCTGTACGCTCTTCTATTGAGAACAATGGTTTTTTTGCTGAGTTATTTAATACTGCGACATATACTGTGTCAAAAACATCGGCTGCCCGACGAATGATATCTATATGACCATTCGTAATCGGATCAAAACTTCCAGGTACTACTGCGATTTTTTCTGTCAAACGATTTCTCCCTCTTCCTCTTCATGACGATAAATAGAAATGATCGTACTGCCGTATTCTTCTTGTCTTACCAGGTTAAAGCGGCCGTAGTTTTCCGGCAGCGTGACTTCTGTTGAATGCTCGCACATAATGATTGCATCATGCGCCAATTTCCCGCCCTCAACAAGTGTTTCGACTAAATCATAATATTCCTTTTTGTGATATGGCGGATCCAAAAATAAGTAGTCAATGACAATATCTCTTTTTAATAAAGCCTTCACCGCACGCGTCGCATCTGTCCGGAAAAGTTCAGATACATTCTCATAACGGCATTTTTTTATATTTTCCTGGAGTACTTGGAAAGCACGTGCATCTTTCTCAATAAACAGCGCATGGTCTGCCCCCCGACTAAGTGTCTCGATACCAAGTCCGCCACTTCCGGCAAATAGGTCTACTGCCAAACCACCATTAAAGAATGGTCCAATCATATTAAAAATGGATTCCTTTACTTTATCTGTTGTCGGTCGTGTTGTATTTCCTGTAATCGCCTTTAAAGGCATTCCTTTTCTGTCTCCTGCAACAACGCGCATGTTTTCCACCAAACTTTCTTACTAAATCGTTTTTAAGGAGCCGTAATATCAATCCGGTCTTCCGTTTTTTTAATGTCAACTAAAAACAGGCGCTGCAACCACGATTCCTCAATGAAATATTGACCCGCAACCTGTTTTACAGGTAACGATGCCGTATTATAGCGTCGCTGATTAAATACATAAAAACCCGGTTCGTGCGGGAATCGGAATTCACGTGTTTCACTTACGGCATAATACCCGTGTTCACCTATACTTACATCATACCCGATTGATTCAAGCAGTAAATCCGCTCCGTACAATACTTCGCCATCTTTTAGTACGACTTGTACGGCAGCTTGCTTTT
>Ga0182739_1002968_pt1 | contig 15323 bp, 23 predicted proteins | sample eDN5th30CBELigBY_FD_128873 | JGI IMG/M metagenome (GOLD analysis project Ga0182739, IMG submission 128873) | Enriched backyard soil microbial communities from Emeryville, California, USA - eDNA 5th pass 30_C BE-Lig BY (version 2) (version 2) | ecosystem: Environmental > Terrestrial > Soil >... | reverse complement strand
GGAGCCTTGACGAAGAAGTTTGGCTTAATCCGGAAAAAGCGACTCTTATTCAGGCTGAGAAAAAAGCTCAAAAGTAGTTATCTAATTTTCATATATTAGCGACAACTATCTTGACAAACGCCGCAACCGAGGGCGGCAGCCCGATACATGAATGTGTTGTTAGACGAAATTAACGCTTCCTGAACAACCAGCACAACTGTTCTTTACAATTGGTTTAATTGTTTTTCTTTATATTGCTTTAGTTATTTTTCTCAGCACTCATTCTGTTCACTTCTTTTTCCAATTGTGTTATCATATTCCGAAAGAAGCCGAGTGCTGCTAACACTCGACTTAACAATCGGCATGCATAGGTTTATCCCTTCTAAAGTCTAGACGAAGAACCCACCTGAGGCGCTAACCTTAGGGTGGGTTTTTACTTTCTCTTGTAGTTACTGGAAATATATGATAATAGTGCAACAACAAATGTAGCGAACAAAATCATGACTGTTATTGCATACCCTATCTCCATAGTATCACCCTCTTTTGAAGGGATACTATGCCCACCCAAGATTCAATTGACTTTTACTATTCTACCATGATATACCAAAATAAAAAAGAACGATCATTCGCGTTTTTTGATATTTCCTAGCTCTCTCGTTAAGTTCCCGGCATATGCGTAAAGGATTCAGATTGACCTCACTATATTACTTATTTGTTTGGGTTTACATTATCAGGTGTAACTAATTTTAAAGAAAAAATATGTCCACAGTCTTTACATGCAGTCGCCTGTATAACAGAATAATTCTTAGTGAATGGTAATTTTTTTTGTGAGGTTATCGTTGTAAATACTACACCTCCAAGGCCAGTCGAAAGCTTTCCTTCAATAACATTAACTGAATCACAATTCTCACATTTCATTTTTATAATCTCCCTTGCAGCAGTTTTATCCTTATTTAGCTAACAATGATCGGTTACTCCTCCGAAAAGTACATATGATGTTGCTGCCTTCCTAGTGATAACCTGCTTAGTTCTTGCTTCCTCTGTACCGAGCTGTTCTCAATTCTAAAATGTATGCTTCTAACGAAGGCATATCTTCGTCAATCGCTTGCTTTATTGATAATTCAATATCATATGGGACTCTTATTAATTGAATACTAATTGCTGATGGTTCTTTACAATCATATTGTCCTTCTAAAATTGCATAAGATGCTTGTGTAATTTCTAATGGATTTCCCACACTACCTACATTGAACAAGGACTTTCCGGAAAAATTCTGAATATATGCATTATGAATATCACCATATCCAATTACATCGGCTTGTAATTCTTGTTGGCAATATTGGGAGCTATCAAATAAGGACAATCTTTGTTCCAGTGAATCCCATGGTTGGATTCTTTCATAAATACTTCGTGGAGAAGCGTGAAAAAGTCTAATGAATTTACCACTCATAAAGAACTCAATTGAGAATGGCAACTTACTCAAGTACTCTAGTCTTTGTTTCCCCAATTTATTTTGGTGCCAGATAACTGTATTGTGGTCACTAGTTTTGGTTATGTACTCATCCCAATTTCCCTTGATTACTATTTCGCAAGTTTTTTGTACAAGATCAACAGTAGTATCAGAACTTGGCCCCTTGCCAATTAAATCACCAAGACAAAAAATTCTAGAAATATTACGTAATTTAATATCTTGTAAGACTGCTTGTAAAGCCGGAATATTACCATGAATATCGGAAATAATCGCTATTCGCTCCACTGAATCACCTCCAAAATTATGTTTTTGCAGCAATATCAAATAACATTGTTTTTTTCCACTTGATGAGTTATTTATTTACAGTCGTTATCCGATTTCCATCTAAATCATCAAATACAAAAAAGGAGATATCACCGAACGATACAATATCTCTTATAGTTCCACCTGCATTAGTGATCAATTGTTGAGCATGTTCAAGGTCATTCGAAACAAATGAAAATAAATTGCTTCTGCCGGACCAAGAAGCGATGCGACGCAGCGTGAATACTGTGTAATATGAAGTCTTATGCCCTCTTTGAATTACATTCAAAATCTTATATCAAGTTTTTTATAGTTCATTTTTATATAGTTAAATCCTGAAAATATGGTCAAGGCTATAGCAACCATCATTAGAATCATATCAATTTGTAAATTCGTTATAAATGAAAATGGATAGTTATTAAGTAATACAGCTGTAATAGCAACAACCTGAAAAACCATTTTGATCTTACCATGTCTATCTGCTGCTAATACTATTTTCTTACCTGTTGCAGCAACCCTAATTGCTGTAATTATTATTTCTCTCCCTATAATAACCAATGCCATCCAAGCGGGAACCAAATGTAATAATACGAGCATGATGAGAGCTACTGATATTAGTAATTTGTCAGCTAGCGGATCTAATAATTTACCCAAATTAGTCACCATATTGTATTTTCTTGCAATGTATCCGTCTAATTTATCAGTTGCTGCAGTAAATAAAAATAATACTGCAGCAAAATAAATTCCCCATTCATTCAAATAAGAAAAGATCTGAAATTTGTTTTCCATCCATTGAGGATATGGCTGTAAAAGAATGACTAGAAATGGTATAAGAACTATTCTAAACATAGTGACCTTATTTGCTAGATTCATTAGATTGCTCCTTTTGGTTTTATTGTTGTTGCATAAGATTCATATAACGTCTGTACACTCACGAACACTGCCGGCTTAGATAGCTCTTGTCTTAGCCGGTGCGCGTTGTCAACTGAATCTTCTTCCTTGTGATTGCTCCTAGCGACCGAGAACAGCAGCCCGATGCGTGAATGGAGTGTTAGTAGAAATTACCTCTATTCATTGACTAGTCTTAAAATAAGCTCTTCCGATATTCCGTTTTGTTTAATAATTAATTTATATTCTTTATTGTTATCTTCTAATTTCATTAATTCTTTATTGTACTCTGAAGAAACTTGTAAACTTCTTACTCCCTGTAACTTAAGTGGAAATTGACTTTCCATCTTAACTCCATTTCCCTCTAATATGTATTCAATTGGTTTCTGTTCAGAATCTCTATTCCCTATATGTTGTATATACAAGGAGTCAAATATCGTTTCACCACCATCAAACAGTGTATAAGAAGCGGCCCAAGCTTCACCTTTTGCAAAGTATATTAATATCGCAGACTCTTCTTTATTGTCAGACTTGCAACCAGCAACTAATAAACCAATAAGTATTAACACTAAAATTAATTTCTTCAATTCTTTATCACTCGCTTTCAAATAATGCACTTGGATAATTTCTGATAATGTTCTTGTATTCACGACGTAGATCCCCCCTTAGATAGGCTCTTATCTTAGTGGGATTTTTGTATCCGCAGAATTAGCTGCCCTGCCAATATCTTCCTCCGGACCGAGGGCTGAATGGCCTAATGCTTGAATAGTCGCCTTCTTCGAATCATTCACTAATATTACTTGATAGGGACATATACATGAACTGATTCCCACGATTCATCAACTGGGAATTCAAGAATATAGCAATGACTTTCACTGTTCTGTAATTCATTTCTCTCTATAAAGAAATTATCGAGTCTACCGTATACATCTTTGATAGAATCATTTTTCCCCTTATGTATCACCAAGTAACGTTGTGCTGGAATTGTTATTTGTTGCAACTCCACTGGATAGTTCCCTTGCTCAATTGTCCCTTCTGTCTCAATACATACAAAATAGATCAGTTCTTCATTCTCCACTTCCACCGGGCAGGGTTGAAAAACCCCAAACCAAGACTTTCCATTCCACCTCTTTACGTCTTTTACGTATTCCATTAATTCTATAACTGCATTTCCGACTTTATCGCCCATATTCATGAGACCTTTGCAGGGTATACCTAGAATATTCAGTTTTTTGAAGTTTACAACCTCAGTAGTAATGGTCAAGTAATCATCTCCTTAAGATTTTTTGGGTCTGTGGCTAATCCATTTAACGTTGTCACATTCACGAACCCGCCCCAACCTAGATAGCTCTTATCTTAATTGAGGCGGGTTGTTTGCTGAATTCACTTCCCCGAATTGCTTCGGCAGGCCGAGAGAATTAGCTCGATGCGTGAATGGGATGTTGTGCGAAGTGATTAACATCTAAGAAATGCCTTCAAATATCTTATCAATTACTTCCCTATCATAATCAAGGATCCAATCATTATAGTCTTTATACAAATAAAATATGGCTCTTTTACTTATTGAAACAATATCTAGGCCTCGACTATCATACATATGAAATATAATGCCTTTGTCAGGTTCAATAAAATAAATACGATCGTTAATATAGATGTTTTTACTATCTGTAAATCCGCCTTTTACACCTAATAGTGATTTGTAATTAATTTCTGAAATCGAACAAGATACCCCGTTACTTCGGGTATAGCCGATTAGTTCGTTTGAATCATCATCATAAACTTCCACATTCATAATTTTTTCCACCTTAAGCTTGAAACTATCACAAAAAAAGGTTGAGAAAACGTCAACTTCCCCGTCAATATAAGCATCTAAAGGCTCAAGCGATTCATAAGAAACTACTATTACATATAGAAAACAATCGTTAGAAAATATGGATTCAAATAATGTTAATGCACGTTCACCGACAATCTTAAAATATGTTTCGTCACTAAGACTACAATCAGATAACCCCAGTTCAAATCTAATACCTATATCATTGTTATAAAAAAATGGAGGCTCAAATTTTATACTAGGCAATTCTTCATCAATAAAAGCTTTGATTGATCGCATTTAATCTCCACCTATCACTAATTATTCAGTCATTTCGCATAACGTTATGTATAGGGGGTGTCCGCAGCCCCTGCTGCCCTAAAAACGCTACAGCAGACCAAGGACCGCAATGACCGCAGCGTGAATGCGGTGATATCGGATGTCAACGCCTTCTCCGGGCTACTGTTCAAGCACGCTTCTAATAATCTTTCTTACTTCCGGAAGTCTTTCTTCTTCAAATAAAGGATGATCCTTACACCACTTTATATTCAACGGTGACGGATGAGGTAAAACTATTACAGGCTTATCGTTAATCATATTTCCTGAGAAAACCAGCTCAACAAAATCTCTGCCAGGAAACAAGTATTTCGCAGCCTTTGCACCAATTATTATGTATAGTTTATTTTGTACCAAATCTAATTCTTGCCCCAACCATTTTTTTGCGCAAGCTAATGGGGGAGGATTATCTCCTCCTTTAGCATTTTTCCCAGGGAAACAATGCGACAGCGCCGTAATGTAGAAATTATCTTCATTGTAAAAGACATCATCAGTTATCTGATACCATTTGTATTTTAATTTCGCTCCACTTGGATCATTGAATGGTTTCTTTGTTATATGAACATTACTAGATGGAGCTTGACTGATTTGCATTATTTTTGAATATTGACTTCCATGGATTATTGGAACAGGTGAAAATCCGAACTTGTCTTTGCAATCTTGGCATGATAGTATTTGTTCTTTAACTTTCTCGAAGCTCATTGATCTGCTCCTTACTCTACTTTGCGTTGATTTCCGATAATATTTGGCATTAAGAACCTGAGTACCTTAAATCTCAACGGGGTGGCCGCAACGCGGTTAGGTTCTCAGGGTTGTCGCTTTAATGCGCTTCCTCGAAATGCCTGAACTGCCGCAAGGCTGCGATGCGTGAATGCGATTATGTGATGCCGCTTCTCATCGAATTATAACCAAAAGGTCATTAATTCTTCATCGTAATATATTCCGTTATATTTTAAAGCTCTTTTCTCCAATCCATAAATTTCAAAACCAATTGATTCATATAATTTCTTCGCATTTTTGTTATCTACAACCACACTTAGATTAATTTGTTCAAGCTCTTTATTCTGTCTAGCTAATTCTATTAATTTTCCAATAAGTCTTTTTCCTATTCCTTGGGGTGTTATGTGATGCCAGTGCCTCTATGAACTACATACAAATATGTTATGAATATTTTCCTTCTAGTGCTTTTTTGAATACATTAATAGGTTCTTCATAATTAATTGGTTTATAAATCATCGAATTTAACCAGGCACTCAGATCAAACGTATGATCAAACTCCACATCTCTACAGTAAAGTGACATTTCTTTCATGGTTCCCAAAACACTCTTATCGTTTGTTGTACTTATACTTACTTCTCCGGCTTCAAGGAAATATTGATCAGTTAAACTACCTTTTAATCCCTCTAATAATAAGTATTCTTTAAGTTCTGATTTAAATTTCGCTTGCAGTTTGTCCAATTGAGAAGTCCTAATCCCATCAATGATTAAACATAAACGGCTCGAATCATTTATAAATATTATGTATTTTCTTTTTAGCTGCAATATATTCACATGCCAACTGAACAAAGGGTCTACTAAATCCAATGCATCCGGTTTTATATTCATATCTTTTATTAGTTTTTGAGTAAATCTAAGTGCTAGCATCTTATCTGCTCCTCTGTAATTTTGCACTGGTTTCACATAATGTTATTATGTTCACGAACCCTCACTAGCTAAAGTTACCGGCCGATCAAGCTCAGCGAACGCGCCGCTGGCTCGTAGACTTAGCAAGTGCAGGGTTATCCCCTGCGTTTGCTCCTCTGCTCCCATCTTGGGGGACCGAGGAACGCGGCTGCGGCTCGATGCATGAATGCGTCAACACCTTTTTAGTATTACATTCAAGATTCTTTAGAATTTACGTTTTTGATACGGGTGGCCAACTCCATCTTCACAATATGATTTTAAGCTATACAGGAAGATTGCCCAATTATAATTACAAAACCTGTAGAATGTTGTAACTTCTCTCCAATTGGAATGCTTCAAGGTAATGTATGACTTTTGATTCTTTTCTTCAATTTCAAAAGATACAAGAGTATCAATCCATTCGGGATCGGAATCTACACACTTCCAAACCACCCTGCTGTTACTAACTAATTCAAGGATCTGCATCTTCGTTATGTCGTTACTTCCAAAACGAAACTCGTTTATTAAACCAGTTCTATTGTGAACTGTAAGTTCATTTGTCCATACTTCGGACAGTCCTTTCGAAGTAGTTAAGGCATCATAAACAAAAGAGGATGATACATTAACTATTTGTAGGTGTTCAATGTTTGGCAAAATAAGAACCTCCCGTGTGATTAGTATTCTAATGTTTTACTTTGATTTCACATAACGTCTCTCGCATTCACGAACCCCACCGACCTAGATAGCTCGTACCTTGGCCAGTGCGGGTTGTCGCTTGAATAGCTTGAATCAGCTTCCTTGCTATTGCTACTGGCGACCGAGAGCGAATGCCCGATGCGTGAATACGTTGTTATATGGAGTCCACTGCTACGTAGCACCTACCCAATACCAGTTTTTATCTAATTTCTTTACTTGAAAAAATTCCCCAAAAAACGTTTCATCCGGGCTTCTTCCATCAACCGTAAATATAAATCCAGCGAAATTATCAATTACTCCGCGATAAGTATAGAAAAGAATGTGCGTAGCCTGTCCACTTCCTTTGACAACTATCTTACCACCGCCTTGGGATAAATTCTCATATTTATCAGATAATTGTATTAAAGCTGTATTGTAAGATACGTTGGGCTTCAACGATCCATCTAATACCAACTCAATAACTGCTTCCCGTTCTGACTTATTGATGCGATAATCAAGATTTGTTGTTAATGAATTAAAAGGCACAATGAATACTAGTATAAGAACAACAATATTTATCAAGAATGGAATCCCGTTTTTTGCTCTTTGGAATGGTTTACTTACAACAAAATAAATAAAAACTGTCAATGTGCAAAGTATAAAAACTAGATAAACAATCATCTCAATGAACGGTGCAATAAAAGGTGTGAAAATATCCACAATGGTCCAACGATATATATTCTGAAGTAGAATCGTTAATGAGCCTATCAATCCGATCGATAACATGAAATAAAACAAAATTCTCGATTCCTTATTTCGGATTTTCTTTATTTCTCCTTCCATAATCCAACTCCAATATATATAAGATGATTTTTCGTGGATTTCACAAAACGTTGGCATTCACGACACGACCCAGCCTTAGATAGCTTTATCTTAGGCTGGGTCGTGTGTTGTCTGCTATATCTACCATGATTATACATCTGACAACCAAGAGCGATAGTCCTACAGCGTAAATGCGGTGTTATGTGCTGATCTTGCCTTCTTGATTTGCACACATAATCATTATTCTTCTAAATAAATATCTTTTTACTTATTTTTCAACAATAACTAATGAGATGGAAACATTAGTTTCACCAACTCCCATTGGTTTTTGACTCATTACTTTCCAACCATCTGATAATAAATTATTTAGCTCTTCCAAATTGTTTTTCTTCTCTGTAAAGAACCAAACTATTATTGCTTTCTGCATTAAGTTCCATCCTCTCTAACTATAAGAATATTTCTAATTGCTAAATATTTCAAATCTTATAATTTTATTGGATTTATTAAGCTTTGCAGGGATTGCACATAACGTCTGCACATTCACGACGTGACCCAGCCTTAGATAGCTCTTATCTTAGGCTGGGCCACGTGTTGTCTGCTATTTCTACCATGATTATACATCTTACAACCTAAGGGCGAAAGCCCTGCAGCGTGAATGCGGTGTTATGTGAAGTCATAGACATCATTTAGTAGGCTCGCTAGGGAACTTTAATACTAATCTCTTCTTCTCATTATTATCAGTCCATTCTATTGTAAATCTTGATTTTTCAATAAATTCTGCTAGGTTTTCCTTATTTTCAAATATATAATATCCCATGATTTCATAGTTATCCTTTCGTTTTAATTCTCCTTTATCTATCCCTTGATTCAATGAACCATTAGTATACGTCATAGGATAGGCTTCATTAAATACAACCTGAAATTCTTCTGCGGTTTCAGCTCCTCTATTCTCAAGTTCAAGATAAAAATGTAACATGTAAGAGTTTTCGGTTGCTTCAGGTTCAATTGTCTTCATAGTTTTCAAGTCAGTAATAGTTTCATATTGAATCGAGTTCCATATATCTACTCGACCCTTTGGCTTCAAGCGTTCTGTATATAAGTCTGTTTTTTCATTTGAAGTGCATCCTAATAAAAAAACTAAAATTAGAAATGTACATATGATCTTTATATTGTCTTTCATTGTTCCTCCTTTTGCTTTGCAATGATTTCACATAACGTTCAGGTATTCACGAACTTCAGCAGGAAGTTGTCAGACAGCGTTCCCATATTGAATTCCCTCTGCTGACCAAGGCGTAGCCGCTGCGTGAATACTATGTTATGTGATTTACTCGACTAATCGAACTACTATCAACTTACTTTTACTTATTACTTTTCAAAATATTGTATTTCAATATTTTTGTTTTTTAATACCATTTTATCTTTCCTAAATTCAATTCCGAACAATGAAGAGTGTATGTTTCTTCCATTGAATTAAGTAATATGACATATATTAGTATTGATGTCGGTAAAGTAACTAAAAAAATTAGTCTAATACTAAATGCTGAGATACCTACAAACTCAGCAATGCCACCACACACCCCAAAAAGCGATTTATATCTAGAAGATTTTTTCAGCTTTTTCAATTGATATTTTCCACCTCTCTTTGAGGTTCTTTCAGATAACGTTCAGGCATTCACGAATCCCACCGAGTTAAGACACAAAGTGCCGGGCGCGATGTGCTTAGTCGGTGCAAAGTTGTCCCTGAATCTTCTTCCTCGAAATCCCTCTGGCGACCACGGGTGGCTCCGCCGCCAGCAGCGTGAATGCGATGTTAGCTGATGTTAGCGACTTCATTGATGTACTTTCATGTTTCTGTTATAACTGCACTGACTAATATCTGACAAGATGAATCGGAGTCAATATTTAGCAATTTATAGTTCTTATCTTCAATTAACCTTATACCTAAATCTTTGGAGATTCTGTCAGTGTATTGTCTCCATCTTGAATCATTCTTTGGAATCGGGAATAATAAGAATACTACTAACCCGATACCATCACATAACATCAATTTGAAGCCATCCATAATAATTGAATTTATATTCTTAGTAATCGGTCTAGTCTTTGCTTCTATTCCATCTATTCTCCAATTGGTATTCGATGTCTTTAATTCAATGAAATATCTATCTTGATTATGAACAAACGAAATATCTGCTCTCTGTCCTTCGTAATTGTATTCAACACTTACTGATTCTGCCCCATTCTTCTCTAAAGCAGATGCTAGTTCAAACTTCAACCAACCTTCAAATTTTGCTTTCTGTCTAAGAGCAATATTGATGAGATTGAAGTGGTCATAAATAATAGTTTCTATTAGTTCAATTATTTTGGTTTCTATATTCTCCATTGACTTTACCCTCAATCCCATTTCGCTAATTTCAGCTAACGCCTGTGCATTCATGAATCCCGCCAACTTAGATAGCTCTTATCTTAGTTGGTGCGGATTATCGCCTGAAACCACTACTCAGTAACTACTTCCGGCGACCGAGGGCGGCAGTCCTATGCGTGAATGTTGTGTTATAAGTTGTCAGGGTGCACCTGTGTCTACATTCAATTATCATTTCAATCCATGTATTTTTTATCATAATTATGATAATATTAATATCATCAAAATGAATGAGGTGATCATAATGCCTACGATTCGACCCATATCCGATTTAAGAAACAACTTTAATTTAATCTCAGAAATTGCTCATCAGGATGGCGAACCTGTCTTTATTACTAAAAATGGACAAAGTGATCTTGTTGTCATGAGTCACGCGGCTTATGAACAACAACAAGCATTGATTGAGCTGTACCAGAAGCTTGCAGTAGCTGAAAAACAAAGTAGTGCTGGTCTCGAAAAGAAAAGTCATGCCGAAGTGATGAATAATCTGAGGAGTCAAATTCGTGGACAAGAGATATAATATTGAATACTTGCCCATCGCTGAAGAAGACTTATCCAATATCATCCATTATATCATGCTAGACAATCCTGAAGCTGCATTATTAATGGCTGACAAATTAGATCGATCTATTTCTACTCTTGAGCTCTTTCCTAATAGCGGCACTGTTCCAAAAGACATAAGGCTTCAGACATTAAACTATAGAATGTTGATGGTTGAATCTTACCTAGTCTTTTATGTGGTCTTAGATAATGTCGTAGAAATCCGGAGGATTCTACATGGAAAACGAAAATACAACTTCCTGCTTTAACTCATTAATGTATCTTTCCCCTGATTTCTTATACCGTTTGGCATTCACGAATCCCATCGACTCAGATAACTCTTATCTTAGTCGATGCGGATTGTCGCTTGAATCATCTCCCCGCAATCTCTCCTGGCGACCGTGAGTTGCAGCCCGATGCGTGAACGTCGTGTTATGTGCTGTGCCGCTCTTCGAAGCCCTGTATACAAATTATCCTTTAGTTTTTAATTTGATATCTGTATATTCTTGTTTCATCATCACTTATTGAATATCCCTTACCTATGTAGCTCCAATTTGTTCTTTCGTAATATTCCTTCAAATCGGTACAGAGATATAAGTCTTTAAAGCCCTTTTTACCACTCTCTCCTATTGCATGGGTTTGAAGGAGATCACCAATTTGTCTTCCTCTAGCTTCAGGAATCACGTAGAGGCAAGCAAACCATGGACTTAAATCCTGTCTGCTATTTAAATCACTTCTGAGCAACGCATAAGATCCAACGATCTTGTTATCTTCAATTGCTAGGTAGAATCGAGGTATTTCACTTGCAGTAGTACAGGAATGTGTAATGCAGTCTTTATAGAAACTGTAATTTGACTCCGATCCCCACTGGGACCAAAAATAGTTTATTGCCTCTTCAAGAAGCTCAGTCTTATTGCGGATATCTAATATCTGTATCATTGTGATTTCTCCTTGATCTTAATGTTCTTGCGGTATTGCACATAATGTTTGGCATTCGCGAATCACATCGACTTAGTTAGCTCCTATCTTAGTCGATGCGGATTGTCGCCTGAATCCTCTTCCTCGAAATAGCTCCTGGCGACCGAGGGTGGTAGCCCGAAGCGTGAATGAGGGTGTTATCGGAAGTTACCTTCTTCATTGTTTATACATTCATACTTTCTTATCTATTATATGCTTGCTGTTTTTTATTTCTTTTCTAAGTATTCTGATTTCTTCTATTAAGATATCCATTTTCTTTGAACTATTAGATCCATCTATTGCTTTTCGAATAATGAAATAAAACACAATAAGACTTAAGACCCATATAAATAATCCGATAAAGAAAAAATCTCCATCCATTAAATCAACACCTCTTATTTCTGATCTTCTATAAGTTTTTGTGATGTTAAATCTTTCAAGGTAATTTCCGATTTCGTCTGTGCATTCACAAACTCCACCGGCCTAGATAGCTCCTATCTTGGCCGGTGCGGGTTGTCGCCCGATTCAACTTCCTCGAAATCCCTCCTGGCGACCGAGGACGATAGGCCCAATGCGTGAATGTGTTGTTAGACGAAGTTAACGCTTCCTAAACAACCTTCATTACTGGTTCTGTTCTTAATTTCTTTATATGCTTACTCTATGGTAAACGTTTCCATTATATCGGATATTGCCTTAATACTACTTCTCAGTACTCATACTGTTCACTTCTTTTTCCATTTGTGTTATCATATTTTAAAAGAAGCCGAGTGCTGATACACTCGGCCGAACAATTGGCTTGGATGGGCTTTTCCCTTCTATAGTCTAAGAGGAATAAGAACCCACCTTTGGCGTCAACCTTGGGGTGGGTTCTTACTTTTTCTTGTAGTTATCTGAAATGTATGATAAAAGAGCAATAACAAAAGTCGCAAAGAGAATCATGATCGTTATTGCAGCTTCTATTTCCATAGTATCACCTCCTTCCGAAGGGATACTATGCCCACCCAAGATTCAATTGTCTTTTACTATTCTACCATGATATACCAGCACAATAAAGAACAATCGTTCGAGCTTTTGATCTTTTCTATTTCTTTATCGTTAATTTCGTCTAACGTTTGGAATTCACGAACCCCACCAACTTAGATAGCTCTTATCTTAGTTGGTGCGGGTTGTCGCCTACATCAACCTTCCTAGTAATTGCTTCTGGCGACCGAGGGCGAATGCCCGATGCGTGAATGCGGTGTTAGGTGATGTACAAAGCCTTCTCCGAAATATCTCCAATTAGTTATTTACTTTATACCTTCCAATTACTTGTTCTGTTGTTATAGTAAATTCTTTTACATTAATTTTTAAATCCAATATTCCTTCTTTATCAAGCCCTCTTGTATTTAAACTGAATGTACCTGACACCACTTCTGAAGAATTACCGATAACTTGCTTGTTAATATCCAACTTAATGTTACTATCAGTCAAACGATCCTGAAGATCGGAGGTTAATATGGGTTCAACTGTCTTTATCATTATTGATTTATTGGTTCTATTCCATAAGTTAAAATTATATGATACGACTGTTGTATCTAAATCCTCATTGCTGCCTCCTAGTCCAAATGAGATCGAATTTATTATCAATCCATCCTCAATTGTTTCATCCCCTTTCACACTGCTTGAACTACAAGCACTTAACGCTAGAATCAAGAAAAGAAATAAAGTGAAATATGAACACTTATGAATCTTCAACTCAAACTCTCCCTTCCTTAAATCTCTTCAATTCGCTAACGTCTGTGCATTCACGAGCCCGCATCGACTTAGATAGCTCATATCTTAGTCGATGCGGGTTGTTACCTGAAACTTCTTCTCCGAAATCACACATGGTGACCGAGGGCGAAAGCCCGATGCGTGAATGTGGTGTTAGTCGAAGTTAACGCTTCCTGAACAACTTATACAGATGCTTTTATTTCTATTCCATATGCTTATTATTTGATTTTTTTGGTCTCTCAATCAGTTCACTTCTTTTTCCATTTATGTTATCATATTTTTAAAGAAGCCGAGTGCTGCTAACACTCGGCTAAACAATTGGCTTGAATGGGCTTATCCCTTCTTGAGTCAGAAATGGAAAAGAGCCCACCTTCGGCTGCAACCTTGGGGTGGGTTCTTACTTTCTCTTGTAGTTATCTGAAATGTTTGCTAAAAGAGCAATAACAAATGTTGCAAAAAGAATCATAATCATTATTGCATCCCCAATATCCATAGTATCACCTCCTTCCGAAGGGATACTATGCCCACCTAAAATTCAATTGTCTTTTACTATTCTACCATTATATACCATCACAATAAAGAACAATCGTTCGAGCTTTTGATCTTTTCTATTTCTTTATCGTTAATTTCGTCTAACGTTGTCACATTCACGAACCCTCAGTGGCTTAAGCACGAATGCGCGGGTCCGACGGACTTAGCCGGTGCAGGGTTGTCGCCTAATTCTTCTTCCCTGCAATCCTTTCTGGCGACCGAGGGCGGCAGCCAGACGCGTGAATATGGTGTTATTTGAAATCGTCAAATTCCCCGAATATTTTCACAATATTACTTAAAGATAATCTATATGCCCTTTCTCTTTGTAACCATAAATAATTATTGATTCGCTTTTTAATTCTCCAGGAACATGGACTTTCATTAGTAATTTAAGTATCTCGGATTTCATTTCTTGATTTTCAAATCTTATTTCTAAATACTCTATCGTCTTATATCCGCCTTCACTAAAATGGTAGAACCACTCAGAATCCCACTCACTAAGATAACCTGTCCTTATATCTTTTGTTCGCCATTTCGTTGTTCTTGGATAGCCAATCATTGCATTTCTTTTTTCTTTCCATTTGGTATTGTTCATTAGACTGGAAAGGTTATTCTCGTTCATAAGCATTCTCCTTAATAAGTCTTGCTCCCTAGAAATAATAAATCTTATGATTTGCACTTCAATCTCTGACGATTTCATATAACGTTTCGCATTCACGATCCCTCACTGGCTTAAGCTACCGACCGATCCAGAGAAGCGATCGGTACGCCGGGTCGAAGACTTAGCCAGTGCAGGGTTGTCCGCCTGACATACTTCCCCGAAAATGCTTCTTCGGACCGAGGGGCGAATGCACCGATGCGTGAATGCGGTTTTATATGCTGTTAGTGCCTTCTTCGAAATACATACACAATTCCACTATCGTTTCCGTTAGCATTCAATGTAGTCACGATGATTTTACAGAAAACACAATTCATTCAGTGTGACCTTCATGGTAATGCTCTTTCAGATAACATTCTTCCCATTCAGCCGATTAACCAATGGCTATGATTATACTTGTAATGAGCATTAGTAAAGATACAGGTGCCCATATTCTTCTTTCCCAAACGCTCCTTGTAATTAAGTTCAGTACTGTAGCAATCACCGAGAATGCAACAACAAACCAGATAGCTGTATTTGT
>Ga0182739_1002966_pt1 | contig 15329 bp, 12 predicted proteins | sample eDN5th30CBELigBY_FD_128873 | JGI IMG/M metagenome (GOLD analysis project Ga0182739, IMG submission 128873) | Enriched backyard soil microbial communities from Emeryville, California, USA - eDNA 5th pass 30_C BE-Lig BY (version 2) (version 2) | ecosystem: Environmental > Terrestrial > Soil >... | reverse complement strand
GGTCGCCGTCCTGCACCGGATCCACTCCTTAAACCCTCTAAAGTTGCGGGTGCCGTTCAAATTTCTGCGTCATTCATGCCGCCGTTCAGCCGCGGGGTCCATGAATATTTAACGGATTATCATGTCAGATGATCGAACGCCTGCAGCACCGACAGGCGCGACGGAACGTCTGTGCTTTCCCATCCGAAGAGTCGCTATAGTGACCACGAACTGGATTTTCGAGGAAGCTTAAGTCATGCGTCGTATCCTTCTGCCCCTGCTCGGCCTCTCCCTTCTGCCCGCCGCTGCCCAGGCCGACCAGGCTGCCGCCGCAGCCTGCTCGGCTCAGCTCTCCAAGGACGGGCAGCTGCTCTACGGCAAGGTCGCGCCCACCATGACGCCCCAGACCAACATCAAGGATGCCCTCACCAGCGTCGCCCGCCCCATGGTGATGGGCGGCTCGATGTCCCGCGACACCGCCCGCGCTGCCGCCGAAGCGGCCGGTGAGTGCCTGAAGCTCTTGAAGTGACCGCTCGGCCGTAAGGCCGTCTTCACGACCCTGGTGGTGCCGGTCTTCTGCGCAGCGCCAGCACCATGGCGCCGGTGAGCGCGAGCCCGGCGACCGCCATCACGACAACGGCGCCTCGGGTGCCGAGTTCGTCGGACAGCGCGCCGGCCGCGAGCTGTCCGAGCGGGCCTGTCCCGATGCACACCGTAACGACGCCCATCAGCCGGGAACGCATCTCGGGCGGGGCCTCGGTCAGCATCAGGGTCGACTGCATGTTGCCGAAACCCGCCGTTCCGAAGCCGCCGATCACCAGCAGGGCGAAGGCCAGCCAGTAGGACGGCGACAGCGCCATGAAGATGAGCGCGACCATGAACAGCGCCGCGCCGCCGGCAAAGGTGAGCCGCCGGTCCATGCGCAGGAGGCCCGCCGCAATCAGCGCACCGCCCATCAGCGCGCCCAGAGGCTCGCCGGCCGCCAGCAGCCCGACCAGGGCCGGCGAAACATGGAACTCGCCTTGGCCGAGCGGTGCCACCAGGCCCGAATAGGCGAAGGCGAAAGCGTTCGTGACAATGGTGACGCCGAACACCAGCAGGATGGTGGGCCGCGTCCAGGCGAAGCGCAGCCCTTCGGCGATGTCGTGGGGAATGCGCACGAGGTCGAGCCGCCGCGTCACCTGCGCGTGGGCGAGGCCCGCGATCGCGAAGGCGCCGGCGAATTGCACCAGGGCGGTGAGGGTGTAGGCACCCTTCATGCCCAGCCATTCGAAGGCGATGCCGCCCAGCAGCGGCCCCACCGCGCGCGTCGCCGCCGAGGTAACGCTGTCGAGCGCGATGGCGTTGACGATCCGGTGCGGACCGGCGACCTCGCCGACCATGCGCCGGCGGGTCGACATTTCGGTCGACCACATCGTGCCGGAGACGAGGTTGCCCAGCGCCACATGCCAGACTTCGAGGTGGCCCGCGACGGCGAGCGAGGCGAGCAGGGTCGAGATCAGGGCCGGCACCACGAGCGCCAGCATGAAGATCAGCTTGCGGTTAACCGCTTCGGAGATGGCGCCGGCGAAGGCGCCGAACAGGAGCTGCGGGATCTGCCGCAAGGCGACCACGACCGTGACGGCGAAGGCGGAGTGCGTGACCTCCCACGCGAAAAGGCCAGACGCCAGCAGCTCCAGCCAGCGCATCGCATTGGCGAAGGCGCCGACCAGCCACAGTCTCAGGAAGTCGGGCGAGCGCAACAGCTCCCGGATCGGCGAGTCCATTGACCGGAGGTTACCCGTCCCTCACCGAGAGGCGAAGCCCGGCAGCCGATTTTTAGCGCCCGATCTCCTCCAGATTGACGCCTGCCGTCTCGATGCGAAACCACCAGGTGACCAGCGCGCCGAGCAGGGATGTGAAGACGAGGGCGGTCAGCAGGAAGTCGGTCCCCGCGTCGGCCAGGATCACCGGGAAGATGAAGGCCGTCAGCACTGCCCCCATCTTGGCGAAGGCGGCGGCGAAGCCCGCTCCCTTGCCTCGGATATGGGTCGGGAAGACCTCGCCGGCCAGCAGATAGGTCTGCGCGTTGGGCCCGAGGTTGGTCATGAAGTTGAACAGCATGAAGCCGCCGAACAGCAGCATCGTGCGCGCCGGCTCCTCGACATGGGATTGCAGCGCGGCCATGGCGAGCCCGGCGGCGCAGCCGAGGAAGCCCAGGACCTGGAGTCGGATCCGGCCCACCCTGTCGGACATCAGCACGGCGGCGAGGATGCCCACGATCAGCAAGATGTCGACGAGGGCCGCACCCTTTGCCCCTTGGAGATCGCGGGCGATGATCGCCGTGACGTTGTGGGCCTTCACGACCTCGTGCCCGATCGTGTGGGCGAGGATCGTCGGCGTGAAGATGCCGATGCCGTAGGTCCCGAGGTCCTGCAGGAACCAGGGCACGGAAGCCAGGATCGTGGCGCGCCGGTTCTTCCGGTTGAAGAGCTCGCCCCAGCGTCCATGCCGGTGATGGCCACGGGTGGCAGAAGAGGCACCCTCGGCCAGACGCACCTGCTTGGGGTATTGCGGGCTGCGCTTCAGGAGTCGCCGCAGCTCGCGCTCCGCCTCGGCGTGGCGGCCGCGGCTCACGAGCCACTGGCCGCTGTCGCTCACGAACAGCCGGGCGAACACCACGAACGCGGCCGGTACGATCGCCATGGCGTACATCCAGCGCCAGGCATCGAGCGAGGCATCGAAGGTCAGGATCACGAAGCCCAGTGCCGTGCCGACGAGCGCGCCAATCGCCTGGAAGGCGAAGGCGCCCAGCACCAGCTTGCCGCGGTCGCGGCTGGGAATGCTCTCCGAGATCACGAGGTGCGCGGTGGGGTAGTCGCAACCCAGCGCCAGGCCGACGCCGAACAGGAAGAAGACCAGCCAGCCGAAGCTCGGTGCGACGGTCAGGCCGGCCAGGAAGACGACGAAGACCAGCATTTCGATCACGAACATGCGGCGGCGACCGTAGGTGTCGGCCAGGCCGCCCAGCGCGATGGCGCCGATCATGATGCCGGCCAGGGTTGCGGCGCTCACCAGGCCCTTGCCCGTGGGCGAAAGACCGAATTCCTCGACGATCAGCGGCAAGGCGACGCCGGTCATGAATACGACCAGGCCTTCGAAGAACTTTCCGGCGGTTGCGAGCGTCCAGATGCGCCACTGCATCTGGGTCATCGGCACACTGGGGGTCGGCGTCCCGTCGGGCCATGACGGGGTCTGGTCGATATAGCCCTGGACGCTTCGAGGTTCAGCCATCTGGACAGATTACCCAGCGAGGTTACGCTGCGGTGTCTAAAAAGAAAAAAACACAAATCGGGGAAACGCCATGAAGAGACGGAGCCTGCTCGTCGCGGCCCTTGCCGCGCCGTCGATCGTTCCCGCCGTTGCACGGGGTCAGGGGGCGTGGCCCACCAGGACCGTGAAGTTCATCTGCCCCTTTGCGGCGGGCGGCGGCACCGACACGGTGAGCCGTCTGATGTGCGAACAGCTTTCGCGTTCGCTTGGCCAAAGCTTCGTCGTCGAGAACAAGGGCGGCGCGGGCGGCAACATCGGCACGGTCGAACTCGCGCGGGCGGCCCCCGACGGCTACACGATCGGCCTCATCTCGGTGGCCAGCCATACGCTGAACCCGATGCTCTATTCGAGGCTGCCCTATAATCCGGACAAGGACATCGTGGCGGTCTCGCGCGTCGCGCTCCTTGCCAACCTGCTGGGCGTGACGCCGTCGCTGCCGGCCAACAACGTCGCGGAGCTGATCGCGCTCTGCAAGAAGGAGCCGGGCAAATACTCCTTCGCCTCGTCGGGCCCCGGCACGTCGCTGCACCTGAGCGGCGAGCTGTTCAAGAAGATGGCCGGGGTCGACATCATCCATGTCCCCTACAAGGGCGCCGGCCCGGTCTATTCCGACCTGATGGCGGGCGTGGTGAACATGATGTTCGCCAACATGCCCTCGATGCTGCCGCAGGTCCGCGGCGGAAAGCTCAAGGGGCTGGGCGTCACCTCGGCCCAGCGCTCCAAGGCTGCACCCGACATCCCGGCCATCGCCGAGACCGTGCCGGGTTATGTCGCCACCTCGTGGTACGGGATCGGCGCACCGGCCGGCACGCCCGAACCGATCCTGGCCAGGCTCGAGGCCGCGATCGCCGAGGCGCTGAAGTCGCCCGTGATCCAGAAGCGCTGGAACGACGATCTCGGGCTCGACCTGCCGTCGCCCGGCCGTGCCGGTTTCGACCGGTTCCTGGCCGAGGACCGCAAGCTCTGGGAGCCCGCGGTCAAGGCCTCGGGCGTGAAGCTCGACTGATTTTCTTCGGGAGTAGTTTGATGTCCGTACAGTTTGCCGAAGTTCCTGACGAGGCCGGAGAGATCGCCACGCGTTGGCTCGATTCATTCGGGGCCGCGCTTCAGGCCCGGGATGCCGCTTCCATCGCGGCGACGTTCATGCCCGACGGCCATTGGCGCGACGTGCTGGCCTTCACCTGGGACGTCGTCACCCGTTCCGGGCGGGCGGCGATCGAGGCGGCTCTGGTGCCGGTGCTGACACGCACCGCCGCGAAGGATGTGGAGATCCCCGCCGCGCGCACGCCGCCGCGTCGCGTGAAGCGAGCCGGCATCGAGTGCATCGAGGCGATCTTCGAATTCGAAACCGCCTTCGGCCATGCCAACGCCGTCGTGCGCCTCGTCGAGTCCGATGGCGCGTGGCGGGCCTGGTCGCTGCTCACCACGCTCGAGGAGTTGCAAGGCTGGCCCGACGGGAGGCCGCGCGAGCTGAGCGATGCCGAGCGCTACAGTCGCGACTTCGGCGGCGACAACTGGCTCGACCAGCGCCGGAAGGCACAGGCCTATGAGGATCGCGATCCGGCCGTGCTCGTGGTCGGCGGCGGTCAGGCAGGTCTGGCGACCGCCGCGCGCCTGCGGGCGTTGGGCGTCGATACGCTGATCGTCGATCGCCACCAGCGGATCGGTGACAACTGGCGGCGGCGCTATCATTCGCTCACCCTGCATAACGAGGTGCACGTCAATCACCTGCCGCTGATGCCGTTCCCCTCGACCTTTCCGGTGTTCATTCCCAAGGACAAGCTGGCGAACTGGTTCGAGGCCTATGTCGAGAATCTCGACCTCAACTACTGGACCGACACAGAGCTCACATCGGGCCGCTATGACGAGGCCGCTCAACGGTGGACGGTGAGCCTGAAGCGCGGCGACGGGACGGAGCGCGAGCTGCATCCGCGCCATGTCGTCTTCGCCACCGGCGTCAGCGCCATTCCGGTCAAGCCATCGCTGCCGGGTCTCGATTCGTTTGCCGGCACGGTGATGCATTCCGGGGCCTATACGAACGGCGTGGACTGGAAGGGGCGCAAGGCGATCGTGGTCGGCACCGGCAACAGCGGCCACGACGTGGCGCAGGATCTCTGCGCCAGCGGCGCCGATGTGACCCTGGTACAGCGCAGCCCGACCTACGTCGTGTCGATCCGGGAGGCCCAGAAGGTCTATGCGATCTACACCGAAGGCCTGCCGTTCGAGGATTGCGACCTGCTGGCCGCCGCCTCGCCCTATGCGGTGATGCGGCGCGCCTACCAGCTCTCGACCGCCGAGATGCGCCAGGTCGACCGCGATCTCCTGGCGGGACTGGAGAAGCGCGGCTTCCGCCTCACCTATGGCGAGGACGATACCGGCTTCCAGATGATGTATCTCCGCCGCGGCGGTGGTTACTACTTCAACGTCGGCTGCTCCGACATGATCGTCGAGGGGCGAATCAAGCTGCTGCAGTACGACGACATCGCAGGGTTCGAGGCCGGCGGCGTGCGCCTCAAGGACGGCACCCTGCGCGAGGCCGAGCTGGCGGTGGTCGCCACCGGCTACAAGAACCAGCAGGAAACGGTGCGGGCCTTCCTGGGCGACGCGGTGGCCGATCGGATCGGTCCGGTGTGGGGCTTCGATGCCGGCGGCGAACTCGCCAACATGTTCAAGCCGACGCCGCAGCCCGGCCTGTGGTTCATCGCCGGCAGCCTTGCCCAATGCCGCATCTATTCGCGCTACCTCGCCTTGCAGATCAAGGCCCGCGAGGAGGGGCTCATCGCGGGATGATGGGAGTCTCGACACCAATGAGATCCGCCGTCTCGCCACTCCGCACTTCGGTCGAGACGACGGACTTGATGATCTGACTTCGTCCCGATCTAAATGAACTGACGGATCGCCGCGATTACGACCAGGGCGCCGATTGCCATGACCGCGCTGCCCAGCGAGATCAAGTAGAGGGCGCGGCCGGGCGAGAGCCGGCCTATATGGGCTGCGATCCAGAAGAACGGGTCGTTGACGTGGCAGATCGCCATCGATCCCGCACCCACGGCCGCGGCCGCGATGGCGCGGCCCGAGGCGCTGTCGAGGCCGAGCGCCGGCAGCATCGGCTCGACCATGCCCGAGGCCGTGAGGACGGCGGTGAGCGAATTGCCCTGCATCGTCTTCACGATGGCCGCGGCGAGGAACGGCGTCAGCACCCCGTAGCGCGGGTGCAGCGCATATTCTGCCAGCAGCTCCGACATGCCGGTCTCGTCGAACACCCGGGCGAGACCGCCCGATGCACCGACCGCCAGGAGAAGTGGCGCCCACGACCGGCCGGCCAGGGCCGAAGGCTCCCAGCGCCGTGCGAACAGGACCGCCAGGGTGACGGCGATGGCCGTCAGCATCAACGGCCTGGAAATACCGATGTAGAATTCGCGAGCGCCGCCCCTGCCCAGAGGTTCGCTCGGCATCTGCGCCACCGACTGCAGGAACAGCAGCCCGAGCGGGATGCCGATGCAGAGCCAGGCCCAGGAGAGCTGTCCTTCGGTCGGCTGGGAGGGGACCTGCCGCGCCACGTGCCACCAGCCCAGCGCCACGGCGACGGCGGTAACAGGCAGGGCGAGCATGAACCCGCTCCAGAGGCCGGCTTTCATCACTGAGGCGGCAGCGACGGCGAGCGGCGACGGCGCCAGGAGCGCGGCGACCGCGAGCAAGGTGAGCGCGAGGCCCAGCGCACGCCGTGGAGCGTCCTGCCCTGCCGGCTGCAGGAGCGCCAGCCCGGCCGACGCCGAGGCTCCAAGGCCCGCTACCAGACCGGCCGCCGCCGAGGTTCCTGTGCCGAGCGGCGTGCGCAGGACCAGACCTCCGACCAGCGCTCCCGCGACGACCAGCAGGCCCGTCTGTTCCAGTGCCGCCGTGAAACCCAGCCCGAACGCCTTGCCGACCGAGTCGAAGGTCATGTCGGCGGCGATGCCGTAGACGACCACGGTGGCCATGATCGCGAGAAAGACGGGCAGGCGGACGCGCTGGATGAGGAAGACGATGGCGGCGACCGCCATCGGCAGAAGAAGCGAGGCGAGAATCATGACGGAGCGAACCTTAGTGTCCTGCTACAGTCCCGTCATGCGCCTCCTCGTCGCTCTCCTGATGTTGCTTGGTTATGTCGCGCCCCTGCATGCCGAGGCGCTGGTCCGGATCGAGGGCAAGAATTTCGTCGAGCCAAACGGTCGCATCCTGCGCCTCAAGGGAATCAGCCTCGGCAACTGGCTGATGCCGGAAGGCTACATGTTCAAGTTCGAGGTCGCGAAGTCGCCGCGCCAGATCTATGGCGCCTTCGACCGGCTTCTGGGTCCGGAGCGCGCCGCACGGTTCTGGCGGCAGTATCGTGACGCCTATGTTACCGAGGACGACATCCGCTTCATCAAGGCGGTCGGCTTCAACATGGTGCGGATTCCGCTGCACTGGCGGTTGTTCATGACCGCCGACGGTGAACTGGGCGGCGATGGCTGGCCGCTGCTCGACCGGGTGGTCGGCTGGGCCGCCGCCGCCGGCCTGTACGTGATTCCCGACCTGCACGCGGCGCCCGGTGGCCAGACCGGGATCAACCATGATGACGGGCCGGGCTATCCGCTGATGTTCTACGTGCGGCGCGACCGCGATCTCACCGTGAAGCTGTGGCGGGCAATCGCGCAGCGCTATCGCGGCAATCCCACGATCCTGGGCTACGACATCCTGAACGAACCGATCGCCCCGTATCACGACGTGGCGACCCTGAACGCGCGGCTGGAGCCGTTCTACAAGCGGACGACGGCGGCGATCCGCGAGGTCGATCCCGAGCGCATCGTGATCCTGGCGGGCGGCCAGTGGAGCTCCAGCTTCGCCATGCTCGGGCGGCCCTTCGCGCGCAATCTCGCCTACACTTATCATTCGTTCTGGGCCTCGACGCAGCGCGATGCGATCCAGCGCCACCTGAACTTTGCGAACTTCTACGACGTGCCGCTGTTCCTCGGCGAGACAGGGGAACTCAATGACGAATGGAACGAGGAGTTTCGCCGCCTGCACGAGATGCACGGGATCGGCTGGTCCTTCTGGACCTACAAGAACCTCGATACGCAATCGACCATCGTGTCGATCCCGCGGCCCGATGGCTGGAACGAGATCGTGGCCTACGCCGATGGCGCTCTGAAGGAGAGGCCGTCCGAGGAGGTGGTGGACCGGGCCACCGGGCAATATCTCGACGGCATCCGGCTGCACAATGGCACGGTGCGCTGGTCCTATCTTGCGTCGCTCGGCTTAAGGGGCAGCCCCTAGCAGACGACGCAGGGCGTGGGTGGCTCCGTGATGCGGACGCGCGCGCGCAGCCTCGACGGTGGCCTCCAGAATGTCGCGCAGGGAGTCCTTCGCCGTGACGGCAGCCGACGAGGCCCGGGCTTTCAGGGTATCCAGCCGGCTCAGAGCGTCGACCGTGGCCTCGGCGAGCCCATCCGGACTGTAGCGGGACATGGCAACGCCGTGCCCTTCCTCGAAGGCGGGCCACGCGAAGGCGCAGTCCGCAGGCGCCACGATGGGGATGCCCATGCGTCGCGCCTCGTTGGACATTCCCGAGCCGCGTGCGCTGTAGGACTCGGGATCATACGGAAGCAGCAGCAGGTCGGTACGGGAAAGCAGGTCGATATAGTCTTCGTCGGACAGCACGCCCCTGCGTATGTCGACGCGCGGCCCGAGCTTTTCCAGATCGTCGAAGATCCAGCTCTCGTCCTCGGCATCCGATCCCGCGACGATCCCATGAACCGTGAAGCGCGACGTCGGATGACGTTGCAGCAGCCGTGGGATCGCCTCGGGCAGCAGACGGTAGCCCTTCGAACGATTGGCGAATCCGGCGATCGTCAGATGAGGATGATCGGTCGTGTCCGAAGGCGATTCCAGGGGCGAGGACGGCAGGGCGATACCGGCACCCGATGCGACGCCGACGTCGAAGGGCAGCAGCTTGCGATAGAACGCGGCCATGGCTTCCGTCTCGCTGTAGGCGGTGAGATGCCGCCGGTCGCCGAGGGCCGCGAGAAGGGCGGTGAAGCCACGGCGCGCCTCGTCATGACAGGGGATCGAGGCGGGATTGTACGGCGCGAGCTGGTGATGGGGCCCATAGAGCAGCCACATCAGCACCTGAGGCGGAGGCTTCAGCGGGTGGCGCCTCAACACGCGCGCCACGGAGGCAGCGAGTACCTGATCGCAGCAGGGCAGGATCAGGATATCGGGCCAACTGCCAGGATGTTTCAGGGCGCGCGCCAGTTCGCGACTCGTCTGGGCGACTCGCCCCTCGAACTCTCTGGGGCTGGCATAGTCGCGGCCATACACCGGCCCCGTGAAGACGGCCGTACAGTCGAGCGCGCGCGCGACGTCCGGCGTGGCGGCGATGGAGCCGAGGCAGGGGGCGTCGATCCCCAGCCCGGCAAGCTCGGCCTGCAACCGGTCTATCGCGGCGTAATGATGCCCGCCGCGGGAATGGATGGCCGGATCGACGATGAGCGTCTTCATCGTCATCACCGTTGGAGCGCGCGCCAGGCGGGACGATAGCGCTCCATGGCCTGGCGCAGCCGCATCGTGGCACGCCATCGCAAGCCGAATTCGCTGGCATTGTAGAGATGCTGCTGTGGTGCCCGGACCTGCAGGTCGGGGAAGACGAACAGGCGGCCGCCGGCGCTTGCGATCGCCTCGTTGAAGGCGACATGCTCCGAGACTTCGCGTCCCTCGGCGTCGAGGCCGAGATACCTCGCGTTCAGCGCATAGGGCATGCGGTAAAGCCCCAGCCCGCCGAACGCCGAGCGAACCTCGATCGGTTCCATCTGTGGCGGCAATACGATCTGGCGGGCGAAGACTTCACGGAACTTGGCGGCCTCGAACGATTCGCCGCCCGGCCGTCCCCAGATCCGGTGCCAGCAATCGTGCGGGCACCAGGTTGGATGCCGGAGCGCCCAGATGTCGTAGTAACAGGGGGAGGCGCTCGCGAACACGGCGGCCCGGTCGGGTGAAGCGTCGAGCCATTCGGCTGCTCGGACATAGGACCCGAGGTCGAGTGGTGCGGCGAGGACGTCGTCCATGTCCGCGACGACCAGGTGGCCGTATTCCGCGAAAGCGGAGCCGCGCACTTCTTCCAGGCAGGCGTTGCGCGCAAAAGCGATGCGTTCGGTCCGCAGCTCGAACCGTCCGGCGAGCTCGCCGAGATCGAGAACCTTCCCTGCCCGTTCCTTACCCATCCAGTTCCGTAACAGGGTGGCGGTGGCGTCGGTTGCGTCGCTGACGGCGAAAATGAAGGCGGTCCGATCGTAGAGCTGCGACAGCTTCGCGAGATTGGCGAGAACGTCCGGCAGCCAGCGGGCACAGTCACGGGCCGTGCCGACGAAGACGGCGCTGTCGAGGCTTCTTCCTGTCACGCCGCCTCCAGCGCGCCGAGCGTCATCGTCGTTCGCCCATGAATGAACGAGCGCGACCGAGCACGTTCCGTGTCCCGGTCGATAGCGAGTCGAGGAAGCGGATCCACGAGCCCCTGCTGCCGGTCGAGCGGGCATCGAGCGCTCGCTTCACCAGCGCCTGCGAATGGGCGTGACGCCACTCGCCGAAGGAGGCCCGGATGGAGGAGGCTTCCTGGTCGAGGACGCGCTGCACCAGCTGGAGGATGTGGCTGCTGATCGGTCCCCAGTCCTTGGTCGAGGAGTTATACGCGCCGCCCATGACCGTGGCGTTCGAATGTTTGTTGGAGCCGTGCATGCGATAGCCATACAGGGCATCGTGAATGGCGATCGAGCCCGTCAGCAGGCCGGCGAAGGTCGACAGGTAGTAGTCGAGGTAGAGTCTCAGGTCCTGGTCGGGGACGACGAGCACAAGGTCCACGAAGCTGCGCCGGAACATCATGCTCGCCATGCTGTTCGTGGCGCTGAGCGCCGTCCAGTGCGGATGCATGGTCAGCCGCCCGCTCCTGGGAAAGGAGAACTGGCCGGTCGTGGTGTCGATCGTCGGTGCCATTGCGGGGTCGATGCCGCTGTGGCCCCTGACGCCATGCTCGAACCACCAGGCAGTGCCCGCCAGCGCACGGTCATCGGCGTCGATGATGTGCGAATCGCAGTAGGTGAGGGCGACGGGGAAGTCGGCATTCATATGAACGCACAGATGCCGCTCTATGAAATTTTCATACCAGATGTCGTCGGAATCCAGGAAGCCGACGAAAGGCGTGTCCAACTGCGCGAGTCCGCGTTTGATCGCGCCGGTCTGTCCGACATTGGTGTCCAGGCGGACATAGTCGAATCTCGAATCGCCGAGACGCGACAGGCACTGGCGAATCTCTTCGTCGGAATTGTCCGTCGAGGCATCGTCGACGACGAGCGTGCGAAGGTTTCGGCAGGACTGGCGGGCGACCGACTCGATGGCTCTCCCCACGAAGGCGCCGTTGTTGTAGTTGGCAATCACCACACCGACCGGAGGTGCTGAAGGCATGCTGACCGTTTCCGTCTGCTTAAATTGAAGGCTGGCGATCGCACGGAATATGCGGCGGCCTGAAGATGGTCGACGATCGTGCGCGCTGCAACCTCAAGCCGCCATCACGATGGTCGAAGGTTGCGATTCCCCATTATGTCGGCCCCGTGAAATCTCCGCCAACGCGGCTTTTGCAGTCAAAAGGGCGAGACAGCCGCGCTTGGCGAATGCTACGGGTCTCCCGCCTGCCGTCGGGGGACGGCAGGGGCGGCTGACTAGGACGTGACGAACGACATGACGCGAGCCCCTTCTCCAGCAGCAGGATCGCCACGGACGGAACTGGCGGAGGCATTGCGGTCATGCCGGACGTCCTATCTGGGCGTGGCGCTGTTCACCGCCGTCCTGAACATTCTATATCTCACCGGCTCGTTCTTCATGCTCCAGGTCTACGACCGGGTGCTGCCGAGTCGCAGCGTTCCCACCCTGGTGGCGCTCTGCCTTCTCGCTCTCGGCCTCTACGGTTTCCAGGCCATCCTCGACATCGTCCGCAACCGCGTCCTGATCCGGATCGCCGGCGGGTTCGCCGAGACGATGGACCGGCGAATCTACCAACTTCTGGTCAAGCTGCCGCTGCGGGCGCCGCAGATGAACGGTTTCGAGCCGGTTCGCGATCTCGACCAGATCCGCGGCTTCATGTCGGGGACCGGTCCGGCGGCACTGTTCGACCTGCCCTGGATGCCGCTCTATCTCGGCATCTGCTACCTGTTTCATCCGCTGCTCGGGCTCACGGCGACGGTGGGTGCCTTGATCCTGGTGGCCATCACCTTCATGACCGAGGTCAAGATCCGCCAGCCGTCGATCGAACTCTCGTCGCTCTCCAGCCGGCGGAACAGCCTGGCTGAAGCGAGTCGCCGCAATTCGGAGGTCCTGCATGCGATGGGCATGGTCGGCCGCTTCGCCCGCCAGTGGTCGGACTATGGGCGTCGCTACGTCGACGCCCATCAGCGGGCCGGCGACATCACCGGCGGCATGGGAAGCTTCTCGCGCGCGCTGCGCATGGCGCTGCAGTCCGCCGTACTGGCGGTCGGCGCCTATCTCGTGATCAAGCAGCAGGCGACGGCGGGCATCATCATTGCCGGCTCGATCCTCTCGGCGCGGGCGCTCGCGCCGGTCGAGCAGGTGATCGCCCAGTGGCGGGTCTTCGTCTCGGCACGACAGAGCTGGCACCGTCTCAACAACCTGCTGGCGCGAATCCCGGCCGACCGCAACATGCTGCAGCTGCCGAGGCCCAAGGCATCGCTGTCGGTCGAAGCGGTCAGCGTGGCGCCGCCGGGCGTGAACATGCTGGTGGCCCGTGACATCGCGCTCACCCTCAAGGCCGGGCAGGGGCTGGGCATCATCGGTCCCAGCGCGTCCGGGAAATCCTCGCTCGTACGCGCCCTCGTGGGCGTATGGCAGCCCGTGGCCGGCAAGATCCGGATCGACGGCGCCACCCTGGACCAGTGGTCGTCCGAAGCGCTGGGCGAGCATATCGGCTACCTGCCGCAGGACATGGAGCTGTTCGCCGGCACGGTCGCACAGAACATCGCCCGCCTGGAGCCCGAACCCGACGCCACCAAGGTGATCGCGGCGGCGCAGGCTGCCGGCGTGCATGAGCTGATTCTCGGCCTGCCCAACGGCTACGAGACCGAGATGGGCGAGGGCGGCACTGCCCTGTCGGCCGGACAGCGGCAGCGTGTGGGCCTGGCGCGGGCGCTCTACGGCGATCCCTTCCTCGTGGTGCTGGACGAGCCCAATTCCAGCCTCGACCATGACGGCGAGGAAGCCCTGACCCGGGCCATCATGTCGGTGCGGGCACACGGCGGTATCGCCGTCGTCGTCGCCCACCGGCCGAGCGCCCTGGCCGCCGTGGACCAGCTCATGGTGATGCGTGGCGGCCGGCAGCAGGCCTTCGGGCCGAAGGACGCCGTCCTGCGCGAGACGCTGAAGGCCGCGGCGCCTCAGACCGGCGCCGCCCAGGCCGCCGCCGCCCAGGCGGCGGGCGCCCAGGCGGCGGGCGCCCCGCCGTCTCCCCTTCGGATGCCGATCGTTCGCCCGCGGGAGCCGTCATGACTCCGCCCGTGTCCATCCCGGCCATCACCCGCAAACCCCTCCTGGTCGGCGTCGCCGCCTGCCTCCTCCTCGTGTTCGGGGTCGGGGGCTGGGCGGCCACGACACAACTGTCCGGCGCGGTGATCGCGCCCGGCAAACTCGTCGTCGACACCAACGTGAAGAAGATCCAGCACCCGACCGGCGGCGTCGTCGGCGAGTTGCTCGTCAAGGAAGGCGACAAGGTCAAGCAGGGCGACGTCGTCGTCCGCCTCGACGGCACCCAGGCCAAGGCCAATCTCGGCATCGTGACCAAGTCGCTCGACGAGCTGGCCGCCCGCCAGGCGCGTTTCGAGGCGGAGCGGGACAACGACAAGGTCGTCGAGTTTCCGCCGGAGCTGACCTCGCGGGCGGGGGATCCGGAGATCGCGCGCCTGATGACCGGCGAACAGAAGCTGTTCGAGATGCGCCGGACGGCGCGCGACGGCCAGAAGGCCCAGCTCAAGGAACAGATCAAGCAGCTCAATCTCCAGGTCGAAGGCACGGAGGCGCAGGAAGTCGCCAAGGGCAAGGAACTGAAGCTGCTCGCCCAGGAGCTGGAGGGCGTTCGCGTGCTGTGGAAGCAGAATCTCGTGCCGATCAGCCGCGTCACCACGCTCGAGCGCGATTCCGCCCGCATGGAGGGCGAGCGATCCGCCCTGGTCGCCTCCCTGGCGCAGAGCCGGGGCCGCATCGCCGAGCTCGAACTCAAGATCCACCAGATCGACCAGGATCTCGCCACCGAGGTCGGCAAGGAACTGGCCGAGATCCGCGCCAAGAAATCCGAGATGAGCGAGCGCCGCGTCTCGGCCGAGGATCAGCTGAAGCGCATCGATCTCGTGGCGCCGCAGGACGGCAAGGTGTTCCAGCGCAACGTCCACACCGTCGGCGGCGTCGTCCAGGCCGGCGAGCCGCTCATGCTGATCGTGCCGGACTCCGACGCGCTGATCGTCGATGCCAAGGTCGTGCCGCAGGACATCGACCAGATCCATGTCGGCCAGCATGCCGTCCTGCGCTTCGCCGCGTTCAACCAGCGCACGACGCCCGAGGTCGATGGCGAGGTGGTCCATATCGGCGCCGACGTCACGCAGGAGGACAGGGCGACGGAGCCCTATTACTCCGTGCGCATTCGCGTTTCCGAAGGCGAACTCTCCCGTCTCGAGGGACTGCACCTGCTGGCCGGCATGCCGGTCGAAGCCTTCATCCAGACCACGCCGCGCACCGTGGCCTCGTTCCTGGTCAAGCCGCTCAGCGACCAGCTCGCGCGAGCGTTCCGCGGGCGTTGAAGTCTGAGCGCGACAGAATCACCAATACTAACCTCATGCTGAGCGACCGTCGTGGCGGTCAAGCGTTTGCCCATGGCTTTCTGTCCCTGAGGATGGCGTTGAGGATGGTCACGAGCTTGCGCATGCAAGCGACGATGGCGACCTTGGCGGGCTTTCCGGCGGCGCGCAGGCGAT
>Ga0182739_1002961_pt1 | contig 15356 bp, 15 predicted proteins | sample eDN5th30CBELigBY_FD_128873 | JGI IMG/M metagenome (GOLD analysis project Ga0182739, IMG submission 128873) | Enriched backyard soil microbial communities from Emeryville, California, USA - eDNA 5th pass 30_C BE-Lig BY (version 2) (version 2) | ecosystem: Environmental > Terrestrial > Soil >... | reverse complement strand
GAACAACCTCATCGCCTCCGGCGTGAAGGCCCTCATCGTCTCGCCGGTCGACACATCGGCGACACAGCCGATGACGTCTGCGGCGCAGACGGCCGGCATCCCGCTGATCTATGTCGCCCGCAAGCCGGACCAGGAACTGCCGCAAAATGTCATCTATGTCGGCTCCGACGAGCGGACCTCCGGCGTTATGCAGGCCGAGGAATTCGCAAAGCAACTCAACGGCAAGGGGCGCGTCGTAATCTTCCAGGGCGAGCTCGCCGTGAACACGACGACCGTCCGCACCGGCGGCATCGATCAGGTGCTCGCAAAATATCCGGACATCGAGGTTATCCAGAAGCCGAGTGCGAACTACCAGCGCCAGCAGGCAAGCGACATCATGACCAACATCCTGTCCTCCGGAGAACATATCGATGGGGTGATTGCCAATAATGACGAAATGGCGATCGGCGCCATCCTCGCAACGATCGCCGCAGGCGCCGACCCGAAACCCATCGTCTTTGCCGGCATCGACGGAACGGGCGAAGCGCTCCATCAAATGGCCGAAGGAAATCTCGACATAACCGTCTTCCACAATGCCACAGGGCAAGGTGAAAAGGCGGTCGAAGCCGTCACCAGGATGGTGAAGGGCGAAGCCGTCGAACCGGTCTACTGGGTGCCGTTCGAACTGGTGACGAAAGCCAACCAGGCGGAATACGCGTCTCGATAAGGGGATGCTAAGCGCCAGGCACCTTTTCGTCGTTTGCCGGCGCCAACCGAGGGCACTCAACAGCTCCCAAGGGAAAAGAGAGGCGCCGGGAGCCGCCTCTCTTCACGAACCGCAGCCTGAGGAGGCCCGTTGCGGTTCTAATGCACGTCACGAAGACTGGGCGGAAGGTCGTCCGCCGTCAGCTCCATGCTAAGAAGGATCGAGCTGAAGCCCTTGCCGTGGATATCGAGCTGCAAGGTGCGGCTGGCGCCTCCACCGAGGGCGTCGTGGAGCATGAAGTTCAATGCGGCGACATTCGGAAGCTCGTAGCGCTCGACGCTCCCCTTCACGATGCTTTTCATGAAGGCCTTGACCGCGGTTGCACTGAGGTTCCTTTCCAGCCACTCATAATCGCGCGCGTCGAAGCACGCTACACCCACATTGGCGGAGTTGCCCTTGTCGCCGGAGCGGGCATGACAAATATCGCGAAGGACAACGCGATGCGGTGCTTGGCTCATTCTTCCTCCTCTGGCGTTGCGCCATTGCTGATGACGCAATCCATAGGGGCTTCGAGACGGGTTGGCATCTCGTGTTTTGATGGGTTTCCATCCTCGTCCGATCCTCATCGCTTGATTGATTCCCATCGTAAAATGGCGTGCAAGCCTGCAGCACGAGCAATAGCTTTTGCCATGTCACCAGGGCGGGTTTGGGCGCCCGAAGCATATGGAGGAAAATATGGGCTCGTCGAAAACCATCCGCATCGGGGCAGGCTCCGCACATGAGGGCGACGATGTTTATGGCGCTCAGACCCTGGCCGAAAAGGGCAATCTCGATTACATCGTCTTCGACTGCCAGTCCGAAGTCGCTCTGAGCAAGGCCTATACGCGTCGTGAAAACGGCATTCCCGGTTACGACATCCTCTTCGAGGCAAAGCTCAGGAAGGTCCTTCCGGCCTGTGTAGATCGTGGAACCAGGATCATCGCCAATGCGGGCATTCTCGACCCCAAGGGTGCCGCCGACGCCGTGATGAAGGTCTGCCGCGAATTGGGATACGGGCATTTGAAGGTGGCCTGTCAACGGCGGAGCAAAACCAGGCCATTGGGCGGCGCAAAAGTAGGCCACTTGGCGGCGCATTCGGGGAACGTCGGGAGGGCTTAGCCCGACCAGAGTTTCCCGAATGCGGCGTCGGCGTTCTTATGGGGTGGTGTCGGCGGCTTTTCGGGCCCTGCTTTGCGCGAGGCGATAGCTGTCGCCATTCATCTCGAGGATGCTGACGTGGTGTGTCAGGCGGTCAAGGAGCGCGCCTGTGAGGCGCTCGGACCCGAAGGTTTCGGTCCATTCGTCGAAGGGTAGATTGCTTGTGATCAGCGTCGATCCGCGCTCGTAACGCTGCGAGACCAGTTCGAACAACAGTTCGGCTCCGGTCTTTGACAGCGGCACGAAGCCCAGTTCGTCGATGATGAGCAGCTTGTAGCCGGCCATCTGCTTCTGGAAGCGCAGCAGGCGGCGCTCGTCGCGCGCCTCCATCATCTCGCTGACGAGCGCGGCGGCCGTGGTGAAGCCGACAGACAATCCCTTCTGGCAGGCTGCCAGACCGAGCCCGATCGCAACATGGGTCTTGCCCGTCCCGCTGGGCCCGAGCGCGATGACGTTCTCGCGCCTTTCGATCCATTCGCAGCGCGCCAGTTCCAGCACCAGCATCTTGTTGAGCTTCGGGATGGCGGCGAAGTCGAAGCTGTCGAGGCTTTTGGCGGCCGGGAACTTCGCAGCCTTGATGCGGCGCTCGACCATCCTGCGTTCCCGGTCGATCAGTTCCAGTTCGACCAGCCGGGCAAGGTAGCGAACATGATCCACGCCCTCGACCGCGCATTGCCGGGCAAGCTTCTGGTGCTCGCGCAGGAAGGGTCGGCAGCTTCAGCGCCTTCAGGTGATGAGCGAGCAGGAGTTCGGGAGCGTCGCTGCTCATGCCGGTTCCTCCTCACGGTCCAGCAGGCGCATATAGGCCTTGGCCGACGTCGTCTCGACGGTGGCTCTGGGCAGATAGGGATAGATGTCGAGGTCCAGCCTGGGCGGCCTGCGCTCGGCCCGACACAGGACGAGGTGCTTCACGGCATCGAAGCTGATGGCGCCCAGATGCAGCGCCTGCTTCACGGCTGCGTGCAGGTCGGCCAGATCGAAGCTCTCCATCAGGCGCAGCACCTGCACATAGGCGCGCCGGCCCTGTTTGCCCATCCGCGCCTCCATGAGACGGCGCAGTGTCGTGAACGCCTCCGGCAGTTCCCAGCCCTGCAAGGGGGCCGCCTGGTCGAGCGCGTTGATCTTCTGCTCGATCAGCGGCAGGTAATGCAGCGGATCGAAGACAACCTCTTCGCGCGCATAGCTGCGCGGATGGCGGGCAATGATCTCCCCGCCGCAGCCGATCACCACCGCGTCGACATAGCCACGGATCCAGACGTCCTGGTGGCCGAAGGCGACCGGAACGGAGTAGTCGTTGGTCCTGTAGCGCACCAGCGCCTGCGAAGTGACCCGACCGCTGGCCTGGTCGCAGGCCTCGAAGGGCGATGCCGGCAGCGGGCGCATCGCCGCCAGATCGCGCAGCAAGCGTTCGCCGATCGTCTCGCTCTCGCCGCGCAGCCGGTCACCCTGGCGCTTGCGGCACTGCTCCTCGAGCCACAGGTTGAACGCGTCCCACGATGCAAAGCGCGGGATCGGCACCATGAAGTTGCGCCGCGCATAGCCGACCAGTCCTTCGACGCTGCCCTTGTCATTGCCCTTGCCGGGCCGGCCATAGCGGTCCCGGATCAGGTAGTGGGACAGAAAGCCGCTGAACAGCGCCGCCCGCTTGCGCGTGCCGTCGGGCAGGATCTTCGCCACCAGGCAGCGGTCGTTGTCGTAGACGATCGACTGCGGCACAGCCCCGAAGAAGGCGAACGCATGGATATGACCGTCCACCCATGCTTCGGCCACCGCCGCAGGATAGGCGCGAACATAGCAGGCGTCGCTGTGCGGCAGATCGAGCACGAAGAAGTGCGCCTTCTGCTCCACGCCGCCGATCACAACCATAGCCTCGCCAAAATCGGCCTGTGCGTGCCCGGCCGGGTGCGCCAGCGGCACGAACATCTCCTGGCCGCGCCGCGCCCGGTCGCGCATGTAGTCCTTGATGATCGTGTAGCCGCCGGTAAACCCGTGCTCGTCGCGCAGCCGGTCGAACACCCGTTTGGCAGTATGACGCTGCTTGCGCGGGACCGCACGGTCCGCCTCAAGCCACTGATCGATGATCGCAATGAACGCGTCCAGCTTCGGGCGTCGCACCGGAGCCTGCCGCCGATAGCCGGGCGGAACCGAATACGCCATCATCTTGCGAACCGTGTCGCGCGATATGCCAAAATGCCTGGATGCCTCGCGCTGGCTCATGCCCCCGTCGCAAGCTACGCGAACCTTCAGATACAATTCCACGGTGTAGATCCCTCGTCCCTCCCTGCGCCACGCAGAAGGGAAATAGGTGGCCGGATTTTACGCCGCCCGCAGCCGGACTATCCCGCCGCTACCGTGGTCTAGTTTTCCACCGCCGTTCTCAGGAAATGTCGTCGCTTAAAAACGAGGAAACAAATGAACCATCTCAAATTCACCGTGTATGCCGGAATCGAAGAGTGTGCCGATGTCGAAACTGAGGGAGCCACGCTAGCAATTGCAATCGGACGCGCGTTGCCGGATTTGGCGCGCCGCCTTGGAAACAGCCGCACGGTTCTCGGTGCTCGCCCGTATCCAGACGGCGGACGGAGCTATTTCGGCTTCTACCTTTCTGTTGACCTGGATGAGGAGCAGCATCCATGGGTGCTCAACCGCTACGAAACACGGCAACCGGTGCCGGCTCATTTCAGGCATGAGGACACGGAAATCGAGGTGTTCGATGTCTACGAGACGATGGACGAGATCGAAGGATCGTTGCGATACGCCGCACAAGACCTCATCGGCAACGAGAAGTACCATGATCTTATCCGCGAGCGCGCCCTAGAATACCACCAAGCCGTCAACGACGTTCTTGTGTACGATCCGAATGCAAAGATCGATATCGTCGAGAATCTCGATGAAATCTTCGCCGGCAGAGACTGGAGCCCCTTCTTTTCACCGTCGCGTCTCATCCCACCTACCGTCAGGATCGGTAAGGTCGAGGTGGTGGAAAGGTCGGACGAGGTGCTCCTTTTGCGTTTTGAGTACCAGAATGGCGACGAAAGCGGGCGCGAGCTGGAGTTCGCCGACCGCAAGGCGAAGCGTTTTCATGTCCGGCGCGCGAACTACAGCGCACTGCGATCGTTCGATCCGCCGTTCAACGCCTGGCAGCTTCCGCTGGTCCAGCATGCCCTGCAGGAAGCGCTCGACAGCGGAAACTACACCGACGTCAGCGATACCAACTGGTCTGAGCATCACGAAGCGGCGGATGCGCGCCTGATCCCGGCGTAGAATGCAACCTTGTGGGCGGAGCCGGCAGCTATTGCGGCTGTCGGCATGCAGGTTCCTGTTCCTCACCCTGGATATCGGGGCCGCCCAGCGGCACTTCTTGAGTCAGGCCCATTGCCGCCTCAATCAGACCATCCCATCCAAGTTCATCGGCAGCCGCTGAAACGAGTTCTACGACCACCGGGTTTGGATTGCCGTTATACGGGCCGCGAAACTGGCGGACACAGCTTCCCATGACCTCGATCGTCGCACGCGGCTTTCCTGCCGGATCGCGGATGGAAAACAGGCGGTAGCGTCGTTCGATGTGCTCGGGCAGAAGATGGTAGTCGCCGGTGCGCAGGCAATTGCGCATCCGCACCCCTTCCCGACGAATCGCCTTTCCCGACACGAGTTCGACCATGGCATGACCCGACCCGAGATCAGCGATCATCTGCTCGTCGCCAGGACCGAGTACGATGTCGGGATTGTCATCGCGGCGCTGAAGTCCTTTGTAAGCTTCATGCACCATTCGATCCAGAGAGCCGCATTTGACAAGCTTTTTGGGCTCCCCGGCATGGTCGAGATTATCCAGCCAGGGCTGGCCGGTCTCGACGGAAACGATGAGCCAATCGATTACGCGCCAGACTTCGGGGCCGTTCCAGATCATCCACAACCGGGCGCGATACCTCCATTTTCGCCGCAGAATGTCGTCGACGCTTCCGCCCTGCTCCGGCCAGCCATCAATGCGGAACCAGACCGGATCGCCCGTCTCGTCAAACGGATCGGGCATGAACTCGGGGTCGGCGGCGTCTTGTCTGATCCAGTCCCGAAAGAACAGTCTGCCAAGGCCTGGGCCGATCAGCGGGCCGAGCCCGCGATAGATGCGGTCCGGGATATCTAGCTCGCTTCCAAGGGCTTGGAATGCTTCGTCCCACTCGGGGTGAGATTTCAGCGCCGTCATGCCGAGACCCTCGGAGCCGCTGGCCGACAATGCAGGACGGGGTGCCTCGGCGGGAACATTTGGTCCCACACTTCGCTCCAGAAATATCCGGCATGCGTCAGCGCCCGAAACAGGGGTAAGGAGGTCTTTCCCGCCCCACGATGTCTGTCCCAGCTCTCTTCGAGGCGGATGTACCGACCGTAACCGATGTAGCCCGAAAGCGAACAGATATTAATCCCACGGTGACGGCAGACCCGCAGCACCTCAGAGGCGACCTCGCCATAATCAACACCCTCCCAAAGACGTGCGTCGGCGATGTCGGCGAGATGCTTCACCCGCGTGTCATTTACCGGTTGCAGCACGACGGCGAGGAGCTTCTCCGCTGCCGCGGCTTCAAGCGGCTGGCATGCGATCGCAAGCGATGGGAGCCCGGAAACGATGGACGGTATTTCCGAAACCTCAACGGCCGAAGAGAATGCGTCCGGGCCGCGGCCCAGCGCCATGTCGAGACGGCTGCAAGCTCGAACACCGCCGACCTTTCCTCGCAGAACCCACCTCTCCACCGGATCACAATAACCGATATCTATCAACCGAGGACCGGGCGAGACGTATTCAAGGTCCATCCCTTCGGTACGGAGCAAATCACGGATGATGTCCATGCCTCGCTCTATCTCATGCGGCAGATAGCGGCGGATCGTGGTAATGTCGGCGTCTGACGTTTCCCGAACACGCTGGTCGAAAAGCATACCGCCCTTGAGTTCAATCGGCGCCTCACCCATTCCGAAACGCCAGTGACGGAGGACGCCCTCCGAAAGAACTCGCCCGGCCAGCGTATGGATATCCAGGCCCTTCACATTCATCGCGTACTTGAGCCTATGGTCCAGGCTCTCCACCATCCCGCTGATCTTCGTCATTTCCCTCTCCTCAGATATTACCGGTCGAGGGGATCGTGACGACCGGCGATGCAAGGAACGAGGATCACTACGTGACTTTGTCGAAATCGGATTCTGAACCAGGAAGTAATGGGGGGAAGCCAGAACATGTCAGGTCCGAAACCAGGGGCACCTAGCCGGCAGGAACTGCCCCGATCTTGCCACCCCCACCAGTCGGTCCGTTGACCAGCGGGATGAGCTTTTCGGCATCGAGGCGCCGAACCCGGCGGAGGACCTGTCGCTCCGCATGCGCCCCATCGTAGCCCTTCGACGTCAGATAGTTGATCGCCATGATCTCCAGGCCCGCAGCTCGCGTTACGTCACGCGCGGAGCTCAGCTTTTCTGCGGTGTGCCTATAGACGGTCACCGCCGCCGCCAGTGCCGCGTCGACGGCGTCGGTCTCGGGACGGCGTTCTCCCCTGATCTTGCGCCGCCATTGCCTGGTTGCTTCCTGTCCGATGCTTCCGCTTTGTGCTCTGGGCATGCCCGTCTCGCTCCTCACTACGTATCATCACTACGTGACGACGATCAGCGACCCGTATGCAAGGAACGAGGCTTTGCGATGGGACACGAAAGTCCCATTCTCAAATCAAGCCGATTTGTAAAACTTCGGGATGATCTTTCCCGCTTTGACTTTTCTGATCATCGCCTGGGGTGCGTCCAGATCGTGGCTGAAGACGGCAGCGAGCACCTGGCGGATCGTGTCCGCTCCATCGCCACCGGAAGCCAGAACGTGGATGGCGGCATCACAGAGGGCATCGCGGATGTGCTGCCGATTGACCGGCACAATCCCTTCCGCCAGAGCGGCCACGACCTTGCCCCGTGTCCTGACAACGGCATCGGCGTGGTACCGTTTCCGCTTCCGGGGCGGAAGCTTACGGATCGGTGTCGGGCGGCATGCTTCGTCGATCAATTCGGCAAGGAGTTGCACATCGTAGTCGGCCATGGCGAGGCTCCGGCGGAGGAGATGAGACCATCGTGCCTGCCGGCGAGGATCTGCGCCAATGTTTTTCAGGTAAAACGCCTTGCTGAACACGGATGCAAACCGCGTTGATCCGGCTCGACGCTCACACTCCACGTTCAGGTCGGGAAAGCAAAAACAAGCGAAGCGTCCCGTTCAGATAGGCTCGCCCAGGCAAACGGCGGTTTGTGCCTTCGGCACATGCGCGCGCACGTGCGCGTGCGCTCCTGCACTTAGAATTGGGGCTCGAACCCAAATTCGCTGACGGCAAAACCAAGGCTGCCCGGCGTCTTGTAAACAGCTTAAAATCCCAAGGACCCCAGGTTCTTGTAGCATCATCGAAATTTAAGACCCCGCAAACCCCGGGTTTCGGTCTTAACATCCTGGACCTCAATCGCACTGGATGGAAAGGAAATAACATCCACCTTCTAGCCGCAAGGAATATTTAAATCACACTATCCATAATTGACTTACTAAATTCCAACTATACCACAAATTATTCTATATTTATTGCCAGTCTCACAAAACAAAATGGAATTCAATATTGACTTACATGCATAAATTGGAAATCTTTATTTATATAACCAAGAATTATTCCATGCCCACCCAGAAAAGACATTTCCAACCTGCTAGCCGCGGCGACCTGTCGACGGCCCTAAAGAGCCGCAAATCGCTTGCGATCGTCGCGCCCCAGTCGCCGCGGCCGCTGGAGATGCTGGCCGGCATCAGTGTCGTGAAGGGCGCGGACAAACTGACGTCCTCAGACCTCGCCCTGCATGAACTCCTCATTTCCAAGGCCTACGAGGGCGACCGCTCTATGTCGTCGACATCTTACGAAATCCCTCTTGCAGCATGCTTGCGGTTCCTGTGGTCCGATGCCCGGGAGACTGATGTAATCGCCTCCTTGAGGAGGATGGAACAGGTCAGATTATCGTTCGACGGTAACGAAGGTCGATCGTTTGAAGGCGTCCAGATGCTGACGTCTTGGACAGCCAGCAGGGGCACGGAGAGAGCAATCGGCTATCAGTTCCCGGATCCGTTCCACTCGCTGATGAGGACCATGCCATCATATGGGTACATCGAGCTTGCAGCCATCGGCCAGGGCTCCATGCGCTCCAAATATTCGCAAATGCTCTACAAGCGACTTGCGCACGAAGTCAGCCTTCGCAAATGGGGAGAAGGCCGCGACAACACGTTCACCCTCGAATTCACGCCCGCAGAACTTGCGGATCTCGTAGGCTTCACCGCGCCGACGAAGTCTTTGTTTTCGAAGCTGCAGGAGCGGGTCATTTCAAGACTCCCGATGGATTTTCTCGGAGTCCGGAAATTCGATCTTCGAATTGCCTATGACGGTCGCCCAGCGCCGGCGCGCGGCCAGGGAAAGTCGACGTCTTTCATTCAATTGCATGTGAAGATCCATCCGGACACGCACCACACCGTTCGCAGCGACACCCGGCCGCTACAGGCGCTAGGCCACCAGATTGGCAAGCCCGATTGCCCTCGGTTCCGGATCAGTAGCGTGTTTTGGTTGAAGGTGGCGAACACGTTCAAAACGCTTGGCCTTACACACTTCACCGCGCACTGGACGTGGCTCGTTGCCCTCGACGAGGCGCTCGAGGAGACACCGCTGACGGCGGGGTGCGAACAGCGTCGTTACCGGGGGAAGGAACTTCTCGCAGCCATCGACGCAAACGGCGCCGAGGCAGCAGCATGGTGTTTCTTCGCGGAGGAGGCCGAACGAGGAGCCGATCTCTGTAATTCCTTACACATGATGAAGAGGTTGCCCCAGGCGGACAGGAACCGTCTCAAGCGGATAGAGGAAAAGAACCGGACGACGGAAAGAAAGACCAAACGTGCCAGCGATGCAAAACCAGGGGCGAACCTAGAAGCTCCCCCTGCCAACGCAGCCGTTCCACATCAGACACACCCAACGTTCGAACAGTGCACCCATATCGACCTAGAAATTGATCCCGCCGCCACGACGACAGATCTTGACGACGTCATCTACGACCACCTGGACAAGATCGTCTGGAACGGAAGCAGGAAGAAAGCGCTGCGCGCCTATTTTCAGCTACCTGGATCCATCGGCGTGCGGCAGCACTTCGAGTTCATGATCGCTCCGGAGGATGAGGACGAACTGATCTTCGAACTGCAAACCATCGGTGACTGGCTCACGGGCTCCCCGACCTATCGTATCGAAGACAAGAGCATCTGACATGACGGCGAAAATTCCGGATGACGATTACAAAAGTTTCCACGAGCGGCCGCATCCGGCCATCCTGGTAACCGTGGAAGACTCCGTTTCGCGGGAGCAGGGTCTCGCCATCTCCCGCAGCATGCAGGAATACCTCGAAGCTGCTGAAGACACGAACGACATGCGCCCGCTCTGGCTGAAGTTCGCTGCCATCGAGACGGCCAGGGTTCATTTCCTGCAACCGAGTTTCGCGCCGACCGACCGGCAGTTCCTCGGAGAGCTGATCCGGCGCGTCCCGGCGACTTGCCGGCTTTCGCTGATACCGTCATTCGATTTCAAGGTTCGGCAATGGCCGAAACGGAGGACGAAAGCCGCGGCAGCCGGTAAGCCACTTGCAGGGCATGTGCCGCGCTCAAGCGGCCGTATAGGCACATATCCGCCCCCCGACGCAAGCATGCTGCCGTTGAAGTTCCGGTTCTTCGCATGCGAGGAGGCCATGCAGGAAGCCTATGAACTCGGGACGATGTTCGACCGCTGGCCGTTTTATGGTTTCGACAAGGATGACCTGAAGTCCTCTTCTGATAAGTTGGTATCAGGATTTTCAACCCGATATCCGTATCTCGCCGAGGTCGACAAGCTGATCGGAGGCAAGCTGACCTCGGTCATCACCGCTCTCGGGGATGCCCCGCATCAGCCCGCTTTCGAATTACGCCGGTTCTGGATGTCCGTCGCTCGTGGTGGCGTACGGTCCTGGGAAGGCCTCGCCGACGACCTGCTCGACGTGATCGCCGACGGCAAGGGCGATCCGCTCCGGTTTCACGAGGAACCAGAGAAGACGACGACGGGCACCGCGCGTCTTTACTCACCCGATCGCAAGTCGGTAACCAAACCGAGCACCTTCCGAACGCGATACAAAATGTCCTCGACTCCGGTGTTGACGCCATCGCATGCACGCGGCATGGTTGTTGAAGATTAAGGAGATACCCGGATGACGTCTACCCTGCGAATAGCCTGACAGCCCGCATCGTTCCGTGTCCGCGGAGCGAAAGCTGTCCTATCGTTCGCAGGAGTTCCCATGGCCCGCACCGCCAAAACCTCGTTTGAATCCGAAATCGCCCGGCTTCATGTCAACCGCCTGATCGCCGACCTCGGACCCCGTCCGACCGGCGTTCACCTCGTTATCGTCCCCCCAACGGCATATGTCGCACTTTGGCATCGGGCAGCAGAACTGCGCATCCACGAAATCAACGCGGCTCTCGAGGCCGGTGCGGAGGTCGAGAACTCGGCCGTCAATGAACTCGTCATCGACGAATTTTCCTTCGAGGAGAAACCGTCCGGTTATCCCGTTGACGTCAAAGCTCTCGGAGCTTGCGGTCTCGACGACCGCGTAGAGGGCGGTGCGTGCCTTCTCCTGTTTTCGGGCGCTGGAGAAGATGACCTCACCCATACCTCGCTGAAGCTCGTCGACCAAAGCATCAAGATCAGTCTCGACATCGATCTGGTGGCCGAGGCGGCGCTGGTTTGCGGCCGCAAGGTCACCCGCAAGGAGGCGCACCTGCTGTCGCGGATGCCGTGGCGTCGTCGTCGGATCGCGCTGCTTTCGGCGCGTCCGATTGCCGACACCTACCGCCTTCAGCGCGAGGCGGAAAAGGAAGAGCGCCAGAAGCAGGAAGAAAAGCGCCGCGAAAAGGAGAAGGATGAGCGGAAGGCGGACCAACGGAAGGTCCCCGACGTCAAGCCGCTTTCGGAGATGCACGGCTACGGGGACGCCAAGACGTGGGGCCTCGAACTGGCACGGGACCTCGACGACTGGCGCGCGTGCGAAATCCAGTGGAACGACGTCGATAGCGGCATCCTGCTCTCGGGTCCTCCCGGCTGCGGCAAGACGACCTTCGCTGCCGCGCTGGCCAGCACGCTGGACGCGCATCTAGTCGTGGGCAGCTATTCGGCCTGGCTTGGCAATGGCGATGGTCATCAGGGCGACCTCATTAAGGCAATGCGCACCGCATTCGCCGAGGCGCGCAAGCACGCGCCGTCCGTGCTGTTGATCGACGAAATCGACAATTTTGTCCAACGCGGCAGCATCGGCCATGGGCGCGCGGACGAGTGGATGCGCGGAGTCACCAACTGCCTCCTCGAATGCCTCGACGGTGCGATCGAACGCCCGGGCGTCATCGTGGTCGGAGCGACGAACGATCCGAGTGGAATCGACGCGGCGCTCCGCCGTCCGGGCCGCCTGGATCGGCACGTCGAGATTCCGCTTCCTGACGCCGAGGCGCGGATCGCCATCCTTCGGCAGCATCTCAAAGCCCACGACATCGACCTGCGTCCGGTTGCTCCGCAGACGCAGGGCATGTCCGGCGCCGATCTCGAACGCGTTGCCCGCGACGCTCGGCGTCTTGCCCGCCGGGAGCGCGCCGAAGTCGAGCTGCACCATGTCGAGGCGTCGCTTCCGGAGCGCCAGCGTCACACGCCGGAGGAAATCCGCAACATTGCGATCCACGAATGCGGCCACGCCGTCGTCGCCGCCGCAATCGGCTGCCGCGTTCGCGAAGTCTATGTCGTGCCGGACTTCGTTCCCGGATCGGGCGCGTATGTGGGGGGAGCGGCTGTCATCGACCTTCCCGAAGGACGCCACGATTTCCGCTGGTACCTCGACAGGATCGCCCATCTGCTCGGCGGCCTTGCTGCGGAAACGCTGGTGTTCGGCGCCCATGCCGACGGTGTTGCCGTCGATCTGGAGATCGCGACCAATGCCGCACGATCGGCTCTGGCGGGCTTCGGGATGGGGAATGCACTGCTCTCCTACGGTGTCCCCGGCCATGCCGATCTTTCGCGGGCAACGGACTTCAACCTCGCGCTCCGCCGCGCTGTCGACGATATTCTTCGCGAGCAGGCCGACCGCGCCCGAGGCATCCTGGAAGAGCACCGCGAGGCTTTCGACGAGCTTGTCGAGTTGCTCATCGAACACGGACGTCTCGACGGCTCGGTCGTCTGGGACATCGTCCATCGGCAGCGCTGCCAGTTGGCGCTTGCGACCTGAGGAGGCTTCGATGTTCGTGAAGAAGTTCTACATTTCGGACACGCACTTTCGGCACGGCCGCATCCTGGCAATGCAACCGAGGCCGTTCGCGACGATCGATGAGCATGACGAAGCTATCGTCCAGCGATGGAACTCCGTCGTAGGCCCGGACGATATCGTCTTCCACCTGGGAGACTTCGCGTTCAGGCTCGGCGACCGGTTCGACAAGCTCCATTGGCTGTTCTCGCGTCTTCGGGGGAGGAAGTATCTGATCCTCGGAAATCACGACATCGATAACCGTGGCGAGATCCACCCGCATCTTGCGGCTCTCGATTGGGCCGCGCCGCCGAGGCATGCCTTGCGCACGAAAGACGGCGGCCGTGAGGTGTACATGTCGCACTACGCCTGTCGAACCTGGCCGTGCCAATCATATGGAGCGGTTCATTTCTATGGTCATTCCCATGGCCACCTTCCCGGAGCGGGCCTGTCCCGAGACGTCGGCGTAGACCTGCCGGATGTCGACTTCACGCCACGGACGTTCGACGAACTCACAAGGGGGATGCTTTGATGACCGGTGAAGAACTCAATGCACTCTACGGAGCCGTGATCGCGCCCGACGCCCAGGTTGCAGTGCCCCTTGCATGGATGCCCGCAGTCCATGAAGCCATGTCGTCGTTCGAAAACCTGCCGCCACGCGTCCGTGCGTTCCTGATCATCATCGGGATCATCGAGTTCGCCGGCTCGCTGGAGTTTCAAATTGCAGCCACACCAGAGCACATCGGCCAGGGCGGCTGGCAGATGGTCATCGACATCCTCGATCGTGCTCGGCAGGCCGCAAAGCGGGGTGTTCACTGATGCATCTCGAACATGACCTTGCGATCCGCCAGCTCGCTGTTCGCATCCTTTCCGACGGCATCGGGATCGGGGTCGGTGATGGCTGGCGGTCTATCGCGCTCAACGCTCTCGTCGCAATTGACGAGGCATCTCGCGGCCGTGCTGCTGTTCGGCGCATCGGTGAGAAAATGGGCGTCCTCAACATCCTCCTCGACGTCAAGGCCCTGGACGACGATGCGACACAGACGGTTTTCCGCACGACCGGCCGCGCGATGGGCCTGTCGGCCGAGGTATGCGAGCTTTGCGGGGGCATCGGCAACGTCAGACGGACCGGATGGCATCGTGTCCGATGCGACGACTGCGAAAATGAGGAACTGCGCCGTCGCCGGTTCGCGCAGAAGTACCGGAAGGACATCGAGGAGGAGGCTGCCTACTACATCGCCGTCTGCCTGGAGCACGCGCGCCTGTTTCCCGTCGAGAACATCATGCTCAAGGCGTTCCCCGACGTCAGCGAACGCCGCTACTTCATCGACGAAGTCCACGAACGGCTTGTCTGGTGGCGGGCTGGCTCCTGGATCGAAGGTGTCGACGAAGCGGTGCGCGACGATTTCCGGAGTCTGCGCTTTGGATAGCGGTTGTTCCTGTTTTTAAGTTTCAGCAACAACGGCGAGAAAGAGGAACCCGATGGGCGACTGGCTGAAATCCCTGCGCGTTCGATACCGCATCAATGAAGACGCCGAGGTCCGTATCGGCCTCGGCTGGCGCGGCATTATCGAGCGATTTTACGAATCCGCGAAGGCGATCCTCATCGACCCGGCCAGGATGTCGACGACGCAAATCAAGCAAAAGCTCGGCCGCCTGGACATCCACGTCCATGTCCCTGATGAGTACCGTTCTCTGATCAATTGGCATATCGGCGCCGCCGAACAGCAGGCCTCTCACACGTGCGAATACTGCGCGTCTCCATATGGCTCCCTCACAACGCTCCGGCACATCATCGAATGCGACGATTGCCGTACCCGGAACCTGCGGCGCGATCAGCGTACCCGGCGTGCTACCGAGATCGCATCCGCTGCGCGCCACTATGTCCGCGACTGCGCCCGAGCTGCTCGTGTCCTCGACATCGAGGAATGGGCGACCCGCCGCTGGCGGAAGGATAGTTCCCTGAAACAGAAGGCCATGCTCGACATTCTGCGGGACGAGATCGAGGGCGATGTTCCCGTTGTCGATGTCTGGAGACGCTTCGATGTAAGCGGGCGGATCGCCCGAGAACTCATCGGCGCGAAATCCTACACCGACCTGTATGACATTCTTCGGGTCAACGGGATGGAGCCGGGCTTTCAACCGGCTG
>Ga0182739_1002960_pt1 | contig 15358 bp, 13 predicted proteins | sample eDN5th30CBELigBY_FD_128873 | JGI IMG/M metagenome (GOLD analysis project Ga0182739, IMG submission 128873) | Enriched backyard soil microbial communities from Emeryville, California, USA - eDNA 5th pass 30_C BE-Lig BY (version 2) (version 2) | ecosystem: Environmental > Terrestrial > Soil >... | reverse complement strand
CTGCAAAAAATGCATAAATAGGAAGAATAATAGCAAGTGTTTTTGTATCAAGTGTTAGCCAATCCCCAAGTACTGTACCTTGAATCATCGGTCCGACAAATACACCGATCATTAATAAGATGAAGCCAATAGTCGTACATAGTTTCAAGTTTCCCGTCTTTTTATAAAATATCCCCACTCCCATAGCAATCGGAATGGTGATTCCTACCGAGAACGTGCCCCAAGGATTTCTCTCTAAAGCATGCAGTACTACCATGGATAAACCGGCCATTGTAATTGTAATGATAAATAGCATCGCAAGACCTGTACAGAAACCCGCGACTGGGCCAAGTTCTTCTTTTGCTACTTCAGATAAAGATTTCCCTTTTTTTCGCATACTAGCAAATAATACGACAGCATCATGAACAGCTCCCCCGATAACAGCACCAATCAAGAGCCAAATTAATCCAGGCAAATAGCCGAATTGTGCTGCAAGAATAGGTCCTACAAGTGGCCCAGCTGCAGCAATGGCTGCAAAATGATGTCCAAAGGTTACCCACTTATTTGTTGGTACGTAATCTTTGCCGTCATTTAATTCATGGGCAGGAGTTTTTTCCTTATCATTTAGTTTCAATACTTTTACCGCCATAAAGGTCCCGTATAAACGATAAGCAATCATTAAAATACATGCAGATGCTATTACGATTGTAACCGCATTCATTTTTATCTACCTCCTTTAATGGTTTTATTATAAAAAATGAAAAGGAGGAAAAAGCGTTTTCATGATAAAATGCAGAGAAATGATTTTGAAATGCAAAACTGACTGGATAAAATACAATGGTTTTATCCAGTCGGTTAAGTTATGTATTTCGAAAAGAATGAGGTTAAAATCCAAATAACAGCTTAATCTCTTTTGTATAGTTTCTACTTAATGGCACTTTCTCTCCATTATCCATACATAATAAATAGGTTGAGTTAAACCATGGTTCAATTTCGCTAATTTTTTCTTTATTAACCAAATAAGAACGATGTACTTTCATGATTGGGCTGTTTACTAATTTTTGTTCTAATTGCGTTAAAGTAAAGGTAATGACTAATTGCTCTTCTTCCGTAACAAGCAATGTTTTGCCATTTTGTGCACTAATATAGACAATCTTATTTAAATCAATGATCTTAATTCTGTCATTTGTCGTGACGGCTAATTTATTTTTTTGTATTGGAGTAGTGCTTTGGTTATTTTTTGATGTGTCATTCTTTTTCGTGCCTCTCCTATTTTGCAGTTTTACAATGGTTTGATTTATGCGTTCTTCTTCAAACGGCTTTAATAAATAGTCAACAGCATTCACATCAAAAGCTCGAAGTGCATACTCATCAAAAGCCGTAGCAAAGACTATTTCTGGTGCATTTCGTTTTTCTTTTATGCGCTCTGCTAAATTCATTCCGTTTTCTTCTCCAAGCTGGATATCTAAAAAAATAACATCTATTTCTTGATCATCTATTACTTGTAAAGCAGTATCTAAATCATCACATTCTGCCACTATCTCCATTTTATTGCTTCTTTTTAAAAGATACCTTAATTCATCTCTTGCTAATGGTTCGTCTTCCACTATTAATGCTTTAATCATCTACTCCCCTCCAGATCGTTGGTTCCTTAGATGGTAATGTAATCATCACCTTTGTTCCTCTATTCCATTCACTTTCAATCGTAAATCTCCCTTTATCTCCATATATCTTTTTCACTCTTTCCTGGATATTCCAAAGTGCAGTACCAGTACCAGTACTAGAGGTGATATTTTTTTGACCAATCATGTAAAGAGTATCTTCACTCATGCCTTTGCCATCATCTTCTGTTATTAACACCATCTTGTCGTTATCTTTATAAGCACATATCGTTATCGTTCCTACTGTACCTTTTGAAAAAGCATGCCGAATCGAATTTTCTACTAAAGGCTGTAAAGTAAAAGGCGGAATAAGAACTTTTTTTAATTCAGACTCCACGGATTCATTTAAAATAAATTTATCAGGAAATCTAGCTTCTTCTAATGCTAAAAAGGCATGGACATGTTCTAATTCCTGACTTAAAGGGATTAACATATTTTTGGAACCTTGGATGTTACTGCGGAAATAGGTACTTAATTTGTGAATCATCTGCCGAGCCTTTTCCCCATCTGTGCGGATAAGCGCCGAAATTGTGTTCATGCTGTTAAAGAGAAAATGAGGATGGACTTGTGCTTGCAGTGCTTTAATTTCTGCATCCTTCAACAACTTTTGTTGTAGCTCTGCCTCTGCTAATTCAAGCTGTAAGGAAAATAACTTACTCAATCCTTCAGCTAATGTATATTCTACTAATTGAATGTTTTTAGGATTGGCAAAATAAAGTTTTAATGTGCCGACTGTTTTATTATTTGCTTTTAAGGGTAATAGAATGGCTGCGTGTAGTGGGCAGGCTTGATTGCTACACTGTATTTCATCTTTATTTTTGGCGATTAATATATTTCCTTCTCTTAACACTCTTTCTGTTAGTTTCGTAGACGTTTTTTCTAAAGGAATATGGTGATCTCCACCAAGGCCTTCATGTGCCAAAACAATCGACTTATTTGTTATAGACACAGCATCAGCATTGGTTGCTTTTAACATAATTTTAGCAACCTGTTTGCTAGATTCCGGGTTTAGCCCTTGCCGAAAGTAAGCTAAGGTAGATTGTGCAATATTTAAGGCAATATTTGTTTGTGCTGCTTTCGTTTTTTCCTCTTCTAAGAGAATGTTTTGAATAATATAAATAAAAATTAGCATCCCAAAGCCATTAATGACAATCATAGGAAAGGCAATAATCTTAACTAGTTCGAGTGCAAGTTGGAATGGCGACGCAATCAAAAGGATAAATACCATTTGAATAATTTCCATCGCAATGCCGATAATCACTGCTTTGCTGGCAGAATCTTGTTTAATGGAGTATTTCTTACCGATTAAGCCGGTCAATAACCCTGCCATGATGGTAGACAAGCCACAGGCTAATGCAGTAAAACCGCCTAATGTTAAGCGATGAAGACCAGCTATTAATCCCACGCCTAAACCTACTAATGGCCCACCAACCAATCCACCGATAGCAACACCCATAATTCTTGTGTTGGCAATAGCACTTGAAACATCTAATTCATGCTGCCATGTATGCGTGCTAATGCTTCCTTTTAATATTTCTACTCCAGTATAGTTACTAATAACTCCGAAGGCGCCAAAGATGAAAATTAAAGATAGTTTATCTTGCCATTGTGATTCATTATGGATAATGGAACGGAAAATCTTGATCCTCGACAATAAGAAGGCAAAGATAACTAAAATACCGACTCGTTCAATCATTAGTGGAAGTAGCTGTAGCAATATATTCCCCACCTTCCTATTTTACTCAACATCATTATAGTAAATTACAAGATTTATAGAAAGCCTTTTCAAGAGGTTTATAAGAAATTCTGTATATTTTTATTTCGACTCACTCGTATGATATGATTAACCAATAGGTGTGAAAGGTTGGATGATTATATGGCAGGAAAAAAATATTACGTAGTATGGAATGGCAGAAAAGCAGGGATTTTTTCTACTTGGGCGGAATGCGAAAGACAGACAAAAGGATTTAAAGGAGCATCATTTAAATCCTTTCCAACATTAGAGGAAGCAGAAAAAGCTTTTAACGAAGGTGGAAATGTAACAAAAACTGCTTCAAAAAGTACTACTTCTAAAAAGCAGGCTAGCACTTCTTTTGAGGCTATTGAGGAAAATAGTATATCAGTAGATGCGGCGTGTAGTGGAAATCCTGGCTTGATGGAATATCGAGGAGTAAATACGAAAACAGGAGAAGTTCTCTTTCACTATGGTCCTGTATTCGGTACCAATAATATTGGGGAATTTTTAGGGATTGTCCATGCATTAAGTCTATTGCAAAAACAAGGTAAGAACACAACTATATACAGCGACAGTATGACAGCATTATCTTGGGTTCGTAATAAAAAAGCAAATACTACATTAGTAAGAGATAAACGAACAGAGGAATTATGGCAATTAATGGAGCGCGCAGAAAAATGGCTAAAAGAAAACAGTTATTCAAATAAGATTTTAAAATGGGATACCAATAAGTATGGGGAGATTAAGGCCGACTTTGGTCGCAAATAACGAACTTTTTGTCCGATATGATAGCGTAAAATAAGCTTCTCATAAAAAAATACGATGAAGAAGCTGGGACATAAGTATTTTCAACCCAATACCCCCAAACGATTATACGTACATGCTAAGAAAGTTCGTATAATTGTTTAGGGTTTTATTTATTTTAAGAAAGAAGGTTTGTGGTGATCCCCGCAGCCTGAATATACTTCGCTTTCCATGGGGCAAGCGCCAGCCTCCCCGTTCCTGCAGGGTCTTGGACTTTCTCGCAGCTCCCATAGGAGTCTGCATGTATTCAGGCTGCTTTGTATTTCCTACTCATTATATTTTCTTTTAAAAAAATGATGGAACGAGTTGGTTTCGCTACTAAATGAGAGATTGTTCGTCTTTATCTATTATATATTTTGTTCTATCCCAGCCTCTTGTTGTGATTGAAATCTTGATTTTAACTACTTCTTATCTTAAAAGGGATAGATATTCAAAAGCAGTTAATCCATATACACTTTTAAAGTGTCTATTTAAATGGGTTAAATCAACAAAACCGCATTCTGTTACGGCTGCATATATATCTTTATTTTGTTCAATTAGCTGTTTTGCATATTCTACTTTACTATTTAGGAAATATTGGTAGGGAGAGGTTCCAGTATGAGTCTTAAACAATCTAATAAACTGAAATTTTGATAACTGGAGCTCTTTACATATCTCTTCTAACTTAAGTACATTTGCTAAGTTACTATGAATCATATCTTTTGCTTTTCTAATTAACACATTGTCTTTCTTAATGGATGAAGATGGATTTGTTTGTATAAGTCTATCTGTAAGTGAAAGTAGTAATTCAGCACACAGAGCCTCCTCTTTTTCGTTTAAAATTGCATGGGACAGCTTTAAAATTTTTTCTTCAAGTTGAACATCATAAATAATAGGTTGTGAAAATTGAATCAGTTCCTTTTTCTCTAATGCCTCTAATAGTAACTTTGGATCCAAATAGAGCATTACATAATCAAGACCTGTTTTATCATGGGCCATTCCGTCATGTGCCTGTTCTGGGTTGAAAAGCATTACTCCATTTGGATAAGATAACTGTAAACTACCATCTAAGGTATAGTGTTGAATTCCTCGCAATGTTACCCCTATCGCATATTCTTTATGAGCATGTTTTTTATAAGTAAAATCACGCATACTTGCTGATAGTGCCGTAATGCCAGCTGCTTTTTTATACAAAAATCTATCCATATTGTTCACCTCATAAAAGCTTGCCTACATCCAGTTCATTATTCCAGAATAAGCTAAAAATATTGCCATTAATATATTCACGATTTTCTTATGCCGCTGTAAAAAGCGCTTAAAGATTGTACCAAATAAAACCCATGTAATAAAAGCTAAAAATCCAATGATAGTGATCACAATAACTCCCATTGTTATGGCAGGTAGTTGCGTATAGTTTGGCAATATAAAACTGGGAATCACGGTAATAGTAAAAAGAACTACCTTTGGATTTAAAAACTGCATAAGGAAACCTGACTTAAAGCTAGCTGAATGTTCAACGTTTTCTTTCGAAGAATCAGCTTTATATAGTTGATAAGCCAAATAAAACATATAAAAACTTCCTAGTATCTGCATACCGATAATTATTTTTGGGATGACCTCTATAAGCATAGAGTTTAACATAGCTGATAATACAAGTAGCAAACCAAAGGCAATAGTTGCGCCATATGTATATTCTAAAGCTTTTTTCGTTCCTTTATTATGCACGGTAGATAAAATGACAATATTAGTAGGTCCTGGTGTAAAAGTAACAATAACACAGTATAGTAAAAAAGCTGTAAAATCCATGAGCAAACTCCTTTCTTATGATTCTCATGGCATTATACAACGTCTTATTCATAAGCATATAGTACATTATTGCAGGTGAAAAACATGTTTAATTCCTTATTTAGCAAATAGTAGCTCTTATTTCTTTTTTACTAATTATTCACATTGATCTGATAGTATTATAGAATAGGTTATAGAAAGTAGCTACCATTATAGGGTTACTTCCCGTCCAAGCGGGGAATAAATGATTGTTTACATAGGAGTGAATGTCTTTGGCAAAGAAAGTTTATTTTAATCATGACGCTGGTATTGATGATCTAGTTTCTCTATTTCTTCTTCTTCAAATGGATGAAGTGGAGTTAATCGGTGTTTCCGTTATCCCGGCAGATGGCTATTTAGAGCCTGGTATCAGTGCTAGTAGAAAGATTATTGATCGATTTGGAAATGGAGCAATTGAAGTTGCTAGATCCAATTCTCGTGGAGTTAATCCTTTTCCGAAAGACTGGAGAATGCATACTTTTTATGTTGATGCCCTTCCGATATTAAATGAAAGTGGTGTTGTAAATGCACCTGAAAGCGAACTTTCTGCACATGAGCATTTAATCAAAGCAGTAAGGGAAAATCCTGACAAAACAACGCTTCTGTTTACTGGACCGCTAACTGATTTAGCAAGAGCTATTGAGATTGCCCCAGACATTCAAGCGAAAATTGACAAATTAGTATGGATGGGTGGAACATTTTTAGAGGTCGGAAATGTACAAGAACCTGAGCATGACGGTACTGCTGAATGGAATGCTTTCTGGGATCCTTGGGCAGTAGCAACCGTTTGGGCTAGCGATTTAAAAATTGAAATGGTTGCTTTAGAAAGTACAAATCAAGTACCATTAACCATCTCTGTACGTAACCAGTGGGCGTCCTTAAGAAGATTCACAGGTGTAGATTTTGTTGGTCAATGTTATGCAGCCTGTCCACCTCTTGTCCATGTTGAAACGAATTCAACCTATTATCTATGGGATGTGTTAACTACAGCAACAATTGGCAAAAAAGAACTTGTTAAAATGAAAGAAGTAAAATCAATCGCATTAACAGAAGCTCCATCCCAAGGGAGAACATTAATAAGTGAAGACGGTCGACCTGTTTCTGTTGTGTATGATGTAAATAGGGATGACTTTTTTGAATATATTACAGATTTGGCGAAGACTGCTAAAAAGGACTAATTAAAAAACCTATTTTTATGAAGTTTGTTTCTATTACTCGCAAGCTGAATAATTAATTTCCCCTTAAGAAAACAACAATTTATAGAAAATAGCTATTAAAAAAGACCATTTCCTCGGCCTATTTTTTTGAAAGTAGGAACAGTGTAATGGTCTTTTTACATTAATATTCTGCTAATGTTTCAATTATCCGATCTTCAATGTCTTTTCCTTTTTCTTCATCGACAAGGTGATTTAATAAAATAGAGAATATATATTTTTTCCCATCTTTACTCTCCATATAGCCAGACAATGAACTTACAGCGGTAAGCGTTCCAGTTTTAGCTAATACTTTCCCTTTTGTGTTATCAGAATTCAATCTATGTCGAAGCGTTCCGCCAACCATCCGATCTTCATTACCTGAAATCGGTAATGACTGACTGAAAGTTGGAAACCATGGCTCTGCCTGTACTTCATATAAAAGCATGCTTAGATCATCGGCAGATATAAAATCTATTGGAGAAATACCTGATCCGTCACGAATAAGCATATTATTTGGGTCAAGGTGGAAAGCCACTAATTCTTCTTCTAGTACCTCAATTCCCCTTTTAAAACTACCTTCCCCTTTCTTAACCACGCCCATTTCTTTAATTAGCGTCTCTGCGATTGTATTATTACTTAGTTTCATAAATGGAATAAGTAACTCAGAAAGTGGAATCGAAGAATGAGTTGTAATTATGGAAGCAATTTGTGGTGTCTTTCCTTTTTTGACCGTCCCTTTCCAGTGAATTCCTTCTTTCTTTAATGCTTGTTGAAACACGTCTAACGTGTATCTTGTAGGGTTATTAACGGAAATCCACTCTTTTTTTACGGAAGCGTTAATTGGTAGTCTTCCTGTAACAGTAACAACTTTACTGTTATGGTTCCTTTTTACTTTTAAGCTTGTTGCTGATTCTTTCGCACCTGTTTTGGCGTTATTTACAATGTTAATTTCATTTGTGTTAGGGAATGTATCTATTACGACCGGATCGCTTTCGTTTTTTCCAGGTTTTATTTCAAGTAATACAGTGCCAGCATCATATTCTTTATCTGGTGAAAGCGTTAATGCAGAGATTGGAGCGCCATAATAAGTGGTTTCATCGCTCCATGCTAAATCGATGGAATATGGCATGTCATCATACCACGAATCATCGCCTATAATATCCCCATCAATATAACGAATTCCTTTCTTTTTTATATCCTTAGATAGCTTGTCTAGATCTGATGCTAGGAGACTTGTATCACCATTTCCTTTTATGTATAAATTTCCTTTTAAACGGCCTTTATCCACCCTTCCATCTCCATAAATTTCCGTGATAAATTGATAATCTTCCCCTAAGACTTTTAAAGCGGCTGCCGAAGTCAATAACTTCATATTAGATGCAGGGGTTAAACGCAAATCACTCATATGTTCAAAAAGAATAGTTCCTGTTTCTTGATCCCGTATGCTAATTCCTGCTAAACTTCCCTTTAATTCAGGTTCTGTATTTAAAAGTGATTCCAATGCGGTAGATAATGTTGCTTTTTTATGATTTTCTGCTGCCAATGCTATCGGAGATAAAGGAATAGGTGTGCTGCCAGACAGGAAAATGGATAATAGTATTACAAGAAATAGTCCCTTTTTCAATAAAGGCATTTTCTCACTCCTTATCATTTCATTGTTCATTCATGGATAAGTTGGGCTAAAAGAATAGTCTGTCCTCTTTTTAATAATTTAATCCTATTATATGCAGTCAGATTCTTAAAACTGACAGCCAGGACAATAAAAGCACTTTTTCGATGATATTTTTATCAACACTATTTTGTTCTTGCAGCGTGGACATATTTCTCCTTCTCTATCATATACTTTGCAACGTTCATCATAACTACCAGTTTTTTTATCGCCTACATAAAGTGGATGCTCCATATATCCTCCTATTGTAGTTGCTGATTTTAATGTTTGCAGCATGGAACGATAGAGCTTTCTATGTTCTGTTTCCTTTAACTTTTCTAGTTTTCTCATCGGCAAAATTTGTGCCTCATAACATATTTCATCAGAATAACAATTGCCAATTCCTGAAATGAAGTGTTGGTCTACTAATTTAAGCTTTATCGTTCCTTTTCTTTCCTTAAGTATATTTAGGAAAATTTCTTCTGTAAATTGAGGTTCTAACGGTTCTGGGCCAAGATCGCTTAGCATTTTGTTGCATTCTTCTTTCGTCAATAAATGAAGATACCCTAATCTTAATCCAATAAAGTATAAATGTTTTGCTCCAAATGATAACTGGACTTGAATGGTTCGTTTGGGCTTTTCCTCTTCACTCCCATAAAACATCCACCCACCAAGCATTAAATGTAATAAGAGAACCTTTTGATTAGATAGATGGAATAGTAAGTGTTTTGCTCTTCTTTCGACTTGAACAATTGAAGCATTGTTTAATTGGTTAATAAAAGATTGGGCTGGCATATTTATAGATTTATCTCGATTAATCGTAATAGAGGTAATCGATCGACTAATAATTAATTCATTTAAGAGGATTTTATAGTTTTCCATTTCTGGCAATTCAGGCATCGTATCTTCTCTCCTTTGTATTTCCTTCTTATTTTTTTCCAGAATGATGAAAAACTATTTATCAAAAAAACAAAAAACCATAGATAGCAGAAAAATTTCTTCTCTACTTATCTATGGTTTTCAGATTATTTTGTTGCATTCGTTTGTTTTTCTATGCGATAACTAAGTGCTTCAATCGCATAATCAATGCCTTTCTAGGGTCAGTCCTGAATTTTACAAGTAAAAGCCCTATAAAAATCAACGAGGCATAATCATTTTGTGGAGTACTTACTAAATGATTATGCAGACAACTTTTCATTTAATGCAAATAAAAATAAATAAGCTAATTTTAATGCTTCCCCAATTTCCATCTCTTTTCGGAACCCACTAATTTTTTCTAAAGAAAAATTGAAATCCCAAAGGCCATCATTTCCATTGAACATTAAATGGTAATAGGTATCATCTCCTGTTAAATGATTTTCCAAAAACGTTCGAATCTCCTTTTCTGCCTTTTTAGGACATTTTAACCCACATAAAATTTCGTATGTATCAAAAACAGAATCAACTTCTAAAGACATAGAATCAACGGAAACAATGTCAAATGCTTTCGTCTCTACATAGAGGTAAAATTCTATATTTCGCTCTAAATATCGTACTTCTTCTTTTAGAATCGTTTCTTGAACGTTTTCTGTCACTACTTCGTCGGTTTCTTTATTGGCAAGCTCCATATACAAATCAGAAAAACGTTCAGCTGTATGTTCAACCACTATATTTTCGTCTATAAGACCTTCTTTTTTAACATAATTCAATTCCTCTTCAAAAAGAACTATTTTTTCTTCCGTTTGTAATTTTCTTTCCTCTAAATACTTATTCATTTCTTTTTTTAGCATGGTATGAACTCCTTTCACTGTCACAACTATAGATTTTTGTATCAAAATTAAATTTTATCCCACTCTTATCCGGCAATAAGACCCTTACCATAAGCTTGCGAAAAATCGAAGAAGCTAGGGGTTGAAACGTTCTCGTCAAGGTCGGATAGTGCAACTAACCATCAGCGGGGGATATGGAAAAACTCCCACTGATGGAAGTTTTCTTTATCTTTTTCCCGTTCGCTTTGTTGGTTTTGTCCATTTTTTTGTTGGAGATTGAGTTGAATTTGCTCTATTCTTACTGTTATTTGAAAATGGTTTACGTTTACTGTCACTTCCCTTTTTATCTGATGTGGCTGAGCGGGAAGATTCATCTTTATTTTTAGTAGAACTTTGTTTTTTGTAAGTCTTTTTCTGTGGTTTCTTTTCCATTCCTTTTTTATCTGAATCAGATTTTTTAGGTTGTTGGATTTTTTCGATTTTAATATCTAATTGATTTTCTATTGAATCTAACAAAGGTCTATCATCAGAGGAATAAAAGGTAACCGCATATCCTTCGGTGCCAGCTCTTCCCGTTCTGCCTATTCGATGAACGTAGGACTCTGCATCTTGAGGAATATCGTAATTATAAACATGTGTAATTCCATCAATATCTAACCCTCTTGCAGCAACATCTGTCGCAATTAATAATTGGAATTTTCCATCCCGAAATGCTTTCATTACTTGCTCTCTTTTTGTTTGAGACAAGTCACCATGCAATTGACCGCAGCTAAATTTATTTGCGAGCAATACTTCATATAATTTTGTTACACGACGCTTTGTTCGGCAAAAAATTACTGCCATATAAGGATTTGCTTCCTTAACTAAGGTCATTAACGTTCCCTGCTTGGCGCGATCAGTTGTATGTATACTTACTTGCTTAACGGTTTTTGCAGGTCCTTGTTTTGCTTCCACGGTAAAATATTCCGCATTTTTCGTATATTTCTTCGCAAGTTTTTCAACGTCCTTTGAAATGGTCGCAGAAAATAACATCGTTTGTCTTGATGTAGGGATATGTCTCATAATATAGCTAATCTCATCTAAAAATCCAATATGAAGCATTTGGTCTGCTTCATCTAGTACAAAATAGGAGATTTTACTTAGATCAATCGTTCCTCGTTTTATATGATCAATTAATCTACCTGGTGTAGCTACAACAATTGATACGTCTTTCTGTAAGACTTTCAATTGCTTGTCCACGTCTTGTCCTCCGTAAACAGCTAGAACCTTTACTGTCTCTTGTTTCATTTTCATGATTTCATCTGTTATTTGAATAGCAAGTTCTCTAGTTGGCGTTAAAATTAGCGTTTGAACGTGGTTTGCATCGGCATCCATTTTTTCTAGTATCGGTAGTACAAAAGCAAATGTCTTTCCTGTTCCTGTTTGTGCTTGCGCAATTAAATCTCCACCTTTAAGGAGTGGTGGAATCACCTTTGTTTGAATAGGGGTTGGATGTTTAATTCCTTGTTTTTTGAGCTTTTCAATGGTTGATGGAGACAATCCGATGTCTGTAAATGATTGCATTGTTATACCTACTTTCCCTTCGTATATACGATTTCTATTTTCTTATTTTGGCTTTTTCTACTGAAATTATCAGTTGAAATCTTCTTTGCAAAATGAAAAGACTACAAGCAGAGACGAACATGCAAACTCTACTTGTAGCCTGGCATATGCATATATTAATAGCGATTTAATTCTTTTATAATTTCCTCTAAGGCATCTTGGCTTTTGTTCTTTTCCATTTTTTCAATCATTACTTGCTTGTTTTCTTGAATTTGTTTTAAGGTGTTAAGGAAATGGTCTTTCGTTAAAGCTTCCTCTTCTATCATATAGGAGTAGCCATTTTCCGTAAAGACTTTCCCATTTAATATTTGATCGCCTCTACTTTGCTGTTTTGTTAATGGAATAATAAGCATCGGTATTTTTAATGCAAGAAATTCAAAAATCGAGTTTGATCCACCTCTTGTAACGACCACTTCTGTAGCAGCTAAAATATCAGCTAATTCTTCATAAACATACTCAAATTGTTGATAGCCTTTTATCCCAGTATGCTTTTCTGAAAGATTTCCTTTGCCACATAGATGAACGATTTGATACGTTTGTAATAGTGTTTCTAAATTATCACGAACCACTTCATTTATTTTCTTTGCTCCTAGACTTCCTCCCATAATGGTAAGGATCGGTTTCTGACTTGTAAATCCAAGAGCGAGTCTCCCTTTTGATACAGAACCAGTGAGAATTTCTTTGCGAATCGGAGACCCGATTGCTTTGCTTTTTTCTTTTGGTAAATAGCGTAAAGTCTCTTCAAAAGAGGTGAATATTTTCGATGCAAATCGCACCGATAATTTATTTGCCAACCCAGGTGTTAAATCACTTTCATGGAGTATAACGGGAATCTTAAGTTGGCGGGCTGCGATAACAACTGGTACGGATACAAATCCACCTTTTGAAAAAACAACATTTGGTTTAATTTTTTTCAGTACTTTTCTAGCGTCATAACAGCCTTTTATTACTTTAAAAATATCTTTAATATTCTCTTTAGATATATATCTTCTTAACTTTCCACTAGAAATGGGATGATAGGGTATATCAATTTTTTCGATTAAATCCTTTTCGATTCCTGCTTTACTACCGATATAAGCTATATCCCAATCTTGCTTGTTTAACTCATTAATAATGGCAATATTAGGCGTAACGTGGCCTGCTGAGCCCCCACCTGTAAACACAATTTTCTTCAAAATGTATTCGACTCCTATTCTTTGGTTCATTTTCGCAGCGAAAAAGCCAGATGTTATCTTTTTCGAACCTGGCTTCTAACTAGTTTAAATATATGATGGTTACACTAATTTCAGAATCTCTTCAATGGCGTATGCAACCCCATCATCATTATTACTTTTTGTAATATCACTTGCTCTTTTTTTGATTTCCTCAGGTGCATTTTCCATGGCAAATGATCTTGTAGAAACTTCAAATTGTGTTATATCATTCCCTCCATCTCCAAAGGAATAAACCTCATTAAAGGTAAGATTTCGAAGGTTTTCATAGCGACGAATTGCTTTTCCCTTTTGTGCTTCACTTGAGGTGATTTCACAGTTATTTGGAAAGGAGGATGAAAACGAAATAGTCTCCTGTTTTCTTAATACTTCTTTTACTTTATCAATTTTTTCTAATTGTGTTTCATCAACAACAGCTACTAATTTATATATTTTGAGATTTTTTAAGTGTAAAATAGCCTCATAATCTTGCTGATCAAACAGCGCTTGAATCTCATCCCAAGACTTTCCTCTTAACAGAGGAAGAGTACCAGGAAAACCGCCTTGGTTCGTATAAACAAGAACACCAACTTCAAGTTTTTGTAGTGTTTGTAGTAAGGTTTGATACAAATCAAGTGAGATTTCCGTTTCATAAAGAAGTTTTCCTGTTTCATCATACATCATACTACCATTTAAACAAAAAATCGGTAGCTCTAATTCCTTCACTCCATTTACTTTTATAACATCTGCGTATTGTCGTCCTGTATTTAAAATAACATCTATATGATGTTCCTTAAGCTTTCGAATAACGTTTCTATTTGCTGCTGATATTTGATGATGGTCATCCAATAAAGTTCCGTCTAAATCAATGGATACACATTTCATTTTTCTTTTCCCCCTAGCAATTGCAACAATACTTCCATTATTGTAGCATACATTTTTCGTTTTTTTCTTTTTCTCTATATTGTTTTCGAAGCTTTTACTACTACTAATAATTAGTATGCTTATCTATTTGTATCTAATGGTTCTAAAATGGATTCAATATCTGCCCTTTTTGGCTCTAAAAATGGTGGTAGTGCTAGCGATTCACCTAGATGTTCCAGTTCTTCATCTGTCGTAAAACCAGGTCCATCTGTTGCAATTTCAAATAAGATACCATTTGGTTCTCTGAAATAAAGAGACTTAAAATAAAAACGATCTACAAAACCTGAATTTTGAAAACGTGCATCATTTATTTTTTCAATCCATTGATAGAGTTCGTCTTCATTGTCCGCCCGTAAAGCTACGTGATGAACACCGCCTCTGCCAAGTCGCTGTACTTTCAAGTCAGTGCGTTCCTCTAGGTGAATTTCCGCCCCAGAACCTCCCTCACCAGTTTCGAACACCATTATAGGTTGTTGATTCTCAATTGTGGATGGAAAGCTATTTTTTAAGCGAAATCCCAGCAAATCTGTTAATACGCGAATAGTCGATTCTGTGCGGCGTACAGTTAATTGTACGGGCCCAAGTCCTGTAATCGCAAATTCTGTTGGAACTGGACTTTTATCCCATGGAATACCGGATTTTACACCGTTATCGTTTTCATCGGATACTAAGAAAAAGCGTTGTGTTTCAAAGTCTCTAAATTCTAACGTTAATCTGCCTGCTCTTTCGCTAATTTCTCCATGTTTTACACCATAATCATCGAAGCGTTTCAGCCAAAATTCTAACGCTTTATTACTTGGAACACGTAAAGAAGTTGCAGAAATGCTGCTCACTCCTTCTCTGTTGGGGGCCATATGTGGAATTTCAAAAAAAGTCAACTCTGTTCCCGGATTCCCCTGTTCATCTCCATAAAATAAATGATAGACAGATGGATTATCTTGATTAACTGTTTTCTTTATAAGGCGAAGACCTAAAATATCGGTATAAAATGGATAGTTCTCTTTTGCTTTCGCTGTCATGGCAGAAACGTGATGAATTCCTTTTAAATTCATATGAAGTTTCCTCCTT
>Ga0182739_1002959_pt1 | contig 15360 bp, 11 predicted proteins | sample eDN5th30CBELigBY_FD_128873 | JGI IMG/M metagenome (GOLD analysis project Ga0182739, IMG submission 128873) | Enriched backyard soil microbial communities from Emeryville, California, USA - eDNA 5th pass 30_C BE-Lig BY (version 2) (version 2) | ecosystem: Environmental > Terrestrial > Soil >... | reverse complement strand
GTGCAGGGTCAGTGTGCCGTTTTCAACGGCTTCACGTACCGCGGGAAAGGTCATCAGGTTATCCAGGCTGTACCCGACCACTGCCCATTCGAGGCGCTGTATCCAGCCTTGCCTGTTTTCGGTGGGCGGGCCTACGCGTTCCGCCACGGGCGCAATCTGCGACATCCACTTGCCGATGAAATCGGGTTTCGTCAGCGGAGCGGCCTTGTTGGCGAACGCGGCTACGCCGCCGCAGCTTGCGTGGCCGAGCACCACAATATGTTTGACCTTCAAGGCGTTCACACCAAACTCGATGGCCGCGCTGGTGCCGTGAAACGACGTGGTGGCATCCGGCTCGCAAGGGGGAACAAGATTCGCGATGTTGCGAATCACAAAGATCTCGCCGGGGCTGGCATCGAAAATCGTCTCGGGTGCGACGCGCGAATCACCGCAGCCGATCACCATGATCTCGGGATGCTGGCCATTCTTCGCGAGCTCTTCATAGCGCTCTCGCTCCTCCGGCAGGCGCCCCTCGAGAAACGCGTGGTAGCCTTCCGTCAGCCTTGCTGGAAACATAGTGATGTCCTGTTTGTTTTGAAGTGCAGGGATTTTACCTGTGCCGCCGAGGCACGGTTGGATGAGTTCCATAGCGCCTGGCAGCGGCGCCACGCTAGCCAAAAGTTCTAAACCGTTAGCCCGATAAACGTCAATACAGCGGTCGGCCATACTCCTCAGGTTACAGCAAGCTGAACATCAAACCGGCTTGCGGGAGGACACCATGACCCTGACCGACGCACGCGGACTCACTACATCGACGGGCAACAGCCGTTCCCTCGACGGCTACGAGCGCGCCTTGACGCTTCTGCATGGCTACTATGGCGACCCACTGGCCGCGATCGACGAGGTACTGGCCGAAGACCCGCAGTTCGTTCTCGGCCATGCGCTGCGGGCCGGCATGCTGATTACAGCAAGCGATCGCACCGTCGAACCTCTGCTGAAGGACTCCGTCGAGGCGGCCGAAGCGCTGTCCAAATGGGCCAATGACCGGGAGCGGCGGCATATCGCCGCCGCGCGTGCGTGGCTGGATGGCGATTTCGCCTTGTCGCTGAAGACGTACGGCAATATCGTCGTGGACTATCCGCGGGACAGCCTTGCCCTTCAGATTGCGCATATAGAAGATTTCCTGCTCGGTCAGTCGGCCATGCTGCGCGACCGCGTGGCGCGTGCCCTTCCTGCATGGAGCAAGGAAGACGAAGACTATGGCTATTTGCTGGGCATGCACGCCTTCGGCCTTGAAGAGACGAACCTCTATGAGCGGGCGGAGGAACAGGGACGAAGAGCGTTGCAGATGAACCCCCGCGACCCGTGGGCCGTGCATGCGGTCGCGCATGTCATGGAAATGCAGGGCCGAAAGGAAGAAGGGATCACGTGGCTGACATCGCGGGAGAACGACTGGGCACCGGACAATATGTTTGCCATACATAACTGGTGGCACTTGGCGCTATTCCATCTGGACCTGGACGACGTAGGCGCGGTACTGGCGCTCTACGATGAGCGCATACGGAATACCACATCGGGGATGGCGCTCGACCTGATCGACGCCTCTGCGATGCTGTGGCGCCTGCATTTGCGTGGCATCGACACGGGGCGACGTTGGCAGGAACTTGCCAGCGCCTGGAAGGTGCGCAACGCCGACGGACACTATGTATTCAATGACGTGCATGCCCTGATGGCCTATTTGGGCGCGGGGGATAGGGAAGCAGCGCGGGCGTTGGTCGCAACGATGCAAGCCGCAGCAGCTGCAACGAACACCAACGCCATGATGACGCGCGACGTGGGGTTGCCTATGGCGCTCGGGTTGATCGCCTATCAAAATGAAGAATATGCCGACGCCATTTCGCACCTGCTCGACATTCCAGTAATCGCCCACCGTTTCGGCGGCAGCCACGCGCAACGCGACATCATCGATTTGACACTGCTGGAAGCCGCGCTTCGAGGCGGCGAAAAGAGGCTTGCCACCGCGCTGGCTGCCCAACGCCTCGCGTGCAAGCCCACGGGCAACGGCAATCGCCACCTTTGGCGACGTGCAAAGGCCATGCAGGCCGATCAGGGTTATTCATAAGTTAAGTTGTCGGTCAATCATACGATATGATTGTAGAGGCACAGCGCGCTGCCATGAGTGGGGAAGCGCGCGGGGCTCGACGTTTCCGATGTATCGCGCTGGTCCTCAAGCCACTCGCCCAATAACGAAGGAGACAAGAAAATGAGTCGAATCAGCAAGCTGGCGGCCTGCGCAGCACTTGCGCTGGTATCCAGCGTGGCGATGGCCTTTCCCGAAAAACCCATCGTCATGGTCGTGCCGTACGCGGCCGGTGGCTCCACCGACGTCCTGGCCCGTATATTGGCCGAATCAATGAGCCGCGACCTTGGCCAGCAGGTCGTTGTCGAAAATGCGGGCGGCGGTGGCGGCACGATCGGAACCACCAAAGTCGTTCGCGCCCGGAACGACGGCTACACCATCTTGCTGCACAACATGGGCATCGCGACCGCGCCTGCGCTGTACGACAACCTGGGCTTCGATCCGCGCACCGACCTCGAGCCGGTGGCCTTGACCGGAGACGTCCCCATGATTCTGGTGCGCAACAAAAACTTCGCACCGTCCAGCGTTCCGGATTTGATCAAGCACATGAAGGAACACCCGGGCGCAGTCAATCTCGCGCACGCGGGGGTGGGTGCCACGTCCTTCCTGTGTGCGCTGCTATTTACGCAAACGGCCGATGTGAAGGCGACCCTCGTTCCCTATCGCGGTACCGGGCCCGCCCTGCAGGACCTCGTGGCGGGCAATGTCGATATGATTTGCGACCAACCCGTTGCGACAGGCCCGCACATCAAGGCAGGCTCGCTCAAGCCTTATGCCATGGCGACTGCCGAGCGTATCAGCATCATGCCCGACGTTCCGACCTTCAAGGAGCAAGGTCTCGACAACTTTCAACTGTCGGTATGGCATGGCGTTTATGCCCCCAAAGATACCCCCAAACCTGTCATTGAACGGCTCAACAAAAGCATACGCACCGCGTTCTCCGAGCCCGCTCTCATCAAGCGATTCCAGGACATGGGCGTCATGATTCCAGAGCAAGCGCGACTGCAGTCCGCTGCCCTGGGCGAGTACCTGAAGAAAGAGATTGACCGTTGGACTCCCGTCATCAAGGCGTCGGGCGCCAAGGCGGGATGATTCCGCTTTCGTTCACGGAGCCGGGCTTTTCTCTATGCCCCAAGCCTGGTCTCCGAAGCCTCGCAGCCACCAATCCAGCCTTTCGGAGTCAACGACCGTCGCCGTGAAGGCAAAGTGGTCGTCGTGTTCGACGCCACGCTGATCTTCGGACAACGGGGTCTCGAGCAAATGCTGCCCCGCGACCTTGGTGATCTTGAAGGACAACCGTATGTGTTCGCCTTCGCCGAAGCCGAAGCGTGCATCATCATCGTACTTTTCCAGACTGAACCCTTCGGGCCGCGTGAAGGTCAGGCCCGACACGGCTGCCGCCTTGATGCGATGGATGGCCAGGCTGCGTTCGTTCTCGTAACCTTCGAAGCGGCACACCAGGTACAGCCGCGGTCCCTGCTGCGCGAGCCCCAGCGGCATGACGTTGTGTCTCGCCCGCTTGCCCGATGCGTTCAGGTAGTCCACCTCGAGCCAGACATTCTTGTACAGGGCAAGGCTCACAGCTTCGAATACCCCGGCATCGATTTTCGGGGGAAGCAAAGGCTGCGTCGTATCCACCACGCGCACCTTTTCCAGCCACTCGCTTTCCGCCTTCTTGCTCGAGTACGGGTCGAGATTGATGCGGGCCTGGGAAAAGAAACCTTCCATGGACTTCATCAAGGATGCCGGCATCAAATTTTGCAGATAGCGCTGTGCCAGCGCCAACACCAGCGATTCCTGCTCGTTGAGGCCCGGCAAGGACAAGCCTTTGGAATGGGCTTTCCAGCGATACCCGTAGGGCTTGCTCCGATCGTCACGCTCGATATCGAAGTGTGCGGTCAGCGCCTCGAGCTGCCTTTGTACGGTCCGCAAGTCCCTGTCGATCCCCGCGTGAAGCAACTGCTGGTGCAGCTCGAGTGCCGTGATTTTCCGCGACCGGGGAATCCGGTGCAGAATTTCCAGGGCAAGCTTGACCGTCTCGAGGTTATTGGGGCGTCTGGACATAATGCATGTGAATGGGCTGTTGAAATAATTCGTTGCATGATAGCCCAGGCCAGCACCAAACCGGGGAGTCGCTTTTTTGTCCGACCCCGCCCACTTGCCCGCCATGGGGTCCCTGTCAAAAAAAGCCCACACGCCGCGGCGCCGCTTCCTTGTGGGCGCACTCGGCGGCCAATGCGTTGGCGAAGCCCAAAGCCGACACATACGGACGAAATCGATGCTGACGCGCTGCAGCGGCGAAGTCGCCAGGCGTCAGATTCGCCAGCCCTCGGACGACACGGCTTGCGGCCTGGCCCGGCTTCGGTATGTCCAGCGACTCGCAAACCCGGCCAAACAGGCGCCATGCCTGATCACCGCGCAAGTAGCCAAATTTCACCTTCAAGTCGAATCGGCGCAACGCCGCGGGGTCGAAACCCTGCGTCAGATTGGTCGACGCCACGAGCACGCCCGGGAATGCCTCCATTTGAGTCAGCATCTCGTTGACGCCAGTCACCTCCCATGAGCGTCCTGCCCTCCGGCGGTCCTGCAGGAAACTGTCGACCTCGTCGATCAGCAGGACGGCGCGCTCTCGCTCCGCCGCCTTGAAGGCGGCCGCAATATTCTTCTCGGTTCCGCCAACCCATTTCGACATGAGGTCGGAAGCACGCCTTGCCAACAGCGGGCGATCCAGTTGCTCGGCCAGCCATTTACCATACGCGGTCTTGCCTGTACCGGGAGGCCCATACAGGCATAAGCGGCCCGCTCCGGCACTCGTCAACCCTCTGCTGACCTCAGCCAGGTCCACGTCGGCCTCGATGAACGCCGGATCATAGATATCCGGCAGGGCCTGCGGATCGTTGGGCCGGCGCACGGGGCGATGCCCTTGCGCCTCCAGCGTATTGTTCACCAGCAGTTCGATGGCCCCCGCAGCCTCGGCATCGCCCAGCTCATCACGTATGCATCGGACGACATTGCTGGCGCGCGCCACCACTCCGGCCGCTAGTTGGGTTGACTCGGCCATCCTGGATATCGTTGCCCCGCTCAGAAGCCCCGCGCCGCTATTCTCTATGATGCGCTCGCGCTGCGCCTTGGGCGGTATGGGCAACTCGACCACCAGATCGAACCGGCGAATGAAGGCCGGGTCGAGACATGCCACCTGATTGGACAACCAAAGGGTCGGCACCGTGTTCTCCTCCAGCGCGCGATTGATCCATGACTTATGCGACTGAGCGGTACTCCTGCGCCCGAAACGCACACTGCTGTCATCGAACACATCTTCGGCTTCGTCGAAAAGCATCAGCACCCGTCGCGGGCCAAATAAATTTTGCGCGGCACGGTAGGCTCTTAGACGGCTGGAACCGGAGATGGGATCGCCGTCGCAGTCCTCGCTGGAGATCTCGAACAACTCGCATCCGAGTTCCTTCGCCAATACCCGCGACAACTGCGTTTTGCCCGTCCCCGGCATCCCGTGCAAAAAGACATTGACGCCTTTCCTGCCGCTGTCGACAGCATGACCCAGATAGGTTTTAAGTAGTGTCAACGACGTGCTCAAGTGCTCGTAGTCCTCCATGACGAGGTCAGGCGGAGAGCAAAGCATGACCGTATCCCGCAGGAAATCGATGGGGTCCGCAGCGACTGAGTACAGGCGATTGGCAAAGGCATCGGACATGAAATTCAGCTTTGAACCGAGGTATGTCGACGCCGATCGATCCACCGAGACCATTCCGGTGCGGCACAGCACGCCTTTATCGCTGAGTGCGCCGGCCATCATGCCGGACGTCACGCCCAGGATGGTTCCAAGAACATGATGCAGGTTGGCCATCCCCAGCCGCCCCAGCGTATCGGCGGCATCATCCAGAAGCTGCTCATTGCGGATCAGGACGGCAAACTCCAGCAGACGGCAATCCGCCGGCGACATACCGCTGAGGGCGCCAAGGCGCTGCACATTCTGTGCGAGTGCAGGCGGCACGCCGTGCGAACCCGCATCCTTTTCAGCGGCAAGATGAAGTCGCCGAAGGTCGGCGCGAATCCGTTTCTCATCGAAGTCCCCATCATCGCGATGCACCCATTCGCCGAGGCCTGCGAATTCGGCCAGCGTATCGTTGGAAAACCCCCCGCGCTCTATCAGTTTGCGTTGACCGTTCAGCAGGACCAGCATGCGCAAGATCCATAGGCGCACGATGGAAGGCGCCTGTGTTGCTCCGGTCGAATGCTGCAGTAATTTTCGTATGGTTGCCATGATGCTCTCCGTGAAGTATGCAGATCATTGTCCCGATGCGTGCGTCACAATACGTCGCAGCAGCCGCTTATCGTGCTGGGTGACAACGGCACCCCCCCCTGTCGATGCTGATCAATCAGACCCCGTAACTGCAAACCCCCATACCGTGCTGCGGGCCGCAGCATGCACCCCTATGACCCAATGGAGAAAAGATGCCGCCTGACGATAAAAAAGCCAACCACGAGCGAGCCAAAACGCTCGTCATACAAGCTCAAAATCCCAGCACTGCCTTTCTGCAGCGCAGCCTCAGGCTGGGATATGGCGCCGCGACCACACTGATGGTCTCCCTGGAAGCAGACGGCGTAGTCACGTCGCCCGATGAACATGGATATCGGCGGCTCACACCCCTCTTTGAGAAAACGGCGACCGAAGTGCTCAATAACTGGAGAATCTTCCCCGATGACGAGGACGCCCCCCTTGAGGGCGAACTCATCGACGTGTCCGGGGCCGTAGCGGCGGTCCGTCCCTACTCCCCCTCGCATGTCGGCTTTTATCCCGAGTCTGGACTCCCCTGGATAGAGGTGACATTCCCGGAAGTGACAACGCCGGCAACGGTCATCAGCATGGGGCTAGAACTCGAGCATGTACTCCAACACCCGGTGTATCTGGCGAATCTCCAGCTGCGCAAAGTGGAGTACCTGGTCGAAGGCACATTCCTGTTGGGACACTGGCCGTCATACGGTGAGGATCACTTCAAATCTGTACGGGTTCCATTGATCGAGCTGGGTCGCATCTGGAACATCGTTACGCCTGCGACCGGCTCCTTTCCAACGTAACTCCCGCTTTGTCTACATGATCAGGCTGGCTGCCTGTCGCGCGGCAAGAAAACGAGGACGAGCAAGGTGCAGATGCCCGCAAGGCCAAAGGCAATGTCGTAGCGACCGCTAAAGGCGACAAATGCGGCAAAAACGGTAGGGACGACCATATTGACCAGGTTCACGAGGATGCTGGAGCCCGCCGCGGTTTCCGAAATCATGTCGGGCGGTGAGCGCCTCGCCACTTCCGCGATCTGCACGCCGTTCCAGCTGGCAGCCGAACCTCCCGCGACAAATGCCAGCACGACCATGGTCCACACCGGCCACCCCGGTCCGCTCAATCCGAGGAGCACGGTCGTCACTGCAGACAAAATCGCCGCGACCGACAAGGACGCCGTCGCCGAACGAAAATGATCGGACAGCCATCCCAGGGCGACCCGTCCGATCACGCCGCCCGCCTGCATCACCGCAAAGACCACGCCCGCCACGCCCAGTGAATAGTTCAGCCCATCGATCAGGTAAATCACGGTGAACGTGAACCAGCAGCTTTGGGAGACGGCAAACAGGCTGCCGACGATCGATATCTTCAACAGACCCACGTTGCTCAGCAACGATTCCAGGGGCACGCGCAGGGTGTGCAGCGAATGCAGGGTCGGCATGGAAACATGCCAGCGTCCGGAACTCGGGGTCTCGTCCAAGCCTGCGCTGATACGCCAGGTGGCCAGCGTCGGCAGCAAGACCACCAACGCACAGACAAACAGGGCGATGCGCCATCCGGCCAATGCAACCATGACCGGAATGAGCAGACCGGCAATGACGCCGCCCAAAGGCACGCCCGCCTGCTTGATGGAGAAGATCAGGTTGCGCATGCCGGGAGGCGAGAATCGTTGGAGGACCTCGCTGCCGGCCGGGTTCGCGGCACCATTGCTCAGTCCCATCACAAAACACGCCGCCAACGCCACGCTGACGCTCGAATTCAGGAAGAAGGCCATACTCACCGCGCCCAGCAGCAGACACAGCTGCAGGGTGCGCATCCCGCCGACCTGCTTCAGCAAGGCCGATCCCGCGACCAGGATAGCCAGGCCGCCCAGCGAATTCGCAGCAGTCAGATAGCCGATCGAACTGCCGCTCCACCCGAACTCTTCGGATACCGCCGGCGCAATAATAGGAATGAAACGTGCCAGGAACGACGACGTGGTCTGCAGGACAAAAATGGCCGCTATTGGCACGAGCCAACCAGGCGCTGCGGTGTTCATCAATGTGTCTCGTGGATTGTTCTTGCTGGAATTCGGCAATCATGACGAAGAGGCTCCACTCTATCCTAATTTCCCTCTCTTGATGAATGGAGGGCACAGCGTCGCCGGTGGTATGGTAGTTCTATTCGGATATACAGGAGGAAAACCATGCAGAAGCGTACTCTGGGTCGCTCGGAAATTGACATTGCTCCGCTGGCGTTCGGCGGGAACGTGTTCGGATGGACCGCCGACGAACCGCAGTCACTGGCGCTGCTGGACCGGTTTGTCGAGCAGGGCTTCAATGCGGTGGACACGGCCGACGTCTACTCGGCATGGGCGCCCGGCAATACGGGCGGGGAATCCGAAACGGTCATCGGCCGCTGGCTTGCGAAGCGTGGGCGCCGCGACGATGTCGTGCTGATGACCAAAGTAGGCATGCTGGAAGCGCGCAAGGGGCTGTCCGCCCGGAATATCGAGGCGGCCCTGGATGACTCACTGAGGCGGCTGAAGACCGATTACGTCGATGTGTATTTCGCCCACATCGACGATCAGGATGTTGCCCTGGACGAAACCCTCGAGGCCCTCGACCGAACCGTCAAGTCCGGCAAGGTGCGAGCCATTGGGGCGTCCAACTATGCCCCTGACCGCGTTCGCCTTGCGCTGCAGACCGCCGAGGACAAAAACCTGACCCGATATGAAATCATTCAGCCGCGGTACAACCTGTACGATCGCCAGGACTTTGAAAACGGAACGGCGCAGGTCGCGCTGGACCAACGTCTGGGCGTCGTCACTTACTTTTCTCTCGCGAGCGGCTTCCTGACCGGAAAATATGCGTCCAAGGCGGATGCGAACCGGACTGCCCGCGCCGGCATGCTTGAAAAGTACTTCGACGAGCGTGGCATGCGTATCCTGCAGGCGCTGCGCGATGTTGCTGCCCAACACGGCGCCACGCCGGCCCAGGTTGCACTGTCCTGGCTCATTGCCAAACCCGCGGTCACCGCAGCCATCGTCAGCGCGACGAAGCTGGAACAGCTGGACGACCTCATGGGCGCTGCCACGCTGTCTCTGCCTGCCGATGCCATGTCGAGGCTCGATGAGGCGAGCCATGTAGCCCCGCTATAGCTGGAGGGCGCCTGCCGTTCAGCCGTTCGTAGTGAGACTGCTGCGGCGAAGTTGTTGCATCACTCTGCGCCGGAAGCCGCGGGATCCGGCGGCAGCAACGTAATGATGAGCGTCGTGCAGATCGAGATCACCGCCATGATGAGGAACAGAGTCGTAAAGCTGGATGCCTTCACAATAGGGCCAAGCAACCACACCGCCAACGAGCTGACACCGAACGAGACGGCCAGGCGCATGCCGGCAACTCGCGAACGTATGCTGTCATCCACGTACCGGACGATCATCGCATCAGTAAACGGAATCGATCCGAAGATGCACACCATGGCGCCAAGCAAGGCGACGAACACCCACCAGCCGCTGGCGATCGAGGCCAGGACCAGCCACGGAATCTGAGCCAGCACCATGCACAAGTACAGGCGCTTCAGCGAAATTTTGTCAATGAGGTGGCCCACGACGACTTGGGTCAGCGACGCAAGCGTATAGACCAAGGCCAGCAACAGCCCGATGAGTGCAGGATCGTGGATCAAGCCGTCGAACCGCTCGGCCAGGAATTGGGTATTGCCATTCGTCGTAAAGTTGAACAACAGGCTGCCCGTGATGGCGGCTACCGTCATGACCACCAAGGCGCGCGCCAATTGCCGCGGAGGCAAGACAACCTTGGGTGGTTTTCGGCTTCGGCCGGGTGCCGGACCCTGGGCTTCGCACACGACGGCGAACGCCAGTCCGCAAGCGATTGAAATCACACCGGGCACGATGAAGGCCGCCCGCCAACCCCACCAATGCACCAGGAACCCGGTCAGCAGCGCCGCACCCGCCACACCCAGATTCCCGGCCAGCCCATTGACGCCAATCGCAATACCCGGCCGACTGGTCCGCTGGACAAGCATCGGTATGCCCACCGGATGGTAAATGGATGCAAAGGCGCCTATCAATGTCAGGCACGCCGCCAGTTGCCAAGGGCCTTGAGCCATCGCAGTGAGCAATGACGCGCCGCCGAGCCCGAAGAAGAACACCAACATCATTTGCCGCCGCCCCCACAGATCGCCCAGGCGCCCCGCTGGAACGGAGCCCAGCCCGAACAGGAAGAACGCACCGACGCTGAAGGGCATCAGGTCTTCCCACCTGGCGAAGCCGAACTCTGCGGAGATTGCGCCTACGGCCGTCGCGAAAATCAACAGGAACAAATGATCCAACGCATGACCGGCATTAAGCAGCAATACCACCGACCGGGGATGGTCGGCGGACATCGCCGTGTCGGCTTGGATCGACAATGAGTTTTCAGTATTCATGTCAGGAACAGATCACAACAGAGGCTTGATGGGAAGGGCTTCGGGATGGCTCCCGGCGAGGCAACTCGCCGATGATGAGATTACCCGGTTTGGCGCTTCCACGCGAGCAGATTTCATGGCAATGCAGTGCTCGAGCCGGCCTGCACACCCATCTTTTGCTGATACACTGATTCGCACGTTTTAGGCCAACAGATCATTGAACAGGAGCCCCCAGAGATGCCTTCAAGAGCATCCTCTCTGGCCCCCTTCCGGCACGCCGTCTTTCGAACTCTTTGGGTCGCCACGCTGGCCTCGAATCTGGGCAGCCTGGTCCAGGCCGTCGGGGCAGCCTGGATGATGACCACGATCAGCGATTCAAGCGGCATGGTAGCGCTCGTCCAGGCCTCGACGACCCTGCCCATCATGATTTTCTCGCTCGTTGCAGGCGCGCTCGCCGACAACTTCGACCGCCGGAACATCATGTTGGCCGCGCAGATCATCATGATGGCGACATCGATCCTGCTCGCCATCTTCGCCTTGGCGGGCTGGCTGTCCCCCTGGCTGCTGCTGGCTTTCACCTTCCTGATCGGTTGCGGAACGGCGCTGCACAACCCTTCGTGGCAGGCATCCATGGGCGACATCGTCCCGCGTGAGGACCTGCCCGGGGCCATCACCCTGAACAGCATGAGCTTCAATCTCATGCGCAGCGTCGGCCCCGCGGTCGGGGGCCTGGTCGTCGCATTGGGCGGGGCCGCGTCGGCTTTCACACTGAACGCCGTTTCCTATATTGCGCTCATCCGCGCCTTGCTTCGCTGGAAGTCCGACAAATCTGCACGCAGCCTGCCTCGCGAGTCGCTCGGCAGCGCCGTCTCGGCGGGCTTGCGATACATTTCGATGTCGCCAAACCTGCTGAAGGTCATGTTTCGCAGCTTTGTCTTTGGCTTGGCGGCCGTTTCGGTCCTTGCACTGTTGCCCCTGGTGACCCGGGATCTCATCGGCGGCGGCGCGTTCTCATACGGCATCATTCTGGGTTGCTTTGGGGCCGGCGCCATCGGCGGCGCCCTGCTCAACTCGCGCATTCGCGAACGCTGGCCGAATGAAGCCATTGTCCGCGGCACGTTCCTGATCTTCGCGCTGAGCGTCATCGCCCTCGCGCACAGCCGATCCATGTGGCTCAGTTGCCTTGTCCTGATACCGGCCGGCGCATGTTGGGTCGTGACGCTGTCGCTGTTCAACGTGACGGTTCAATTATCCACGCCACGCTGGGTCGTCGGGCGCGCGCTGGCCCTATATCAAACCGCCACATTCGGCGGCATGACGGTCGGCAGCTGGATATGGGGCGTCGTGGCAGAAGGGTCCGGAACCGACAATGCGTTGATTTTTGCCGGCATCGCCCTGGTTGCCGGCGCCGCCATTGGCTTGCGTTTCGCCTTGCCGGAATTCAGCACCCTCAACCTCGACCCGCTTAACCAATTCAACGAGCCCGCCCTTCGGCTCGAACTGCGGCCGCGCAGCGGCCCGATCATGATCATGGTCGACTACGAAATCGCGCACAAGGACATTGACGCGTTCCTGGCCGCGATGGCCGAAAGACGCCGGATCCGCATTCGCGACGGCGCGCGGCAATGGTCGCTGCTGCGCGATCTCGAGAATCCCAATATCTGGACGGAAAGCTACCATGTACCCACTTGGGTCGAATACGTGCGCCACAATATGCGGCGCACGTACGCCGACGCCGAGATTTCCAACCGGCTGCTGGCGCTGCACCGGGGCACCGAACGCCCCCGCGTTCATCGCATGATCGAACGGCAGACGGTGCCTTTACATGACGATACGCCGCTGAAGAATCATCCGGAAATTTAACGAAGGTGCCCGGTGGCCGCCATGGCCACCGGGCATAAGCCGCGTCGGCTTCCGTCCGCTACATGTAGTTGATCGGCGACGGAAAGCTAAGATAGTTTTTGGTCAACTGTTCTTCCAGCGTCTGGTTAGGGTTGGCACCCAAGCACCAGTCGCCGGATCTTGCGTGAACCTGCCCCTCTTTGGTCTTGACTACGCAGGACGACTGGTCGACGATTTCCTTCTTGTTGGCCGGGCATAGCGCCGGATCGGTCCCCTCTGCGCACCTTACGAACTTGGCATTGACGCGAAGCGAGTAGACGTTGTCATCCAGGTCGGTGAAGCGTACGTTGATGGGATAGGAAGGCACGGTGCCCACCCTGAACTGCGAGATGGCACTGTTGGCGGGCATGATCACATCTTGCTTGTCTTTTTCGCACTTCGGATCATCGGCTTCCTGATTGATGGCGCAAACGCCGTACTTCTTGATCACAGCCTTGTTCGGGTGGCCGACCCCAGCTGGAAGTGCACCGACAATCAACGAGAAGCCATCCGCATAATCGAACTGTTTCGGGTTCTCGAGGCCCTCGGGCCCGCCCACGGCGAAGATGATGCCATCGCCCAGTTCGCTCATGAAACCCACAGCATCGTCCACCGAGAATCCATAAGCATTCATCTCGAGGTTTTCGTGGATCAGCTCGACATAAGGATTGAACTGCAACTTTGGTTCAGTCTCCTTTTTATAGTTGTACTGAAGGTCGTGAATGTACATGGGCTGGATCTTGGCATGGTCCCATCCCGGGATCGAGGTCTTGGACAATTTATTGGCATCCGCGCCGCATCCCTCGTTGAAAGGAACCCACCCATAAATGTGCTTGATGGCCTCCCAGTATGTGAACGTCGGGATTTCGGGAGTTGGCCCCTTGCAACCGCCATACATGGCCAAATAATTTTGATGATTCTGTGCAAAGAACTTCTGGACCGTCTGCAAGTTGGTCATTAGCGCAGAAGGACAAGGCGCGAGATTCTCGGTGACGAACCCCTTCGCTACCAAGTCTTCGCCGGGCCAATCGATGCACGTGCCCCACAAGTTCTGCATGCGCTGAACCGCCTCGCCAAAGCGTAGTGTTTTCTTTTCCTCTTCAGAGCACTTTCCATCTGTGCACTTGAGTACGGTCAATACGGGCGGGCTCACACCGTCGGGTTTCACCGGTACGTTGTCATCCATCGGCAAGACGCCGTCGCGCTGCGCGAAAATGTTGTAGCCGCCCGGAAGCTTCAATTCCGCCAGGTTGTAGACCGGCCATCCTGTGCCCTTCGGGCTGTCCAGGAACGACTTCAGCTTGTTCCTGAACTCTACCAAGGACCATGTGGAACCGCTGTACCCGATGTAAGGATTGTTCTTGGGCCCCATCGCTACCGGCATGTAGACATGGTCTACATAGGATATGTTGTATCCCACGTTTTCTGGCTTGAGTATCCGCGTCTTCTTTCCACTTATGTCCGCCTCGATCGAATCTCCGAAAGTGTATTCGGATAACTGAGCGTAGATATTCTCTGGAAACCCAACAGGGCTGGAATAGGTGCTGAGCGCACATTCCGTGTCTTGCCCCTGGCAAGTCACGGTATCCGGGGTCGCCATCGCCGTATCTTCCTTCCCGAGCAGCCTTTCGTCCCTGTCCGCCAGGACGACGCGCCCGCCATTCCACCATGTGATGTATCGATCCTCGGCCAGCTTGCTATAGAGCGGCAATGTGATGGTTACGGACGATTTGGACGGTATGCCTTTGCCCTCGTTGATATAGAGCTTGTATACGTGTTCGGTTGGGTAATCCTTCGTTGTGTCCTGGAAGCATCCTTGTACCCACTGGTTCACGGCATTCTTGCTGGTCGCCAAAACGGGATAAATCGTGCCGGCGGAGTTGTTATGAACCGTGATCGTCTTCGGCTTCACCGGCACGTCGACGCCGTCGTAATCCTTGCACATGACGGTCTGCGTCGGCGCAGGCGCCGGGTCCACACTGGCTGTGGTCGTATCGTCATCGAAAAGACAGCCGGCAAGCATGAGCGCCAGTGAAAGCGACACGCTGATGCGCAGGACGGGAATCGGGCAGGCGTGCCTTGACACGCGTTGGACAGACGGATTCATTTGAGGTCCTTTCGAGAACAGGATTTCTACGAGTTGTTGTTTATGTTGATCGAGGTCGCTATATGCCGCGGTACGCCTGCGTGAGGCTACTGCGTGATGCTGCTGAAACGCTGATATCGGAATGCTGCGAAAATGCTGCGGCCGAGATGCTGGCCGAAATTGCCGAGAGAAGAAGATACATTGTGCCCGTATGTCGAGTGCACAACGAATTGAATGGTATGTAACTTATTTCGACATACTTGTCTACATATTTAAACAGAAGAAGCCAAAGCGTCGACTAAGTCAGGCGTGGGGGAAACGACAAGTGGCGGAAGGTCGTAGCCGAGTCCGGAGCGGCTAACCAGCAAGGCCCGCGGCTCATGCCCTCAGAGCCGTTCTTACCCTTGGGGGCTGTCGGTCATCTGACGGCAATAGTTTTCCAGGTTCTCCGGCAGGTCCGGGGGACAGACTCCGCACTGGCGATTTCCCGGCACGGCGTAGTCGATGAACTTGGGGTAGGGCAAGTTCAGACTCGCCATGATATGCCTGAACTCTTCTTCTGTCTTGTCACCGCCCAAG
>Ga0182739_1002958_pt1 | contig 15362 bp, 14 predicted proteins | sample eDN5th30CBELigBY_FD_128873 | JGI IMG/M metagenome (GOLD analysis project Ga0182739, IMG submission 128873) | Enriched backyard soil microbial communities from Emeryville, California, USA - eDNA 5th pass 30_C BE-Lig BY (version 2) (version 2) | ecosystem: Environmental > Terrestrial > Soil >... | reverse complement strand
GGGTTCCGGACCAAAATAGCAAACATCGGCAATTCCACTGGAAAGTAAAAAGCTTTCAGCTTTTTTAGCGATAGATCGCGGACAACGCAAGTAGCCTGTGTTTGTACTTGGCTCATAGACTTCACAACGCAAAATTAAAGTAGGTTCCGCGTAAAATGGATCGATAATCAGCGATTGCTCTAAAATTGGCTTTAAAATCATATCGGAGTCATGGATGTCTTTCCAACCGCTCATTGAGGAGCCATCAAACATTTTACCGCTTTCTAAAAAATCACCAGTGGCCGAGTGAGCGGGTAAAGTAATATGTTGTTCTTTGCCCCTTAAGTCAGTAAACCGGAGATCAACAAACTTAATATTTTTATTCTTAATGAACTTCTCAATGCTGGCTTTTGCCATTTTTTTACTCCATCAGTAAGGAAGAATGCCCAGAAATAGCCAAGGAAATAATATTAGTCTGCTTCTGCGACCGGCAGCACAACCCCATTGGCTCCGGGGCATGCTCGCGGCTAAAACAAGGGAAGCTCAAATTAAATTTAAGCAGGAGCAATTTTAATTAGGCCTATAGTAAAAATTTATAATTATGGTAGAAGCCTAAGCCGGAAGGTCTGATGATCGTAAACCACCACTTTGTTCAAGGAGCACAATCAAACTGTTATTATTTTCCCGATAGGCATCATCAAGCGGGGTATAGCCCCACCGATCGCGAGAGTTTATCGCAACGCCTTTAGAGAGTAAATATTTAGCAACTTGTTCATAGCCTTTCGCTGCGGCGAGATGCAATGCCGTGCGATCATCGTAGTCACCTTGGTTAATATCAATTCCTTGAGCAACTAAGTGTTTAATGATATTTAAATCCCCACGGCTTGCAGCCCAAAATAAAGTCATCACATCTTCACGATGGATATCAAATTCTTTTTTACGAGGATCTTTCTTATTTTCTTTATTGTGCAAACTATCAAAACGATGAAAATTAAATTGCTGAACTAAAGCTTTACAAAATTCAATACCCCGCACGCTATTTCCAAACTCATCAAGGCGTGGGGACCAAATTGAAATACCCATAACCCCAGGGATGACTAACATTAAGGCTCCCGACACCCCACTTTTCGCCGGCAGACCGACCAGAAAAGAAAATTCCCCCGAAAAGTCATACATACCGCATGAGCTCATTAATGATAGGCAATTTTTTACGGTGTTGGTTTTTAGTACCTTTTTTTCGGTTATAGGGCAGATCCCCGCATTGGCTAAGGTCGCAGCGGCAACGGCCATTGCCTTACTATTGACTTCCATTGAACAACATTGGAAATAAAATTCAAGCGTTTCGATTAAATCGGTGCCCTCAGGAAATACTTTATTTTCACGCATAAAATAGCCGAGTGCAAAATTACGATCGGCTGTGCCTTTTTCCGACAAGTAGACGGCATTATTAAAACCCGGTTGCACTTCGCCAGATAACTCGGTCCAGGTTTTTACCACTGAATCAAAGCGGTCTGCTAACGTTAGTTTAGGATGAATCAACGAGCAGGCAACAATGCCGCCCGCGTTGACCATGGGGTTATGAGGCTTGCCGAACTTATTGAGGGTCATGGCATTAAACTGAGTACCGCTCGGTTCACGTCCTATATAGTGGTGGACCACTTCTTCCCCATGTTGCTCAAGGGCAATACAATAATTAATTGGTTTAGCAACTGACTGCACGCAAAAGGGAATTTCCGCCTCACCTAGAGAAAAGCGCTGGCCATCAATTGTGCAGACTGAAATAGCATATTGTTCAGGGTCAACCCGAGCCAACTGGGGGATGTAAGTAGCAACATGACCACCGGTATTTTTTTTAGTTTCTTCATAGATGCGCTCAATATCCTGGCAGAAATCAGCAAAATCAAGAATAATCAGTTCACCCCGTAAGCATCTTTCAATTAAATTCAGATTGCAGCTGATCACTTTGCAAAAGGCTTGCAGCGAAATTTTATCGTCATTCTGGCTAAAACCTTGCATCGTTTCAGCAATACGCGGATCGTTTTCTTGAATCCCAGCTTTTTCTAATGCTATTAGCAGTGTTTGCTTAGTAATAAATCCAGAATTCTCACTATCTAGCGAGTTAAATAAAGCGGTTAAACTTCGAATGTCATGGTCTTCTTTTTGAGTCATTTTATCCAACTTGTTGTTTTCTTTATGTTTACACACGATTAATAGCGAATACGTTCTCTCGAAAAAATAAAGCTATTATAGCGTTAAGTAGGTAGTCTGTCTCTTCGAAAGTTGGCAAAGTTGTTTTAGCTACTCTTTACGTATCGAAGCCTTTTAGACAAGTAATCGTTTTAATACACGTGAGCGAGGTGTTTTCTTGCAATTGCTGCTCTAATGATTTATCCGATTGGTAACTGAATGAGTGTTTGATCCAAACTTCAATATGGATTTGCCCAGCCAAGTAGTGGAGATGAAGATGATTTATGTATTCGGCAGGCAAAATGGCTTTCCAGTTTTCAGCTAATTGCTGAACAACTTCGGCGCGGCTGGGTAAATATAGGCTAGGAGGATACTTTTCATCATCTTCAGGATCGATATGTATCGTAATATCACGGATTGACTGAAATTGTTGATGAAGGCGGAGCCTAACTTGATCTCCAATAAAATGGCCTTCTGATACGCTTAAAAATGGATCGACTAAAATATGGACATCCAGCAGAATGTTACCCGCCATTGAGCGTGTTCGTAGCTGGTGTAAAGTGTTGACGCCGGGAGTCGTGGTGATCATCTCTTTAATTTGACGTAAGGTCTGTTCATCAACCGCCGTATCAATTAACTCGCAGATATTAGACCACCCCAAGCTAATTCCCATTCTGATAATTAAAATGCCGACAATAATAGCGGCCAAAGCATCTAAATAAGGGATATTTAACATAGCGCCGCTCGCACCTATTAATACCACTATAGAGGAGGCGGCATCCGAACGATGGTGCCAGGCATTGGCTTTTAGTAAATTCGAAGCTACTTTATTGGCCACCCGTAAAGTATAATGGTATAGCGCTTCATTAGCGAGAACAGAAATACCGGCCGCTACTAAGACCCAGTAGCTCAGCGGAGACTTCGATGTGGCTGTCGCAATATCCCAAGTTGCATCCCAAACAATACCAGCACCCACGGCCGTTAGGAGAACGGCAAGACCGACCGTAAATGCCGTTTCTATTCGTCCATGACCATAAGGATGTTCTTTATCGGCTTTTTCACTGCCAAAGCGTGAAGCCCAAACCACTAGAGCATCCGTCAATAAGTCAGAGAACGAATGTAGCCCATCGGCAATCAGGGCATGGGAATGTCCGATGAAACCTACGGCTATTTTTAAGCTACCTAGCAATAGATTGACCAGCGCTCCAACCAGGGTCGCTTTTTTAGCCGCGCGGTAACGTTTGTTGGCGGTTGTTGTCGTTTGTGAATTTTCTCTAAGAATCACGGAGAGGCAAAACCTACTTTAATAACAATGCGAATGCCATCGGGTGTTTCGCACTTAGAAACAATTTGATGGCCATGTATGCGACACCACGAAGGTATATCAAGCATAGTGCCAGGGTCAGTACACCATACTTCCAATAGATCTCCTTTAGTCAATGAGCCAATCCGATGTTGCACCCGGATAACTGGAGCTGGACATAGCAAATTGCGCGCATCAAGAAATATATGGCTCATAAATACCACTCCTTAGGTAAATCAGTTTGTGGGAAAGGTTGAACTTCTAGCCCATAGCTTTCTAGTTGGGGACGATGGACTGTGACTGTGACTGCTTTTTCATCACGCCCCTGGCTAAAGCGGGCTGCAATTTGTGCGGCTAGTTTAATATCTTCTTCATTGGCGTTACCATCAAGCAATGTTAAGGGCCCGAGATGACTGGTGGTGCGAAAATGAATATACTTTTTACGAAACCCTTCTAAAAAATTATTTTCGCCTTCTTCGCGGCCAATGATTAGCTTATATTTTTTGTTAGGTCGAATATGGCGGCCTACTTTAAGCAGCATAATGTCTTCAAATTCATAGCGTTTTTCGCCCCGGATCTCCCAAATGTCTTGAAGCTTTTTGGTATAATTTTTATCGGTGAGGAAACAACAGCCGCCCGCAGGTTGGGCGTATTCTTCAATGCCAAAACCTTTCGCCAGATTAATTTGGGGCGTGCGGTTTCTACCACTGAAATTAAGTAATTGTTCTCGATTGACCCATCCTTCTCGCTCAGGGAGTGTTAGCGGAAGGTTTTTAGCGCAGAGGGGGCGAAGCAGGCGATCGTTGACTCCAGACTGTTCGGTAACAATCGGCATGGTCTTTTTTCGTTGCGACATAGGACGTTGACCGATTACCTCGCCGGTGATCATAAAATCAAAGTCATGTTTTTCCATCCACTCTTTCGCTTTTTTTACCATAAATATTTTACAGTCAAGACATGGGTTCAAATTAGCCCCATAGCCATATTGGGGATTAGTGACTACTTCTTTATATTCTTCAACAATATCAATAATATGTAATTTAATTCCTAGGTGCTCAGCCACCCATAAGGCATTATTGCGTTTAACTTTGCTTTGATCTTTTTTGCGAATGGCATGAGTATGGCCTTCGACACAAAAGCCAGTAAAAAAATTTAGGCCTTCTACATGGATCCCTTGGTCAAGCATCAGCTTAACCGCTAACATAGAATCAAGGCCGCCAGAAACAAGAGCCACTGCTTTTCGAGGTGTAGTCATAATCGTGTTCTGCATACATTAAAAACTAAAAGTATACCCTACGAAACGGGACTTGGGCTAGCCTCATACGCAGAATAAAAAATTAATAGGAAACTTAGGGAGAACTAACCTGAGCTAGCACACGCCGTGCTCAGGTTAATATGACTTGCTTAGAAGCTATAACTAATGCCTAAAGAAGTAGTATGAATTTTTGGCGTTAGCCCTAAATCAGCAGTAGCGTGTTCTATTTTAAACTTTTTGTAGTTCGTAAAGGCATATTGCAGATTTAATGACCAATGATCAGCCAGCTTAATTTGAGTGCCTATTCCCAGGTTTAGGCCATCTAACTCTTTACTCAAATTAATTTCATCTTTTTGGCCTTCACTATAATCAGCTATATTTAAGTCAAATTTACCGCGAGAATAGCCTGCCAACAAATAAACTAAAGCATTATCTTGGATAATGACCCCAGGTTTAATGTTAATCCCATAGGCTCTTTTATATTCAAATTTAAGGCTCGATGCCGACGGTTCACCTTTCTCGAGCTTTACGGAGTGAACCGAAGCAAATGCTTCTAAGCCTAAATAGAAGAGGTTATTAACGGCATAACCATAACCAAAATTTAGAGTCGCATGACTTCCCCGGACTCCAAGAGTTAAGTCTTCTACAGAATTTTCTTCAGCGTCCGATATTTTTAAATTTATATTATTATTTATTATGCCGGCATTAGCTCCCAGATAAGGGCCACTTTCAATTGCATAAGTAGGGGCAGCGATAAAAAGGCTCAAAGCGAGGGCATTTAGACCATATTTTACTTGTTTCATTGCAATTATCCTTGTGTTGAATTAAGCAGAGAATCATAACGGTTGTGGAAAAAAATTACATCTTTTTTCTACTGTCTAGAAAAAAGATGTAAGTGTGTCCTAAGAGCATGAATAAGTTGTATTTTCCTGTTACTCAGGTATGATAAACCCCCAGCTCAATTTGGTCTATCGCCTTAAAAGCCACCTTGACGGGTTGGCCAAAAAGTCCGCTATTAAAGATTTTATAAGAGAATTTCTTGTAGCTAAATTAATTTTAAATCAATAAATATAGTGAATTCAGATGAAAAAGATTAGAAATATAGCAATTATTGCCCATGTCGACCACGGAAAAACAACTCTAGTTGATAAACTTTTTAAGCAAACGGGTACGTTTGAGGAACATAAAGAAGTCGAAGAACGCATTATGGATAGTAATGCGATTGAAAAAGAACGCGGAATTACCATTTTAGCAAAAAATACGGCTATTTTATGGAATGACTACCATATTAATATTGTTGATACTCCAGGCCATGCTGATTTTGGCGGCGAAGTAGAGCGCGTCTTAACTATGGTTGACTCCGTTTTATTGCTGGTCGATGCTGTTGATGGGCCGATGCCGCAAACCCGCTTTGTGACCCAAAAGGCTTTTGCTAAAGGGCTGCGTCCTATTGTGGCTATCAATAAAATTGATCGTCCTGGAGCACGGCCGGATTGGGTACTCAATCAAGTTTTTGACTTATTCGATAACTTAGGCGCTACGGATGACCAACTTGATTTCCCTATTATTTATATGTCAGCTTTGCAAGGCTGGGCAAGTCTAGAGGCGGATAAAGTTGAAACGGATATGCAGCCGCTGCTAGAAATGATTGTTAAGCATGTTCCTGCCCCGGATGTTGATCCAAAAGGTCCCTTTCAAATGCAGCTGAGTTCTTTAGACTATTCTTCCTACGTTGGCGCTATTGGTATTGGCCGTATTACGCGCGGCGCTATTAGCGAAAATACCCCGGTGGTTGTCATTGATAAAGAGGGCAAAGAACGTAAAGGCCGAGTATTACAAATTTTAAGTTATTTGGGGATGGAGCGTCGTCCAGTAAATTTTGCTGAGGCTGGAGATATTGTGGCCGTTACGGGTTTAGATGAAATCCATATTTCTGATACCCTCTGCGATCCCAAAAATGTCGAAGCCTTGCCTGCTCTCCATGTCGATGAACCTACAGTCAATATGATTTTTCAAGTCAACGATTCGCCTTTTGCAGGAAAAGAAGGGAAATATGTAACCAGCCGTAAAATCCGCGAACGCTTAGAGCAAGAGCTTATTCATAACGTGGCGTTAAGGGTCGAAGATACCAGTAACCCGGATCGCTTTAAAGTATCAGGCCGCGGGGAACTTCACTTAGGAATTTTAATTGAAAATATGCGCCGTGAAGGCTATGAGTTAGCGGTGTCGCGCCCGCAAGTCGTGATGAAGAAAGTAGATGATGTTTTACATGAGCCTTATGAACAGCTTACTGTAGATATTGAAGAGGCTCATCAAGGCAGCGTCATGGAAAAACTAGGCCAGCGCGGAGGCGTATTAAAAGATATGTTGCCGGATGGTAAAGGCCGGGTCCGGGTTGATTACGTTATCCCGACGCGAGGCTTAATTGGTTTCCATACCGAATTTTTATCGGCTACTTCAGGTACAGGGTTGTTGTACCATGTCTTTGATCATTTTGCTGAAATGAGTAAATCAACGATTGCTACTCGCAAAAATGGGGTGTTAATTTCTAATTGTGCTGGAAAGGCAACCGCTTTTTCCCTATGGAACTTGCAAGAGCGCGGCAAAATGTTAATTCCGCCGCAAACCGAAGTCTATGAAGGAATGCTTGTCGGTATTCATAACCGTAACAATGACTTGGTGGTCAATGTTATTAAAGGTAAACAACTAACCAATATTCGCGCAGCCGGAACAGATGAAAATATTGTTTTAACTCCGCATATTAAATTTTCTTTGGAGCAAGCCATTGAATTTATTGAAGATGATGAGCTAGTTGAAATTACGCCGCAATCTATTCGCTTAAGAAAGAAATTTTTGAAAGAACATGAGCGGAAGAAAAATAGTCGCGAGGCATAATAAGCCTTTCTTATTAACACCTGTAATAAATTAAAGTAAATTTATTAGGTGCTTATATTTATATTAACCAAGCAGGAAATAATATTTTCCCCCAGGCTATTTTTGTTGGATAAACAAATAGCCTGGGGGGAAACATGAAGCTTGCAGTAAGTCCTGTCAGCTAGAAATCTAGCTAAGGAACAGCGGCATAAGGTTTTCTATAAGCTTTTTAACTTTGTCTAGTTGTGCTAGAGCTTTTCTAAGTTTAATTAAGTGTTTTGTTAATTTACATTCAAAGGGTTTGCTAGATTTTTTCTTTGTAGCCTACCGCTATATTTTGTCCATTTTACGTTCAGCTTCTTTTGGCTCTTAAAGCTGGAGAATCTTACGATTATTTTTCTATCGGCACATAGATCTCTAGAAGAGTAAAGTGTAAAATGCCACTTAATTTTTGGGCTGCAGGGCTCGGCCTAGCCTTCTTTGCCTAGAATGGACTGATGATAATGGAGGTTACTATATGGAAAGAAGAGAAGAATTTTTGAATAAAAGACCGAGCGGTTTGAAGAAATGGGCCAAGATAAAATTAGCCTTTTGTTTCTTAGCTTTATGGTTAATATCTTTAAGAAGCTTTCCTTTTTGGCCCCGCGTTAGTTTCCTTTCATCCTCCATTCTCCTTTTATTTTTAATATTTTGTGTAAATTCAGAACTTACTTTTGCTAAAGTACCAGCAACAATCTCTTCGTCTAGGGTTGGCCCAGTATCTAAAAGCCGAATGCTTTTGTTGCCGAAAAGCCAAATTTTAACTCCCTGCATCGTAAATAGGAATATAGAAGGAATAAGTTTAAGAAGTGCACTGGAAAGGGTAGTCGCCGAGTGTGGGTGGGACAAAGTGATTTGGCATACGCCTATCGAGTATTGGGTAGAAGGAAAAGTACAGCTTGAAAGTAACACTTTTGCTGAAGCCGTATCTGAGCTATTAAAAGATTATCCTTTACAAGCCGTTTTTTACAATAAAAATAAAATAGTTGAAATTAAACCAAGGAGAGATGGGGTTGATATCTAAAAAAATAGGGCTTAGCAGTAGCTGGATAGCCATTATCTTCCTAAGCGCATGCTCTTCTCCGCTTTACAAAAGAACTCTAGACGAGACAACGATGGTTCAAAATACCATTAACGATGCCCAGCAAAAATCGGAAATGGAGTTGGTAATTATAGAGTCTGACGCAATGTATGTCGATTTAAACGGCAGGCCAGACGATGGGCTGCCCGCTTGGTTAAATACGAAGATTAACGTTAGTGGGGAATCATTGCCTTTTTCTTATTTTGCCAACAGAATATTAAGAGGTACTCCGGCAAGTGTTCAGTATGACAATCGACCTCCCAGTTCGATATATAAAGCGCTCCTGCAATGGGCTACGTTCGATAAGTTTGATGCGGGTGTTAATGTTCTTGCCGATAAAAATTTAAGTTTTTCTCACTATGGGACGATCAAGAGCGCACTTGATAAATTAGCGATGCAGACAAATACGTATTATTATATCAAGGGCAACGCTGTTATTTGGTCAAGGTTTCAAGTTAAAACTTTTTTAATCCCTTTCATGCCACCTATCAACGTGGGTTCCCAAGCTTTCGAGCCTTCAGATAGTTCAAGCTCGGCTAGATCTTCCTCTACATCTTTGCTTTCTGATTACTTTTCTTTTCTAAAAGATAAATTGCCAAAAAATCTTCATAAAAATATTAAACCACTTAAAAAAAACTTTAATTTATGGCAAGATTTAGAAGTAACTCTAAGTCAAATCGTTTCCAAGCAAGGGGCATTTCATGTTTCGCCAACCAGTGCGGCTGTTACTGTGATTGACTATCCTGCTAACATGGGCGCAATAGAAAGCTATATTCAAAAGCTCAAATCGGAGCTGGGGCAGCAAGTACGCTTGCAGGTTGAGGTGTTAGAAATTAACTTAAATGATGATTTCAATTATGGGATAAATTGGCAGCTGGTCCGGAATTTTTTATCAAGTCATTATAATATGGCTTTAACTTCATCTTCTTCCCCTTCTGTTGTTCCAGGCACAAGCTCTTTTGTGCTTAATGCTGTAGACGGCCCATGGAAAGGCACCTCAATGATTATTAATTCATTAAAAAAGCAAGGACAAGTCAGTGTTGTGACCCAACCCTCTATTGTGACGTTAAACTTACAGCCAGCAAAAGTTTCTATTAATGAAGACGTGAGTTATTTGAAAAGCATTACTCGAGTTGTTTCTAAGTTTAGTTTACTGGATGATGTCTCTATGGAGCTGAAGCCAGGACTTGTTAAAACAGGCTTTAACTTAGAAATTATCCCCCGAATTTTAGGTGAGGACATTTACATGGAAATGGAATGGAGAATAGCAAGCCTAGATGAGCTAAAAGAATTTTCCCAAATGAATAACGATAAAAAAGAGGCGAATGTTAAGATACAATTGCCCAAAGTGACTACTAAAAAATTTACTCAGCGAAGCATTATTCACTCAAGTGCCACCCTTATTGTTGCGGGTTTTAAGCAAGTTAAAAATATAACCGACCACCATCAAGCTTTTGACTCGAATTTGTTAGGAGGAAAACAGGCAACTCAACAAAATGTTCAAACTATTGTTTTGATTACCCCCTTTATTTTGAGTCAACTACCAGCTCAAAAAGCTACTAATGATTTAGGTCTTCAAATATGATAGGGGCGGCGAGGTATATTACTTTTTTCATAATAATATTATTTGTGTTTAATACTTTTGTCCAAAAACATCATAATACCCGTTTAGATGGAACATGGAAGGCTCAGGGCGCTTCAGCAATTAAGTCCATAAAGTTGAATGTAACGGGGACATCTTACTTAATGCTAGAGGAAACGTTGGCTCAGCATCTGGGCATGTCAAAATTTATTAATTTAGCTTTTGCTCGCTCTACTCCAGGGGGATATCTGAGTACCTTAACCTATAAGGAAAATGGCGATATAAAAAGTGATATTTATTTTAAAATAGTACCTTTTAATAAGCATGAGTTTGTTATTGTTGAAGTAAGTTCCTTTAAGCTATGTAATAAAAAATGTATAGAATTTAAAAACTTAGAGGGAACTGAGTTTAAAGAGGAAACAAACTGGTGGTTAGAATTAAAAGACTTATTTTTCTAGTAGGTGGTATGTGAGTCGATTAGAGTTGTTGGAAGATGAGTATTTAATCTGCCGTAGTGGGAAGCATCGCTGTATTTTTCTGTTGCCTTTTTTTTGGTTATTTATTTTTCTGGTTACTCCAATAGCTAAACTACCCTTGCTTCCACCATTAGCTATTGCCTTCTTTTTTACCGCTGCGGCGATAAAATATTGGTCATCTTTTTATGTTCTGACAAGTAAAAGACTAATTTTAAAAGAAAATATTTTTAAAGTTCGTCGCTTAGAATTATTTTTGCAACACATTGAGATTGTTACAATGAAACAAAGCCTATTTGGGCGAATGTTTTCGTATGGAGCATTAATTATAGTGAATCTGCGGGGTGAGCGGATGATTTTTAAACGAATTTCTCGCATTAGAGAGCTATATCGTTCTACAATGACGCAAATTGCTAAAAATTAATTTAAATTATTACAAATGGGATAGAGTCTATATATGAGGTTAATGAGGGTCACTTTTATGTGATAATCTTGGACTTTGATGTAAATTAGGAATAAAGAAATGCTTAGCTATTACCCGCCGGTAAACCCTTATCGAACTCATTCTCTTTCAGTTGAAGAGCCACATAATTTGTATATAGAAGAAGTCGGAAATCCCGATGGTTTGCCCGTGGTGTTTCTTCATGGTGGTCCGGGTTTAGGTATTTCAGCACAGGCCCGCCGATTTTTTGATCCCGAGGTTTACCGGATCATCCTTTTTGATCAACGAGGTTGCGGGCAGTCGAAGCCGCATGCTGCTATTGCAAAAAATAGCACCCAGGATTTAGTCGCTGATCTGGAAAAGATCCGCAAATATCTAGCCATTGAAAAATGGGTATTGTTTGGTGGCTCGTGGGGTTCGACTTTGAGTTTAGTGTATGCTCAGGCTCACCCCGAAGCTGTATTAGGCTTGATTTTACGAGGAATATTTTTAGGGCGCACTGAAGATGTTCAATGGCTTTATGGCGGAGGGGGAGCTGCGCAAGTTTTTAGCGACCAGTGGACAAATTTTTTAAAGGTTATTCCTCCAGAACAAAGAGTAAATTTGCTAAGTGCTTATCATAGTTTATTGAATGGCCCTGATGAGATTGCTCAGATGATAGCGGCCAAAGCCTGGGCTACTTGGGAAGCTTATTGCGCGACATTGCAGCCTAACCAACAGTTTTTAAAGGAGTTGGGTGATTCTCATGCGACTTTAAGTGTTGCCCGGATTGAAAACCATTATTTTATGAACCACTGCTTTTTAGAAGAGAATCAGATCATTGAAAATATGGAAAAAATTAAAGATAAACCTGGTATCATTGTTCATGGGCGCTACGATATGGTCTGTAAATTTGAAAATGCCTGGACTTTACATAACCATTGGCCAGGTTCAGAGTTAAATATTATTCGGGATGCAGGCCATGCTTCATGCGAACCTGGGATAACGAGTGCGCTAATTAGAGCCACGCAGGCAATGGCTCATAGGCTGATATAGTAGAAAAGATATTTAATGGGGAATTAAATGAAAAGTAAACTAATTGTTTTGATTGCGGCATGTTTGTTGTTAAATATCGCATTCGCTCAACAAGCCGACCCTTATGAGCAATTCAACCGTGATACCTATCGCATGAATAAAACGCTAGATAAAGCTCTTGTTAAGCCGGTGGCTCAAGTCTATGATGCGATTGCGCCCGTACCGCTTAAAATGGGGGTGAGCAATTTTTTCTCCAACCTGGGAGAAGTGCCTTCGGTAGCCAACGCCACTTTACAATTTAAATTTAAGCATGCAATTACTGGCACAATGCGTTTTTTGATTAATAGCACGGTAGGGGTATTGGGTCTGGTTGATGTCGCGACTCGCTTAGGTTTACCCGCCCATTACGAAGATTTTGGTCTCACCTTAGCCCATTGGGGGTGGAAGGACTCATCTTACCTGGTGTTACCGCTCCTAGGCCCCACTACGGTACGCGATGCCTTAGGCCGGCCTGTTAATTATTATGGGACTCTTTATCCTTATTTATATCCTCAGCGATTACGCTTCTTACTTCCCGGGCTTTCTGGTATCAATATCCGGGCTAGTTTGTTAGACGGGGAATCGGCTGCAAAGCAAGCGTCATTTGATGAGTACCGCTTTATTCGTAATGCCTATTTACAAAAACGGAACGCTCAAATAAATAATATTATTGAGGGAGAAATTGAAGATAATGATATTTATATTGAAGCTGATGAGTGAACCTTGTTAAACATTGTCTTATATGAGCCGGAAATTCCCCCGAATACCGGCAATGTTATCCGCCTTTGTGCTAATACGGGTGCGCAACTGCATTTAATAGAGCCGCTTGGCTTTGAGTTGCAAGATAAACAACTGCGCCGGGCTGGTTTAGATTACCATGAGTGGGCTTCAGTCAAAATCCATAAAAATTTTACCAAGTTTTTGCAGCAAGAAGCGCCTACTCAGCTCTTTGCACTCTCAACCCGCGGTAAAACCACCTATAGTAGCGCGGCTTATCAAGAAGATGCCTATTTGCTTTTTGGTCCAGAGACACGCGGATTACCGCAAGCTATTTTAGATAGTTTACCTCGCCAGCAGGTATTACGCTTGCCGATGAAAGAGAGCAGCCGCAGCTTAAACTTATCCAACACAGTGGCTATTGTCGTGTATGAAGCTTGGCGGCAGCTTGGATTCTTCTAGGTGGTTACGTGCTGTATAAAAGCGTGCGGAAGAAAATACCAATGACTATTCATCGTGAGGAATAGTGGTTTGCCAGTTCAGCTTACAGTAAATAGATGTTTTTGCTACGAGACACGGGTTAAACTTTCATGCTGTACTAGCTCTTCTATCGATACCTTGCTAAAATAGCCAGCTTATAAATTAACATGCAGCGGAGAGCAGTATTCCCATGAAATTTCACCTGGCTTGGAACACATCCAGTAAGCAATATAAAGAAAATGGTAGTGATAAGGACCCTTGGAGTGGGAAATCGCGTAACGAGCAGGGGCCGCCTGATTTAAGTAAGCTGTTCAATGATTTCCAGCAAAAAATTCGGGGCGCTTTAGGAAAAAAAGGTTCGCCGAGTGGAGGCAATCCACCTCCTAACTCCACCGCCCTGTGGATGTCGGCAAGCTTGGCGGCGATTATCATCCTAGCATTATGGTTGGTTGCTGGTTTTTACATTGTTGCTCCTGCTGAAAAAGCGGTGGTGCTACGCTTTGGTAAATTCCTTGAAGTGCAAGGCCCTGGGCCTCACTGGGCGCCTTACTTCATTGACACGCGTACTCTAGTGAATGTTGAAAAAGTTTCCAACTATCATTACGAAGCCTCAATGCTGACCAAAGATGAAAACATCGTTAAAGTGGCTTTGGCCGTTCAGTACCGGATCGACGATCCTAAGCTTTATTTATATAATGTGGTAGCTCCCACCAAAAGCTTGCAGCAAGCGACAGCAAGCGCTTTGCGTCAAGTGATTGGTGATACTAATCTAGATAAAGTGCTGACCTCAGGACGTAAACTGGTCAGCTTCCAAGTGGATCATGATCTCAAAAAGATTTTAAAAAGTTATCAAACAGGACTGCAAATTGTTGGTGTTGCCCTGCAGTCGGCTAAGCCGCCAGAAGAAGTTACTGATGCATTTGATGATGCAATTAAGGCCCGCGAAGATGAGGTTCGTTACAAGCGTCATGCGACGGCCTATGCTAATCGAGTTATGCCAATTGCCGAGGGGCAAGCTTCCCGAATCTTACAAGAGGCCAAAGCGTATCAAGAGCAAGTGGTCTTAAATGCCCAGGGGCAAATAGCGGAGTTTATGGGTTTACTGCCGATTTACCAACGCTATCCACAGGTAACCCGCGAGCGGATGTATATAGAAACAGTAGAATCCATGTTACAACGTAGCACCAAAATTTTGGCCGAGGGAAAAAATAACCAAAACCTGATGTATCTGCCTTTAGACAAGCTATTTAAGGGTAGCTCAGAAAAGGCGGCAGCAATGAAGGAAGAAGGACCGCAGCAAGCTGATGGCTCTAAAATTTCCTCTCCCCGTAATAATAGCCATGAGGTAAAAGTGAGTCGAGGTGCCTATCAGCGTAGTGATTTTGCAAGAAGTGGAGAAACCAGCTAATGTCATCTTATAAAACTTATTTAATGGGTATTATTATTTTTGCTGCTTTGATATTTTTATCGACTGTTTATACGGTCAGCGAAGGGCAAGAGGCTTTATTGCTCCGTTTGGGAAAAATTGAGTTAATACCTAACAGCGATGAAATAGCAGTTAAGCATCCGGGTCTCCATTTTAAATGGCCAATTGTTGAGCGCGTTCTCAAAATGGATACTCGTTTGCAGACACTCGACGTGCAGTCTTCTCGGGTTTTGACCGAAGAGCAAAAATACTTGATTGTTGATTATTATGCCAAATGGCGAATCAACGATTTAAATCTCTATTACACGCGAACCGGCGGCAAGGAGTTTGAAGCTCAGCGTTTATTACAGCAAACTATCAACGATAGGTTGCGCGCCGAATTTGGGACCCATACCTTAAATCAAGTCGTTTCTGGCGCGCGTGGCAATATTATGGAACAAATGCAGAAAAAGGCGAATGAGAGCGCCCAAG
>Ga0182739_1002956_pt1 | contig 15365 bp, 9 predicted proteins | sample eDN5th30CBELigBY_FD_128873 | JGI IMG/M metagenome (GOLD analysis project Ga0182739, IMG submission 128873) | Enriched backyard soil microbial communities from Emeryville, California, USA - eDNA 5th pass 30_C BE-Lig BY (version 2) (version 2) | ecosystem: Environmental > Terrestrial > Soil >... | reverse complement strand
GGCTCCGGCGATCCTGCCAGGGGATGTCTATGGTTTTCAAATTGTCTTCCAGAAACTTGAAGGCATAAGCATACGGCAGCTTCTGTCGAAACATGGCAATTCCCCGGTCCTTGATTTCCGGTTTGAATAGTGTCACCCGAGGATTTTCCGTATTTCCTTTAGAAGGTGGGGCGAATGCGTCAAAAATCGAAGTCGCCTGGCGCCGGTCTGCATTGTCATCGGCCCCCACGATCACCTGCAAGGCCAGATTGACAGCAGGGCCGCGAAGTGGACGCAATGCCGTGGAAGTCTTGATACGTCCGGCAGAGGATTCGGGAGAAATCAGGATCAGCACTTTGACATCCTGTCCCCGGGGGGTCCGTTCTATGGGCAACGGGGCATCATCATAGGGGGGGCGGCTCCAGTCGAATTCGGTAAAGGCCGCAGCAATGGCCGCACCGGTTCCAGACCCGACAATTCCGGTTTTCGCCATGTTTAACCGCTCTGCCTGATGCTCTGCGAAGATGAATCCTTTGACGGCCATCATGTCCGAAAGTGCCATGGCGGGATAATCATTGGCCTGAATTCGATCGTCCGAATTGACAACACTTTCTCCATGTTTACGGGGATCGACGGTGATGACCGCGTATCCACGTTTCTGCAGCAGCAGTGGAAACGGGTCCTGGTCTCGTGGTGCAGAGCTTTTGTCCCAGAGCAATCGGCTTTCCTTATCGCCGGGGATCAGAATCACCACGGGAGCGTTGGCCGCTGTGGCTCCGGGGGCTTCTTTACTTTCCTGAAACGGGTAATAAGTAATGCTGATAGGGAAACCGTCCCCAGCCCGCAGCACTTCTTTTCTGCCCCCATCCTGAGCAGAAACCGGCACAGCCAACCCGAAGAGGAATAAACCCAGAACGGCAGCGAAAGGAACGCGAATCATGAAAAGCGGCTTTCGAAAACGAAGGAACGCTCGCTCGACGGCCCACTCGCTGACCTGCCGACCAATGAACGTTGAATCTCACAGAAACCTTGCGTTCAGTCTAGGCCGACCGGATGGTGCGGGTCAATTCGCGAATATGGATCTTGCCCGATCTCTCGAGATTTCGGACCGAAGAATCGTTGTATTCTTCGCAATGTCTCAGAAATCGACCTTCCCGCCGATCCATCAACAGAGCATTTTCCCGCTGTCCTTCATCCGTCCTTCCGGTCTGCTCCCCTGTGAACCACTTTACCCTGTGAACCACTTTCATGATGGCAGGCCGGGATCGGTCATGATCGACGGCCGTTCTCCAAATCTTCGCAATTGTCATTCGCAATTGTACGCGAGTGAAATTTAGAATCCCTAAGAGTCTGTCCGGATCGACTCTAAGACAACTGGTCGCAAACTGCTTGTGGCAAGAGGACTTTCCTTGTCCGGGAGATTTTGTTTGCGGTTCTTATAATCTGCTGAAAGGCCTATGTGTCATGGAATCCTTCGCTGCTCATAATCTCTGTGGGCTGGTCCCGTATGCTTCTCAATACCAGGCGGAAGTGGTCTCGCAGCGGGAACTGGCAGATCAAACTTATGCAGTGCAAATTGCCTGTCCCGAGATGGCCAGGCTCATTCTCCCGGGACAGTTCTTCATGATCCGTCCCAGCCGAGGAACAGACCCTTTGCTGGGGCGGCCCTTTGCTTTGTATGACACGATCCTCAACGGGCAGCATGAACCGGTGGCCTTTGAATTTGCATATCATGTCATCGGCAAAATGACATCCTTGATGAGTACCTGGGCAACGGGGACTCCCGTTGAAGTCTGGGGGCCGCTGGGGAATGGGTTTCCAACTTTTTCCGGAAGACACCTGCTGTGTGTGGGGGGAGGGATTGGTTACACCCCGTTTCTAGCCGCCATCCGTTCGGCACTGGGACTGCGGCAGTACGGCGCTCGACAGAAATCCGCGTCTCCGCCGCCGCGGGTCTCTTTCTGCTATGGCGTGCAGTCTCACAGGCATCGGGCAGATTTGACAGACTTCAACGACTTAGCAGGAATGCGAACATACATCACGACCGACGATGGTTCAGAAGGACGCGCGGGATTCGTCACAACCGTGGTGCATGAGTTGCTGCAGGCCAGCGGAGAGGATCGCCCGGACGGTGTTTTCTGTTGCGGACCGGAACCGATGATGCACGCTGTCGCCCGGATTTGCGAGACCGCCGGGGTCACGTGCTGGTTGTCACTGGAAACACCAATGGCTTGCGGATTTGGAGCCTGTTTCAGTTGTGTGACCCGCGTTCGAGATCAGTCGAGCGCCCAGGGCTGGGATTATCGGCGGACCTGTGTGGAAGGACCGGTCTTTCAGGCGGATCAACTGGTCACCACTTAGGGGGGGCATCCCGAAATAAAAGCCTGGCATTGCTGTCAGCTCAACTGGCGTGAGACGATGCAGACTCTTACAATCTGGTTTTGTCGGAGCGAGTTGTGGAGATTTCCAGAAGCTGGCTCTTACCCGATTCCTGTCTGGACCGGAAGGTTCAGCTTCCAGCAAAAAAGGATGATGCCGTGCTGGAAGAAACCCGAACGAGACCCATGTTCGACTCACGTATTCGATTGAAACATCCGTTGTTGGCTGGGATATTCGCCTTCCTGATTCCCGGTGCGGGACACTTCTATCAGGGACGGTATTTCAAGGCCGCGATCTATTTTGGCTGCATTCTCGGCCTGTTTCTAACCGGTATGGCGATGGCCGAATGGCAGGCTGTTCAACCGCCTGTTAAAGGAGCTCTTTCGAAAGGCAAAGGAGGATCGGTCCTGAAATTTGCGGCTCAGTCCGGGGTTGGTCTGCCGGCTCTCTTCGGCTTGATTCAACGTGAACGATTTGAAAGCCCGGAGAATATCAACGCCACGACCATTGCATCAAAGCTGACGGTCCCTTTTCGCGGGGAAGTCAGCTATCGGGACGAGCACGGAAACCACTCGGGAGAAGTCGAAGGAACATTGGCCTTAGAGCCGGTGGCTGGTGCTTTTGGGAAAGGTTCGATTTCTGGGAGCTTCTCCGGAAAAATTGACGGCCAGCCAATTGCCTTTGACCTCTCCGATCATGTCGAGATCTCAGCCCCGATCAGCGCCCAGAAAAATCGATCCCTGGCCGCCGGGTTGTCCCGATCCGTGAATGGCCGCAAAGAAGAAATTGGCTATTTGCGTGGAACGATTCCGCGGTCGTTCTGGAACTGGTTTGAAGTTCCCATGGACGCATCGGAAGAAGAAGACCTGCATCGTCGCCTGGGGAAATACCATGAATTGGCCATGGTGTTTACGTGGATTGCCGGCCTGTTGAACATCCTGGCAATCTGGGACGCGGTTGAAGGTCCAGCTTATGGCTATGGTGATGAATATGTTCCGCCGCCCAAGACCCCTGAAACGGCCTGATGCTGACTCTCAAAAACGACTCCGTGTTTTGTTCACTCTAAATTTTTTGGATAGACCTTAACATAAATTTCGACAATGGAGGACGTTTTGCTATGACATACACTGGAAGCACTGCATGAATATGACCTGGTTTCTTTTCCCGTTGGCGGCAGCCATCAGTCTGGTGTGGAACAGCAGTCGCTATGAATCCACAGCTGTCATTCTCAAGCGTTCGGGGAGAATGTTCTTGCAGATTCTACTGTTCATGGCCATCATCCTGGCGGTACTGGTCACGTTGTCCTACAAGCTATGAGCCAGACGATTCGCAGTGATATGAACTGCCTGTTGAAAATCTGCGGAATCCTGGCCGGACAGAAATCTCTGCCCCGCCGTTTCAGCGAATCAGGAGTCTCTGGTGGCACAGATATTTCTGTCTGTGCGTTCTTCAACAGACTGTTATAAATGACGCGAACACCGTTCGCCTGAGTCATTACAGGCGTAATGATTGATGTTGAAAACTTTTTGAAGTCAGGCGATCGGCGGATGATGCCATTCGCGGCACTCCTCACTTCGTATTTAAATTAAGCTATTTCCTTCCATGTCCGATATCCCCAAGCTTTATGATCCACAGGCTGCCCAGGCAAAATGGTTTCCCTACTGGCAGCAACATGGATACTTCAATGCAGACCCCCAGCCGAATCAGCGATCACATACCATTATGATTCCCCTCCCGAATGTGACGGGAGCGCTGCATATGGGACATGCACTGAACAGCACTTGCCAGGATCTCATTACGCGCTGGCGACGCATGCAGGGCTATGCAGCGCTCTGGATGCCGGGAACAGATCATGCCGGCATTGCCACGCAGGCTGTTGTCGAACGGCGGATGCTGGAAGAAGAAGGGTTGACACGGCACGATGTGGGCCGGGAAGCACTTGTAAACCGCATCTGGCGCTGGAAAGAGACTTATGAAAAGCGAATTATCGGTCAATTAAAATCGATGGGCGATAGCTGTGACTGGCGCCGGACCCGGTTCACACTGGACGATGTCTGTGCCCGTGCCGTTCGCCGGACATTCTTTAAGATGTTCAAGGATGGTCTGATTTATCGTGGCAAACGGCTTGTGAACTGGGATGTGCATCTCCAGACCGCCGTGGCGGACGATGAGGTATTTGAAGAGGACACGCCCGGCCATTTCTGGACCTTTCGCTATCCCGTTGTGGACGAACACGAGCAACCCACGGGAGAGTCGATCCGCTTCAGCACGACCCGCCCGGAGACGATGCTGGGGGATACGGCTGTCTGCGTCCATCCCACGGATGAACGTTATACCGCATTAATTGGGAAAAGAGTGCAGATTCCGGTTAATGGCAGACTCATTCCGATTATTGCGGATGCACTTCTGGCGAATAAAGAACTGGGCACGGGAGCGGTGAAAGTCACCCCGGCGCATGACCCCAATGACTATGCCTGCTACATGCGGAATCCGGAGATCGGGATCATTAACATTCTGAATGCGGATGGAACGCTCAATGAACAGGGAGGTTCCTGGCAGGGAATCGATCGACTCGTCGCCCGCCCGCTGCTGGTGGAGCGTATGCTGGAACTCGGTTACTTCGAAGGAGTGGAAGATCGTCTCATCCCGCTCAAGCATAGCGACCGTTCGAAAACTCCTGTCGAACCGTACCTGTCCGACCAGTGGTTTGTGAAGATGGAGATACTGGCCCAAAATGCCATGGATGCTGTGGAAGATGGCCGGGTCCGTTTCTTTCCTCAGCGTTATGCCAAGACTTATCTCGACTGGCTGGCTGAAAAACGTGACTGGTGTATTTCCCGACAACTCTGGTGGGGGCACCGGATTCCGGTCTGGACGAAAACATATGAAACGCCCGCAGCAGCGAAAGCTGGAATGGAGACACTCAATATCCCGGACGAGTTTGCCACTGCTGCGCTTTCAGCAGACCATCCACAAACAGTCCTGATCTGTGTTGACGATTCCACCGCAGACAATGATCTCGCGTTCCGGCAGGAAATTGAACAACTCGGTTTTGTTCAGGACCCGGATGTGCTGGACACCTGGTTCTCTTCTGCGCTGTGGCCGCATGCCACTTTGGGCTGGCCCGATCGGGATCACAATCCTCCTCTGAACGCGGAAGAAGTCGCACTGCAGACACAGGTTCTGAGTTCTCCACCGGCGGAATCATCGTTAACAAAAAATGAAGTGCTGGATTATTTCTATCCGGGCAGCGTACTGATCACGTCGCGAGATATTATCACGTTATGGGTGGCCCGGATGGTGCTCACCGGACTTTATAACATGGGAAAAGTTCCCTTTCGGCATGTTCATGTGCATCCCAAAATTCTCGATGGCTTCGGACAGACAATGTCTAAGTCCAAAGGAAACGGGGTCGATCCTGTCGATTTAATTAATAAATATGGGACTGATGCGGTTCGATTTACAATCGCATCCTTTGCTGGAGAAACCCAGGACGTCAAGCTCCCGATCAGTTACGAATGCCCTCAGTGTGAATCGCTGATTCCGCAGACGCTCAAACACCAGTCCGCAAAGCCGGAAGGGGGAATTAAGCCCACGATTTACTGTCCACAGTGTAAGGCGAATTTCCAATATACCAGCCCGAATTATGATCCCGATCCGGATGCACCTGTTGCCCGGATGGTGAGTGAACGATTCGAATATGGCCGGAATTTTAGTAATAAATTCTGGAACGCTGCGCGCTTCGCCATGATGAACCTGACGGATTACACTCCCGGAGAAGTCACCGCCGACCAACTCCATCTGGAAGATCAATGGATTTTGTCGCGGCTATCGACCACGGCCAATGCCATGACTGAATATCTGGGACGGTACCAGTTCGATGCGGCGACGCGCGTCGTGCGGGACTTCACCTGGAACGAATTCTGCGACTGGTATCTGGAAATGGTGAAGCCCCGCCTGCGTCAGTCGGAGTCGGGTGCCTCTAGTCCGGATCGAGAAACTGCCCAGCGAGTCCTGTTGATGGTACTGGATTCGCTGATCCGTCTGCTGCAGCCGTTCACTCCATTTATCTGCGAAGAGCTCTGGCAACGGTTAAAAGAAATCGCCCCGACGCGCGCCATTGCCATCAATGCCCTGGCCGAGACGGAAGCTTCGCAAAGCCAGGTGACAAAAGTGCAACCGGCCTGCGATGCCGCCATTGTCGCACAATGGCCACAGATCCCGCTGAGTTGGCAGAACGAGGCTTTGGAGAAGCGCTTTGCCCGTCTGCAGGAGACTATTGTGGCAGTTCGCAATGTTCGCTCAATCTATAATATTCCTCCTGGCAGACCCGTCAAACTGCTGATGCGCACCACGCCGCAGGTGGCTGGAGACATGCAGGCGGTCTCTTCGCAGTTCGATAATCTGGCCAAAGCGGTCTTGGAAGCAGCGGGGGCGGAAATCGAACGTCCCAGCGGATCTGCCAGCTTTTCACTGGGAGATGCAGATGGCTTTATTCCACTTTCCGGTCTGATCGACACCGGTGCGGAACTCGAACGCCAAATGAAGGAAGCGGAGAAAATTCGCAAACATATCGCTGGCCATTCCGCCAAGCTGGAGAATGAAAACTTTGTCGCCAAGGCTCCCCCGCATGTGGTCGAACAGATCCGCGAGACGCTGGCAGGTTTGAAAAATCAGCTCAAAGGGATTGAAGAAGTGATCGCCGACCTGGGCTAGATCAAGTTGCTCTCGAGTGTGTGCCCACGGGAAAGAGATTTTGATCGATGAAACGCTGCATGCCGCGAGGCAGAACCCGGACAATGCGGGGTGAATGTGCTCTAGAGCGTTTCTGTAAATCTCGTCGTGGACTTGCCTCGTGGCATTCAGTCTTTCATCAGGTGAAACCTTTTCGACGCGGGCACATGAGAGCCCAAACTGGTCTAGAGCCTGTTGAAAAAGGCACAGACAGAAATGTCTGTGCCACCGGAAGCATCTGGATCATTGAGAAAAGTGGACCGGATACTTCTGTCTGGCCGAGATTTCATGTTTTTCAACGGGCAGCTAGTGCCCTGTCAGGGCTTGGATTTGGGGTACGCGATCGCGAAACGTCCTCCGTTGTCGGACTTTGCGTTAAGGCTGACCCTAAATTTTAGAATAGACGAAGCACGAGATCGCCTTCACCCTGATGACAGAGCACGAGAGCAGGTCTGCTCACAAGTGAATCTGCAACGAGTCATCACTGGTCTCGATGTGACCGGATTCGCGAATCAAAACCTGGTGACGGGCGGCCCACAAAGACAGGTCTTCTTTCTTGAGCGCAGCTGCCAGCAGTTCCGGAAAGAGGTCGGGAGTACAGGCGAACGAGACCACTCCCAGAGCGGACAGTTTTGCAGCCAGCGGTTGATGGTAGCTGGGGGTCCCTTCGTCGCTGAGTGCCAGCAGACAGATTACCATCACTCCGCTGGCGGTGAGTTGTGCGATGCGGCGAACGAACTGGTCGGCATCTCCCCCTTCAAAGAGGTCGGTGATCAGGATCAGCGTGGTGCATGCGGGCCGTGTGATCCGGGACTGGCAATAACCAATGGCCCGGTTGATATCGGTTCCGCCCCCCAGTTGAGTTCCAAACAGGAGATCGATCGGGTCTTGCAGATGGTCCGTCAGGTCGACAACTTCCGTATCAAACACCACCATTTGCGTCTTCAGCGATCTCAAAGAAGCCAGTACCGAACCAAAGATCCCGGCGTAGACCACCGATGTGGCCATCGATCCGCTCTGGTCGACGCACAGGATCACATCCCGCAAGCCGGATTGTTTTCGTCCGTGCCCCACCAGTTGTGCGGGGATCACGGTTTTCTGCTGGGGGAGATAATTCTTCAGGTTTTTGCGGATCGTGCGATGCCAGTCGATCTCCTGGGGGCGGGGCCGTTGGCTGCGTGTGGCGTGATCCAGTGCTCCGCGGACAGCGGAAGTGAGCCGGTTTCGCAGCCGCTGTTCGATTTCATCCACCACTTTGCGCACCACTCTGCGTGCGGTGTCGCGTGTCTTCTCGGGAATCACCGACTTCAGTGACAGGAGTGTCGCCACCAGATGCACGTCCGCTTCGACGGTCTCCAGCGTTTCCGGCTGCAGCAGCATTTCATTCAGCTTCAACCGCTCGATGGCATCTTTCTGCATGAGCCGGACCACGGAAGTTGGAAAGAATCTTCGAATATCGCCCAGCCAGCGGTTGACTTTGGGAGAAGAACTTCCCAGCCCGCTTTTGCGGTCGGAATCGTACAGGGCTTGTAGAACGCGATCCATTTCCTGATCGTGCCCCTGGAGTTGTACGTCCAGTCCTTCCAGACTGCCGGCGGGGGAAGCAGGTGGCCGGGGATCGCTTCCCAGGACCAAGCGCCAGCGCCGTTGGCGGGAGTTCCGTTCGACTTCACTCATTTCTCACCCCTGAAACCCACCCCTAAAATTTGTGCCAGGACCGGTAAAACACGAGCAGCCCGTTCTTCGTCAATGCGCTGGATCATCTTCTGACCGGGCTTGTGAGGTGCCATGGAATCGGTCTCGAAATGTTTGATTTTTTCGCCCATCTGCCGACGTTCTGCATGGGAAAAATTGGAAAAGGCTCTTCGCAACACCGGCAGTAGCTCCACAAAGGTCGATTCCGGCAACTCCAAAAGCCATCGATCCATCACTCGCCAGACAATCTCCTGGTGCATCAGCAACAGCCCACTCCCCTGCAGCAGCCCCTGGATCCATGCGGCTGCCTGTGCGGTTTCAATGGCTGGGCCGAGCGCCTGAGAAGCCAGCAGCTCCAGTGCTCCTTCATCCAGTAATTGCTGTTCGAGTAAATTCCGGGTCGACCATCCCCGAATCAGTCCATGTACGTTTGTCCGAATCATGTTCTGCAGGACCTGATGAAACTCATCATTCAGATCGGCCAGTTGCAGAATACTGAGCCCTTGTTGAGTTTCGACCAGCCCGGCGACAATCTGCTCGCCAAGTTCCTGACTGACATTCGCACATGTGACTGGTAACGCAATACAAATGCGATTCACCATGCCGCGAATGATCGGTTCCAATTGTGAAACATCTGTTCCGCGAACGTCTCCATAGCGAAAGACACGTGCCAGGGGAACGAGTGCGGACATCAGCTGCAGGATTTCCGCGGAGACTGCGGAGGCTGCTTGAAGACGTTGAATGAGGAACGGAATGACGTCGGGCAGGTCCGCAAGGATCGTCATGTCCAGCAAACGGGCCATGTCCTGCAGTTCGACAGATTTTTCGGATTGATGAATCATCCGAGCTGAAGCCGCTGTCGTCAGCGTATTCCCCCAGACATTGGCTTCGATCAGGGTGATTGCGAATTCCGGTTGCCAGTCCAGTTTCCAGAGTTCGTGGAACGTTGAAATCCCCTGACCGGCCGGCTGTTTTTCTCCCCAGTCCACTCCCAGCGACAAGAGCCGGTGCAGAAACCGGCTTTGCTGACGGGCATGGTCATTTCTCAGATCCAGGTTGATCGCCCTGGGGTGAGGAGCCGGTTTCAATCGCAATGATTTCTGTAATCGCTGGACATCTTCCAGAAGGGGAACGGAAATGATGTCGCTGGGGACTGCTCCCAGTCGATCGCCCATTTCCAGCCGTTTGCGCACCAGTTCGAACCGGGAAGATTCTCCCTGACAGAACACCGTCAGGATGGATTCGTTGAGTTCACGCAATCCGGGAGAACGGATGTCGCGCATGGCTGCCAGTGCCTCGGCCAACCGGAGTGCTTCAATAATACTGGCCGAGGACGCCGCCAGATCTTTTTCCCGTAATAGACGTGCCCCGTTCACCAGCCAGCGCAGGGGGGCTTCACGCTGCGACTCCCAGACATGGGCATACCACCCGGGCGCTTCGATGCCAGCCCCATAACCGCTGCGATAGGCCAGTCGGGAATGCGTCCAGGGAATCCATGTGGCTGTCGTTTTCAGTTTGGGAAGAGACCGCAACCGGGCATTGTCGTCACTGATCCGGCAGCCCGCCTGCTTTCCCTCGATCGCGGATTGATCCAGACAAGGAGTATGCCACGCGCCGCAGACCACGGCGATGTTCTGAAAACCTTCTTTGATCACCTGGCGAATCGTCTTGCGCATGTGCGCTTCACGCAGCAGATCCTTTTCATTGGCTTCGGGAAACTCTTCCCGGACCGCACGCATGGCATGCAGGATGGCTTCGAAAACTCCGGTGGCATCTTCGCGCCGTTCAATCTGCTCTTCCCACCAGAGTTCATGGTCCTGATATCCGGCCGCATCTGCGAGAATCGCCAGCGGATCAGCCCGCCAGGCCGGTTCTGCCCGAGAAAAGACAACCCGAGAAGAGACAACCGGAGAAGAGGCCGTTGTGGAGTCCGCAGAGGACTCTGCCGGTTGAGCGTCCAATGCCATCCGAATGGACATGGGAAGATCCATCGCCCGTACCGGACAGTGATGCTGCGTCGCCCAGCACAAAACCTGCCATTCCGGGGAAAAAGCGGCCAGTGGATAAACCACGGACGTTCCGGGTTGATCACGAGCATAAAGCATCATCGCCACGGGGGGCTGCAACTCCGCATGACCAGCCATCGGCAGGACCGGTTCGAGATCCGCGGGCGCTTCCAGAATAATCACATCCGGCTGCAATTCATCCAGCCCCTGCACCAGGCTGCGGGCACAGCCAGGACCGTGATGTCGAATTCCAAAGAGATGAAGCATAAAAATCAAGCGTCTTTACTGGCGCGGTACAAGTCTTTCCAGCCGTCCCGTTCTTTCACGATCGTCTGCAGGTATTCCTGCCAGACCACCCGATCCTGAACGGGATCTTTGACCACGGCCCCCGTGAGTCCGGAGATCAGGTCACTCGCGCTCAACGTGCCATCTCCATAATAGGCAGCCATCGCCATTCCACTGGAGATGACCGAAATGGCTTCGGCGGTGGAGAGCGTTCCGCTGGGAGATTTCAACCGGTTTTTTCCATCAACACTCACGCCGTTACGAAGTTCGCGAAAAATCGTGACGACCCGGCGGACTTCGTCCAGTGCCGGTTTTTCCGCGGGAAGTTCCAGCGCCCGCCCAAGTTGTTCGGCCCGGTTGTGCACAATTTGAACTTCATCTTCCAGCGAATCCGGCAATGGGAGGACCACAATATTAAACCGTCGCAACAAGGCGCTGGATAACTCATTCACCCCCTTGTCCCGGTTATTGGCTGTGGCAATCACATTGAATCCTTTGACTGCCTGAACTTCTGTATTCAACTCCGGAACGGGCAATGTTTTTTCTGAGAGAATCGTGATGAGCGAATCCTGCACTTCAGTGGGAATGCGTGTCAGCTCTTCCACGCGGACAAGACGACCCGTTCGCAATCCATGCAGCATCGGACTTTCGACCAGTGCGGACATGGAGGGGCCTTCCGCCAGTAATCGGGCGTAGTTCCATCCGTAACGCAAGGCTGTTTCATCAGTCCCGGCAGTCCCTTGAATCAGCAGGGTGGACGTGCCGGAAATGGCGGCAGACAGATGTTCCGCCATCCAGGTTTTCGCCGTTCCTGGCACTCCATACAACAACAGGGCCCGGTCCGTGGCCAGGGTGGCAATGGCAATTTCGATCAATCGTGACTGCCCGACATATTTTGCGGTGATCTCCGTTCCATCGGGCAATGTCCCTCCCAGCAGATACATCTTCACCGCCCAGGGAGACAACTTCCAGTGCGGCGGCCGCTGACGATCATCAACCTGCGAGAGTGCTGCCAGTTCATGGGCAAACTGCTGCTCGGCATGGAGGCGCAAAGGGATCTCGAAATTCGAATCGTGGACAATATCGGGAGCGGACAATGCGCGTCTGCCTCTCTGTGAATGGTTTCAGGATTGTGAACAGAGCTTCCCAATAGGGTGAGAAATCACTATCCGTGAGCGGATCGAACTCCCGTTTTTGAGCGACTTGCTCTCGTGCCCTGTCAGGGCTTGGTTTTTGGGGTACGTCATAGCGAAACGTCCTCCGTCGTCGGACTTTGCGTTAAGCCCTACCCGAATTTTTAAAATTGACAAAGCTCTCGTCTGCGCCCGCGGTGGACGTATTTCAATTGATGAAATACTGCATGCCGCGAGGCAAGTTCGCGCCAAGATTTACAAAAAACGCTCTCGTGCGATCTGAAAGTATAATAAAGAGCGACAACGGAGCGGAATCGCGAGAAACCGACCCGGACTCCAAACTGCGAGACCGCACAAGGCGATCAGCGTCCAGACATCATATCTATTACAACCGCGCCGACCAGTTCCACATCGAAGATCTCTTGGGGGGTGATCCCGACGCGCCGTTCCAGCGTGAGATAATCTTTTGTGGCATAACCTTTCAAATCAGTCTGCAGAGTATGGACTGATGGGCTCTTGAATTTGACTCTGGTGATCTGTCCATGTCCAATTTTCTTGGCACGATTTTCTCGGCTCCGGGTTTTTACGTGGCCTTACATTTGGTCATGTTGGAAATGGTCATGATGGAAACAGTCTGCCAGGCTGCTCCCATTGTGGAATTGAGCGTCCCTGGAAAAACCTACCAGGGACTGAATGTTGCTCATAATGCCGAGTTCTGCTGGCTGGCCGCCCGAGACGGTACTTATGAACGGGTCGATCTGGCAAAGGTGACCAGTTTCCGCAAAGCAGGAACGGAATTTCGTGGTCAGACTCCGGCCTCTCTGGCGGGGGAACTGCGGGAATCGCTGGGGCGGAAATTTGAAGTTCGAACGCGGGGACACTTTATTACCTGTGCTCCCGCGGGGCAGGCAGCACTCTATGCCGACCTGGTCGTCAGCGTGGAGAGCTCATTCAATAGTTATTTCAGTCGCCGTGGCTGGCAGTTGGCGAACTCTCCGTTTCCGCTGGTGGTGATTGTCTATCCGAATCGCATCGATTTTGATCAAGCCTGCCTGACGATGGGCATGCAGCCAGCACCCTACTTGCGTGGCTTTTATCATCCGCAAACGAATCGCGTGTCACTTTATGATCAATCTGCTGGAATTGAAATTTCGAAGTCTGTCGCAAGCAACCGCACCGGTCCGTCTGTCATCCACGATGCCACACGAGCCGTGATCATTCATGAGACCATTCATCAACTGGCATTCAATTCCGGACTGCATCAGCGGGCGGGCGAAAACCCCCGCTGGGTGGTAGAAGGACTGGCGACCATGCTGGAAGCGGGAGCACTCGATTCCACCGTTCGTTCTGACAGCAGCAGCAGGGTGAACGTTGAACGTTTGCAGCATTTTCAGGAGTATCGGGCCAAACGCCGGACCGGGTCGATTGTCGATCTGGTCCAGGACGATGAAAAACTGTTCCAATCGGCCCCACTCGATTTTTATAGCGAAGCCTGGGCATTGACTTTTTATCTTTCTGAATCACGCCGCCCGGATTATGTCAAATATCTGAAACGTATCGCCAGTCGCGATCCCTTGAAATCCCCTTATTCTCCCGACGAGCGACTGGCCGATTTGCAACATGTTTTCGGAAAAGATTTGCGCTGGCTGGAAACACAATTCCTGCGGTTCATCGATAAACTGGAGTAGTCCAGTTTTTCATTAAGAGTCTGTCCCGAAAGGTCAATTCTGAATTTCCGAAAGGGCTGAAGCGATCTGCCATGCTGCGTTTGATCGCGATCGCCACTCACCGCGATCACCACCGGGGGGCTTCCCGATGTTCAAAACACAAAAATCGCTCCAGCCGTCCTGCTGCAAATGACTCCAAAAATTAAAGGTCTCCTGGCGATCCTTCTCCGGAGCTCTGCCACCCTCATTCAAGCGGTTGAACGTTGAGATTGCCCTTCCAAAACCTCCTAAAATACCCAGACTTCGCGATAAGGAAATCGTCAATTGACCCGCGGGAATTCCCTCGTTACGGTGAGCTTCCAGGAGCGTCCCCTATGAGGTGGATTTCGCCATCTTTCTGTAAATTTTTCCGAACGGTTTTGTAGTAAGGCGTCTTCCCCCAGTCGAGAACAACCTGCTCTGATGTCCCGTCAGGGCACGAGCCTGATCATTTCAAGGAAAGAACAGCAATCCCGATCCATTCGAGAAAGTTCAGTAGATCTGTGTCCCGGTTCCGGTTCCGTCAATAGAGATTGTCAGTCGCCTGTGCATGGAGGACGTCGGACGGCATCGTCGACAGTTTTCCGTCTGCCGGCATGGCCCCAATTGAAGTTCTTGCTTCGATGTATCGAATTCTTGGAAATTTTGTTAGCCGTGTCCCGTTGTTCTGGATTGCATTCTGGCTACTCTGTGCCGGATTGGCACATCATTTCGCACCGCCTTCGGAACAGGTCTGGCAGGATGGCGAGCTGGCTTTTCTTCCCCCGACCTCTCCCAGCCTGGAGGCGGTACAGATTTACCGCAAGGCGTTTCAAAGCACTCTTCAGGAAAAGTCTGAAGCAGATAATGTCGGCACATCGGTTCAGCACGATCCCATGTCCAGTAGCGTGGTGGTGGTGTTACAACGTCTGGATCCGAACGGACTGACCGACAACGACATGGCGTTCATTAGCGATGTGCTGGTGAAACGTCTGGAGGAAATTCAGAAAACGACTCCCAAGGGATATCGCTGGGAACACCAGATGGAAGCGGATCTCACGGAGCCGATTCCAGAATCGGAACAGGTCATCAAATCCATTGCCTCTCCGAATGACGAGCGGATTGGTGCACTACTCACCAGTAAAAACCAAAAAGCCACGCTGGTGGTGGTGGATCTGAAAACGGAGTTTCTGGAACGGCAAAACCGGATGGTGGTGGGCCGAATTGAACAGCTCTTGAAAGATCACGATTTTTTGCAGCACAAGCCGGCCGGCCTGTCACTGGAATTAAGTGGATCGGCCACGGTGGGGCGGGACATGCTCCGCGCGGAACAGGAAAGTGCCAAGCGGACAGAAACATTCACCAAAGGTCTGGTGATTATTCTGCTGCTACTGATTTATCGAGCCCCTTTACTGGCACTGGTCCCGCTGGCCACCGTGGGACTGGCAGTGGAACTGGCCAAGAGCCTG
>Ga0182739_1002955_pt1 | contig 15370 bp, 12 predicted proteins | sample eDN5th30CBELigBY_FD_128873 | JGI IMG/M metagenome (GOLD analysis project Ga0182739, IMG submission 128873) | Enriched backyard soil microbial communities from Emeryville, California, USA - eDNA 5th pass 30_C BE-Lig BY (version 2) (version 2) | ecosystem: Environmental > Terrestrial > Soil >... | reverse complement strand
CCGCTTAGCTCAGTTGGTAGAGCACCGCTCTTGTAAAGCGAAGGTCGTCGGTTCGAACCCGACAGCGGGCTCGGTGCTGTCTGGCGCGCCGCCGCTCCTGCGGCGCGCACGCTCCGCGCGCCGGCCTAGGGGGCCGGGGTGTCGGTCGGGGACGGGGTGGGGGTCGTCGTCGGGTTGGACGAGAAAGCGTCGCCTGCCGCCTGCACGACGAAGCGGGCCAGCTCTTTCGGATCCATGTCCGCACTCGGCACGAAGCGCTCCCCGTTGACCAGCACCACCAGGGGCGAATCGATGGCACCGATCGAGCTGTTCGGGATCGGCCCGGCGAGAGCGCGCGCCGTGGCCTCCTTCGCCCACGACCGGAATCGCTTCTCGTCGATGCACCGGCGGATCTGGCCGATCGCCGTGACGCCGGCGGCCTCCGCGCGATCGAGCATCTCGGCGTCGGTGAGACCCTCGGACTTCTCCTCCGGCTGGTTCGTCAGCAGAGCCGCGTGAAAGTCGAAGTAGTGATCGGGCGAGAGATCGGCGACACAGCCCGCAGCCGCGACCGCTCGCAACGAGTACTGGGTTCCGGCCGACTGGGTGGTGAGCATCGCGACCGGGTGGATCTCGATGGTCGCCGCGCCCGATCGGGCCCACGCCCGCAGCTGCTCGCCGTTGGCGGCCTCGAACCGGCCGCATTCGGCGCACAGGTAGTCGACGTAGAGCTGGATGTCGACGACGGAGGGGTCGTTGGTCTGGGACGGCACCGGGGTGGAACCCGGCGGCAGGCCGGGGGTCTGCACGGCCTTCAGATCGGCACCGATCTTGATGCCGTCGCTCAGCATGTTCTGCGGGCCCCGGTTCTGGCTGCGCGGCAGGAAGAGCACGATCGCGACGACCGCGACGATCACCAGGATGCCGGCGGCGATACCGCCCTGCACGATCAGCCGGCGGCGCTTGTCCTGTTTGGCATGGAGGTCGCGGAGCTCGCGGGCCCGGTCGCGTGCGGCGGCGCGGGTGCCGGGCGTGTCCTGCTCGGCGATGGGGTAGTCGCCACCCGGGATGGGGTCGGTCACTGCTGTCCTCGTTCGTCTCGGGTCGCGGCGCCAAAGTACCGGCTTGGCACCGGTCGGGGCAAACGCGACACCCGATCGATGGTAGGAGCGGCTGCTGAGAGCGCCCCGGACGCCGGCCGGGGAACGAACCCCCCAACTGGTGCCATCCGCCGCAGGGGGCCATAATGGCCGAACGGCGCAGAACCCCCTCCGCGCCGTAGCACTTCACAACGGATCGTCCGGCACGTACCTGCCGGTGAAGGAGTAGTACTGCTATGGCATCTGTCACATTCGACAAGGCGACCCGTCTCTACCCGGGTTCCACCCGCCCCGCCGTCGACGAGATCGACCTGGAGGTCGCCGACGGCGAGTTCCTCGTCCTGGTCGGCCCGTCGGGCTGCGGCAAGTCGACCACCCTGCGCATGCTCGCCGGCCTCGAAGAGGTCAACGGCGGCCGCATCCTCATCGGAGATCGCGACGTCACCGACGTGCCGCCGAAGGATCGCGACATCGCGATGGTGTTCCAGAACTACGCTCTCTACCCGCACATGACCGTGGCCGAGAACATGGGCTTCGCGCTCAAGATCGCCGGCGTCAATAAAGAGGAGCGCGCCCAGCGCGTGCTCGAGGCCGCCAAGCTGCTCGACCTGGAGCCCTACCTCGGCCGCAAGCCGAAGGCCCTCTCGGGTGGTCAGCGTCAGCGCGTCGCCATGGGCCGCGCGATCGTGCGTCAGCCGCAGGTGTTCCTCATGGACGAGCCGCTGTCCAACCTCGACGCGAAGCTGCGCGTGCAGACCCGCACCCAGATCGCGTCGCTGCAGCGCCGGCTCGGCGTCACGACCGTGTACGTCACGCACGACCAGACCGAGGCGCTCACGATGGGCGACCGGATCGCCGTGCTGAAGGACGGCATCCTGCAGCAGGTGGGCACCCCGCGCGACCTGTACGAGAAGCCGAACAACGTGTTCGTCGCCGGATTCATCGGCAGCCCGGCCATGAACCTGTTCCCGGCCGACGTGGTCGAGGGTGGTGTCAAGTTCGGCACCGCGACCGCCAAGGTCGAGAAGTCGGCGCTCGGCAAGGCCAAGAAGGTCACCGTCGGCGTGCGCCCCGAAGACCTCAAGGTCGACACCAAGGGCGACGGCCTCAAGGTCGACGTCGATGTGGTCGAGGAGCTCGGCGCCGACGGTTACCTGTACGGCCACACCGAGATCGACGGACAGCGCGTCGACGTCGTGGTGCGCACCGACGGGCGTTCGCACCCGAACGCCGGCGACAAGATCGTCGTCACCCCGGTGCCGCAGCACGTGCACACCTTCGACCAGGAGTCGGGCGACCGCCTCGGCGACAAGGCCATCGCCGCGAGCACCACCGCGGTCGGCGCCGCCAAGTAGAACCCTCGAGAGCGCCGCGTCCCCGGACGCGGCGCTCTCGCATGTCCCCACCCCCTCGTCTCTCCAAATCACGGAGCTACGCGACCCCACCCGCCGAAAACCGGGCGGATGCGGGGGTCGCCGCCCACGCATCCGTGATTTGGAAAGGGGGGTCAGCGTCGACGCAAGCGGGACCAGGCGTCGAAACCGACGGCGAGCAGGATGAGCACTCCGAGGGCGATGCCCTGGAACAGCGGGTCGATCCGCAGCAGGGTGAAGCCGTTGTAGAGCATCGCGATGAACAGGATGCCGAGAACGGTCCGCCAGATCGCGCCCTCACCGCCCAGGATCGACGTCCCGCCGACGACGATGCCGGCCAGGACCGTGAAGGTGAGGTTGGTCGCGATCGCGTCGCTCTCGGGAACCGACGGCACCCGGGCCAGGTCGATCACGCCGGCCAGGCCGGCGGCGAGGCCCGAGAGGGCGAAGGTCGAGATGCGCACGACATTGACGCGGATGCCCGCCAGCCGGGCTGCCTCGGCGTTCCCGCCGGCGGCGTAGATGTAGCGGCCGAGCGTGGAGCGCCACAGCAGGACCGCGAGGATCACGAGGACCACGAACGCGGTCCAGGTGGGCAGCGAGATGCCGAGCGGCTTGGTCGACGCGATCCAGGTGAACTCGTCGACGTCGACGCGTAACTGCCCGATGCCCTCCTTGCCGATCTGGGAGATGAGCTTGGTCGCCCCGAGGATGATGAAGCTCATCGCCAGCGTCGCGATCAACGGGTTGATGCGCAGGTAGGTGCTCACCACACCGTTGACGATGCCGACCACCAGGCCGGCGAGGATGCCCATGATGATCCCGAGCGCTGCTCCCCCGCCGCCCTCGACCTTGAGGATGAGCGTGCCGCAGATCACGGCGGAGAGCATGTAGGTGGCCCCGACCGACAGGTCGATGCCCCCGGCGATGAGCACCAGGGTGCTCGCCGCCGCCACGATCAGCATGCCGCTCTGCCGGTCGAGCACGTTGCCGACGTTGTAGAACGACAAGAACGCGGGGCTGCCGATCGACAGCGCGACGAACACCGCCAGGAACGGGAAGACGATCGCGACCGAGCGCCAGGGCACCCGCTGCCAGCCGCGTGGAGGGGGCGCCGCCTCGGTCGTGACCTTCAGGTTGGTGGTGTTCGTCATGCGTCCTCGCTCGTGTTGGGGTCCGCGAACGCCGCGGTCAGGATGTTCTCCTCGGTCATCGCCGCACCGGCGAACTCGCCGACGACCCGCCCGCCGCGCACCACGAGGATGCGATGGGCCAGTCCCAGCACCTCCTCGACATCGGAGGAGATGACGACGACGCCGATGCCCTGACGGGCCTGGGCGATGATGAGGTCGTAGATGGACCGGCGCGAGCCCACGTCGACGCCGCGCGTCGGCTCGTCGGCGATCAGCACCGTGCGCGGGCGCTGGAGGGCGCGGGCGAACAGCACCTTCTGCTGGTTGCCGCCGGAGAGCGCGGCGACGCTGCGGCCCTCGTCGCCCTGCACGGTGACGTGGTCGAGCATCTCGCGCGCCTCGCGACGCTCCGCGCGGGAGCGGATCCAGCCTCCGGGGGCGAGTGCCGCGAGGTTGGAGAGCGTGACGTTCTCGCGGATCGCGCGTTGCATGACCAGGCCCTGCTCTTTGCGCGACTCGGGGATCAGGAAGATCCCGCCGCGCAACGCCGACCCGATGGTGGCGCGGTGCAGCGGACGTCCGCCCGCGACGACGCTGCCGGCGTGCCGGCGTGCGGCGCCGAAGATCGCGTGGGCGATCTCGCTGCGACCGGCGCCGACGAGTCCGGCGAGCCCGACGATCTCTCCGGCGCGGACGGTGAACGAGACGCCGTTGACGCCGGCGGCGGTGAGCCCCTCGACCGCGAGCACCTCGGCGGCGTCGGGCGCGACCGGCTCCTTGTCGGGGAACACCGACCCGAGAGTGCGCCCGAGCATGCCCTCGATGAGGCTCGCCTCGGTCTCGTCGGCGGCGGAGGCGGTGCGGATCATCCGGCCGTCGCGCAGGATCGTGACGGTGTCGCAGAGCTCGAGCACCTCGGAGAGGTAGTGCGAGACGAGCACCACCGTCGTGCCGGAGGCTGCCAACTGCCGGACCACCCCGTGCAGCAGCTCGGTGTCGGTCGCCGAGAGCGCGGCCGTGGGCTCGTCCATGAGGATCACCGAGGCGCCGCGCGCCAGCGCGCGCAGGATCTCGACCTTCTGCTGGTCGGCGAGCCGGAGCGATCCGACGGTGCGGTCCGGGTCGAGATCGAACCCGGCGCGCTCGGCGAGCGCGACGTACTGGCGCCGGAGCTTCCGGCGATCGATGAAGCCCAGCGTGCGGGGCTCGCGCCCGAGATAGACGTTCTCGGCGACGCTCAGCGCCGGGACCAGCGCGAGCTCCTGCGCGATCGCGGCGATCCCGCGATCGAGGGCCTCGCGGGGCGAGCCGAAGGCGACCTCGTCGCCGTCGACGAGGATCGTGCCCTCGTCGGCGGTGTAGAGACCCGCGATGATCTTGGCGAGCGTGGACTTCCCCGCCCCGTTCTCGCCCACCAGCCCGTGCACCTCGCCGGGTGTGAGGACGAGATCGATTCCCTGGAGTACCGGCGTGCCCCCGAAGGACTTGCCGACGCCCCGCAGCTCGACCTGGAGCTGCGGGGCGCCGGCGTCTGCCGTTTCAGTCGGCACCGATCACCCGGCCCACTCGCCGGTGAACTGGTCAACGGTGTCCTTGGTCATGACGCCGTTGTTGGGGAAGTCGGCGAACGGGTCGACATCGCCCTGGTTGTTGCCGTTGCGCAGGGCGTCGATGAGCGCCTCCATGCCAAGGCGACCCTCGGTGGCGGGAGCCTGCACGACATCGGCGAACACGGTGCCGTCGGCGACGTGCTCCTGGCCCCACTTCGAGCCGCCGTAGCCGACGAACAGGAAGTCGGCGGTGTTCTTGCCGGCGGCTTCGATCGCACCGATCGCGCCCTGCAGACCCTGGTCGGAGGTCGCGATGACGTCCACGTCGGGGTTGGCGGTGAGGATGTCGGTCACCGCGGTCTGCGCGGCGGCCGGGTTGTAGAACGTCTCACCCTCGGCGACGACCTTCACCGGCGAGCCGGCGATGGCGGCGTTGAACTCGTCCCAGAGCGCGACGCCGATGGCCGAGGCCTTCACGTCGTGCAGGAACGCCACGTTGCACGGGTCGAGGTTCTTGCTCGCGCACGCCTCGACGACCTGCTCGCCGTGCTTGGTGCCGAGCTCCGACGGGACGAACACGACGTTGGCGGCGAGACCGTCGAGCTGCGTCTTGCCGGAGGTGAAGTCCTCGCCGAGGATCTGGTCGATGTTGACGACGGTGATGCCGGCCGCGATCGCCTCGGCGACGACGTCCATGATGGCCGGACCGTAGACCGGCTGGGTGATCATGCCGTCGTACTGCCCCGATGCGATGACGTCCTGGATCAGCGAGACCTGCAGGTTGGGGTCGAGGTTGCCGTCGAAGACGGTCAGTTCGGCGTTGTTCTCGTCGGCCACCCGCTGCGCCTCGGCGAGCATCGGCTCGTCGTAGGTGTTGGCGACGGCGAACGAGATGTAGGCGATCTGGAGGGTCTCCTCCTCGCCGCCGTCACCCCCGTCGCCGCCGGGGGTGGAGCACGCGGCGAGGGCGAGAGCGGCGGCAGCGGCCACGGCCACCGTCGCCGTGCGGCGCAGTGCCGCGGACTGTGAATGCCTCATGGGATGACTTCTCCTTTGAAATCGGGCGGGGGTTTCAGTGACACTGTACACACCCGTACGTTTGGAGTGAAAGACTCCGGGAGAAATGCCGAAAAGTGTTCGGCTGGGCTGGAAATCAGCCCATCGCAGCGCACACAGACTGACGCCCTGTGTAGTTCGACTTAACCCAGAGACCGCCGCGCGGAGTCAGAGCAGGACGCTCGCGGGGTTCTCGATCCGCTTCACGAAGGCCGCCATCCACTCGGCGGCCACGGCGCCGTCGATGACGCGGTGGTCGGCCGACAGGGTCACGGTCATGACCGTCCCGACGCCGAGCATGCCGTCGTCCACGACGGGCTGCTGCTTCGCCGCGGCGACCGCGAGGATGCCGGACTGCGGAGGGTTCAGGATCGCGGAGAACTCGTCGACGCCGTACATGCCGAGATTCGACACCGAGAATGCCCCGCCCTCGAGCTCGTCCTGCTTGAGCTGGCCGGCGCGCGCACGCTCGGCCAGCTCGGACACCGTCGCAGCGACCTCGACCAGCGAGCGCCGGTCGACCCCGCGCACGACGGGCGTGAGCAGGCCGCCCTCGACGGCGACGGCGACCGCGAGATCGACCCCGGAGAACCGCTCGATGTGGTCGCCGCCCCAGATCGCGTTGGCGGCGGGGACATCGCCGAGGGCTCCGGCGACCGCCTTGAGCACGAAGTCGTTGACCGACACCTTCCGCGCGGCGACCTCATTCACCTGCCTGCGCAGATCGAGCAGCCGGTCGACGCGGCAGTGCGCGGTCACATAGAAGTGCGGAACCGTCGTCTTGCTCTCGGTGAGTCGCCGCGCGATCGCCCGGCGCATCCCGGTCAGCGCGATGCTCGTCGAGCCGGCCGGGGCCGCGGCGGATGCGCTGGCGGCCGCGGCGGGCACGGCACCATCGAGGTCGCGGCGCACGATGCGCCCGCCCGGGCCCGTCCCGGTGAGCGAGCTCAGCGCGATCCCGCGCTCGCGCGCCAGGCGTCGCACGATCGGGCTCGCGAACGTGCGCGTGGTGTCCTCCGGCGGGGACGCCACCACAACGTCCGCCGCCGGAGAAGCCTGAGGGGCCTCGACCACCGGGGCGGCCACCGGTGCCGCAGCGACCCCCGCCTCGGCGAGCGCCGCATCCACCGCATCCTCGCCCTCGCCGGCGGCCAGGATCACGGCGATCGGCGCACCGACCGCCACGTTCTCGCCGGGCGTGACGAGCACGCGGGCGAGCGTTCCGCCCACCTCGGATTCGTACTCGACGACGGCCTTCTCGGTCTCGATCTCGGCCAGCGGCTGGCCGGCCGCGACGGTGTCGCCCGGCTGCGCCATCCAGGTCTGGATGGCTCCCTCGGTGACTCCGGCGAGCGCCGCCGGCATGCGCACGACGGTGGCCATCAGCTCGCGCCCTCCCGGCGCTGGCCCATACCCCGCCGCACCCGTTCGAGGCCGTCGACGACCTCCTCGGTACGGGCGATCGCGGCACGGTCGAGCACCTTCGAGATCGACGGGGACGCCTCGCCACCGGTGACCCGCTCGACCGGCTGGTCGAGCCAGTCGAAGTACCGGCGCTGGATCTCGTCGGCGAGCCAGGCACCGTACGAGGTGCCGCGTGCGCCCTGCTCGACGATGAGCACCGCGTTGGTCTTCTTCACCGAGGCCTCGATGGTGTCCCAGTCGATCGAGGCGCGGTCGAGCCAGCGCAGGTCGATGAGGTCGGCGTCGATGCCGGTCTGCTCGATGGCCTCGAGGCTGTGCTTCACCATCGAGAGGTACGAGATGACGGTGACCTCCGATCCGGTGCGGCGCAGCGCCGCCCTGCCCGGCGGCAGGATGTAGTCCAGGTCGCCCTCCGGAACCCGGTCGGCGGTTCCGTACAGGTCGATGTGCTCGATGACGAGAACCGGGTCCTGCAGCGCGAGCGCTGCGTTCATGAGGCCCACGTAGTCCGCGGCGGTCGAGGGTGCGACGATGCGCCAGCCGGGCGCCGTCGCGAACAGGCCCGCCGGATCCATCAGATGCTGCGACCCGTACCCGGAGCCCATCGCGACCTTGGTGCGCAGCACCAGCGGAACCGGGTTGTCGCCGCCGAACATGTGCCGCGCCTTGCCGACCTGGTTGAACACCTGGTCGGCGGCCACCCACATGAAGTCGGGGTACATGAACTCGACGACGGGGCGGAAGCGGCCGTCGAGAGCGAGCCCGCCGCCGAGGCCGAAGAACGCGTTCTCGCTGATCGGCGTTCCGAGCACCCGGCCGTCGTCCTGCGTCTGGTCGCCGTACTTCCTGGCCAGGCCCTTGGTCGCGCCGTTGGTGCCGCCCGACAGGCGGTGCACGTCCTCGCCCATGACCACGATGCGGGGGTCCTGCTCCATGCGCCGGTCCATGACGGCCGCCACGGCATCCACGAACTTGGTCTCGACCCAGCCCCCGTCGTGGCGCAGGGGATCCGCCACGGTGAGGGTCTGGAGTTCGCTCGCGTCGCCGCGCACCCCGACGTCGACGAAGCCGGGGTCGGGCCAGAGGGCGGGGCGGATGCGGCGCTTGCCCGCCTCGTCGGGATCGGCTTCCAGCAGCTCGCCGACGGCGGCGGTCATGGCGGCCTGCGCGCGGGAGCGCAGCGCGGCGACGGCCTCGTCGTCGATCAGTCCGAGCTTGGTCATCTCGCGGGCGACGCGCTCGAGCGGATCGCGCGCCCGCCAGGTCGCCTCCTCTTCCTTGGTGCGGTACCCGAAGGCGCTGCCGGGGTAGGGGCCGTTCTGGTGGAAGAAGCGGTAGACCTCGGCCTCGATGACCGCGGGTCCGAGCCCGGCGCGCATGCGCTCGGCGGCCTGCTCCATGGCCAGGTGCACGGCCAGCGGGTCCATGCCGTCGACTCGCCAGCTCGGGATCGCGAAGCCCTGGCCGCGGATCGAGAAGCGCGGGTCGGCCGAGATCTCGTCGGCACGGGTGGCGACGGCGTACAGGTTGTTCTCGATGAAGAAGCAGACCGGCAGCTTCCAGGTGGCGGCGAGGTTCATCGACTCCAGGATCGAGCCGATCTGGCTGGCGCCGTCGCCGAAGTAGTTGACGGTGAGGTCGGAGTCGGCCCCTGCCGCGGAGCGCTTCTGCGCCCACGCGTTCCCGGCCGCCATCGGCGCGCCACCGCCGACGATGGCGTTGGTGCCGAGGGCTCCGGCCTCGAACCACTGCAGGTGCATCGATCCCCCGCGGCCGCGGCAGTAGCCCTGCGCGAGGCCGAGGATCTCGGCGAGGGTGCGCTGCAGCACGGTCTGCACATCGGCGCCGATCTCGGCGCGGGGGTCGAGGGTGCCGGAGGTGACGTGCGTGAGCGCCTTGGCGAGGAACTGGTGGTGCCCGCGGTGCGAGCCGTTGACGGCGTCGCTGGAGCGCAGTCCGACGATCGAACCGACGGCGCCGCCCTCCTGACCGATGCTGGAGTGGGCGGGGCCGTGCACGAGGCCTTCGGCGGCCAGTTCGAGCACCGTCTCCTCGAACGCCCGGATCAGGTGCAACTGGGCGAGCATGGTGCCCAGCAGCGCCGGATCCGCGGCCTTCCAGTCGGCTGCGGTGGTGCTGAGCTCGACCCAGTCCACTCCGGTCTCGAGGCGACGCGTCTTCGGCATGGTGGCACGTTAGCCGCTCTATTGCATCCAATACAACCCGATTGTGCGATTCATCCTGGTGCAGCACCCCGTTTTGGGCGATCATGGGATCCAATCAAGGAGGACGGCATGGGCATCCCCGGTCTGCGCGGCACGGATCACATCGGCATCACGGTTCCCGATCTCGATGCGGCTGAACGCTTCTTCGTCGACGTGCTCGGCGCCGTGCCCGTCTACACGCTCGGCCCCAAACGCGCCGACGACGACTGGATGCAGACCCAGCTCGGCGTGCACCCGCGCACCGAGATCCGCGAGATCCGGTTCTACCGCCTCGCCAACGGCACCAACATCGAGCTCTTCGACTACGCCGCAGCCGACGGGCAGCAGCCGCAGCCGCGCAACAGCGACGTCGGCGGCTACCACCTCGCGCTCTACGTCGACGACCTGGATGCCGCGGTCGCCCACCTGCGCGCCCACGACGTCGAGATCATGGGCGAGCCGGTCGCCAGCGCCGGGGCTTCGGCGGGCCAACGCTGGCTGTACTTCCGCAGCCCGTGGGGGCTGCAGTTCGAGCTGGTCAGCTTCCCGGGCGGGAAGGCGTACGAGACCGACTCCGACGTGAAGCTCTGGCATCCCGCGCACCCGGCAGAATGAAGGCACTGTGTCCATCAACAACGTGAGCGAGCTGGCGACCCACGGGGCCGCCGGTGCGCGCATCGCCTCCGAGCTGCGCGAGGCGATCCTCACGGGTGACTACGCCCCCGGTGACCGGGTGCGGCAAGAGGATCTCGCCGACCGGCACGGCGCCAGCCGGGTACCGGTGCGCGAGGCCCTGCGCATGCTCGAGGCCGAGGGGCTCGTGACGCTGGTGGCCAACACCGGCGCCTGGGTGTCGCGGGTCAGCCTCGCCGAATGCGACGAGATGTACCGGATCCGTGAACGGATCGAACCGCTGCTGCTGCGCTACAACGTCCCGCTCATGGACGACGCGCTCATCGACCGGCTCGACCGGCTCGCCACCGAGATGGAGGACACCGAGGTCGAGGAGTTCATCGCCCTCGACCGCGAGTTCCACCTCTCCTGTTACGACCTCGCCCCGACGAGGCTGCTCGAAGAGACGGTGCTGCGGCTGTGGAACCGCACGCACTCGTACCGCCGCGCCTACATGCGCATCGCGCGGACCGATCCGGACCGCAGCGTCCATCACGAGCACCACCTGCTGGTCTCCGCCATCCGGCGACGAGATCTGGATGAAGCCGAACGCGTGCTGGCGGGCCACATCCGGCGCACACGGCTCGAACTGGCACGTCATCCCGACGTCTTCGAATAAAGAGGAGCAACATGTCCATCGCCATCGTCAACCCCGCCACGGGCGAGACCGAGAAGGAGTACCAGGCCCACGACGCCGCCGAGGTCGAGCGGCGCATCGCCGCGGCCGACGCCGCCGTCCGTACCCTGCGTGGCACCACCTTCGCCCAGCGCGCCGCATGGATGAACAAGGCCGCCGACCTCATCGAGGCCGACGTCGACGAGGTCGCCGCGCTCATGGTCCGCGAGATGGGCAAGCCCATCGCCGGAGCCCGCGCCGAGGCGCTGAAGTGCGCCAAGGGCATGCGCTTCTACGCGAAGCACGCCGAGGAGTTCCTCGCCGACGAGCCCCTCGAGGATCCGTCGCTCGTCAACGCCTCGCGCGCCTACGCCCGCTACCAGCCGCTCGGCGTGGTGCTCGCCGTCATGCCGTGGAACTACCCGCTCTGGCAGGTCGTCCGCTTCGCCGCACCGGCGCTCATGGCCGGCAACGCGGGTGTGCTCAAGCACGCCTCGAACGTCCCCGGCTCGGCCATGTACCTCGACGGACTGTTCACCCGCGCGGGCTTCCCCGAGGGCGCGTTCACGACGCTGCTCATCGGATCGCGCGAGGTCAAGGCGGTCATCGAGGACCCGCGCGTGCGCGCCGTGACCCTCACCGGCTCCGAGCCCGCAGGGCGGTCGGTCGCATCCACCGCCGCCGCGCAGGTCAAGAAGGCGGTGCTCGAGCTGGGCGGGTCCGACCCGTTCATCGTCATGCCGAGCGCCGACCTGGATGCGGCGGTCACGACCGCGGTCACCGCACGCACCCAGAACAACGGGCAGTCGTGCATCGCCGCGAAGCGCTTCATCGTGCACGCCGACATCTACGACGCCTTCGCCGAGAAGTTCACCGCCGCGATCGCCGCCCTGAAGGTCGGCGACCCGATGGACGAGTCGACCCAGGTCGGCCCGGTCGCCACCGAGTCCGGCCGCGACGAGCTCGCCGAGCTGGTCGAGGACGCCAAGGCCAAGGGTGCGCAGGTCCTCACCGGAGGCGAACTGCCCGACGGACCCGGCTGGTTCTACCCGCCGACCGTCATCGCCGGCGTGACCCCCGACATGCGCCTGCACCTGGAGGAGACCTTCGGCCCCGTCGCCACCCTGTACAAGGTGGCGGACGCGCAGGAGGCGATCGAGCTGGCCAACGGCACCACGTTCGGGCTCAGCTCGGCCGCCTGGACCAACGACGCCGACGAGCAGGAGCTGTTCTCGGCCGAGCTCGAGGCCGGCGGGGTGTTCCTCAACGGCATGACGATCTCCTACCCGGAGCTGCCGTTCGGCGGCATCAAGAACTCGGGCTATGGGCGCGAGCTCGCCGCCGCCGGCATCCGTGAGTTCATGAACCTCAAGACGGTCTGGAAGGCCTGATGGCCACGCTCGGCTTCCTGGGTCTGGGCACCATGGGTGCCGCCATGGCCGGCCGCCTGCTCGAGCAGGGGCATGCGGTCACGGTCTGGAACCGGTCGGCCGAGCCCGTTGATGCCCTGGTGGCGGCCGGGGCGACCCGTGCCGCCACCGCGGCCGAGGCCCTCGCCGCCCCGGTCTCGTTCTCGATGCTGGCCAACGACGAGGCGGCCGACGCGGTGCTGACGGCCGAGGCGTTCGCCGGGGCGGGGGGCCGCATCCACGTCAATACCGCCTCGGTGAGCGCGGATGCGGCGGACCGCCTCGCCGCCGTCGCAGCCTCCGCGGGGGTCGGCTACCTCTCCTCCCCCGTGCTGGGCCGGGCCACCGTTGCCGCCGCCGGACAGCTCAACGTGATGGTCGCCGGAGACCCGGCGGCCATCGACGCGGTCGAGCCGTACCTGTCCGATCTGGGCAAGCGGGTCTGGCGCTTCGGCGACACCCCGCGCATGGCGAACGTGGTGAAGGCGGCCGCGAACTACGACATCATCCACGCCATCCAGGCGCTCGGGGAATCGATCGCCCTCGTCGAGGGACACGGGGTCGACGGCACGGAGTTCGTCGAGCTGCTGACCAACTCGCTGTTCGGCGGGCTGGTCTACGAGGTGTATGGCGGCATCATCGCCGAGCAGCGCTACAAGCCGGCCGGGTTCACCATGTCGCTCGGTCTGAAAGATCTCGGTCTCGCCGAGACCGTCGCCGCCGAAGCCGGCGTGCAGCTGCCGAGCGCCCCGGTGCTGCGCGAACTGTTCGAGATCGCGCTGCGCGACCCCGAGCTGAAGGATGCCGACTGGGGCGGGCTGGCCGAGGTGACCCGCCGCGGGATGGCTCCCCGCCCGTAGGCTTTCGGCTATGGCCGCAGCGCTCTCGATCACGTCGGCGGTGCCCGACCCGGCGCTGCTCGACCTGCCATGGGACGTGCCCCTCGAGCTCTGGCCCGAGCAGCACATCGCCGCCCTGCCGAAGGGCATCTCGCGCCACCTGGTGCGGTTCGTGCACCTCGGAGGTGCGGTGATCGCGGTCAAAGAGACCTCGACCGAGCTGGCCCGGCGCGAATACGACCTGCTGCGCGCGCTGCAGCGTCTCGACCTGCCCTGCGTCGAGCCGGTCGCGGTGATCTCCGGCCGCGCCGCCGCCGACGGCGAGGTGCTCGAGAGCGCGCTGATCACCCGGCACCTGCGCTTCTCGCTGCCCTACCGCGCGCTGTACTCCCAGACCCTGCGCCCGGACACCGCGACCCGCCTCGTCGACGCGCTCGCCGTCCTGCTGGCACGCCTGCACCTCGTCGGGTTCTTCTGGGGCGACGTGTCGCTGTCGAACACGCTGTTCCGGCGCGACGCCGGGGCGTTCGCCGCCTATCTGGTGGATGCCGAGACCGGCAACCTCTACGAGTCCGGCCTCTCGGACGGGCAGCGCGAGAACGACCTCGAGATCGCCCGGGTGAACATCGCCGGCGAACTGCTCGACCTGCAGGCCGGTGGCCGGCTCGACGACGAGGTCGACCCCGTCGAGGTCGCCGACGGCATCGTCACCGCCTACCGCAACCTGTGGACCGAGCTCACCGCGTCCGAGACCTTCCCGCAGGCCGAGCGCTGGCGCATCAATCAGCGCGTGGAGCGGCTGAACGACCTCGGATTCGACATCGAAGAGCTCTCGATCACGCACGATGACGGAGGCACGCAGGTCCGCATCCAGCCGAAGGTCGTCGACGCGGGGCATCACTCGCGCCGGTTGCTGCGGCTCACCGGGCTCGACGCGGGCGAGAATCAGGCGCGGCGCCTGCTGAACGACCTCGACGCCTACCGCGCCACCGGAGACCGCAAGGATCAGGACGAGGAGATGGTGGCGCACGAGTGGCTCGCGCGCGTGTTCGAGCCGGTGATCCGGGCGATCCCGAAAGATCTGCGCGGGCGTCTGGAGCCGGCCGAGATGTTCCACCAGCTGCTCGATCACCGCTGGTACCTGTCGCAGCAAGCGGCCCGGAACGTGCCGCTCGCCGAGGCGCTGACCTCGTACATCGAGGACGTGCTGCGCCACCGCCGTGACGAGGTCACGGTGATGGGCCCGCCGACCGGCGCCTTCACCGCGCCGATCGGCATCCTGGACGGCGCCGGTGACGACGACGAGGACTGGCGGGCGAAGGTCTAGCGCATGGCCCTCTCACCGCGGCGGGGGCCGCTCGTCGCCGTGGGTGGCGCGGCGGCTCGGCACCCCTGGATCACCCTCGCCGCTTGGATCGTCGCGATCGGGATCGCGATCGCCACGGCGATCGCGGGACTCACCGGCGAGTCGCTGTTCGACCGTCTGCAGAGCGACGCCCCCGCCGCCGAGGGCGACGCGTCCCGCGCCGACGACCTGCTGGCCGGCGACGACGAGGAGCGCTCGACCCTCACGCTGCTCGTGCACGGGGTCGCGCCTCACGATGCTGAGGCCGTCGCGATCGTGACGGGCCTCGCCGAGCGCATCGACGACATCCCCCGCAGCACTCTGGTGACGCCGGTCGGGCTGCCCGAGGTCCCCCCGGCCCTCGCGCCCCTGGTCGCCTCCGACGGCGACGGGTTCCTGGTCAGTGTCGGCCTCGAGGGCGCCGACGGCGCCTCGCCCGACCGCGGCGACGAGGACCGCGTCGTCGCCGAGCTGCGTCAGGCGGCCGCCGACCTGCGCGCGGAGCACCCCGCCGCCACCGTCGAGGTGGGCGGCGGGAGCCTGCTCGTCGACTCGATCGTCGAACTCTCCGAGCACGACCTACAGCGCGGGGAGGCCGTCGCTCTGCCGATCGCTCTCGTCGTCATGCTCGTGGTGTTCGGGGGCTTCATCGCGGCGGGCATCCCGCTG
>Ga0182739_1002954_pt1 | contig 15371 bp, 9 predicted proteins | sample eDN5th30CBELigBY_FD_128873 | JGI IMG/M metagenome (GOLD analysis project Ga0182739, IMG submission 128873) | Enriched backyard soil microbial communities from Emeryville, California, USA - eDNA 5th pass 30_C BE-Lig BY (version 2) (version 2) | ecosystem: Environmental > Terrestrial > Soil >... | reverse complement strand
TCGTTCGCGGCCAATGTCGCGCTGGCGTTCAGGGAATAGCGGCGCAGGGCCCCCGAATGAGCCAGACCGATCCGCTTGCCGCCTTCCTCGCGTCGACCCCTCTGCTGCGCGGCCTGCCGGCAGACGCACTGGCCCGGATCGCGCGGCGCGCGCCGGCCCCGCGCAATTATCGGCCCGCAGGGCGCACCGGAACGCCCGCGGCAATCTACGATGAGGGCGACGCTTCGAAATCCCTGTTCATCGTTCTCGATGCGGCTGCCGGCGCAGCGGACACCGCCGCGGCATCCTCGGCGCAGCCCGTCGTGCAGGTCTCGGTCGAGGACGAGAACCTGACGACCCGCGTGCGGCTGTGGCGTGCCTATCCGCGCGACCATTTCGGCGAACTCGAATATCTCGCCGGCTCTGACGCGCGCCGCTTTCCCGCGCGCCTCACGAAAGCACTGGCGCTGAGCCCGTGCCGGATCCTCGAAATCCCGTTCGCACTGCTGGATCAGATCGTCGAGGAGCACGCGATCGTGTTCCGGCGGCTGGCGCGCGACACCATCGCCCGCTTCCAGCAGACGCTGGAAGACACGCTGACCGCAAAAGTCTCCGATCCCGACATCGCGCTCGCCAACTGGCTGGTGGAGCGCGCGCGCGATTTCGGCATCCGCGAAGGCAACACGGTGCGCTTCCGCGCCGGCCTTAAGCAGGAGGAGATCGGCCGCGACCTTGGCGTCAGCCGCGAGACCATCAGCCTGCGGCTCAACGAGTGGCGGCGGCGCGGCCTCATCGTAGCGGCGCGCGGCTCGCAACTCGTCGTGCGCGACATGGACCGCGTAGAGCGCATCGCGGCGCTGGCGCTCGAGCGCTCGCGCGACGAGCACGGCACCGCGGTCGCCAGTATCGACGCGGCGCTGGCATGCGGCGACAATTTTCGCGCCCGCAATCTCGCGCTCGACGTGCTCACCTATTTCCCCGGAAGCGCCGCGCTGAAGCATCGCGCGGCATTGGCGGTGGCGCGCTGCGGCGCGACGCAGGAGGCGCTCAATCTCCTCGACCGGTTCGGGTTCGGCGAGCAGCAGACCCACGAGCAGGTCGACCGCATGGTGCGCGTCGGCCTCGCCGATCCCGCTTTGCCGCCGAAAGCGCAATACGACAGCTTCGATCTCGAAGACCTCAACGAGCGCATCGCCGAACTCGACGAGACCCACGCGGTCGCGCCGCTCACCGAGGACATCCTCGCGCTGGCGCCGCGACTGTGGAAGGACATCGCCTTCGAGCAGAGCGAACGCGATCCGGCCGCGGCGAGAAAGGCCTTCGACGGCTATCGCAAGGCGTTCGAAGCGAGTTCCCGCCCCTATACCGGCGTGAATGCGGCGAGCCTCGCTTGCGTGCTCGGCCTGCAGGCGGACGCAGAGAAACTCGCAAAGCAGGTCGTCGAACGGCTCCGGCGCGCGCCCGACGCCTATTGGAATCTGGCGACGAAGGGCGAAGCGCTGCTTCTGCTCGGCGAGGTCAAAGACGCGGCAGACTGCTTCCGGGCTGCGATGGGCTGCGCGGACGCGACCGAAGGCGCGCTCGCCGCGACGCGGCTGCAACTGACCCGGCTCGCCGGCGTAGGACTACCGGCGGCAGACGAAATGCTTGCGATCCTGCGCGCGCCGCCGGTCGCCTGCTATGTCGGACCTGCGGGCACGTCGGACCCTGCCCTCAACGCGCCGGCGCTGAACAACGAATTGCGCGCGCTGATCCGCGAACGCGGCTTCGCGCATCTGCACGGCGGGCTCGGCGGCGGCGCCGAAATCCTGATCGCGGAAGCCGCGCTCGCCGAGAAGGCCAGCCTGCATGTCGCCCTGCCCTGCCCGGTCGACGACTACGCCGCGCTGGCGCTCGGGTCGAGCGGTGGGGACGAAGCCCAACCGTGGCGCGAGCGCTTCGAGTCCTGCCTTGCGCAGGCCGCTTCCTTGACCATCGTGAACACGCGCGCGCCGTCGGCACGGGATTTTCCGCGCGCATTGCTGAACGGGCATCGCTACGCCGCTGGTCAGGCGCTGCTGCGCGCGGACGCGCTCATGGCGCCGTGCCAGATGATCTCGTTCGGCAACGCAGACGCCGCGCCAGGTCTGGTGGCCGCCGTCAGGGAGGATTGGGAGAGCGCCGGCCGCACGGCGATCGCAGGTCCGGGCATCTGGCCGGCCGGCGCGCAGTCCGCGCGCCTTACGGCCGACCCCTGGCGGCCCGTGGTGCTCGCGTGGCTGCTGGCGGAAAGCAATGACGGGCAGTTGTCCGCGCGCGGCATTCCCGAAAAGGCGATCGCCGCCGCCGAAGCCGTGGTCCGCGCAAATGCCGGACAATCCACCGCCGTCCTGCGCCGCCTGCTTGGAGGCAACCGGCCGCAAATCGCGATCGCTGCTATCCCGTCCAGCCTCGATAACGCTCTGGAACTCGCCCACACCCTGCTCGCGGCGAAGTGGCCGGCGCGGCTTGCGGTGCAGGTCGCGCTCGACTTCGGCCCCGTGCTGTCCAGCGGCGGCGAGCCGAACGAAGACCGGCTGAAGGAACTCAACACCGGCAGCGGCCCGCTCGAAGTGCCCGACAATATCATTGTCGCCTCGGCCGCCTTCATCATGGCGGCGCGCTTCGGTGCGATCCTCGGCACGTCGCCGATCGCGCTCGGACGGGTCTCGCGCGGCGCGGCCGCTGCGGGCCTGCGCCTGCTGCCCTCGGCCGAGATCTTCGCCCTGCGGGCGGCGCGCGGATAACGCTCTCTCGCGGAAGCAAAAGACGCAAGCAGCCCGCTCACCGGAGCAAGCGGGCCCGCCTGGAGAGGGCATCGGTGCGCCATCAGGCGCAGGTGGTAATGCGGCAGTAGTAGCCGCGGGGGGTGCGGAGCGCGCACTGGTAGAGAGCGATGCGCCGGGCGCGGTGGATGGACCGGCTCCAGCCGACGCCCCAGCTTCCGGTCGCGCTGCGCGCGCCGCAGGTCCAGGCCGCCGAGGCCTGCGAAGGGCTCATCGCCATCGCCGACATTCCAATGATCGCCACCGCCAAGGCCTTGCTGATCTTCGACATTTTCAAGTCTCCCGTGTTCGTGTTGTCCATGTCCAGGACCTTGCCACGCGCCGGCGGGAGCATTTGTGAGGGGGCCAACACACGGCCAAAGGCCGGCGGGAGGGAGAGGCGCGGCGACGATCAGAGAACTGCTTTGCGCCGGTAAAAAATTGTCGGAAAATCGCGCCCTGTGCCGGACCCGAACGATACCGATGCGCCTGTGAGCACCCTTTACGACGCCTTTATCTCCTACAGCCACGCCAAGGACAAACCGGTCGCGGCGGCGCTGCAGTCGGTCGTGCAGCGGCTCGGCAAACCGTGGTACCGACGGCGCGCGCTGCGGATATTCCGCGATGACACCAGCCTTGCGGCAACGCCCGAACTCTGGCCGACGATCGAGCAGGCGCTGGCGCGCTCGCGATACATCGTGCTCCTCGCCTCGCCCCAATTCGCCGCCTCGCGCTGGTGCGGGTTGGAGGTCGCGTACTGGCTCGAACACAACAGCGTCGACACCATCCTGATCGCCGTCACCGAGGGCGACCTCCGATGGGACAGCGACGCCGGCGACTTCGTCTGGGACCATGCGACGCCGCTCCCACAGATCCTCAAGGGCCAGTTCCGCGCCGAGCCGAAATGGATCGACCTGCGAAACTGGCGCGACGCGCCCGATGCGCGCGAGCCGCGCTTCATCGACGCGGGCGCGGACTTTGCGGCCGCCATTCACGGCGTTCCGAAGGAGGACCTGCTGTCGCAGGAAGTGCGCCAGCAGCGGCGCGCTTTGTCGCTCGCCTGGTCCGCCGCGGCGGTGCTGATGGCGCTGGCGGCGCTCGCGGGCTGGCAGTGGCGCGAGGCGGTCGAGCAGCGCACGCTCGCGCAGGCGCAGCGCGACCGCGCCGAACTTGCCTTGCGCGCCGCCGCCGAGACCTCCAACACGCTGGTGATCGATCTCGCCAACGAGTTCCGCGACCGTCCCGGCATGCCGGTCGGCCTGCTGCGCAACATCCTCGAGCGCGCGCGCAACCTGCAACGCCAGTTGATCGAAACCGGTGAGACGTCGACCGCGCTGCTGGAGAGCGCCTCGTTCGCGCTCGACGAGATGGTGCTCACGCTGCTCGATCTCGGCGAGACCGAAACCGCGATCGACATCGCCCGCCAGAGCCTCGCAATGTCGCGGCGGCTGACGGCCGTCGATCCGTCCAACGATGACTGGCGGCGCGGCGAGTCAGTCTCGTACAACAAGATCGGCTATGCCTATATGCGCGCCGGCCAGCGCGAACAGGCGGTCACGGCCTACGGGCAGGCGCTCGAAATCATTCGTGCGCTGGCGGCGAAGGACCCGTCGAACCTGATGTGGCAACGCGATGTCAGCGTCACGCTCGGCCGCCTCGCCGACGCGCTGGCACAGGCCGGCCAGCGCGTCGCCGCGCTCGCGGCGCGGCGCGAGAGCCTCGACATTTCGCGCAAGCTGGCGGAGGCGAAGCCCTCGGACCTGCGCGCGCAGCGCGACCTCTCGCTCGCCTACGAGCAGTTGGGCGACCTCGTGCTGCTGTCGAACTTCAACGAAGGACTGGCCGCCTACCGCCAGAGCCTCGCGCTGCGCGAGAAGATCGTCGCGGCCAATCCGGACAGCGTCGAGGCGCAGCGCGACCTCACCGCGATCCAAGACCGGCTCGGCACGGCTATGATCGATGTTCGCGACTTCGCAAAAGCGCTCGACTATTTCCGCCAGAGCCTCGCGATCCGCGAACGCCTTGCGGCCGCCGATCCCGACAACGTCTCGCGCAAACTCGATCTCGTGATCAGCTATCACAAGATCGGCGATGCGCTCTCACACCTCGCGCGCCATACGGAAGCGCTCACTTACATGCAGAAGGCCAGCGCCATCAGCGACGCGCTGGCGGAAAGGTCGCCCGACAATCTGCAATGGCGCCGCGAGCGGGCGCTGAGCGGACGGAAGGTCGCCGAGACATTGGCGGCGATGGGACAGCGCGAGGAAGCGCTCGCGGTCTATCGCAACAGCCTGACCCTGTTCGAGCAACTCACTTTACGCGATCCCGAGAACGCGATCTGGCGGGAGGACATCGCCGACGTGCTCGACCGCATCGGCAATGTCCTCAGCGAGATGCGGCAGACGAAGGCCGCGGTCGAAACGCTGCGCCAGGCTTTTGCCATCCGCGACAAGCTCGCCAAGGAAGACGCGCAGAACGGCCGGCGGCTGCGCACGCTCAATGTCACCGCCAACCGGCTGGGCGCGGCGCTGTCCGCCGCGGGCGAGCACGCGCAGGCGGTCGTGGTGCTCCAACGGTCGCTCGATGTCGCGCAGAAGCTGAGTGCGCTCGATCCCGAAAACCGCGTCTGGCGCAGCGATATTGCTTTCTCGGCGGAAGCACTCGGCGAAGCCTTCCTCGCGCTCGGCCAAAGCGAGGATGCGCTCGCCGCTTTCCGTCGCGGGCTCGCCGTGACCGAGGCACTCGCCGGCAGCAACGGATCGGAACAGCAGTCGGCGACGGTCGATCCGGCCTACGCCTACTGGCAGCGCATGGCCTCCATCAGCCACGAGCGCATCGGCCGCGCCTTCACGATGCTCAAGCAGCACGCGGCAGCGCTCGCCGCCTTCGAACGATCGCTGGCCATCCGCAGCCGGCTCGCAGACGCCGCGCCTGGCAACGCCAACGCGCATCGCGACCTCTATTTCGTCAACGCCAATATCGGAACCGTCGAGCGGGAACGCGGCGAGTTGGCGCGTGCGCTCGCAGCCTATGGCCGCGCCATCGCCGCCATCGAATCGGTGCTGGCGCAGACACCCGGCAGCTTCGACGACCAGCAGAGGCTGGGCACCGCGATCGGCATTTCGTTCGCGATCCATACCGCGCTCAAGCAGCCGGCCAAGGCCGTGCCGCTGCTGAAGCGATGGCTGGCGGAAGTCGAGCGCTCGCGCGCGGCCGATGCGGACAATCTCTACTGGACCAAGCAGTACGCGATCACCCTGGCGACGCTCGCGAATGCCGGCGACGATCCGCGCGCACGCTACGAAGCAGCGCTGGCGATCGCGCGGAAGCTGAAAGCGGAAGGCAGGCTGACGGCCGACGAGTCGCAGTGGATCGAGAAACTCGAAGCGGCCATCGCGGCCCTGCCGGCGTAGGGCAAAAGCAGATGCACGATAACGTTATCCTCGTGAAGGCGAACATCCGGCTCTTGCCTAGCGCCGAAAGCGGCCGAACCGTGCCTATCAGCGGAAGCTATCGGCCGAACCATAACTTTTTCGGCCCGGATGATCGAACGATGACCGTTGGATTCATAGAACTCCCTGACGGCACCGAACTGCACCCGGGAGAAAGCATTGAACTTTCTATTGCCTTCTGGAAGCGGCCTGGTCTGGAAGGCGAAGTCTACCCCGGTCGCGCGTGGCGCATACAGGAAGGTGCCAAGCTCGTCGGCATCGGCACTGTCATTGAAGTGCTGCCTACCGGTTGACGGGTTTACCTTGCTTTGAGCAATCGAAGCACGTGAGATTCGCTCACCCCATGCCCGCGTTCCCCGGCCAAGCCGTGCGCGAGCACGGCGCAGAGCCGGGGTCCCGGTTTGTCTTGATAACCGCCGTAACCGGGGTCCCGGATCTTCGCGGCGCGACGCCGCTCGTCCGGGACACGAGGCTTTGCCTTAAAGACTTAGCTCAGAGCCCGCATGAAGCGGAGCGGAATGCGGGCACGACGGTGCAGCGGGCGAGATCGCCCCGGATTGCGCTTCGCTCCATCCGGGCTACGCTTGCTCAGCGATGCCGCGAGAAAAGCTCCCTCTGGGCATGATTGATCGAGAGTTCGGCCCAATCGACCTCACGCTTGGATCTTGGGATATGCTCGCGTCGACGTTCATTGTCGTAGAACAGCGTCCCGTGGATTCCGAGAGCGTCGCGCTTCAGGACAGGTCGGTCCGAAAGCGGCCTGAGCACACGGATAGCCTCATCACTGCCAAGCCGTTCGAACAGGTCTTCGACCAGTTCCATGTCCCGTCCGTCGGGAAAGATTGCAGCGAATTCTTCCTCGGTCGCCTGAAAGATGCTGAAGGTAGCGTTCGAAGCGCCGTCGACGATCTGGATGTTCTTCATGGCATGCGTTCCGACCTTCGGATTCAGCGTATTCCTCTCGGGCCGCTATGCCTCGCCCGAGCCCGGCACGAAGGCGTCGAAGGCGGCCCAGAACTGCGAGCGGTAGACATCCCGCTCCATCATCATCTCGTGGCGCGCGCCGGGTATCGTCACCAGCGCGCCTGCGCGCAGGCGGGAGCAGAAGGTCTCGGTGGCGCTATTGGAGACGACGGCATCCTGACCGGCCCCGATGATGAGCAGCGGGTGGCGCAGGCGCAGCGGAAAACTCGGATCGGCGAAGGCATCCATCTGGTCATAGGCCGCCGCCAGCCAGCCGATCGTCGGCCAGCCGAGCGCGAGGTCGGAATTGACCTCCAGGACACGCCGCGTGCGGGCGTAGCGCGCGGCGTCGGAGGTGAGCGGATTGCCGTCGAACGGCTGCGTGAATACCGGCGCGCCCTTGCTCGACGGGACATAGGCGCGGCCCGCACCGAGCCGCCGCATCCAGCGCGCAGCCACCCGCGCCGCGCCCGAGCCGTTGCGGCCGGGAAGGCCGATCATCGGGGCGGACAGGACCGTGCGGCTGAACCAGCGCCGGTTCTGCTGCGCGGCCCGCAGCAGCACCGACCCGCCCATCGAATGCGCGAGGGCGAAGTAAGGCGGCGGGCAGTCCGGCATCACGACCTCGCGCATGAACACTTCGAGGTCGCGGTCGTATTCGGCGAAGTCGCGGACGTGGCCCTTGAGGCGGTTGCGCAGCGGCCGGTCGGAGAGCCCCTGGCCGCGCCAGTCGAGCAGCGCGACGGCGAATCCCCGCGCCCGCAGATCGTTCGCCGTCTCGAAATATTTCTCGATGAACTCCGCGCGGCCCTGAAAGAGGCAGACGGTTCCCTTGCGGCCTTCCGGCGGCGGCACCCGCACATACCGCAGGCCGACGCCATCGCTGGCCTTCAGGCGTCCGGCGATCGCGCCGGCCGGAGCCGGATTTTCAGGAATCGAAACAAGGTCCATGAGGCGCCGCAGGCGGGAGTTCCAAAGGCCGGTTTATAGCAGCCGCTCCGCAGGCTCAATTGCGCAGGCGCCACGCGCGTTGCCGCAGGGCCTTGAAACCGTCCGGCGGGCACCTAGATCGATAAACGCGCAGGCCATTCGGCTGCGCCGACGGACGCCCGGCCCCTGTGCGGGCGGGCTTTCCGCATGTCGCTTCAACTGGAGGATATGCTATGCGTACGTTTGACTTTGCTCCCCTTTATCGGTCGACGGTCGGATTCGACCGCCTGTTCTCGATGCTCGATCAGGCTTCGGGCGTGGAAAACGGGCAGACCTATCCGCCCTACAATATCGAGCGCACCGGCGAGAACGCCTACCGCATCACCGTAGCGGTAGCCGGCTTCTCCGAGCCCGAGCTTTCGCTCGAGGTGCGCGAGAACACCCTGACGATTCGCGGCGAGAAGCAGGCCCGCACGGATGAGGCGGAGGGCCAGGTGCTCTATCAGGGCATCGCGGCACGCGCGTTCGAGCGCCGCTTCCAGCTTGCCGACTACGTCGTGGTGAAGGGCGCGAGCCTTGAGAACGGGCTCCTGCACGTCGACCTCGAGCGGCAGATTCCGGAGGCCATGAAGCCCCGCCAGATCCCGATCGGCAACAGCACGCCGCGGGTGGTGGACGCCAAAGCCGCCTGAACGTCTGCCGCCTGAACACTTGTCGCCTGACGCGTTCGGTCGAACCGAACCGCGTTCTGCCGGATCAAAACAGGAGCGCCCCGGAGATCCGGGGCGCTCTTTTGCGTTTGGCGGCGGTCCGCCGTCAGCGGACGCGCATCGTTAATCGAGCCCCTGCATCGGCGGCATGCCGCCCGTGGCCGGCTTCTCTTCGGGCGTTGCAGCCTGCGGCGATTCCGTCTGAGGCTTGGCTTCCGGCGCGCGCGCTGCCGGCTCGGCCTCGGACGGCGCCTGCGCCTGGGCGTCGTTGCCGGCCGCCCGGCGGCCCGGCCGCGTGTCCGGGGTCCGCTCGGCCTTCGGCATCGGCCCGCCCGGCAGAATGACGCGCGGTTCGCCGGCCGGCTTGTCGGGCGCAGCGCCCGATTCGCCCTCGGCGGGTTCCGCCCCTGTCTCGGGCGACTTCTCGGCCGGTTCCGATGAGGGCTCGGGCGCCCTCTGAACAGGCTCCGATGCCGCGTCAGGCTTCGATACGGGCGGGACCGCGGCCTCGCGCGGCGCCGGAGCGTCGGGCTTTGCCTCTTCCGAAACCTCCGGAGCGGGAACCTCGCCAGCGCCCATCGGCCGCGGACGCGGCGTCGGCGCATGTTTCGGGCTCACGGCGGCGGCCCGTGTGCGATCGCGGCGGGGAACGCCGGCCGACGGACGCGGCGGATTTTCTTCGACGCTTCTTCCGGTGCCCCAGGCATTGGGCGGCGGCGGAAGCATCGCTTGCGGGCCGCCGTCCCGGTCGGGCGAAAGACCCGCGCGCGGGCGCAAGGGCGGCAGGCTGCCCGTCCGCTCGCGCGGCGGATAGCGGCGCTCGGCCAAGTCTGGATCGGCCGGAATGACCCGGGGCGGCTCTTCGCCCACCTCGCGCGGCGGCCGCCTGGCCTCGAAGCGGGCATCGTCATCGTAGCGCGGCCGGGCACGGGTCGGCGGCGGCAGGCCGGGACCCCGCTCGGCGCGCACGGCACCGTCGATCCGCACGATGCGGCCGGAATAGGCATCGACCATCACGCGGCGGACCCGCCCATAATCGTCGGTGGCGTTGAGATAATAGAGGTCGCCGCGGCGTATGACCCGCGACACCGGGATCAGCCCGCGCGAGCGGACAGACCGCACGATCACGCGTGTCGACACACCGTCGTAATAGCCCTGCCCGTCGCCCCAGCGCGTCTGTGCCTGCGCGGAGCCCGCGCCGAGGCCGAGTAGCGCCGCCAACATTGCCGCTCTGATTTTCACCGCACGCCTCCTGAAGGGACTTGTCCGTCCGCTCTTTCCGGCGCCCGGCATGCGGACCCCGACTTTACCGTCTGGAAAGCATAAGGCTGAATAGGGCGAGGCTGGGGCAGGCTTCAGGCACCGTCACGAACCCGTGGCGAGTGTGACGAAACGGTCGATCTCGGCATCGGTGGTGGCGAAGGAGGTCACCAGCCGGACCACGCCATGGCCGGGGGCGAGCACCCGCCCCGCCGGCAGATCGGCGGCCGCCCAGGGGTAATAAGTGGCGCCTTCCGCACGCAGCCGCGCGTCGGCCTCCGGCGAGAGCACCGCGAACACCTCGTTCGCCTCGACCGGCCATACCGGCGGCAGCCCGGCCCGGGTAAGCCCGGCGGCGAGCCGCGCGGCAGCGCCATTGGCGTGGCGCGCCAGCGTGAGCCACAGCCCGTCGCGCAGGAAAGCGTCGAACTGGGCCGCCACGAAGCGGTGCTTGGAGATCAGATGCCCTGCCCGCTTGCGCCGCGACGGCATGCCCTTCGCACGCGCCGGGTCGAAGAAGACCACCGCCTCCGCCGCCAGCGCGCCGGCCTTGGTGGCGCCGAAGGAGAGGACGTCCACCCCCGCCTTCCACGACGCCTCGGCCGGCGTGCAGCCGAGCGCGGCGACGGCGTTCGCAAAGCGCGCGCCGTCCATATGCACCGCCATCTCGCGCTCATGCGCGATGGCTGCGAGCGTGGCGACCTCGTCATTGCGGTAAACGGTGCCGAGTTCGGTCGACTGCGTCAGCGAGAGGACCGCCGGCAGCACGCTATGCGGCTCGCCGCGCCCGCGCGCGAGCGCCGCGCGCACCGTCTCCGGCGCGATCTTCGCCGCCTCGGCGGGAAGTTCGACCAGTTTCAGGCCGCCACCGAAGAATTCCGGTGCGCCCGCTTCGTCGGCGGCGATATGGGCATGGGCGAAACAAAAGACTGCGCCCCAGGGCGGCGCGCAATGCGCGATCGCCAGCGCATTGGCAGCGGTTCCGGTCGGGACCAGAAACACCGCGACCTCGCGCTCGAACAATTCGCAGAATCGCCGCTCGACGGTCTTGGTGAGCGCATCATTGCCATAGGCGAGCGCGAAGCCGTCATTGGCGGAAACGATGGCATCGAGGATGGCGGGCGCGATGCCGGCCGCATTGTCGCTTGCGAACTTCATGCAGATTTTTCCGTCCGTGGGTCGCCGTGGTCCGATCCGTTGCCGCGATGGCCCGCGGCGGCAGGCCGAACTATCGCCAGCATCCGATGCCGGGGAAAGGCCAGTTTCACGCCCCCTGCGAGGCCCGAGATCCGCCTCCGTAATTCGGACAGCGGCGACGCCGTGCAAAAAGCTGGCGTTCGGCTCCGTCTTGAATAACTCTACTCTTGTGCCGGAGGAGGAAATTTGGCAACTTTGCGCCAGATAGGACAGTAATGCTGTCCCTCTTGGGAAGTGCGAGAACTTGCGAAGCTTGGTGCAGACGCGGAAACCGCGCAAACGCAACCGAAAACGCCAACGCTGACCGCGACTGCGCGGCAGCGAACCGCAGCCGCGTGAGCGCCAGCTTCCCAGGACGGAGTTGGGCGCACAAGCGGCACCCGAGAAGACCCGTGCCTCAATAAACCATACCGGAAGTCCCGAGCGGCCTGGCCCGCCCGGAAGACACCGGACCCGCCCCCGGACACACCTGCGGCGGACCGGTTTTTGCCCTGAACACGAAGGGGAAGACGATGACCGCAACGATCAAGCCCTCAGCAGCCACCCGGCACGCCGCCCCGGCTGAGGACACGCGTGTCAAAACCGAACGCCCCGCCTGGATCGACCCGGCACTGCCGGAGGCGCACGGCCTGTTCGACCCGCTCCTGGAGAAGGACTCCTGCGGCGTCGGCTTCATCGCCAACATCAAGGGCCGCAAGTCGCACCAGATCGTGCAGGACGCGATCGCGATCCTCTGCAATCTCGAACATCGCGGCGCGGTCGGCGCCGATCCGCGCGCCGGCGACGGCGCCGGCATCCTCGTCCAGACGCCGCACACCTTCTTTGCGCGCAAGGCGAAGGAACTCGGCTTCGAACTGCCCGCGCCGGGCGAATACGCCGTCGGCGCCATGTTCATGCCGCATGAGCCCGAAGCCTGCCGGACGGTGATGGACATCTTCGCCGAGGTAGTCGCGCGCGAAGGGCTGACCCTGCTCGGCTGGCGCGACGTGCCGACCGACAACGCCTCGCTCGGCGAGTCGGTGAAGCCGACCGAGCCGAAGCACATGCAGGTCTTCGTCGGCCACGGCAAGGACTGCGCCACCGAGGACGATTTCGAGCGCCGGCTCTACGTCATCCGCAAGGTCGTCTCGAACATCATCTTCACCAAGCAGGACCGGGAACTCGCGCACTATTACGTGGTGTCGCTGTCCTGCCGCACGCTGGTCTACAAGGGGATGTTCCTCGCCGACCAGCTCGGCAAGTACTACCTCGACCTGCACGAGCCCGATTTCGAATCGGCGCTCGCGCTCGTGCATCAGCGCTTCTCCACCAACACCTTCCCGAGCTGGCGGCTCGCGCATCCGTACCGGATGGTCGCGCATAACGGCGAGATCAACACGCTGCGCGGCAACGTCAACTGGATGGCGGCGCGGCAGGCGAGCGTCGATTCCGAACTGTTCGGCAACGACATCTCGAAGCTGTGGCCGATCTCCTACGAGGGGCAGTCGGACACCGCCTGCCTCGACAATGCGCTCGAGTTCCTGGTGCAGGGCGGCTACACGCTCGCGCATGCGATGATGATGCTGGTCCCCGAGGCGTGGGCCGGCAATCCGCTGATGGATGAGCAGCGCCGCGCCTTCTACGAATACCACGCCGCGATGATGGAGCCGTGGGACGGCCCGGCGGCGGTGGCCTTCACCGACGGACGGCAGATCGGCGCGACGCTCGACCGCAACGGGTTGCGGCCGGCGCGCTGGCTCGTCACCGACGACGACCGCGTCATCATGGCGTCGGAAGCCGGCGTGCTGCCTATCCCGGAAGAGAAGATCGTGCGCAAGTGGCGCCTGCAGCCGGGCAAGCTGCTGCTGGTCGACCTCGAAGGCGGGCGCATCATCTCCGACGAGGAGATCAAGGCGACGCTCGCCGAGGCCAATCCCTACAAGGAATGGCTCGCGCGCACGCAGATCGTGCTGGAGGACCTCAAGCCGGTCGAGGCGCGCGAGAGCCGCACCGATGTGAGCCTGCTCGACCGCCAGCAGGCCTTCGGTTACTCGCAGGAGGACCTGCAAATCCTGATGGAGCCGATGGCCACCACCGGCCAGGAAGCGGTCGGCTCGATGGGCACCGACACGCCGATCTCCGCGCTGTCCGACAAGTCGAAGCTGCTCTACACCTATTTCAAGCAGAACTTCGCGCAGGTGACCAACCCGCCGATCGACCCGATCCGCGAGGAACTGGTCATGAGCCTGGTGTCGTTCATCGGGCCGCGGCCGAACATCTTCGATCTCGAGGGCAATTCGCGCCGCAAGCGGCTTGAGGTGCGCCAGCCGATCCTCACCAATGAGGACCTCGAGAAGATCCGCTGCATCGGTCACATCGAGGAGCGGTTCGACACCAAGACGCTCGACATCACCTATCCGTCCGACAAGGGTTCGGCCGGGATGGAGGATGCGCTTGCGCGCCTGTGCGAGCGCGCCGAAGCGGCCGTGCATGGTGGCTACAACATCATCATCCTGTCCGACCGCATGGTGGGGCCGGACCGCATCCCGATCCCTGCTCTGCTCGCGACCGCGGCGGTGCATCACCACCTGATCCGCAAGGGCCTGCGGACATCGGTCGGCCTCGTGGTCGAATCGGGTGAGCCGCGCGAGGTGCATCATTTCTGCTGCCTCGCCGGCTACGGCGCCGAGGCGATCAATCCCTATCTCGCCTTCGAGACGCTGACGGCGATGAAGCACGACCTTCCGGAGAAGATCTCCGAGAAGGAGATCGTGAAGCGCTACATCAAGTCGATCGACAAGGGCATCCTCAAGGTGATGTCCAAGATGGGCATCTCCACCTATCAGTCGTATTGCGGCGCGCAGATCTTCGACGCGGTCGGGCTCAAGTCCGACTTCGTCGAGGAATACTTCACCGGCACCGCGACCCGCATCGAGGGCGTCGGGCTGGACGAAGTCGCCGACGAGACCGCGCGCCGGCACGCCGACGCCTTCGGCAACTCGCCGGTGCTGCGCACGTTCCTCGAAGTCGGCGGCGAATACGCCTACCGCCTGCGCGGCGAGGCGCATGTCTGGACGCCGGAGACGGTGTCCAACCTGCAGCATGCCGTGCGCGGCAATTCGTTCGAGCGCTATCGGACTTTCGCGCAGATCATCAACGAGCAGTCCGAGCGGCTGCTGACCATCCGCGCGCTGTTCCGCGTCCGCTCGGCGGAAGAGGACGGCCGCAAGCCGGTGCCGCTGGAAGAGGTCGAGCCCGCCAGGAACATCGTCCGGCGGTTCTCGACCGGCGCGATGTCGTATGGCTCGATCTCGCGCGAGGCGCACACCACGCTCGCGATCGCGATGAACCGCATCGGCGGCAAGTCGAACACCGGTGAAGGCGGCGAGGAATCCGACCGCTTCAAGCCGTTGCCGAACGGCGACTCGATGCGCTCGGCGATCAAGCAGGTCGCGTCCGGCCGCTTCGGGGTGACGACGGAATACCTCGTCAATTCCGACATGATGCAGATTAAGATGGCGCAGGGCGCAAAGCCCGGCGAAGGCGGACAGTTGCCCGGCCACAAGGTCGATGCGGTGATCGCCAAGGTGCGCCACTCGACGCCGGGCGTCGGCCTGATCTCGCCGCCGCCGCACCACGACATCTATTCGATCGAGGATCTGGCGCAGCTCATCTACGACCTCAAGAACACCAATCCCGATGCCGACGTGTCGGTGAAGCTGGTGTCGGAGGTCGGCGTCGGCACGGTCGCCACCGGCGTGTCGAAGGCGCGCGCGGACCACGTCACGATTTCCGGCTTCGAGGGCGGCACGGGCGCCTCTCCGCTGACCTCGATCAAGCATGCCGGCTCGCCGTGGGAGATCGGCCTCGCCGAGACGCATCAGACGCTGGTGAACAATCGCCTGCGCAGCCGCATCGCGGTGCAGGTCGACGGCGGTCTGCGCACCGGACGCGATGTCATCGTCGGCGCGCTGCTGGGTGCCGATGAGTTCGGCTTTTCCACCGCGCCTCTGATCGCCGCCGGCTGCATCATGATGCGCAAGTGCCACCTCAACACCTGCCCCGTCGGCGTCGCAACGCAAGACCCAGTCCTGCGTGCGAAGTTCCAGGGCAAGCCC
>Ga0182739_1002953_pt1 | contig 15379 bp, 9 predicted proteins | sample eDN5th30CBELigBY_FD_128873 | JGI IMG/M metagenome (GOLD analysis project Ga0182739, IMG submission 128873) | Enriched backyard soil microbial communities from Emeryville, California, USA - eDNA 5th pass 30_C BE-Lig BY (version 2) (version 2) | ecosystem: Environmental > Terrestrial > Soil >... | reverse complement strand
CCGGTTTGTACCGCAAGCGATCTCTTACGTCACTAAGGAGGTCATCGACGACCAACAGGCGTTCAAGACGAGCGACATCATTAAAAACATCAGTGGTGTCAATGTATTTTCCTTTTACAACAATGATTTCACCCTGCGCGGCTACCGGGCTAGTAACGCCCTAATCAACGGGCTGCGGAACCCTACCGGCAGCTGGTCACAGTCCCTACTACCAAATGTGGAACGTATCGAAGTGATTAAGGGGCCCGCTTCGGCGCTATTTGCCAACACCGACCCCGGTGGAACGGTCAATACGGTCACGAAAAAACCGCTGGATGTGAATCGGCGATCAATCAGCTTTGCTACGGGAAGTTATAACACCTTCCGGATGGCAAGCGACTTCACCGGGCCGATGAACAACGAAAAAACCTTGCTATATCGGCTCAACCTTGCTTACCAAAACGGGCAGTCGTTTCGCGTATTGCAAGGGGGCGAAGACCTCGTCATTGCCCCTTCCATCTCGTTTATCCCTACTGATCGTACCCAGCTCAACGTCGATCTTGTTTACTCCAAGACCAAATCACGCCTAGACCGTGGCCAACCCATTTTCGGAGCAACAGCTGGAACGGATTTATACTCTACACCCATTTCATTTGCTATCGGCAAAGAGAATGATTATGCCAACGAACTCAGCCTGTACACCACGGCGTCGCTGCAACATAAATTCACGGACCACATCTCCTTTAACGCCTCTTACATGAAGTTCCTTTACGACGAGGATTTATTGGAGCACCGCACCTCCAACAACTATGCGGTGGATGCCGATGGTGTGGAAATCCCTACACTCATGGAGATGCAAACCATCCGGCGTAAGCGCAAGAACTACAATGATAACATCACGTTGTACCTCGTAAACGATTTTAGTACCGGCCCCCTTAAACATAAATTGTTGGTGGGGTATGATTACATCCAGAATGTATCGCCGGTGGGCGGCTCGAATTACAACGCTCGCGGATACCGCAATGCGGCAAACAACGGTGCCATCAACGCCTACGATCCGGCGAGTCGCGACAATTTCCTTATCCGCGACAACCGGCCGGTACCCAATGTCCCCCATTTCGACCTCATGAATCCCGATTATTCCATATCGGAGATTTCGGGCTATTTTAACGTATCAAGTCCACAGGCGGTCACCAAGTATTTCGTCCATGGTGTATACCTGCAAGATCAGATCAGTTGGGGGCCAATACAAGCGTTGATCGCCTTCCGGCAGGAATATTACACCGATATTCTCAACTACCAAAAAGATAATGCCGAAGAAGTGCAGCAGCAGGCGTTCATCCCCCGCTTTGGGCTGGTATATACACCGTTCGACCCCGTTAGCTTCTACGCCACCTATGCCCAGGGTTATCAACCGCAGGGGGCAGGCACCATAGGCGATCCCGATCGGTACGGCGGCCCGTTTGACCCATTGACCAGCACCATGTATGAGGGCGGCGCAAAGATGGAGTTTCTCAATAAGCACCTGGCCATTAACGCCGCAATCTACCAAATCGAGCAGAATAATATCCTCATCAATGCCAACAACCCCGAAAATCCCGACGAGTTGCGACAATTGGGCCAACAGCGTTCACGCGGCATCGAACTCGACGTGTACGGCCAGCTACTCCCCAACCTAAGCGTTACGGCCAATTGGGCGGTTAACGAGACGATGATTACAGAAAGTGAAAACGAAGCCGAAGAAGGCAACATTCTTCCCAACGCGCCCAAAAACCAAGGCAGCATCTGGGCGAAGTACACGTTTACGAGCCAAGTGCTCCATGGAATCGGCGTTGGAATCGGCACGAATTACGTAAGTACCCGTACTACCTTCAGTGAGGTGCTTACCTTACCGTCATATGTCGTAGCCGATGCCGCGCTGTATTACACCATCGATAAGTTCAGGCTCTCGGCCAACCTGAACAACGTGTTCAACAAAACCCATTGGGTTGGTGGCTACGATTTCAACCGGTTGTTTCCAGGTACACCGCGTAACTTTCTCGTGGGCATCGGCTATACCTTTTAACCTGCTGGGGGATGACCAAAGGCACTGACAGGGCAGAAACCCGTAAACGGTTATTTTGGCGACTCCACCATTGGGTGGGGTTGTATACCGGCATTCTCATCGGCGTGCTCAGCATAACGGGAGCCGTGGCCGTGTTCATTCCCGAAATCGATGCACTGATCCAGAAACATCATTATAGTGCCGTTTCCACCGACCCGTCCACGCGCGTACCACAATTCGGTGAGTCCATCGACTCGCTCGTTAACCGGTTCCCTGACTACCGCTCAATGGCTATCACCTTGCCCCACAAACAGGGCCATGTCGTGCAGGTAGACCTGATTACCCCCGTAGGAAACACCAACGTACGTTACGATTTTTTTGTCGATGGAGGTACAGACCGCGTACTCGGGCAGCGCAACCACCAGAATTCGCTGGCCAACTACCTCCGCCAGATGCATGTGCGGTTATACGAAGGGTATTGGGGCCGGCAACTGGTCGGAATCGGCGGGATTGCATTGGCATTTGTGGCCATCACCGGATTGGTTATCTACGGCAACTTCATGAAACGGCAGGTTTGGCCTGCTATAAGGAACCGGACCAACATCCGCATTGTCATGGCCGACTGGCACAAACTACTTGGTATCAGTGCGCTGGCGTTTAATCTAGTCATCGCGCTGACGGGCGCTTGGTTGGGCCTCCAACCGTGGCTGATGAAGTGGCTGGATATCAAAACACCCAACAGCTACGCGGCTACCATGGTGATGGAGCCGGCTGCCGACCGTGCCCAGGCCATTGATTGGCCCGCTTTGCTGGATGCTGCGAAAAAAGAATTTCCAGACTTGCAACCCCGACGTATCGTCCCATCGACCAATGGATCGGGAACCGTCACTATTCAGGGCAATATCCACGGCACGGTTTACGAGCGCGGTATCAACTTCGTCGTTTTGTCAAAAACCGATCTCAGCCCCATGTTCAAATACGATGTGCGCCAACAACCCCTTGGTCATAAATTCTACTTCATACAGGAAGCGTTGCATTTCGGAGATTTTGGCGGATTATGGTTGAAGGCCCTTTATGCATTACTCGGGCTTACGAGCGGTTTTCTCTCCATCAGTGGATTTGTTATTTACCTCTACAGGCGGAAAAAGAAAAACCCCAACAAATCCGATGCACTGAAGATCTCTTTCGTGTACAGTATGGCCGCCCTGCTCTTTTTAGTGGTTATCGCCCTCATCAGTTTGTTTGCTGGCTATACCCAGGCATCGTTCGTAGCGGGTATCATTATCAATTTGTTATTGGTTACTTTGCTTGGCTACGCATTCGTAAGGTACCTCCTGCGTATTTATAGGCGAAAGAAAGATGTGGTAACACCATAACATGAATAAAGGGACGACGACTATACACGATAAGATTACCGAGCATTACCTGGTGCCCGCAGCACTTTTTGCGCTAAATATCGGTTTGGTGCATGTTATCTACGCATACGCCACGCATACTTGGGATAATTATTGGCACCTTACCGCACTAACGAGCGCACCGGTCACACTGGGAATCGCATTGCTACTCAAAAAGCGCGGATTTCTGTTCTTTACCACCATCGGTTACCTCGCGCTGCTGCTTTGCTGGCCTTAGCTAACCGTTCACCCAACCCATCAGCTCGCGGCTACGGTCGGCGAGCCACTCGAACCCCGTTGCCCCTTCGGGCTTGGCAAACAACTTGGACCCCAACCCTACGGCACTCACACCTGCGTCAAACCAACCTGAGATGCTTTCTTCCGTAGGATTTACCCCGCCAGTGGGCATGAACCGCATGGTTGGGAACAACGGCTTGATGGACTTGAGGAATCCGGTGCCCAGGGTATCTCCGGGAAAGAGCTTTACCATCGGTGCGCCCAGATCTTCGGCTATACTGATTTCCGTAGGGGTCATGCAGCCCGGCACCCAAAGAATGTCCTGTTTAAGGGTCACCTCAGCAATCTCCGGCTTAACCACGGGACTAACAATGAACTCCGCACCCCTCTGGATGTACGCTGTCGCCACCGCGGCAGTTTTGACGGTGCCAATGCCCAGCAACAGGTCGGGCCAATGCGCTCGTTGGTGGGCGAGTAATTTCGAAAAGTTCTCCGGGGCGCGTTCACCACGGTTTACAAATTCAAAAACCCGGATACCGCCAGCGTAGCAAGCATTTACCACTGCGATACAGGTTTGGATATCATCGTTATAGTATACCGGCAACACCGGATATTTTAATATATGGTCGAGTGTATGTTTCATTTTTTTGCTAATTGCTTTTCTGCCACTACAAATCGCCGTTGCCGAAATCTCCTTTTACAAATAGTTTCTTGAATCCGGCCGCGGTTGCCGTATCCACAACCGTTTGGCTGTCCTTATCCGCTACTAGCGCATAAATCAGTCCGGCCATGAAGGCATCGCCGCTGCCAATACGGTCTACGACTTCATTGGTTTCCTGCACGGCCGACATAAAATCTCCACTACGCGTATGGTACGTACCATACAGCAAGTTGTGCGTGGGCGAATCCATGAAACGGAACGTATAGGCCACGTGTTTACACTGGGGTAGTCGTTCGAACACTTCGCGTGCCGATTCCCTGGCCTGTTCGAAATACGTGGGGGGTGGCGTATCCCGGTCCAGCGTTTCCAGCACCGTCGTTCCCAGCATCTTGTTCGCCGCCCAGATGTTTCCCATCACCACGTCACAATACGGTAACAACTCTGGCATTACCTCAATCGGCTGCTTGCCGTAGTTCCACAGTTTATTGCGATAATTGAGGTCTACCGACACCACCAGTCCTTTGCGGCGTGCCGCCTCCAGTGCTTCTTTGCATACCGCAGCGAGCGACTCATTGAGGGCTGGCGTGAGCGCACTCCAGTGAAACCACGTATAGCCGTCGAGCGCTTCGTCCCAATCGATGGCGCCAGGCTGCAACTGGCTGAATGCCGAATATTTCCGGTCGTACACCACTTCGCCTTTGGTGAGCCCGTTTGCCGATAGCAGGAAATATAACCCCAGCCGATCGCCCTCCAGCAATGTGGGAGATACGTCCACGCCGAGTTCCTTCAACACATCCAATGCCTGCGACGCAAGCTCGTTATCAGGCATACGGCTTAGGTAGCTGCACGGCATGCCCCATTGTGCCAGCGATGCAACGACGTTGGCTTCAGAACCGGCCGGAAAAACAACCGCAGGGCTGTTTTTTTCCAAAAACGAAGCGCCGGTTGAACTGAGACGCAGCATCAGCTCGCCGAAAGAAAGTATACGATGTTTACTCATGGGGTGCTAAAATAGTATTTTAACTATGAAGCAGGAAACGCAACGCGGAAAATAAGCTACATAATCTACGCATACGTTTTCGTTACAGCTCGTCGGTAGTCTGGTGTTGCCCGAGAAATTCCCGATAGGGATCATCGGGGTACAACACAGCATCGCCGTTATGGCGGAAAGGGATATCGGGGTTAAACAGCTCTTCCAGCGTATGACGCAGAAATTCCACGAACCGGGCCTTGGTGTCTTCCAATCCGCTCCCTCCCACCACAAACCCGCTACGGCCACCCATATAAAACAGGGAACCTTCATTACGGAGTTTACGAGCTACGTAAAGGTTCGGTTCCACGCCGGTCGTGCCCGTTACTTGCTCATACAAAAGCGTATAAAACAAGGTCTGTATCATCGCTTTGTTGCTTTTGGCCGAAGCTGGCGCAAACAAGGTGTCATAACCGTTGAACTTCAATTCATCGCGCCCTGTCTTGTAGTCCACAATCCGTGTTTTCCCGGCAACCACGTCTACACGGTCGATGATGCCATACAGGCTGACGGTCTTGATTTCACCGGCCACAGCTATTGGAAACTCGATGGCGTAATCGCGCTCGTTCTCCAGCTCCACGATATGCAACGGTGCCACCTCGCTGGCATCGTGGCGCAGGAACACGGCGGCGTATTCCGTGGCAATCTTCAGGAGGATGCGATGCATGCTGTTGGGTGTTAGCGTCTTGCCGACGGGTAGCTTCAGCTCCCGGGCAAGCGCATCGAGGCACAGCTGCGGCAATTGGGGTATTTGTTGGCGGATATGGGCCGCCTCGATGGTCTCGTGCTGGGCACGTAGCCGTTCATATACCGTTTGCATGGCCCCGTGCACTACGGAGCCCAGCTTGTTCAGTTCAAACTCCTCCGAAAGTTTAGGGGGTTCTTTGATGTCGGCGACGTATTTCAGGAAGAATAACAAAGGCGACTGCAGGTAGGTGGTGAGGCCAGACGCCGACAGCCGCAGGCGGTCGGGGGCGTCAACATCCACATAGCGCTGCATCTTCTGCCATACGGCACCGGTTTTGGCTACCATCACCGGTTCGGACGGCGACACGGTCCGCACCGGCTGCCGTTGTACACAGTGGTGCCATTCCAACCGGCTTTCGAAACCCAGTTGCTGCACAAACCGGCTTAGTTCGCCACTATTGCGCTCATCCACTACTTGGTTATACACCACGGTGAGCCGTTGGGGATATTGCAGCAGGCGATAGAAGAGGTAGGCCGACAAGGCATCCTGGTTTTCGAGCACCGGCAGGCCATGGGCCCGCCGGATGGAGTCGGGGATAAACGTAGGCGCGACGGTGATTTTCGGCAATGCTCCCTCGTTCGCTCCGATAATGAACACCTCGTCGAAGTCTAGGCAGCGGCTTTCCAGCAAGCCCATGATCTGGATGCCGTTCAACGGTTCGCCCTCAATGGGCGCACTGACGCCTTGGAGGGCCTTTTGGATCAACGAGCACGCGAAGCCTACCGAGAGATCGGGATGACTGACAAGCCCCTCCTGCAATACGTTGAGGGCTTTTTTGGTCGCCATCAGGAGGACCGCCTCAATGTGCTGCAAAGCGTTGTCGCGTTGACGTTGTTCAAGCACACCTTCGAGCAGCCCATGCAATGCCTGCAGTAGTGCCCCGCTATTTTTACGCTCGACAAAAAAAGCAGGGTAACTGCCCGATGTAAGCACCAGTTCACTGGCCGGTACCTCCAGCCACTGGTTCTCATTTATCCGTTGCTTGATGTTCCGTTGCTCTTCGGCAAATACACCACCCAGGGGGTGTGCTAAAACAGCCTCAACATCGAGGTGATGCACGGTACCGCCACGTTGGGCGGCATAGTGCTGCTGGATATGCAACCACAGGTCGATAAAACCGAAGAGCGTCGACTGCACCAGGGGGTAACCCACTGTCACGTTGAAATCGATCCCCTCTGGCAAGCTCTGCAAAAGCGGTATCAGCAGGCTCTCGTCGGCCAGGATAATGGCCGTGCGGGTCGGCGAGGCCCTGTCTGCCGTAACTGCACCTGTCACGGCTGTGGGCAATAACGTCGACAACATTTTTGCCTGTGCCACGGCTCCCGAGGCAGCAATCACATCCACCCGGTTTGCTTTCGTAGCCAATACGGACGGGAAGTCGCCCAAGGCGTTCCTCAACCCATACTGCCCGATATTCCTGCGCATGAAAAGCCCTGCTTCCTGCAGGTCATCATCCATATAATAGCTGTCGGCATCAAAATAGAACAGGGCTTTACCGGCTTCCTGCCATTGACCAAACAATCTTATTTCACAACGGCTGAGGGCATTGAACCCAACAAATGCCACCTGTTTATAGTCATCTATAAAGTGGGGATGCACGGCATGTCCTTCCGCAAGGTTGCGGTAGGTCGCTGCCGGCGTGGTGAGCCCCTGCTCGGCCAATGCCTCTTTAAACTGCCGGTACAACCGCGGCAGGCGACCCCACAGCTGCAGGAATTTCTGTTGTATGGCAGTCTGTTTACCTACGGAAAACGACTCCCAGAACTGCCGCAAAAAACGCTGCTGCTCGGCGGATAGGTTCGGAAACCGTTGCTGGAGCAGGGCGATGTCGCGCAACTCGGCGTACACCTCGCCGGGGTCAACCAGGTCGTAGTCCAGCTGGGCAAAGTCGGCGAGGATAATCTCCGCAAGCGGATAGAACTCGTCCGGTGTTTCTTCCGGCAGGCCTTCATCGCGGAGCAACCGGTTATGTAATTGGTGCAGGATAAAAAACTGGGCGAGCATATTACTTTGCGGCAGCGGTGACGATTGTGCAAAAAATTCCTGTATGGTAAAAAACGCCGGGCTCCATAACGGTTTGCCTGCGATGTCAGCCAGGTGCTTTCGTAGGAAAACGATGGGCCGTTTGTTGGTCAGCACCACAGCCATGTCTTTCAGGTCATCGCCAAACCGCGACAACAGATCCGCGGCTACTTGTCGGAGAAATGGTGCAGTGCTCATATGGCGATTAGTTTATTCATCGTTCCATAATATACGTACGCTTTCACGTTGGGCATTCCCAACTGGCGGAGCACCAATTGGTAGTCGGCCACCTGGCGGCGGTGGGCATCGTCTTCCTGCTGGGTGAATTTAAAATCAATCACAATGGTTTCATTGTTGCCTACAAGCACCTTATCGGGACGCAAGGTGCGCCCGTTGGGCAATATGACGCTCCGCTCGTTCCAATGCTGATAACCCCCGCCGAACCACGCCTGCAATTGCGGATGCTCCCATGTGGCCACTGCCAGCGCCCGTAGCTCCTCCCGCTCATCGCCCTGCACCAGACCTTGCGCATGCAGGCTGTCCAGTGCTGCGTCTAGTCCGTCCATACGCGTAACGGTAGCCATCAACTCATGCAGAAGCTGCCCATGGCGCCGGGCTGCATCGCGCCGAACCATATCCAATTCGGCATGCATTTCGGGCCGCACCAGCTCCGCTTTCAATCGACCCGATGTGGGGTAGTGCTTAAAAAAGAAGCCTTCTTCGGGGCTTTCCGCGGCGCCGTCGGGCTGCCCGGCAGCGGGTACTCCAACGCGTATCCCCTGATCAAACGCCACGCCCAATTCGCCGGCATGGTGCTGCAGCACCTCCAGCAGCAGGTCGCCCGCCACCAAGGTATTGACTTCGTCGGCCCCTTTTATGCCAGGGGCGGTTATGTACAGGTGTTTCCGCGTTCGGGTGGTGGCCACATAGAGCGTATTGAGCGCGTCCATGTAGTTGAAAAGCATTTCTTCAAAGTAGGCCTTATATAAGGACGACCTGCCGAGGTCGCTTTTGTATTTTACCGGTGTCTTATCCAGTAATGCATACGGTGTGCCTGCCGTGTCCACCCAGAAATTACCATTCGGCTTGCCGTCTATCGACCATGCACAGAAGGGAATCATCACCACGTCAAACGCCAATCCTTTCGATTTGTGGACCGTAACCACTTCCACGGCATCCGCGTCAGCGCTGGCGGGCAGCGCCTTATCTATACCCTCTTCTTCCCAGTACGTTAGGAACGCAGGTATGCCGCGCTCGCCACTGGCGGAGAAACCGGCAATGATATCGCGGAGCGCGAAGATATAGGGTAGGTGTTCGGGAAGTGCCTGTAATCCATACGCATCGATCAGCGTTTCTATCAGTTCGACCAGCGGCAATTGCTTCCACATCGCCTGTTGCTGGCAAAGCGGTTCGGGCAGCAACCCTACCAGCCTTTCCAGCCCGCCTCCGCAGATGCGGAGCCAATCGTCGGCTGCCAGTGGTTTGCCATGTAGCTGGTTGTACAGCAGCATGCAGTTGGCCCGGTATAGCGCAGCGTCCGGAATCCCCCCTACCAGCGCCCGCAGCGTATCCACCAGCAGCCGTATGGCGGGGTTGTTGGCGAGCGCCAGCGCATCGCCCGAAATCACATCAAACGAGACGCCGGCGTCACGCTGCCGGTCGAGTAGGTATTGGATAACCTCGCGAGCCTCATTGTTGGTGCGTACGAGAATACCCACCTGGCCGGGCGCATACGTTCCGGACGCAATCCAGCCAGTCAGCGTATCGGCCATGCGGACCAGCGCCTCCTCTTTTACCGCGCTTGGGCGGTGGCTGTTGCTGTTTACCTCCATGAAGTCGACCTGCACGGCTCCACCCGCCCTGTCGGCACGCGGGGGCAGCTGCTGGGTGGCATCATGGTAGGCGCGGATGATGGTATCGTGGTTGCCGGATGGCATCCACCATGCTTCATATTGCGCTTGGCCCAATTCCTTCAGCACACGGTCGTTGAGCCGCCGCTGCAACCAAGCCGGTGCATGCTCGAAAACCAGGTTATTGAAGGCCACAATCCGTTCGTGGCTGCGGTAGTTGGTATCCAGCGTTTCCTGGCGGATGAGCGATGCCGTGTCGGCCACGTTGAATGCCTGTCCGATCTGCCGTTCGGCACGGTCCAGCAGGATGCGCCAGTCGCCGCTACGCCAGCGGTAAATACTTTGCTTCACATCGCCCACCACAAGGTGTTCGTGGTGCCTGCCGGCAGCATTGCCCATCGCGTTGACCAGCAGCGGTCGTAGGTTAGCCCATTGCCGCCGTGAGGTATCCTGGAACTCGTCGAAGAGGAAATGCCTGAACCGGTTACCCGTTTTCTCCCAGATAAACGTGGGGTCGCCCGATTCGTTGGTGCCGATACTGCTGAGCAGGATCTGCGCATCGCTGATGAGTTGCGCGGCATTATCGTGGCGCCATTCGGCCAACAGTGCACTCATTTCCTTCAGCAGGCGCAGGTAATACAGGTTTTCGTCGATTGCCTTGGCCAAGAAATAATCGGGCGCCTGCTCGGCGTATACCGCTTGCAACTGTTCGAGCAGGGGGTTGAGCACGCTGTAAAGTGCCGCCATGCCACCATCCAGTCCCCCTTTCTGCCATTCGTCGGGCTCGTGGATATATTTCTCCAGCCTTTTTATGGCATCTGCAGGGTCTTCCGCCGAAAACCGATCCAGTTTACCGAGGTAATTGCGCGATTTGCCAGCCAGGTCCGCCACATCCACCCCCGACTTGCCGAATACATCGGCTCCCGCCTTGAGCAATTGCCCGAAAGTATCTTCGAACTGCATGATGGTTGTTTTGCAGTACCGGTCAAGGTTAGTGAAGAGCTCCTGCCCCGGGATTCGGGATATGGCCTTATCAAAGTCCTGGAAATCCTCCTTGAAAATCTCCGACGCCAGCTCGCTCAGCGCCCAGCGGTAGTTCCAGTTTTCGTCGCGGTCGATTTTGGTCTGCGCATAGTCCATGATCCATTGCAGCAAGTCGGGCCGCTCGTCGAGCATGCGATTGAGGCGCAGCACCAGGTCGGCCTTCACCTTGCGGATATTCATTTCCAGCTTATACCCGGCATCAATACCCAGCTCGAAGGTAAACCCTCGAATCACCTTCTGGGTGAACCCGTCGATCGTGCTCACGGCAAGGCGGCTATAATCGTGTAAGATTTTACGATACGTCTCCACTGCCCGTTGTTGCAAGGTGCCGGCATCCCATTGGGGGTAGGCGGCCAACAACATTTCGCGGTATCCGCTGGCGGCGTCTTTTGTGGTGCCATCGCCAGTGGCCAGTACCTCCAGCACTTCCAATATGCGGCTTTTCATTTCGGCCGTTGCTTTATTGGTGAAGGTAATGGCCAGTATCTCGCGGTATGTATGTTCACCGGAAAACAAGAGCGTAAGGTATTGCGCCGTGAGGCTGAAGGTCTTGCCAGACCCGGCAGATGCTTTGAGGATTTTTAATGGCGGAACGGCGGGCATAACTGTGTTTTCAGGGGTGAAGGTAGGTATTTTTCCGGCAAAAAAAAAGATCTCCAAACGGGGAGAATGGAGACCTTTACTAACCAATTATAAACCTAAATTATGATGACACAAAGGTAGTGTATTTTTTACACTATGCAAAACTTTTTTCATTTTTTTATTTGCCATGGTCAACCACCAAGCCAATCTTGTTATTCCCACGATTTTCCGTAGGTTTACATCTGCAATAGTATGAGATAACCATAAACGACATCCGGTATGAAACCCACTCCACAACTTTTTTCAAGAAGAAGTGCATTGAAAGCTATGGCTACCGGCACCACCGCCGTGATGGCAACCCATCTTTTCCAACGCGTTGGGGCTACAGAAAAAGGCATCCCGCAACCATTACAAGGCCGCATCAACCATTCGGTGTGCCGCTGGTGCTACCCATCCGTTCCATTGGAAACGCTCTGCGACGTAGCCAAAGAAATCGGCATCACTGCCATTGACCTGGTCGGCCCCGAAGAATGGCCCGTGTTGAAAAAATACGGGCTGCATGCCGCGATGCCCCACGGTGCAGGCAAAGGGATTGAGGAGGGGTTCAATGACCCTTCCCTGCACGATGAGCTCGTGGCCAGTTACGAAAACCTCATCCCGCAGGTGGCAGCCGCGGGTTACGACCAGCTTATTTGTTTTTCGGGCAACCGTCGGGGACTGGACGATGAGCAGGGCATCCGACATTGCGCCACCGGACTGAAGCGCCTCATGAGCACCGCCGAACAGTACGGAGTCACGCTGGTCATGGAATTACTCAACAGCAAGGTTGACCATCCCGACTACCACTGCGACCACACCGCGTGGGGTGCTGCATTGTGCGATGCCGTGGGCTCGGAACGGTTCAAACTGCTATACGACATCTATCATATGCAGATCATGGAAGGCGACGTCATCGCCACCATCCGCAAATACCACCCTTATATCGCCCATTACCATACAGGTGGCGTACCGGGGCGCAACGAGATCGATGAGACGCAGGAACTCCACTATCCCGCCATCATGCGAGCCATCGCCGAAACCGGCTTCAACGGATACGTGGCACAGGAATTCATCCCCAAGCAACCGGAACCGCTCAAGTCGCTGGCCCAAGCCGTCGCTATCTGCAGTATATAAAAGCAAGCATATCAGTTCAACCGTTGGGAAGATATTTCCTTAAAAAATGAAAGGTTTCCAAACGGGGAGAATGGAAACCTTTACTAACCAATTATAAACCTAAATTATGATGACACAAAGATAGTGTATTTTCAACACTATGCAAATTATTTTTTATCTTTTTTTAGATCCGCTCCGTCGTGGGCCCGATCCAAATGCCCGAGCGATTTGTGCGGTGCAATACGGTCGCGTACCTGTCGTTTCAAGGCCGTGATTTCGGGAAATCCACTATCCGATTTCCGGTCCATCAGCAACTCACCGTCAACCAAAATACGGAATTCGCCCGCCGTTTCCGCGGGTTTCAGCAGTATGCCATTGAGTTCTTCGGCGAATGTGGTCAGGAGTTCCGATGCCATATATGATGCCCGCAGTAACCAGCCGCATTTGGGACAGTACGTTATAGTGATTGTTGCCTTCATTTCCTCGGTTACATTAACTTATCCGATAATGCATCACACGACTGCCTGATTTATAGCCAACTGTTGAGCCACCTTGCCGGCAATATCTAGGAATGCGGCACGTGCCGGACTATCTTCATCCATCATCACAGGCAGCCCGTTGTCGCCAGAATCGCTGATGCTTTTCACCAAGGGGATTTCGCCGAGGAAAGGTGCTTCGAAACGCTCGGCCAACCGCTTGCCCCCATCCTTACCGAAAATGTAATATTTATTATCGGGCAGTTCGGCTGGTGTGAAATAAGCCATGTTCTCTACCACGCCCAATAACGGGATGTTGATGGAGTCCATGAGAAACATACCAATACCACGTACCGCATCAGAAAGTGCCACATTTTGTGGGGTGGTAACCACAACCGCCCCCGAAATGGGAAACCCTTGTGCCACGGTAATGTGTACATCGCCCGTACCCGGCGGCAAATCCACTACGAGGTAGTCCAACTCACCCCATTCCGCATCATTAAACAGCTGTTTTACCGCCGTGCTCACCATCGGACCGCGCCACGGCACCGGTTGGTTGGGGTCGGTAAAAAAGCCTATGGACAGCAGTTTCAGGCCATATTTCTCTATCGGTTCGATTTTTGTTTTACCGTCTTCGGTTTTGGTGGCCTTAGGCCGGGCACCTTCCACCCCAAACATGATGGGCACGGAAGGCCCGTATATATCTGCATCAATAAGGCCTGTCTTGGCGCCGTTGGCTTGCAGTGCCAGCGCAAGATTGGCCGCTACAGTGGACTTGCCCACCCCCCCCTTACCAGACGCGACGAGAATAATATTCTTAATGTTGGGCAACTGGTTACTTTGCATGCCGACCACCCGCGAGGTCATGTTGATATCTACGGCGATGTCCTTATCGACAAAAAGAGCGATGGCATTGCGGCAGGCATGTTCGATATGCCCTTTCAGCGGGCAGGCCGGTGTGGTAAGCACCACGTCAAACCGAATAGCTGACGGGGTGATTTCCACGTTCTTAATCATATTGAGGGTTACTAAATCTTTCTTGAGGTCGGGATCATCCACATGGCTCAGTGCATGCAACACTTGTTCTTTCGTAATCATCGCTCCGTTCACTATATATTATACTGTTACAAAACTAGCGAAAGCTCAACACAAACTTGTCATATCTTTGTTTTTAATCATAATTATACCTTATTTAGATTCCAAGTAAAATCAGTTTTTTGTGGCAATTGAAATCGTTAGGCAATTTTTAAGCAAGATTACCCGGAGGCAGCTTATCATCGGAGGTGCAATTATCGGCACATTGGTAGTTGCGGGCATTGTTGCCGGCGCCATCGCCTACCATAAGCGGGAAGCGTTGTTGGCGTCCACAATGGAGCGTATCCGGTCCAAACTGGCCAACGAACACCAGATCGACCTCATTGTGGGCAACGCCTATTTCTCGGGACTCACCACGATAACGTTCCAAAACGTCGCCGTTGTACCCCAAGGGCAGGACCAGCTGGCTGGCGTCAAAGAGCTGTCTGTCGGCATCAAACTCTTCCCGCTGCTTACCGGCGATGTCCGGTTCGGGAGATTACGTGGGCATAACGCGATGATACAGCTCATTAAAAAAGACAGCATCAGCAATTACGATTTCCTTTTCCGTACCAACGACACACTACAGGTCGCTCCGGAAGCGGCTGAAAAGCCAACCGACGAGCCGACTGTAAACCTGGCGCAGGCAGCAAATCGCATGCTCAACAACGTGCTTTACAAGATTCCGGAAGATATGGATCTACGCGACTTCATCATTACCTACCGCGACGATAGCACTGCGCAACGGGTCAATGTTCCGCAGGTCGATATTGACAATGGCAACCTCACCGCTTCGGTTTTCCTCAACGATAACGAAGCTGCCTGGCAGGTATCAGGCAAGCTGAATCCCAACAGGCGCCAGCTTTACATAAAGGCACATGCTAACGGCGAAAGGATCGCCTTGCCGCTACTGGAACGCAAGTTTGGTCTGAACCTCAGCTTCGATACCATCGAGACCCGCCTGCGCGAGGTTTACTGGACCCACAACGAGTTGCTACACATCAAAGGCGAGTGGGCCGTCAAAAACTTGCACGTCAACCACTGGCGTATTGCTGCCGAGGATGTGGAGGTACCCGATGCGCACAT
>Ga0182739_1002952_pt1 | contig 15379 bp, 12 predicted proteins | sample eDN5th30CBELigBY_FD_128873 | JGI IMG/M metagenome (GOLD analysis project Ga0182739, IMG submission 128873) | Enriched backyard soil microbial communities from Emeryville, California, USA - eDNA 5th pass 30_C BE-Lig BY (version 2) (version 2) | ecosystem: Environmental > Terrestrial > Soil >... | reverse complement strand
GGCGCTGCCATCCGCGATCTTAAGCCGGGCGACCGGGTGGTGATGACCTTCCAGCCGAGCTGCGGCCATTGCCTGCCCTGCGCCGAGGGGCGCGCGGCGCTCTGCATCCCCGGGGCGGAAGCCAACGGCAAGGGCGTGATGATAGCGGGCGGCGTCCGGCTGCACGATTGCCGCGACCATCACGACATCCATCACCATTGCGGCATTTCCGGCTATGCGGACCATGCCGTCGTTTCCCGCCATTCGGTGGTCAAGGTCGATGCGCCGGACGTGCCGTTCACGGAGCTCGCGCTTTTCGGCTGCGCCGTGCAGACCGGGGTGGGGGCGATCATCAACACCTGCCGGGTGCAGCCCGGCCAGAGCGTGGCGATCGTCGGGCTCGGCGGTGTCGGCCTTGCGGCGCTGCTCGGCGCCGTCGCCGCCGGGGCGACGGAAATCGTCGCCATCGATCTTTCCGAGGAGAAGCTGGCCGTCGCCCGCAGCCTCGGCGCGACGCGGGTCTACAACGCGGCTGACAGGGACGTGGTCGAGCGCGTCCGCGCCGATACCGGCGGCGGCGTCGACCATGCGGTGGAGCTTGCGGGAGCCGTGCCGGCATTCGATCTCGCCTACCGCATCACGCGCCGGGGCGGGCAGACCGTCTCGGCGGGGCTCGCGTCGCCGACGGCCGAGTTCAAGATCCCGGCGGTGAACATCGTCGCCGACGAGCGCACGGTGAAGGGCAGCTACATGGGCTCCTGCGTGCCGCAGCGCGATATCCCGCGCTTCATAAACCTCTACCGCGCCGGAAAGCTGCCGGTGGACCGGCTGCTGACCGGCGTCCTTGCGCTGGAGGAAATCAACGAGGGCTTCGACCGGCTGGATCGCGGCGAGGCCATCCGCCAGGTCGTCCTGTTCGATCCGCAGGAAATCGCCGTCTGGCGGGATGGCAAAGGCGCGAGCGCAATAAAATGATTATTGACTCAGAAATCATTAAGGTATCTGCTCGGCCTGGGAGAGAGCTGCACCACGGCGGGGCCGGCGACGTGACGCCGCCTGCGGCGGTCGCGCCGAAAAGCCTTGCGAGGCGGAGCAGGACCGCAGCCGTGCCGCCGTCGCGGCCTTGCGTCCTTTAGGGAGGGAACGACATGCAAAGCCCTGTGGAGGGTCAAACCGCCGGTCGTGCGGTGCCGGTCGCCGGTCTTTTCGGCGGCGGAGGCAGGATCGGTTTCGACCAGCTCAAGATCGTCACGCTGCTGTTCCTGGTGATCTTCGTCGTCTATTCGCTGGTCCTGCCGGGCTTCTTCAGCATCGGCAACCTGCTGACGCTGATGCGCACCGTCGCGGTGCTCGGCATTCTCGGCCTCGGCATGGCGATCGTGGTGATCGGGCGGGGGATCGACCTTTCCATGATCGCCTCGCTCGCCGTGCCCTCGGCACTGGTGCTGATGCTGGCGGCGAAGGGTTATGGCGTTGTGCCGGCCCTTGCGGCAGGCCTCCTGATGGCCGTCGCCATCGGCGTCCTCAACGGGGTCCTCGTGGCCTATGCCGAGATCCCCTCGCTCTTCACCACGCTGGCGGTCGGCATCGGCGTTGCCGGCATCGGACAGATCGGTCTCTTCGACTACGAGATCGTCTCCTGGCCGCCCGAGCTCGACGTGATCGTCTGGATCGGCCGGGGCAGCGTGTTCGGCATTCCCTATTCGGTGCTGGCCTTCGGCGCGGTGGCGATCCTGATCGGCGTCTTCCTGCGCCGCACCCGGCCCGGCATGTTCGTCTACGCCTCGGGCGACAATCCCGGCGCGACGCGCCTCACCGGCATCTCGCTGCGTCCGGTCCTGGTCATGCAGTACATCATCTCGTCCTGCGTCGCCTTCTTCGCCGGCATGGTGCTTGCCGCGTCCTCGGCCAGCATGGACACGCGCATCTTCAATCTCACCTGGATCTACGACGTGATCCTCGTGGTCGTGCTCGGCGGCATCGGCCTTTCGGGCGGGCGCGGCGGCGTCGCCAACGTGATCATCGGCACCCTGCTGATCGGCACGATCATGAACGGGCTCACCATCATGAACGTGTCCTTCGAGATGCAGAACCTGGTGCGCGGCCTCGTGCTGCTGGTCGCCGTTCTCGCCGACAGCCTGATCAATCCGCGCAACGAGGAGACCTCGCAGCAGGGCGATATCTGAACCTTGCCCAGCCGGGGAGGACCGGCCGGCAGACATGTATTCAACGGGAGGAATGGAATGAACAAGCTTGTCAAATTTGCCTGCGGCCTTGCCATGGCCACCATGGTCGGGGCCGCGACGGCCGCCGTCGCGCAGACCAGCATGGGCGACCCGCTGCGCGAGAGCTACTACTCGAACCTCAAGGGCCGCAAGGTGGTCTTCGTCCCCGTCTTCATGGGGCTCGATCTTACCGAGGGCTGGTCCAAGATCATGGCCCGCCAGGCCGATGAACTCGGCTACAGCTACGAGGTGCGCAACTCGAACTTCAACACCGCCGCCGGCGCGCAGACGATCACCTCGCTGATCAGCGAGAAGCCCGACGTCCTCGTGGTGCAGAACCCCGACGTCCAGTCCTACGCCAAGCTGCTCCAGCAGGCCGAGAAGGCCGGGATCCACGTGATCCAGCTCAACATGAAGACCAACTACCAGACGACAGGCTTCGTCGGCGCCGACGTGGAGCTGATCGGCGAGAAGCAGGCCGAGGCGGCCGTCGCCAAGTGCGGCGGCGGCGACCAGCCCGGCAAGGTGCTGGTTCTCGCCGGCCCGCCGACCAGTCCCTTCTCCGCCTACATGCTCAAGGGCTACGAGAACGTCCTGAACGACAATGCGAAGATCCAGATCGTCTCGGTCCAGTCGACTGGCGACTACGAATCCTCCAAGGCCAAGTCGATCACCCAGGTCGTGCTGCAGCAGCATCCGGACCTCTGCGCCATCCTCGGCGTCTGGGACAACGCGGATGTCGGCACGGCGGCCGCGCTGCAGGAAGCCGGCAAGAAGCCGGGCGACATCCTCGTGACGACCTCCGGCGGCGGCGGCGAGCTTGCCTGCAAGGGCCTGCGCGAGGGCCTCTGGCAGTACTACGTCAGCTATGACGTGCCGGGGCAGGGCCGCGACCTCAACGCGCTGATCCTCGCCGCGATGCAGGACAAGAACGAGGTCGGCTCGACCAAGACCGTCATCTACACCCCGCTCGTGACCTACACGCCCGAAACGCTGGGCGACGAGCGCTGCTGGACGCTCGACACCCTGCGCTGAGGCGCCGCTCAACCCGAAAGGCCTTCCCCTTCCCGCCTGAGGGAAGGGGAAGCGCGACGGATGTCGCACAAATGCAAGGGCCGGAGGCACGGATCATGAATACACTCGTAAAACTGCGCTACCGCTTCTGGCCGGACAAGATCTTCGGCGAGCTTCTCCAGAAGCCGTGGATGGAAACGGCGGTGCCGCTCCTGGTGCTTCTGGGTGTCATCGCCTTTTTCAGCGCGCGGATCGACAATTTCATCTCCGTCGCCAGCATGTCCGACACGCTGCGGCAGGCCTGCGAGCTCGGCTTCGTCGTCCTCGGCATGTCCATCGTGCTGATCGTCGGCGGCATCGACCTCAGCGTCGGCTCGATCTATGCGCTGTGCAACCTGCTTGCGCTCTACTGCGTCAACGTGCTCGGCTTCGGCATGGTGCCCGCCGTCGCGATAACGCTGGTCGCGGGCGGGCTTCTCGGCGCGGTCAACGGTGTGCTCATCGGCTACCTGCGCATGCGCGCCTTCCTGACGACGATGGTCACGCTCATCGTCTACAAGGCCGCCAACGACATGCTGAACGCCAAAATCGGCGTGGAGATCTCGGCGAATTTCCCCGATGCACCGGCCTGGGATTTCCTCGGCATGGGGACGTTTCTCAATATCCCGGTCATCGTCTGGGTCTTCGGCGTGGTCGCCATCGCCGGGCACATCTTCCTCACGCGTCTCAGGGCCGGCTGGCATGTGCTCGCCATCGGCGGCAATCGCCGCTCGGCCTACAATACCGGCCTGCCGGTCAAGCGGGTCGTGGCGCTTTCCTATGTCGCCTCGGGCGTCTTCGCCGCGGCCGCCGCCATCTTCTACGCCTCGCGCCTCGCCTCGCCCGGCGCCGATACCGGCAAGGGCATGGAGATCGTCGTGCTGACGGCGGCGATCCTCGGCGGTATCCGCCTCGGGGGCGGCAAGGGCTCGGTCATGAAGGCGATGCTCGGCACGCTGATCGTCCTGCTGCTGACCAACGGCATGCTGCGGATGGCGATGTCGGCGGGCGCTTCGCGCGTCATCCTCGCCTCGATCCTGCTTCTGGCCGCGCTCCTCGACATCCGCTGGTTCAAGAACCGCCACAAGGCGGTGCAGGAACTCTATGTCAGCCCCGGCTACATGGAGCTGCCGCCGCCGCAGACGGCCGCGCGCGGCAGCGGCTCGCCCTATGCGCTGAACGACAAGCTGCGCGGCGTCGAGACCATCGGCCTCGGCGAGGTCGAGGCGCCGGAGGACGTCGTCCTCGATGCCGACGACAACCTTTACTGCGGCAACCGCCACGGCGACATCATCCGCTTCTTCGCGCCGGACTACAGGCGGCAGGAGGTCTATGCCCATATCGGCGGCCAGCCGCTCGGCATGGCGATGACGAAGGACGGCACGCTCTTCGTCTGCGTCGGCGGCATGGGCCTCTACAGGGTCAATGCCGACCGCAGCGTTGCAAAGGTGACGGACGAGACCAACCGCTCGCTGCTCTCGATCATCGACGACAGCCGCCTGCGCCTTGCCGACGACCTCGATATCGCGCCGGACGGGCGCATCTTCTTCTCCGAGGCGACCGTGCGCTACGAGATGCACGAATGGCCGACGGACAGCCTGGAGGCGCGGGGCAACGGGCGGATCATCTGCTACGACCCGCGCACCGGGAAGACGAGCACGGTGCTGCGCAACCTCGTCTTCCCGAACGGCATCGTCATGGCCTCGGACGGGCAGTCGCTGCTCTTTGCCGAAAGCTGGGCCTGCCGCATCAGCCGCTACTGGTTCGACGGGCCGAAGAAGGGCACGGTCGAGGCGATCATCGACGACCTGCCGGGTTATCCCGACAACCTCAACCGCGCCTCCGACGGCCATTACTGGCTGGCCATCATGGGGGTTCGCAGCCCGGTCTTCGACCTTGCCATGAAGCGCCCGGCCTTCCGCCGCCGCATGTCCAAGAAGCTGCCGGGCGACGAATGGCTGGCGCCGAACCTCAATACCGGCTGCATCGTCAAGATCAGCGAGACGGGCGAGATCCTGGACGTGATGTGGGATCAGGGCGGCGAGAACCACCCGATGATCACCTCCATGCGGGAGCATCGCGGCCATCTCTATATCGGCGGCATCCACAACAACCGTATCGGGCGGCTGAAGCTGGAAGACGTCGCCTCCGATTTCGTCGACCTGAAGGTGGCCCATGCTTGAATTTGTCGGACAGATGATCGGCGGCCTCATCGGCCGCGGCGGATCGAGCCTTTCGGTTCCGATCCTCGACGGCGCCTTCAAGCCGAACAACCTTCTCGAAGAGGCCGAGGTGCTGCTCGAACGGCCGGGCCTGGAGGACATGGCGCTCGCCCCCGACGGCAGCCTTCTCGCGGCGGCGGGCGCGGAGGTGCTGGCCATCGATGGGGATGCGGCGAAGCTCGTGGAGCGCCATGACGGCACGATCACCGCGCTCACCGTTCTTCGCGACGGTCGCCGGGTCGTGGCGCTGGGCGACCGCATCGTGATCGAGGGGCAGGCGGCTCCGCTCACCGAGGCGGGCGGGCGGCGCTTCAAGGCGATCACCGCGCTCTCGGTGATGGCCGATGGCCGGATTCTCGTCTGCGATGCCTCGGCGCGCTACGACGGCGACAAGTGGCAATACGACCTCATGACCAAGGGCCGCTCCGGCCGCCTTCTGGCGCTGGACCCCGCGGGCGGCAAGGACGAGCTTTTGCAAAACGATCTCGCCTGGGCCTTCGGCGCGATGGAGAGCGGCAACGGCGTGCTGCTCTCGGAAAGCTGGCGGCATCGCCTGCGCCTTGCCGGCAGGGGCGATGCGACGGGCGAGCTTCCCGGCTATCCTGCCCGCATCACGCCGACGGCGGACGGCGGCTTCTGGCTGTCGCTCTTTTCGGGCCGGGCGCAGATCGTGGAATTCGTGCTGCAGGAGAATTCCTTCCGCCGCGAGATGATGGAGACGATCGACCCCAAATACTGGATCTCGCCCGCGCTCTCCTCGGGCGAGGATTTCCTCGAGCCGTTGCAGAGCGGCGGGGTGAAGCACATGGGCATCCTGAAGCCCTGGGCGCCGCCGCGATCCTACGGGCTTGCCGTGCGCTGCGACGCGAACCGCAATCCGCTGATGTCGGTCCACAGCCGGGTCGGCGGCGCGAACCATGGCATCGTCACGACGCTGGAGCGCGGCAGCGAGGTGCTGGCCCTTTCCAAGGGGGCGGGCCGGCTGCTGCGCATGGACCTTCAGGCGATTCGCATCGCGAACGGCATTACGGGAGGCACGGCATGACGCCCATTCTGGAACTGCGCGGCCTCACCAAGCTCTATGCCCGTGTCCCGGCGGTGGAGAACATCAATTTCAGCCTGATGCCCGGCGAGGTCCATGCCCTGCTCGGCGAGAACGGCGCGGGCAAATCCACCCTTACCAAGATGATCGCCGGCGTGGTGGAGCCGACGTCGGGAGACATCCTGCTCGATGGAAAGCCGATCCACCTGCGCACGCCCGCGGCGGCGCTCGAAGCCGGCATCGCCATGGTGTTCCAGGAAACGAGCCTCGTTCCCTCGATGACGGTGGCGCAGAACCTCTTCATGGGGAACGAGCAGTTCTTCAATCGCCTGCGCGGCATCAACATCGCCGCGCAGCAGTTCATGCAGGCACTGAACTTCCAGGTCGACCCGACCGCCATGGTCCAGACGCTCGGCGCGGCGAAGAAGCAGATGATCGAGATCGCCCGCGCCATGCTGTCGAATGCCCGGGTGATCGTCTTCGACGAACCGACCGCCACGCTGACGCCGGAGGAGAAGAAGCACTTCTTCGACCTCGTGCGCACGCTCAAGGGCCGGGGTGTCGCCATCATCTTCATCAGCCATGCGCTGGAAGAGGCGCTGGCGATCTCCGACCGCATCACCATCCTGCGCGACGGACAGCATGTGGTGACCGACGCCACCGCAAATTTCGACCGGGCGCGCATCGTTCAGTCCATGGTGGGCCGCAGCCTTTCGGAAGAGCTCTACGGCAAGCGCAAGGATTTCGTCCGCCCGCCGGGCGAGCGCATCCTCCAGGTCTCGAACCTCCGGGTCGGCAACATGGTGCGCAACAATTCGCTCTCGGTCTTCGCCGGGCAGGTGACGGGCGTGTTCGGCCTCGTCGGCTCGGGCCGGACGGAGACCTTCAAGGTCGTCTCTGGGGCGATCAAGCGCAACTATCTCAACGGCGGCGAGGTCTTCATCCGCGGCAAGCGCGTGCGCTACCGTGTGCCCGCGCAGAGCCTGCGCGAGAAGGTCGCCTACATCACCGAGGACCGCAAGATCGAGGGCTTCTTCGAGACCATGTCGATCAAGGCCAATATCTTCATGGGCAGGCTGGCCAAGGCGGGCTGGCGGAAGTTCTGGCTACGCCGGTCCGAGATGAACCGGATCGGCGAGGAATGGGGCAAGTCGCTGCACATCCGCGCGGTCAGCAAGGACGCCAAGGTGATCGAGCTGTCCGGCGGCAACCAGCAGAAGGTGGTCATCGCCAAGTCGCTGATCCAGGAGCCGGATCTCATCATCTTCGACGAGCCGACGCGCGGTGTGGACGTTGGCGCCATCGCCGAGATCCACCAGATGATCAACCGGCTGGCGGACGAGGGCAAGGCCGTGGTGGTGATCTCCTCCTACCTGCCCGAGGTGATGCAGCTCTCCGACCGGCTGCTCGTCGCGCGGCAGGGCAGGGTGGTCGAGGAGTTCTCGCCACTCGACGCCACGGAAGAGAACCTGATGTACGCGGCCGTCCACTAGGCCGCCGTTTTTCAGCTTGAAAAGAGGCCCGCGCCGGACGGCGCGGGCCTTCGTTCAGCGGCGGATCAGCGGCCGTGCCCTGGCGAAGGCCGCGTTCAGGGCCGGAATGCCCCTGCCTTCCGGATCGGTGCAGAAATTCGCAAGCTCGGCGATGCAACCGGCGGGAAGGCCTTCCTGCCCGGCCGTGCGCACCAGGCGCTCCTTGAGGTCTTCGAAGCTCCAGGCATAGTCCGCCGGGGTCATGTCGCAGGTCTCGGCCAGCGTCCCGCCTCCGGCAAGGTTCAGCTCGATCCGGCAGCAGAGGGTGGGCACGCCCGCGTCGGCGACGAGGTCCACCCGCTCGACGAGCGCGTTGATTTCCGCGTCGTGATACTCGGTCATCATGGCCATGGACGGCGCGCCGCGCAGAAGGGTCTGGGCGATGCAGAAGGGGATGCTCATCAGCGTGCCGCCGATGGTCGAGAAGGGGCCCTTGCTGTCCATGCCGGCATAGCCGCATTCATAGGGGTTCATGCGCACCACGACGCGCTCGACGGCGCGCCCCGCCAGCTTCTCGCGCAGCGACAGCGTGGCGGTCACGGGGGTTTGGTTGAAGGCGCAGACCGGGAAGGGCTTGAAGGCGACGCGCAGGGTCTGCCAGTCGCGGCCGATCCTGGCGGCGGCATCCGCGATGTCCAGCGGACGGCCGGCGAAGGCGCGGGCAAGGCCCTTGGCGCCCTCATAGGCCTCGCGCAGGCTGACCGAGCCGGCCCGGGCGAGTTCCGCCGCCGTCCAGCCCGCCTGCGCGGTCACGCCCACCTGGTAGCGCCATTCGTCCGTTCCCTCGGCAAAGGTCTGGAGAAGGCCGCCCGAGAAGGAGACGGCGTTGCCAAGGGCGGCGCAAGTGCGTTCGCCGTCCATCCGGAAAAGCCGCGCGGCGGCGGCGGCCGCAGCGCCGACCCCGTAGAGCGTGGTGGCGCGGAAGCCTTTCGGGGTGGTGTCGCCGGCCAGCAGCTCCTCGAAAAGGCCGCCCACCTCGTAGCCGGCGATCATCGCTGGGATCAGGTCGGCCATGCTGGCGCGGCCGCTCTCGACAAGCGCCATCAGCAGCGGGATCGTCACCGCGCCGAGATGCGCCGCGCCGCAGGTGTCCTCCTGCCCGCGGCCATGGAAAAGGGCGCCGTTCGCCATGATCGCCCCGGTCACGCTTCCCGTTCCGCCGCTGCCGAGGAGCGTCGCCTCGCCCGGCCCGCCATACATGGCGAGCGCGGCGGCGCGGGCGACGGGCTCATAGGGCGTCGCAAGGCCGGCCATCGCGATTCCATAGCCGTTCAGCAGGCAGGCATGGGCCTTGTCCCAGACCGCTTGCGGAATGGTTTCGCGCGTCAGTGCCGAGGTGAAATGCGCGAGTTGCTCTGCGATCGTCATGGTTTCCTCCTCCGAAAGCCTGCCTCAAGGCTAGGGCCGGAGGGTCGTCGATGTCAACAAAATGATAATTGACTCATAATTCATTTCTGTTACGTTGCCTCAGACACGAGGGAGGAAACCATGTCGCAGCAGGCGCAGCTTGCAGGTCGGATCATCGCCGTCACGGGCGGAGCGAGCGGCATCGGCGCGGCCTGCGCGGAGATCGCCGCCGCGCGCGGGGCGAAGGTCGCCGTGCTGGATCTCAACATGGACCAGGCCCGCGCCGTCGCCGAACGGATCGGCGGCAAGGCCTTCCATCTCGACGTCACCGAGGAGCAGAGCGTCGTCGACGCCATCGCCGCCGTGGAGCGCGACATGGGCCCGATTGCGGGCGGCATCACCTCGGCGGGCATCGTGCAGACGCCGAAGCCGCCGGCCGAACTGGACATGGCGGTGTTCGACCGCATCTACGCGGTCAATTTCCGCGGCACCTTCCTGTCGCTGCGGGAGCTGGCGCGCCATATGATCCCGCGCCGGTCGGGCAGCCTCGTGGCGCTGAGCTCGATCACCGCGCGCCGTTCCACCCCGCTCCATGCCTACGGGCCGGGCAAGGCGGCCGTCACCAATCTGGTCGAAGGGCTTTCGGGGGAGTGGGGCCGCGCCGGCATCCGCGTGAACGCCATCGAGCCGGGCTATACCCGCACGCCCGCGCTTCAGGCGCAGATCGATCTCGGCCACCGCGACGTTGCGCTCATGAATGCGAATTCGACGCTCGGCCGCATGGTCGAGCCGTCGGAAATCGGCACGGTCGCCGCCTTCCTGCTGTCCGATGACGCTTCGGCCGTCACCGGCGTGTCGATGGCGGTGGATGCGGGCTTCTATCAGGTGGGTTCCTGGGCGCCCTATGGCGGTGTCCGCGAATACTGACGTCCGGCCATAGCCGGAGCGGCCGCCCGGGGAGAGGGCGGCTTTCAAAAATGGAGGAATGAATGACCGTATCCCATCGGGCCGGACTGTCCCGGCGTGCCTTCCTGTCGGCCGCGGGCGCCCTTGGCGCCGCGACGTTCGCCTGCCCCTCGATCCTGCGGGCGCAGGGCGCGGCCATCAAGGTGGGGGTTCCCACCATCCTGTCCGGTCGCGTCGCCATCCTCGGCGAAACCGCCTCGGTCGGCGCGAAGATGGCGGTGGATGCCGTCAATGCCGCCGGCGGCATCGACGGCCGCATGATCGAGCTCGTCATCCGCGACACCAAGGGCAAGCCGGACGAGGCCGCCCGCATCACCCGCGAGCTGATCAGTAACGACGGCTGCCAGGTCATCCTCGATGCCGAGGCCTCGGGCGGCGCCTTCGCCGTGCACGAGGTGGTGCGCGACGCGGGGACCTACTGCGTGCACTCCATCTCGGAAACCTCCTCGCTGACCGCCGATCCCGCGAATACCGCGCACTGGATCTTCCGCTCGGGCCGCCAGGGCATCCATGACGCCATCGCGGGCGGGCTTTACGCCTCGGAGCTTGCGAAGGCGGGCGTGAAGCGCTGGGCGACCTGTTCGCCCGACTACGCCTATGGCCGCGACACGACGGCGGAGTTCATGGAGTTCCTGACGATCTTCGCGCCGGACGTGAAGCTCGTCGGCGAGACCTGGCCCAAGGTGTTCCAGCCCGACTACACCGAGAACATCACCAACGTGCTGAACCTCGCGCCCGAGGCGCTCTATACCTGCCTGTGGGGCGGCGACCTGGTGGCGTTCTTCGATCAGGCGAGCCTCTACGGCCTTTTCGACCAGTTCCAGACGGTGGCCGTCAACATGGGCGACGCGCCGGTGCTGGAGGCGATCAAGAACCTGCCGGCCGGCATCCATTCCGGCAACCGCTACCACAAGGACATTCCCGACAGCGAGGCGAACGAGACCTGGAACGCCGAGTTCCGCAAGTCCGGCAAGCTGCCGACGAACTGGGGCTGGCAGGCCTATACCGGCGCCCGCTTCGTGATCGAGGCGCTGAAGGCCACGGGCGGCGGCACCGACCGCGACAAGCTGGCGGAGGCCACGAAGGGCCGCACCATCGACAGCCCGCACGGCGTCAACGGCACCGTCACCATGCGCGAGAGCGACAACACGCTGGTCGACTACGCGCTCGGCTACGGCAAGACGATCTCCGAGGCGCCGTATCTCACCGATTTCCAGCCGACGGCCTGGGACGTGATCCTCGAGCACGAGACGGAGTGGAAGAAGCGCAAGGGCTTCATCTGATCCTCCCAGCCGCGCGGCGTCCTCGCCGCGCGGCCCCACCCCAAAGGAAAGCCGCCGCCGATGCTCGATCTCGACGCATTGCTGAACTGTTTCAGCGCGACCTCCTGCCTGGTCACGCAGGCCTCTACCGGCGTCATCATCGGGATGCTGCTGTTTCTCGTCGCGTCGGGCGTGACGCTGATCTTCGGCGTGCTGCATGTGGTGAACTTCGCCCATGGCGCCTTCTACATGATCGGTGCCTACACGGCCTGGTCGGCCTATGGCGCGACCGGCAGCTATTATCTCGCGGTGCTGGCGGGGGCGCTTTCGGCCGCGGTGATCGGCGTTCTCTTCGAGCGCCTCGCGATCAGCAGGGTCTACAGGGAAAACCTGTTGATGCAGCTCCTCGTCTGCTATGCCTTCGTGCTCGTCGCGGACGATGCGGTGAAGATGATCTGGGGGGCGGAATATCTCGCCATGGGCATCCCGGCCGAATTCCGCGTGCCGCCCTACCGCTTCGCCGGCGGCGTGGTGCCGCCCTTCTACGTCTTCCTCGTCGCGACCTCGCTGGCGGTGGCCGTCGCCTGCCTGCTGCTGATCCGCTACAGCCGCTTCGGCAAGATCGTGCGGGCATCCGCGCAGAACGCCACCATGGTCTCGGTGCTGGGCATCCGCGTGCCGGTCTATTTCGCCGCGCTCTTCGGCCTCGGCTGCGCCCTGGCGGGCATGGCCGGCGCGCTGGCCGCGCCCGTGCGCTCCATGACGCCGGGCATGGGCCTCTCGATCCTGATCGACAGCTTCATCGTTACCGTCATCGGCGGCATGGGGTCGATCCCGGGCGCGCTGCTCGCCGCCGTCATGCTGGGCGTCACGCGTTCCTTCGGCAGCCTCGGCTTCCCGCTCTTCGTCGACGGCGCGATGTTCATCATGATGGTCGCGATCCTGGTCTTCCGCCCGCAGGGCCTCCTCGGGGAGAAGGCACTGCGATGAGCCGGATGCATCCCTTCGCCCGTGCAGGGCTTCTGGCGCTCGCCGCCCTCTGCGGCTTCGTCCTCGTCGGGGCCGCCAGCCCCGGCACCTGGCTGCTCGACACGCTGACGGGGCTCTTCGCCGCTGGCCTCCTCGTCATGTCGCTGCATCTCCTGATCGGCTATACCGGCCTCATCTCCTTCGGCCATGCGGCCTATTACGCCAGCGGCGGCTACATCTTCGGCATGGTCCTGCAGACCCCGGCCTTCGTCGCCGCCTGCGGCGCATGGTCGGTGCCGCTCGCCACGCTGCTCGCCGTCTGCGGGACCGGGCTCTTCGCGCTTCTCGTCGGCTCGATCTGCGCGCGGCTGTCGGAAATCTACTTCGCCTTCCTGACGCTCGCCTTCCAGATGCTCTTCGTCTCGATCATCCAGGGCCTCGTGCAATATACCGGCGGCGACCAGGGGCTGACGGGCGGCATTCCGCGCCCGGCCTTCCTGGGGCTCGACCTGGTGCAGGCGCGTGATCGCTATGCCTTCTCGGCCTTCCTCTTCGTCGCGGGTGTGCTGGCGGTGCGGCTGATCACGCTCTCCTCCTTCGGCGCCAGCCTGCGCATGGTGCGCGACAACGAGCGCCGGGCGGCGTTCCTCGGCGTGAACACCTATGCGGTCAAGGTCCTGGCCTTCACCGCCGCCGGGTCGATCGCCTCCCTCGGCGGCGTCGTCCTCGCCGTCTTCACCTCCGCGGCCTATCCCGAATGGGCGGGCTGGTCGGTCTCGGGCGAGGCGATCTTCATGATCATGCTCGGCGGGCTGCACAGCTTCTGGGGGCCGCTGGTGGGCGTGGTGGCCATGCGCGTCATCAACGACGTGACGCTGCTCTACACCACGCATACCGAGCTGGCGAAGGGCCTTGCGATCCTCTTCGTCGTGCTCGTCCTCAAGCGCGGCATCCTCGACTGGCTGACCGACTGGCGCAAGGCGCGCCGCAAGTCCCCCTCCACGAAGGAGCAACGCCATGCTGCGCCTTGAGCATCTCGTGAAGCGGTTCGGCGGGCTGACGGCGACGGACGACGTGTCGCTGACCTTCCCGGCCGGCTCGCTCTCGGCCATCATCGGGCCGAATGGCGCGGGCAAGACCACGCTGTTCAACCAGATCACCGGCCATCTCGTGCCGACCAGCGGAAAGATCCGGCTGGAGGGGCAGGACATCACCGGCCTCAGGCCCGCGGCCATCGTGCGCAAGGGGATCGGCCGGGCGTTCCAGATCGCCAGCATCTTCCCGTCCATGACGGTTCGCGAGTCGCTTGCCGCCGCCGTCACCGCCCATCGCCGCGCCGCCTTCGGGCTGGCGAGCGCCTTTCCCCGCCGCGATGTCGCCGGCCGCACGGAGGAGCTGCTGCACCTTCTCGGCATGGAGGGCGTGGCGGACCGGCTGTCGAGCGAGATCTCCCATGGCGACCAGAAGCTGCTGGATGTCGGCCTCGCGCTCGCGCTGGAGCCGAAGGTCCTGCTGCTCGACGAGCCGGCCGCCGGTATGGGCCCGGAGGAGCGCTGGCAGATGATGGCGACCGTCCAGCGCCTGTGGAAGAGCGCCAACATGACGCTGATCTTCATCGAGCACGATATCGAACTGGTGTTCCGCACGGCGGAGGTCATCCATGTGCTGCGCTACGGCGCGGTGCTCGCCTCCGGCACGCCGGACGAGATCCGCGGCCATCCCGAGGTGATCGAGGCCTATCTCGGCCGCGAAACCGAGGAGGAGCCGGCATGAGCGACGTCGTTCTCGATCTCGAGGGGGTCAACGTCTTCTACGGCGCCTCGCATATCCTGTTCGACATGGGGCTGGAAGTGCGCAGGGGCCGCACGCTCGCCCTTCTCGGCCGCAACGGCGCCGGCAAGTCCACGACGATGAAGGCCATCATGGGCGTCGCCCCGATCCGCTCCGGCGAGATCCGCTATGCGGGAAGCCGTATCGACGGGCAGGTGCCGCACGCGGTCGCCCGCCGCGGCATCGGCCTCGTGCCGGAGGACCGGCAGGTCTTTCCCGGCCATTCCGTCGACGACAACCTGCGCATCGCCGCCAAGCCCGGGCCCGGCGGCAAGAGCGACTGGACGATGGACAACATCTACGACGCGTTCCCCATTCTCGCGCGGATGCGCGGGCGCGCCGGCGGCCTGATGTCGGGCGGGGAGCAGCAGCTTCTTTCCATGGCGCGATGCCTCATGGGCAATCCTGAGCTGATCCTCCTCGACGAGCCGTCCGAGGGGCTCGCGCCGATCATCGTTCAGGAGATCGGCCGGCTGATCCGCCGCCTGCGCGGCACCGGGGTGACCATCGTGCTGGCCGAACAGAACATGCATTTCTGCCTCGGCATCTCGGAGGATGCCGTGGTCATCGACAAGGGCCAGATCGTCTATCGCGGCACCATCGAGGCGCTGAAGGCGGACAAGGACATCACCGGCCGATACCTGGCCATCTGACGGAAGAACCATGACCGGAACCATCAAGAGAAGGGCTGCGCCGTGAGCCGCAAGACCGCCCCCAACAACCCGGCGGAAGCGCTGAAAAGCATCTACCGCCGCGCCATGACCATCCGCGAGGCGGAAAAGACGCTGCAGCAGCTCTTCGTCGACGGCAAGGTGCCGGGCTTCCTGCATCTTTCCATCGGGCAGGAGGCGGTCGCCTCGGCCGTTTCCGAATTCCTGACGCCGGGCGATACGGTGTCCTCGAACCACCGCGGCCATGGCCACACGCTCGCCAAGGGCGTCGACCTTGCCGG
>Ga0182739_1002951_pt1 | contig 15380 bp, 11 predicted proteins | sample eDN5th30CBELigBY_FD_128873 | JGI IMG/M metagenome (GOLD analysis project Ga0182739, IMG submission 128873) | Enriched backyard soil microbial communities from Emeryville, California, USA - eDNA 5th pass 30_C BE-Lig BY (version 2) (version 2) | ecosystem: Environmental > Terrestrial > Soil >... | reverse complement strand
GTACCTGGCGACGGCGTTCCCGCTCGGCCTCCTGCTGCTCGTCGCCTCGCGCTGGGCGTGGCGGCGCTGGCTGCACGCGAAGCGCCGCCGGGGCGAGCTGTCGTTCCGGGTGCTCCTCGTCGGCGGGGCCCACGCCGTGCGGGAGCTGATCGATTCGCTGGCGACCCGGACCGACGCCGGCTACCGCGTCGTGGCGGCCGTCGTCACCGACGGCGAGTTCGACGAGATCGGCGAGGTGCCCGTCTACCCGGCCGGCGGCGACCTGTCGAACGCGCTCACCGCATCCCGTCCCGACACGGTCATCGTCGTCGGATCGGACGTGTCCTCGAGCCGCATCAACGAGCTCAGCTGGCGGCTCGACCCCGGCCAGCAGCTGGTCGTCGCGCCGCAGCTGGTCGGCGTCGCCGGCTCGCGCATCCACACCCGGCCGGTGTCCGGCCTCCCGCTGATCCACGTCGAGACCCCGTCGTACGACGGCCCCAAGCGCTTCGCCAAGCGGGCCTTCGACCTCGCCGGCGCGCTCGGCCTGCTGATCATGCTCGCCCCGCTGTTCCTGGTGGTCGCAGCGCTGGTCAAGCTCGGTTCGCGCGGACCGGTGTTCTACGGCCAGGAGCGCATCGGGCTCTCGGGCGAGCCGTTCACCATGCTGAAGTTCCGCAGCATGGTCACGGACGCCGACGCCCACCTGGCCGAACTGCTGGCCGCGCAGGGCACGGGCGACACGCCCCTGTTCAAGGTCAAAGACGACCCGCGCGTGACCCGCGTCGGCCGTGCCCTGCGCCGCTACTCCATCGACGAGCTGCCGCAGCTGCTGAACGTGCTGAAGGGCGACATGTCGCTCGTCGGGCCGCGGCCCCAGCGTGACGGCGAGGTGCGGCTCTACGACACCAAGGCCGGCCGCCGGCTCGTCGTGAAACCGGGCATGAGCGGCCTCTGGCAGGTGAGCGGGCGCTCCAACCTGTCGTGGGAGGACGCGATCCGCCTCGACCTGTACTACGTCGAGAACTGGTCGATCACCAACGACCTGATCATCCTGTTGCGCACCGCCCGGGCGGTCGTCGGCGCCGACGGGGCCGTGTGATGCGCGTCCTCCACGTCGCGGAGAGCTGGGGGGCCGGGGTGCGCGGGGCCGTGCTGCAGTTCGTCGCCGCCACCCCCGAGCTCGAGCACCACCTGCTGCGCGGCGTCGACCGCGCCGAGTTCAGCGCCGAGGACGAGCACGGCTTCGCCAGCATCGCGGTCCTGCCCTCCGGGGCGCTCGCGGCGCGCCGGGCGATCCGCCGCCGGGTCGCCGCCGTGCAGCCCGACGTCGTGCACGCGCACTCCTCCTACGCCGGCCTGTTCGTCCGGGCGGCCCTGCGCCGCCGGCCCGATCGCCGCATCGTCTACAGCCCGCACTGCTTCGCGTTCGAGCGGCGTGACCTGCCGCTGCCGACCCGGCTCGCGGTGCGTGCCGCGGAGCGGCTGCTCGCCCGCAACACCGATGCGGTGGCCGCGTGCTCGCCTGGGGAAGCCCGCACGGCATCCCGGATGCGCGCCCGGCGGGTCGTCTACGTCCCCAATGTCGCCGCGGTGCCCGCCCTGGCGATGCTGGAGCACCGCGACCCGAACCGGGTCGTGGCGGTGGGGCGCATCGGGGCCCAGAAGGATCCGGACTTCTTCCGCGCGACCGTGCTGACCCTGCGCCGCAACGGCCACGCCGACCTCGATGCCCGCTGGATCGGGGACGGCGAGGACCGGACCGCGCGGCTGCGTCTCGAGCGGGCCGGCATCGCGGTGAGCGGCTGGCTGTCCTCCTTCGACGCGCACAAGGCGCTCGGCCAGGCCGGGGTCTACCTGCACACCGCCCGGTGGGAGGGATTCCCGCTGTCGATCCTCGAGGCGATCGAGCTGGGCGTCCCGGTCATCGCGCGCGAGGTGCCCACCCTGGCGGGGGCGATCGCGACCCCCGGCATCACGACCCCTGCCCAGATGGCCGAGGCCGCCGAAGAACTGCTGGCCGGCGGCGAGACCGCCCGGCACGCCAACCTCGCCGCCTGGCAGCGACGGCTGGCCGCCAACACCCCGGAGCGCCAGGCCCGCGCGCTCGAGGCCGCCTACCGGCCCGCCGACCGGCGTCCGGTGGCGATCAACGGCAAATGGCTGAGCGCGCCGCAGTCGGGCATGCAGCGCTACGCCGGCGAGGTCGCCCGGCGCGTGCTCGACCTCGACCCCGCCGCGCGCGTCGTCGCGCCGCGGGACGCCGTGCTGCCGGACTGGCTGCCGGCCGGTCGCGTCGTGCGATCCCGGATGCGGGGGATCGCCTTCGAGCAGCTCGCTCTGCCCTGGCTCACCCGGCACGAGATGCTGCTGAACCTCGCCGGGCCGGCGCCGATCCTCAAGCGCGAGCAGCTCGTGGTCATGCACGACGTCACCCCCGCCCGGTTCCCGCGGACGTTCTCGCGGCGGTTCGTGCTCTGGTACTCGGTGCTCTACCGCGTGCTCGCCCGGCGCGCCCGGCACCTGGCGACGGTGTCCGAGTTCAGCAGGGGCGAACTCGCCGACGTCCTGCACATCGATCCCGCCCGGTTCGCGCTCGCCCCGAACGGGCACGAGCATGCCTTCGACGCCCGCGCCGAGGCGCGCGACATCACGCTGCACGGCGAACTCGCGCAGCACGCCACCGCCGACTACGTGCTGTGCGTGGGCAACCTGACCCCGAGCAAGAACCTCGCGCCGGTGACCCGGGCGCTCGCGGCCGCCGGCATCCCGGTCGTCGTGGTCGGGGCGAATCCCGGCAGCAGGGTGTTCGCGAGCGAGACCACGCTCGCCGCGCCCGGCATCCACCTCGCCGGCCGGCTGAGCGATGCCGAGCTGGCGCTGCTGCTGCGCAACGCGCGTGCCCTGGTGTTCCCGTCGCTCTATGAGGGGTTCGGCCTTCCGCTGGTCGAGGCCCAGGCGCTGGAGTGCCCGGTGATCGCCTCGGACCGCGCTTCGATCCCCGAGGTGGCCGGCGACGGCGCCGTGTACTTCGACCCGACGAGGCCGCAGGACGCCGTCGAGCGGGTGCGCGCTCTCGACGCCGAGGAGCGCCGGCGGCTCGTGGCGAGCGGACGGCGCAACGTCGCGCGGTTCTCGTGGGATCGCACGGCGCTCATCCTGCTGGGGCTCGCCACCGACGCCCCCCTGCCCGCCGTCGCCGACGCCTGGGGCGTGCGATGAGGATCGCGCAGGTGGTCAGCTCGATGCTCGCACCCCTCGGCGGTGCCGAGCAGTACTGCCTCGAGCTCAGCAGGTGGCTGCGCGATCAGGGGCACGAGGTGACGATCGTCACCGGGTGGATCTCGCCCGAGGTCGACAGCAGCCTGCGGGCGGAGGGGTTCCGGGTCCGGCTGGTCTCCGGCCGCCGGCCGTACCCGCCCGACCGCAAGGGCTCGCGCCCGGCCGCGGCGGTCTTCCACGCCCTCGACCTGCTCGGCAGCATCGTCACCGCGCCGCGACTTCGCCGGGTGCTGGCCGAGGGCTGGGACCTCGTGCACGTGCACCGGGTCGCCGGCTGGGGCTCCGCCCTGCTGCGCTCGACCCGCGCACCCGTGCTGCTCACCGTTCACGACTACGCCCTGGTCGACACCTCGACGACGTTGCTGCGCCGCGGCGTCGAGGCGCCGCGGCCGCCGTGGGTGCAGCGGCTGCGCACCGCCGTCGTCTCGCGCACCGTCGATCGGGCGCACCTGATCTTCCCGAGCGCCCGGCTGCGCGAGAAGCACGCCGCGTGGGGGCTGCGCCTTCCGGCCCGGACGAGCGTTCTTCCGCACGGCTGGCGCCTGGGGACCGCGGGTCCCGACACGGGCCCCCCGCCCTCGACCGGCGAGCACGTCGTGTTCCTGTTCCTCGGCAAGCTGCTCGACACCAAGGGTGTCGGGCTGCTGCTGGAGGCCTGGGGCGCGGGCATCGAGGGCGCCGAGCTGTGGATCGCCGGCTCCGGCCCGATGGAGCCCCACGTCGACCGCGCGGCGGCCGCGGGCCGCGTGCGCAAGCTCGGCTGGCTCGACGAGACCGCGCGGCGCGCGGCGCTCGCCGAGGCCTCGGCGCTGGTGATCCCCTCGATCTGGCCGGAGAACTTCCAGCTCGCCGCCGCCGAGGGCGTGCTCGCCGGGCTGCCGATCCTCAGCACGACGATCGCCGCTCCGCCGGTGGTCGACCCGGACCGCAGCGGGCTGCTGGTCGCGGCGGATGCGGCGGCGATCCGCTCGGGCCTGGAACGCCTGATGGATCCCGGCCTGCGCGGCCGGCTGTCGGCCGGAGCGCGCGAGGTCGCCGGCGAACTCGACTTCGACGTGCACGGCGCCCGCGTGCTCGCCCTGTACGGAGCCGAAGAGGGGGTGAACGCCCGGTGAGCCTGCAGGATCGGCTGCTGCGCGCATCCCGGCGGCCCCTCGTGGGGCGCGCGGCCTACCTCGCCCTCAAGCTGCTCGGCGTCGAGTTCCCGCGCGAGGTCGCAGTCGAGGGGCCGGTCGAGCTGGCGCACGGAGCCGTCGGGCTCGTCGTGCACCGGGCGACCCGGCTCGGCGCGCACATCATCCTCATGCCGGGCGTCGTCATCGGCCGGTCGGACTCCTGGGTGCCACCCGAGACCGTCGCCCACCTCGGCGGCCGGGTCGTCGTCGGCGACCACGTGACCCTCGGCGCCGGGGCCAAGGTGCTGTTCGAGTCCGGGCAGGAACTCGTGATCGCCGAGGGCACCATCGTCGGCGCGAACGCCGTGCTGCGCGCCTCGACGGGGCCGTACGAGATCTGGGCCGGCATCCCCGCCCGCCGGGTCGGTGTGCGCGAACCCACGGGAGCGCGCCGGTGATCGGCCCGCTGACCGTCCTCGGCATCGTGACCCTGGTCGCGGTCGCCGGGGTGTGGCTGGTGGACCGCCGCGCGACCCAGCTCGTCGTGGGCGCGAGCGTCGCCTTCCCGCAGACCGCCGGGCTCATCGTCGACGGCAACGGTTTCCCGCTGTTCTACCTCGCGGTGGTCGAGGTGCTGCTGCTCGGCGCGCCGGCCGCCCTCATGGCCCTCGCCCGCCCCCGCCGCGACGCCGAGTCCCGGCGCCGGTTCCCGTCCGACCTCGTCGGAGTCGCCCTCGTGGTCTGGGCGGCGGTGATCACCATCGCCGGGCCGCGCCTGTTCGCCGGCATGCGCGTGTTCGACCCCGCTCTCGGCGTCGACAGCCAGGTCGGCAACATGTCGGTGCTGGAGGCCTCGCTCGGCAACATCGCCCAGCTCGGGTACCTGACCCTGGGGGTCGCGCTGCTGCTCACCGCCGGGCGCTCGTTCCCGGTCGACACCCGGCTGCTCGGCTCGACCCTCTGGGTCGCCCTCGTGCTCGGCGCCGTGCGTCTGGTCGCCGAACCGTGGTGGCCGCACGCGCTGCTGCAGAACATGCCCGGCTACTCCTACGCGACGCCCGAGCGGCTCTCGGGCACGTTCTACGAGCCGTCGGTGCTCGGGCTGTATCTGGTCGCCGCCGCCTGCTACTTCGGTACGCGACTGCGGCGGGGTCCGGGGCGGGTGCGGGTGGCGGCGGTGATCGCGCTGGGGCTGGTCGGCGTGGAGTTCGTGGCCAACGCATCCGGAACCGCGCTTCTCGGGCTGGTGCTGGTCGCCGCCGTGGCCGCCGCCGTGCTGCTGGTGGGCCTGCTGCGCCGCCCACGGATCGGCGTCCAGCCGTGGGCGGTCATCCTCGGTACCGGCGTGTTCGCGCTCGGGCTGACCCAGTTGCCCGCCCTCTACGACCTCACGATCGGGCAGGCCGAGCGGAAGGCCTCGTCGTTCAGCTACCTGGCGCGGGGACTGGCCAACGAGCGGTCGTGGCAGATCTTCGTCGAGACCTCGGGTCTCGGCGCCGGTCTCGGCAGCCACCGGCCGTCGAGCCTGTTCTTCCTCGTGCTGAGCTGCCTGGGGGCCATCGGGACCGCGCTGCTGATCGCTCTCGTCGTGCTGGCCGTCGTCGCCGCGGTGCGCACCCCGGCCGCGTCCGCATCCGGATGGGCGCTCGCCGGGGTGATCGTGTCGGGGGTGATCGCGGTACCCGACCTGTCGATGCCGGTCATCTGGGCGGCCCTGGCGGCCTGCATCGCCGCACGCCCCGCGGCGGCGCTACCGCCCGGCCCGGCCCGCCCGGAGGCCGAGCTCCTGCAGGGCGCGCCGGCCCAGGTACCAGCGCTCCAGGCCACCGAGGCCGGCGAGTGAGGCGACGAAGCGATGGATGAACGGCTCGAGAAGACCCTTCCCCTGCCGGGTCAGCGCGCCCTGCCGCAGGAACGACAGCTCGGTCAGCCACGGGGTCTCGGTGACGCCCCACAGTTCGCGCGCGAGGTCGCGGTACGCCCCGGCGACCAGCGGGTCCTCCGCGAGACGACGACGGTACGCGGGATCGGCGGTCACCTGGGTGGCGCTGACCCGCAGCAGGATCCCGGGCCGGCCGAGGCGCACGATCCGCCCCCCGGCGGTGGCGGCGCGCAGCCACAGGTCGTAGTCCTCGGCGACGGACTCCCGGTAGCCGCCCACCCCGAGCAGCGTCTCGCGGCGGGCCAGGGCGGTGGAGTGCGGGTAGGGGCAGTCCAGCAGCAGGGCCAGGCGCCCGGCCTCGGGGCCGAACGGGACGGGCAGCGCGGGCAGGCGCAACCCGGCCCCGATGACCTGGAACGTGCTGAAGACGAGATCGGCACCCTCGTCGAGAGCGGCCAGCTGGGCGCGGAACCGGCCGGGCAGGCAGACGTCGTCGGCGTCCATGCGGGCGACCACCTCGCCGCGGGCCTCGCCCAGCAGCTGCTGCAGTCCCCGCGCGACGCCGAGGTTGTCGCCCGCCGTGATGAGGCGGATGCGGGGGTCGCCCAGACCGCCGACCAGCTCGCCCGTGCCGTCGCTCGACGCGTCGTCGAGAACCAGGACCTCGGCGTCCCCGGGCAGGGCCCGGAGCGTGGAGCGCAGGGCGGCGACGATCGTCCCGGAGGCGTTGCGCGCGGGGATCAGGACGCTCAGGCGGGGCATGTCGCCAGTGTGCCAGAGGGCCCGCATCACCCGGCCGTTAACCCCTCCCTTCGGTCGGCGGACCCGCAGACGCGGCCCGCCGGCGTTCGTACCCTGGCCTGGGGCTCTCCTGGTCTCCCCGCCACGGGGCCCGAAGGAATCCAGATGCTGCGCACCCCCGAGCGCGCCGCGCCGAAGCACGCCCCCCGCGTCCGCCTCGGCTGCGACGTCCACCCCATCGCCGACCTCGCCGAGAGCGTCGAGCTCTTCGGCGAGCTGTACCTGTCGCGCGTGTTCACCGCCCTCGAGCGCGAGCAGTGCGAGGGTCCGACGATGCTCGACAGGCTGGCGGGACGGTTTGCGGTGAAAGAGGCGGTCCTGAAGGTGCTGCAGGTGCCGAGCACCGCCGTCGTGCCCTGGCAGTCGATCGAGGTGCGCACGGGGGCCAACGGCGTGCCCTTCGTGGTGCTGAGCGGCGGGGCCGCCGCACTCGCCGAGCGACAGGGCATCGCCCGCATCGATATCTCCATGAGCCACGACGCCGGCATCGCCATGGCGGTGGCCGCCGCCATCCCCGTCGCCCCCGACGGTCCCGCCCCCGAGGAGCAGCCATGACCGACGACGACCGCATCCGCACGGTGCTGCAGGCGCACGCCAAGCTCCGGGTGCCCGCCGCGGGCCTCGCCGACGGCGACGACCTGTACGCCGCAGGCATGACCTCGCACGCGAGCGTCAACGTCATGCTCGCACTCGAGGACGCCTTCGATGTCGAGTTCCCCGACGAGCTGCTCACCAAGCACACGTTCTGCACGATCGCGACGGTGCGCGCGGCGCTGCAGTCGCTGACCGAGGCCGCGGCATGACCACGGCGACGGCGCTCGAGCCGGTCGAGGTGCGCGCCCGGGTCGCGGCGGAGGTCGCCGCCGCCCATGCCGACGACGTCGACCGCACCGCGCGCTTCCCGGCCGAGTCGATGGCGGCGCTGGCCGAGGCGCGGCTCCTCGGCTCCTCGGTCCCGGTCGAGCTGGGGGGCGAGGGCCTCGCGCTCGCCGTGCTCGTCGGCATCGCGGCGATGCTCGGCGCCGCCTGCTCGTCGACCGGCATGATCTTCGCGATGCACCACAGCCAGGTGCTCAGCCTCACGCGGCACCTCGGCGGCTCTCCCGCGCTCGCCGCTCTGGCATCCCGCATCGCGCGCGAGCAGCTGGTGCTGGCCTCCGCGACGACCGAGATCGGCATCGGCGGCGACGTGCGCTCCAGCACCTGCCACGTCGACCGGCAGGGCGACCGGGTGCACCTGGTGAAGCACGCCCCGGTGATCTCCTACGGCGACAGCGCCGACCTGGTGCTGGTGACCGCCCGCCGCGACGCCGACGCCGCGCCCGGCGACCAGGTGCTGCTGGCCTGCGACAGCGACCAGGTCGCACTCGAACCGCGCGGCACCTGGGACACCCTCGGCCTGCGCGGCACCAGCAGCCGCGGTTACCTGCTCACCGCCGACGTCCCCGCCGACCGGCTGATCCCCGCCCCCTACGAGGAGATCTCGTCCGAGACCATGCTGCCGGTGTCGCACGCGCTGTGGGCGGGCGTCTGGCTGGGCATGGCCCGGGCCGCGGTGGACACCGCCCGCCGGTACGTGCAGTCCGCCGCCCGGAAGGCGATCGGCACCACCCCGCCCGGGGCGCCCGCTCTCGTCGCCCTGGTCGCGAAGCTGGACGCCCTCGAACTGCAGGTGATGGATGCCGCCCGCACCTGGGACGCGCTGCGGGACGATCGCGAGGCCCTCGGCCGCATCGGCTTCATGGTGCGCATGAACAATCTGAAGGTCACCGCATCCGAAGCCGTCGCCGACATCGTCGCGGGTGCCCTGCGCATCACCGGCATCTCGGGCTTCCGCAACGACGGCGAGCACAGCGTCGCCCGCCTGTTCCGCGACGCCCAGGGCGCCGCACTCATGGTGCACAACGACCGCATCACCGCCCAGACCGCACAGCTGCTGCTGGTCCAGAAGAGGAGCTGACATGACCGCGCTCGACACCGCCCGCACGCCGCTCGACGAGGCCCGCATCGCGTTCCGCCGCGACCTGCTCGACGCCGGACTGCTCACCGGAACCGCCTCGGCCGGCATCTACGGCCGCTCGGCGACCTTCGAAGCGATCCTGGCCGGGCTCGACCGGGTGCTGACCGAGATGGCTGCACCCCTGCAGGCCACCACGCTGCGCTTCCCGCCCGTGTACCCGCGCGCCGATTTCGAGCGCACCGACTACATCGCCTCGTTCCCCGACCTGGCCGGCATCGTGTCGAGCTTCGAGGCCGGCGATCGCGAGCACCGCGCGCTGCTCGCCGCGCGGGAGGCCGGGGAGCCGTGGGACGGCTGGCTCGCCCCCGCCGACGTCGTGCTCACCAACGCGATCTGCCACCCGCTCTACGCCACGCTCGAGGGACGACTGCCCGAGGGCGGCGGCGTGTACGACATCCTCGGTTGGGGATTCCGGCACGAGCCGAGCCTCGACCCGATGCGCCTGCAGTCCTTCCGGATGCACGAGTTCGTCTACGTCGGCGACCCCGACGGCGCCCAGCGGTATCGCGACGACTGGCTCGACCGCGCGCTGGAGACGCTCGCCTCGCTCGGGCTCCCGGTCGAGGCCGTGCCCGCCAACGATCCGTTCTTCGGCCGGGCCGGCAAGATGCTGGTCAGTGCGCAGCTGCGCGAGAACCTGAAGATCGAGATCACGGTGCCGATGTACGGAGATCTGCACGAGGGGACCGCGATCGCCAGCGCCAACTGCCAGCGCGATCACCTCACGGCGGCGTTCGACATCCGCAGCGCCGACGGCGAGGTCGCGCACGGCGCCTGCCTGGCCTTCGGCATGGAGCGCACGACCCTGGCGCTGCTGCGCACCCACGGACTCGATGTCGAGGCGTGGCCGCTTGACGTACGGGCGCGACTGGGGCTGTGATGCGGCGATGATGCACGAGACCTGGTTCGGCGACCCCGCGAGCCCGAGCCTCGGATTCCTGCACGTCCCCGACGGCGGCGCCCGCGGCGGCGTCGTCATCTGCCCGCCGCTGGGCTACGAGCAGGTGCTCGGCTACCGGGGCCTGCGACTGCTCAGCCAGGAGCTGGAGCGCGCCGGCATCGCCTCGCTGCGGTTCGACTACCGCGGCGAGGGCGATGCGGCCGGCGAAACGGCCTCCCCGGATGCGGGCGAGGCCTGGATCGCGACCATCGCCGACGCGGTCACCACCCTCCGCGACGCCGGGGTCGAGCACATCGTGCTGGCCGGTCTCGCCGCCGGGGGCCTGCTGGCCGCCGAGGCGGCGCGCCGGCTGGGCGGCATCGACGGTCTCGTGGTGTGGGACGCCCCGCTCACCGGGCACCGCTTCCTCCGCCGGCAGCGCTCGCTGTTCGACCTCACCGTCGGCGAGCCCGCCACCGACCCCGAGCGGCTCACCCTGCTCTCGCTGACCCTGCACCCGCGCGCCGTCGCCTGGCTCGAGGGGATCGAGCTCGCGCCGCTGCCGGTCGACACGTTCGCCCTGGTGCGCCGGGCCGACCTCGGCTCACCCGCCATGGAGCGCTTCGCCGCCGCGCTGCCCGCGGGTTCGCGCCTCGAGCCGATCGACGGCCACGCCGAATGGATCGAGGCGGCGAGTGCGCTCGCGGTCCTCCCCACCGAGAGCATCCGGCTGATCGTCGAGTGGGCCGATGCCCGGTTCCCGGCGGGCGCCGCACCGGTGCGTCCCGTGGTGCGGCACGAGACGCAGGTGGCCACCGCCCTCGACGGAACGGCCATTCTCGAGCGCCTGACGCGCGTCGGCCCTGAGCAGCTGTTCGTGATCGAGACCGTGCGGGCCGACGCCGACCCCGCCGATCCCGCGGGCGGCATCGTCGTGCTGCAGCCCGGGGCGGCCGAGCACCGGGTCGGCCCGGGCCGGTTCCAGGTGATCGCCGCGCGTGAGCTGGCCGCCCGGGGCACCCGTGCCATCCGATTCGACCGGCGCGGCACGGGCGACAGCACGCCGGTACGCCCGGGCGAGCTCAACCTGATCTTCGCCGACGAGTGGATCGACGACGTCGACGCGCTCGTGCGCGAACTGCCCGAGGGGGTCCCCACCGCCCACGTCGGGCTCTGTTCGGGCGCCTGGGTCGCCGCGCGCATCGCCGAGCGGCATCCGACCCGGCTGGCCGTGCTGCTCAGCCCGACCTACTTCAAGCTCGAGGGTCTGCCCGCCGGCGGCTACTCCGAGCTCGCCGCGCTCGATCAGGCGGGGCGCATCCCGTTCCGGGAGCTGAAGGCCCGCATCCGTGCGCTCGCGCCCGGCTGGGCCTGGCGCATCGGAGCGAGGCTGCAGCTGTTCCACGACCCGGAGACCCTGCTCGGCCGGGCGACCCGCCCCGGCAGCACCGTCGCGCTCATGCTCACCCCCGAGGACACCGAGAACTTCACGCATCACCGCGGGCCCGCCGCCGTCAGCCGGCTGCGGCGCCGCGGCGCCGACCTGCGGGTCACCGATTACCCGTTCGGCGACCACTCCCTGTTCGGGGCCCAGGTCCGCGGCACCATGCTGCGCGATGTGCTCGACCTCGCCGAGCAGGTCTTCCGGGTGCCCGTGCGGCAGACGAGCGCCCCGTGAACCCGCTCGCATCGGGTCGTTCGCGCGGGCTCGGGCTGTTCGGGTTGTCGGTGTTGCTGAACGGCGCCGTCAGCCTCGTCACCATCCCGGTGATCGTCGCCGTGGTCGGTGCGGAGGCCTGGGCCTCGATGGGCACCGGGCAGTCGATCGGCGCGTCATTCGGCGTGCTCACGATCTTCGGCTGGGGGCTCACCGGACCGGTGCGCATCGCCGTCGCCGACCCCACCCTGCGGCCCGAGATGTTCCTGGACTCGCTGTTCGCGCGCGGGGTGCTGCTCATCCCGCTGCTGGCCGTCCAGGCCGCCGTGACCTTCGCGATCGTGCCGCAGGAGAAGCTCGTCGCCTTCATCGCCGGAACCGCCATGACGATGGCCGGCGCCTCGGCCAATTGGTACTTCACCGGCGAGAGCCGGCCCGACCGGTTCCTGCTGCTCGACACGATCCCCCGGGTGTCGGGCACGCTCGCCGGCGTGGCCGCCGTGGCCGGCACCGGGCACCTGCTGCTGTTCGCGCTGTGTCAGTTGGCCGGAGCCGTGGTGGCCCTCGTCGTGTCGTCGGTGGCGATCTTCCGTGGCCGGAAGCTGGACGTGCGCGCGGCGGCGAGCTTCGCCCGCATCCGCCGCAGCCTGCTCGACCAGCGGCACGGGGTGGTCGCGACCGGCCTGCTGGCCGCCTACGTGCCGGCCGCTCTGGCGATCATCGCGCTGTTCTCTCCCGTGCTGCTGCCGATGTTCGTGCTCGCCGACCGGCTCGGCAAGTTCGTCGCGATGGCGGTCTCGCCCCTGCTGCAGGTCTTCCAGGGCTGGGTGCCCGCCGCCTCGGGTCGCGAACGCGTGCACCGGATGCGCGTGGCCGGCCGGGTCATCGTCGTCACCGCCCTGGTCGGCGGCGTGCTCTACACGGTGTTCCTCGCCCCGTTCAGCGAGCTGCTCACCCACGGACAGGTCGGCTTCACCGCCGCCGCCTCGATCGCGTTCGGCATCAACATGACCCTCACGATCGTGTCGCCCTACCTGACCAACCTCGGGTTGATGACCTACGGCCGGCTGCGGGTGATCGCCGTGAGCGTCGCCGTCTCGGTGGTGCTCACCCTGGGATCGCTGCTGCTGGTGGAAGCCCTCGCCCCCGATGCCGCCGTCTGGGCGCTGGTCGGCGGGAACGTCTTCATGACCGCCTGGCAGGCGCTCGTGCTGGGTCGCGCGCTGCGTGCCGATGAGGCCTTAACCCCGCCCTTAACCCCCAACAACCCTGAGCAGATCACCGCAGGCGCCGGATCGGCACCCGAGCGCGTTCCCTACGGTTGAAATACCGGAAGTCCCCCCGCCTTCCGAACCCGAAAACCCCGGAGCCATACCCCCGATGGACGTCCACGAGTACCTCGGCGTGCTGCGCCGCGGAGCGCTGCTCATCGTCATCGGCGTGCTCGTGGGACTGCTCGGCGGGGCCTTCGTGCAGTCGATGGAGGGGCCGAGCTACGCGGCCACCTCGCGCGATCTGGTCACCAACAAGACCTCCGGCGATCTGACCGAATGGCTGCAGGCCAGCAACTTCACCGAGTCGCGGATCGCGTCGTACGTGCTCGTCGCCTCCAGCGGCCTGGTGCTGCAGCCGGTCATCGACGACCTCGGGCTCGACACCACCGTCGAGGACCTCGCGCGGCGCATCAGCGTCGCCGCGCCTCCCGCGACGTTCATCATCGAGATCACCGCGACCGCGACCACCCCCGAGGAGGCCCGCGACATCGCCAACGCGGTCAGCGCCGAGTTCTCGGACGTGGTCGCCAACCAGCTCGAGACCGCGGGCGGAACCCCGACCGCGGCGACACCGACCCCGGGCGCGACCGCGCAGGCGACCCCGAAGCCCTCCCCGTCGACGACCAAGTTGCCCAACGGCACCGTCGTACCGATCACCCAGCCGATCGCGCCCGTGCGGATCGTGAACATCGAAGAGGCGGTGCTGCCCACGCAGCCGCTGCCGAGCAACAGCGGCCTGATCCTGATCGTCGGCGGCGTGCTCGGGCTCACCGCGGGGCTGGTCGCCGCATCGCTGCGCGAGGTGCTCGACACCCGGGTCCGCGGGCCGAAGGACGTCGAGGCGATCGCCCCGATCCCGGTGATCGGCGAGATCCCCGCCGACCGTACGGTGAAGACCGCCCCGATCGTCGCGCGTCCCGGCTCGGGCACCCGCATCGCCGAGGCGTTCCGGGCGCTGCGTGCCCACCTGGATCACGTCCGCACCCGCGACGGCCGGAACAGCTTCGTCGTCACCGCCGCCGGCCACGGCCAGGGCGCCACCACCGTGACCGCGAACCTCGCGGTCGCCGTCGCGAACACCGCGACCTCCGTCGTCGTCGTGGATGCCGACCTGCGCAGCTCAGCACTGTCGCGGATGTTCGGCATCCACGGCGCGCCCGGCCTCACCGAGGTGCTCTCCGCCCGCACCCCGCTGGATGCGGCGCTGCGTTCCGGCATCGCCGGCGGTGTGACCGTGCTGCCGTCGGGCGCCCGCCCCTCGAACCCGGGAGAGCTGCTCGCCTCGGCCGGCATGCGGGACCTGCTCGCGGAACTGCGCCGCCGGTACGACGTCGTGCTGGTCGACACGCCGCCGATCGTCGCGGTCACCGATGCCGCCGTGCTCGGATCGCTCGACTGCGCGACCGTGCTCGTGCTCGCGCCGGGCTCCACGACGCGCCAGCGCCTCGAGGACGCGCTCGGCCGGCTCGCGGCCGGAGGCAGCACGGCGCGCGGGATCGTACTGAACGCCGCCCCGCGCCGTCCCGGTCGCGGAGCGCGCCGGCCCGAATCCGAGGCCGCGGGCGAGGTGTTCGCCCCGGTCCCCCAGGCGCCGGCCGCGGTGGGGCCGGCGCCAGTCGTCGAGCCGGCGGCGCCGGTGGTCGTCGTGCAGGAGCGCGCCGTGCAGGAGCCCGTCGTGCAGGAGCCCGTCGTGCACGAGCCCGTCGCGCACGAGCCCGCTCACGTGGCGCCCCCCGTCACGGTGCCCGAGAAGACCGGACCGAAGCCGGTCAGCCGGAAACACGTCGTGCAGGTGCCCGCCGCCCGGGAACCGGAGCCCGCCGCCGCATCCGCCGTCACCGAGATCGAGCACACGATCGGCACCGCGCGTCAGCTCGACTCCGCGTTCGCCGCGCTGCCGAAGGCCTCGCCGGCGGCCGTCGTGCCCTCCGACGCGGCCCCCGACATCGAGGACTCCGAACCGACGTTCCTCAAACCCTCGCTGCGCGCCGGTCAGGTCGAGCTGCCGCTCATCACCCGGCCCGATCCGGTGAAGCCGTCGCGGTTCGCGCCCGACCCCGGCAGCGCGGGAGCGGGCAGCGCGGGAGCGGGCAGCGCGCGGGCCGGCGGCGCCTACGCGAAAGCGGCGCCGCCCCAGCTCGGGACCGAGGGCACCCTGCCGCCCGCGCCGGTACACGGCACCGTCGTGAACACGGTGTCGATCCGGGTGCGGCGCGACGAGCCGGAGACGCCGACCGCTCCGCCGCCCATCCGGCACATCCTGCCGCGACCCGGATCCACGATCCCCCCGAAAGAGGTCGCGGCGGTCCGGCCCGCGCCGGAACCCGAGGCCGACGCCGAGCCCGAACTCATCGAGGTGCATCCGCGCACCGGACCCGTCCCGGTGCCGGCGCTCGCGCTCCAGCTGCCGGTCGACGACGACCCGACGGCCGAGACGCCGCCCGCCGCCGAGCCGCCCGCGGGCAGCCTGCTGGGCGAGATCGGCGGTCT